>Ga0209577_10007121_pt1 | contig 10305 bp, 9 predicted proteins | sample GraSoiAngelo_109_FD_185874 | JGI IMG/M metagenome (GOLD analysis project Ga0209577, IMG submission 185874) | Grasslands soil microbial communities from the Angelo Coastal Reserve, California, USA - 14_0903_12_20cm (SPAdes) (version 2) | ecosystem: Environmental > Terrestrial > Soil > Grasslands ...
AAGGTGGCTCTGCGCCACGTGAACGTGGCGGTCGCGCGGCACGTCGACCTGGGCGAAGAAACGCCTCCAGTGGGCATGGCCCGGCTTGTACGACCCGATCTCGGAGGCCACGATCGCGAGCTCGAACGGCACGCCGATCCGCTGCATCGACGCCTCGATGAAGTCACGGTCGGTGTTCGAGAGGATCGCGAGCTTCCAGCCCCGGCCGCGCGCCGTTTCGAGCGCTGCGGGCACTTCGGGGAAGGGCCTCCAGGACGGCAGCGCGCGCGATAGTGCATCCTCCTCGCCTCCGGGCGCGCCGAGCTGGCGTAGCGCCGCGCCCATGACCTCGCGGTAGCTCCGCTCGCCGCCCGCCTGGAGCGCCGGCTCGACCCGGTGGTAACGCTCGAGCTGCTCATCCGCGCGCCCCTCGCCGAAGATGCGCGCGAGCTCGCGGCGGATGCCGCCGTTCCAGTCGATCAGCGTGCCGTAGCAGTCAAACGTCGCCCAGAGATCAGTCGTCAACGCGCTTCAGCACGATCGACGCGTTGTGGCCGCCGAAGCCGAACGAGTTCGAGACGGCCACGCGGACGTCGGCTTCGCGTGACTCGTTCGGGATGTAGTCCAGATCGCACTCCGGATCCTCGACCTCGTAGTTGATCGTCGGCGGTACCTTGCCGTCGCGGATTGCAAGCGTCGCGAACATTGCCTCGACCGCCCCGCCGGCGCCGAGACAGTGTCCTGTCGCGCCCTTCGTCGACGAGATCGGCGTCTTGTACGCCTTCTCCTCCCCGAGCGCGAGCTTGATCACGCGCGTCTCTGCGGCGTCGCCGAGCGGCGTCGAGGTGCCGTGCGCGTTGATGTAGTCGATCTCGCCGGAATCGATGTCCGCATCGGTGAACGCCATCTTCATCGCCCGCGCGGGGTTCTCGCCGGTGGGATCGGGCTCGGTGACGTGCTTCGCGTCCGACGACAGCCCGTAGCCGGCGACCTCGGCGTAGATCTTGGCGCCGCGCGCGCGTGCACGCTCGAGCTCCTCCAGCACCAGGACGGCGCCGGCCTCGCCCATCACGAAGCCGTCGCGCCCCGCGTCGAACGGCCGGCTCGCCCGCTTCGGGTCGTTGTTTCGCCGGGACAGTGCCCTCATCGCCCCGAAGCCGGCAATTCCAACCTCGTTGATCGCCGACTCCGTCCCGCCGCAGAGCATCACGTCCGCCCGGCCGAGGCGGATGTCGTCGAGGCCCTGGCCGATCGCCATGTTCGATGCCGCGCACGCCGTGCACTCCGACGACAGCGGCCCGCGGGTGCCGAGCTCCATCGACACCCAGCCGGCGCCCATGTTCGGGATGATGCAGGGGATCGCGAAGGGGTTGACGCGGTCGGGGCCGCGCTCGATCAGCGTGTCGTAGCAGTCCTGGAACGACTTGATGCCGCCGATGCCGGTGGCGATCGACGCGCCGATGCGGTCGGCGGCCGGCGCGATGTCGATTCCGGAGTCGGCCTCCGCCTGCCGGGCCGCGGCCAGGATCAGCTGGGCGAAGCGGTCCATGCGACGCGCCTGTTTGCGCTCGATCCAGTTCGAGGGGTCGAAGTCCTTCACCTCGCAGGCGAAGTGCACGAAGTAGTCGCTGGAGTCGAACTGCGTGATCTCGGCGGCGCCCGACTCCCCCGCGAGCAGGTTCTGCCACGACGTCTCCGCGTCGTTGCCGAGCGGCGTGACCGCGCCGATTCCCGTGATGACGACCCTGCGCCTACCGTTGACCGACACCGTGGCTTACATCCCCAATCCGCCGTCGACGAGCAGCACCTCACCGGTGATGAAGGCCGCCTCGTCGGAACACAGAAACCGTACCGCCCCGGCCACGTCTTCCGGTGTGCCGAATCGACCCAGCGGCGTGTTCGCGAGCATGAGCTCCTTCATGTCGTCGGCGATCACCTGGGTCAGCCGCGTGTCGACATAGCCGGGGGCGACGACATTGGCGCGCACGCCACGGTTGCCCAGCTCCCGGGCGAGGGCCTTCGTGAAGCCGATGATGCCCGCCTTCGACGCCGAGTAGTTCGTCTGGCCGGGGTTCCCGTGCAGCCCGACGATGCTGGAGATGTTCACGATCGCGCCCGAGCGGCGCTTCATCATCCCGCGCGCCGCCGCACGGCAGGTGTGGAAGACGCCGCCGAGGTTCGTCGCGATGACGTCGTTCCAGTCGTCGTCAGGCATGCGCGCGAGCAATCCGTCACGCGTCACGCCGGCGTTGTTGACGAGGATGTCGATGTCGCCCGCCTCCTCGACGAGGCGCCTGGCTTCGCCGGCGTTCGCAACGTCCGCCTGGACCGCGTTCGCTCCCGCCTCGCCTGCGACTGCCTCCGCCTCGTCCTTGCCCGAGCGGTAGCTGAGCGTGACGCTCGCGCCGGCGCGCGCCAGCTCCAACGCGATCGCGCGGCCGATCCCCCGTGAGCCGCCCGTCACGAGGGCCGTCTTGCCCTCGAGGGACGCGAATGCTTCAGGCAGAGGTGAGCGTCTCCTCGAGCCTGTCGAGACCTTCCGGCGTCGACACCGAGATCGTGCGCGCGTTGCGGTCGATGCGCTTGATCAGCCCCGCGAGCACGTTGCCGGGGCCGACCTCGACCCACGTCTGGACGCCTTCGCGCAGCAGCGCCTGCGCCGCCTGCGTGAACCGAACCGGTGCTGTGAGCTGCTCGACCAGCAACGGGCCGATGCGCCTCGCGTTCTCGACCCGCGCCGTCACGGTCGACATGAACGGGGCGGTCGGCTCGACGAACTTCACCCTTTCCAGCGCGGGCCGCAGACGATCGGCGGCACGCGCGACGAGCGGGCTGTGGAAGGCCCCCGACACGCGCAGCTTCACGGCGCGGCGCGCCCCCTCCTGCTCGGCCGCCTCGCAAGCCTCGTCGACGGCCGGGTCCTCGCCGGACACGACGATCTGCCCTGGGCAGTTGTAGTTTGCAGGCCACACGTTGAGGATGCGCCGGCAGATGCGCTCGACGACCTCGTCGTCGAGGCCAAGAATCGCCGCCATCGATCCGGGGTTCTTGCGTGCCGCCTCGGCCATGGCCAAACCCCGTTCTCGCACGAGCGCGATCGCGTCCTCGAGCTTCAGCGCACCGGCGGCGGCGAGCGCGGCGAACTCGCCGACCGAGTGGCCGACGACAAAATCCGGCTTGATCCCGCGCGCCTTGATCGCGGCGAGCACTGCGAGGCTCGTCGCGACGAGTGCAGGTTGCTGCACCTCCGTCTGCACGACTTCCTGCTCGGGCGCCTCGAAGCACAGATACCTCAGGTCGAGGCCCGCGGCCCGGCTGCTGCGCTCGAAGACGTCCATCGCCTCCGGCACGGCGGCGGCCAACTCGCGCCCCATCCCGACGTCGAGCGAGCCCTGTCCCGGGAAGCAGAAGGCGATCAGGCCGCCCTTCACAGCGTCCACTCCATCAGCCCCGACCCCCACGTGAGGCCTGCTCCCATGCCGGTCATCAAAACCAGATCTCCCTTCGTGAGCTGGCCCTCGCGCTGCGCATCCGCGAGAGCAAGCGGGATTGAACCAGACGACGTATTGCCATAACGGTCAACGTTCACGATCATCCGCTCCCTGGGGATACCCAGCTTCTCGGCGGCGTGATCCATAATCCGGACGTTCGCCTGGTGCGGGACGTAGACGTCGACCTCGTCGACCGAGACGTCACAGCGCTCGAGGACCGCGTGGGCAGACGAGACCAGTACCCGCGTCGCGAACTTGAACACCTCCCGGCCGTTCATGTGGACGAAGCCGTTCGCTGACGCGTCGTCGATCCGGCGCGAGCCGCTGCCGGGTAGCGAGAGGTGGATGCCCCCACCACCATCGGCGCCGAGCTCGAAGCCGAGAAACCCGCGCTTCGGGACACGCTCGAGCACGACCGCGCCGGCACCGTCCCCGAATAGGACGAGCGTCGAACGGTCGGTCCAGTCGAGGATACGGGAGAGAATGTCGCCGCCCACGACGAGCGCGCGCTCGGCGAGGCCGGCGGCCATCATCCCGTACGCCTGCGCGAGCGCATACATGAAGCCGGTGCAGCCGGCGAGCAGGTCGTACGCGGCTGCGTCCGATGCGCCGAGCGCGTCGGCGATCAGCGCACTCGACGTCGGGAACATCATGTCCGGCGTCACCGTCGCGCAGACGAGCAGGTCGATGTCACTCGCCGGGACGCCCGCCTGCGCAAGCGCGGTGCGTGCGGCGGGCAGCGCCAGGTCCGTGAGTGCCTCCTCCGGCGCGGCGATGCGGCGCTCGCGGATGCCCGTGCGCGTCATGATCCACTCGTCCGAGGTGTTGACGAGCGTCGAGAGCTCGTCGTTCGTCAGCACGCGCTCGGGCACATGCGCACCGAGCCCGGTGATGGAGACCGGGTCGCCCTGTGCCTTGCCGATCATGTTTCGACCGCGAAGGTCAGGATCGCCCTGCAGGCAAGCTCGCCGTCAACGCGCGCTTCCGCCTTCCCCCGTCCGATCGGTCCGCGGACGCGGTCGAGCTCGCAGCGCAGCTCGAGCACGTCTCCGGGCTCGACCACCCGCTTGAAGCGGCACTCGTCGATGCCCGCGAAGAATGCGAGCTTGCCGCGGTTTTCCTCCTCGCTGAGCACGGCGACCGCGCCGGTCTGCGCGAGCGCCTCGACGATCAGGACGCCGGGCATGATCGGCCGGCCCGGAAAGTGGCCTCTGAGGTACCACTCACCCTCGCGAACCGTCTTCCGCGCGACCGCGCCGACGCCGGGCGTCACTTCGAGGATCTCGTCGATGAGCAGGAACGGCTCGCGGTGCGGAAGGATCTCGGTGATCACGACCGTCATGCGAGGACAACCAAGGGCTGGGGCAGTTGCATCTCCGGCTCTAGTCTAGGAGCGTGGCCGATTCGCTCGCCCCCGACGAGGTTCGGCCGCTGCTGCGCGGCCGTTTCGGGCAGGTGTATCGCTACGAAGAGGTCTGTGCCTCCACTCAGCGGCTCCTGCAGGAGGACGACCCGGAGGGTTCGGTCGCGGTCGCCGAGGAGCAGACCGAAGGACGCGGCCGGCTCGGCCGGAGCTGGCACGCCCCGGCAAAGACGAGCGTCCTCGTCTCCGTGCTGCTACGACCGTCGCTTGACCAGGCGCGCCTCCCGGAGTTGTCGCTCGTGGCCGGCCGCGCCGTCGCCCAGGCGATCGCGGACGTCCGCGAGGTCGAGCCGACGATCAGGTTCCCGAACGACGTCCTGATCGGCGGCCGTAAGGTCGCCGGAATCCTGGCCGAGTCGAGCGAAGGACGCGTCGTCCTCGGCATCGGCGTCAACGTGAACCAAACAGCCGTCCAGCTGCTGCCCGATGCTCGAACGGAGCCGACGTCGCTGCGGCTCGAGCTCGGCGAGGCCGTGAACCGCGGCGAGCTGCTGGCGGCGATCCTGCTCCGGCTGGAGCGCGCTTACGACGCCTGGCTGACTACGGGAACCTCAGCGTCGGGCTGACGTTCCCGGCGGCGTCCTGGGCGCGGATGCGAACCGTGCGCACCCGTCCGTGCGGGAACGCGAAGACGCCTGCGCGCACGTTCGCGGCGAGCACACGTCCGTTGACGACGAGCCGCACTCGTGCGGGCTCACTGACCCAGAACCGCAGGCTGCGAAACGACAGTGCACGCAGGCGCGGCGGGGTCTTGTCGATCCTGAACAGCGCCGACCGTGTCATCGTGCCGAACTGGTCTGTCGTCGTCAGGACAGCCGCATAGGTCCCGTCCTTGACACTGCTGGCATTCCAGCCGACTGTCTGCGCCCCGGCCGGCGCGGTTGCGGAGTAGACGTCGACGACCGTCTTGCCGCGCTGAGCCACGGCGAGACGGACCGGAGCGGGCCGTGTGAGCTCGAACGAGAAGGTCAGTTCGCCGTTTGCCACCGAGGGAGCGGCCGTCAGCGACCGCACGGTCCGGTCGATGAGCACCGGAATCGTCGTGCTCACGGTGCTCTTCCCGTTCGTGGCGCTCAGGACGATCAGGTAGCGGCCCTCGGGAACGCTCGCCGTCTCGAAGCGAAACGACTGCTTGCCGGCCTGATGCTGCTGCGTGAAGAGCACGCTGATGTCGCGGCCGTCCGGCGTGCGGAGCGTCGCGGTGACGGTCGCAGCCGTGCTGAGCGTGTACGAGATCTGCGTCGAGTCGCCGGCGGCGGGCGGTGTCGCCGTCGCGGACTTGATCGTCAACGGCACCGGCGCGGCGCCGATCGTGCCGGTCGCCGCCCGCACGAAGTCGCCGGCATTGATCGACCACGTGTACACGCCGACCGCTGCCGTCGTCGCATCCCACGTCCAGTCGACCGCCTCGCCCGTTCCATTCCCGGTCGCGACGGCGGCTCCCGTCGGGTCGGTCACGGTGACGACCCAGGGGAGCGGCTCGGACAAGCGTGCCTGGAACCTGACCAGTCCGCCCAGCTGGCCCTGCACGGAGGGGGCATAGAGCTTCGGCAGCCCGGCAGTAGCCGCCTGGCGCGCGAGCGCGCCCAGTTGCGCGTAGAGCGCGGCGCCGGGACACGTCGTGAAGCCGGTGTCGCGATGACCGGACACGGCGCGCAAGAAAACGGGCGTGCCGACCGGGAAGCGGGCATTGCCGCCGGACGCCACAGTCACCGACGAGAGCGGGTCGACGTGCGCCAGGTCGAGCCGCCAGGCGAGCAGGTTGACGAGCGCATTCTTCGCTGCGGCGGTCGGCGCCGTCACCGAGTACGTGCCGAGCAACGCGACGCCGACCGACCCGGTGTTGAATCCCTCCGCGTGCGCGCCGATGACGTTCTTGTCGACACCGCCGAACCGTCCTTCGAACACCTGGCCGTACTTGTCGACCAGAAAGTTGTAGCCGATGTCGTTCCAGCCGTTGCCTTGGACGTGGTACACCTCGATGCCGCGGACGATCGCGGCCGACTGCGACGATGTATACGAGTTCGTGCCGGCGGTATGGTGCACGAGCGCGAACTGCAGCGACGGTGCGTATTGCGGCGGGGCTCGGCGGATCGTCTCGTTCGCGCCCCACGCGAGGCGCGAGATGAGCGGCGGGGAGCCCGCCAGCGAAAGGCGCCGCAGCGGAATCCGTTCGTCCGGGCTGTTGATGAAGTAGGCGCGCAGCCGGCTCACGCGGCCGTGCAACCGGTAGGCGATCCGGTCGGAGTCTCCGGTCCAGTAGGGGTTCCCGAGGCGCCAGCCGCCGGCCGCACGCGCTTCGGCCGTGCCGTCGTTCGGGAGGTCCTCGGCTTCCGGAGCCGCCACGCGCCACGCGCTCCAGCGGCCGCCGGCGGAGCGCGTCCGAAACTCGACCGATCCGAGGCCGCGCCAGTGCAGCCCGACCATGTCGAAGCGTGGCGCGGTGCCGGCCAGCGTCCGCCCCCCGTGTAATGGGACTTCGCGCATCGTCATCGACACCTCGCCGAACGCGGCGGCGGGCGCGGCGAAAAACGCGAGCAGTGCGGCAACGGCGATCTTCACGGCGGCGGCTCCACGAAGCGTGCCTGCAGCAGCTGTCGGCCTCAAGAGCGCTGATAGAATCCTTACGAGTTGAAGAGCGCCTGTTTGCGGGGACTTTTACTCCTCGGAGCGCTCGTGGCGTTCGCCTCGCCAGCCGCCGCAGCGACACCGCGCGTCCTCGCCATCCACTTCGACGCGGACGTCAATCCCGTCACCCAGAACTACCTCTGCCACCAGCTGAGCCAGGCGGCAAAGGACCACTACGACGCGGCGGCGATCATCCTCAACACTCCAGGGGGTCTGCTCGAATCCAAGGACAAGATCGTCCTCTGCGAGCTGGCTGCGAAGGTCCCGGTGCTCGTGTGGGTCGGCCCGAACGGGTCGTTTGCCGGGTCGGCGGGAGTATGGATCGCGGAAGCGGCCGACTACCTCGGAATGGCGCCCGAGACGAACATCGGCTCGTCGACGCCAATCGACTCGAGCGGTGGCAACATCGGATCCGATCTCCGGCGCAAGCTGATCAACCACGAAGCTGCGTCGCTGCGGGCGCTGGCGCAGAGCCACGGGCGCAATGCGAAGTGGGCCGACCGCGCGGTACGCGTCGCCACGAACGCGACCGCGCGGGAGGCGCTGCGCATGCACGTGATCGACGCGGTCGCGCCGACGTTGCCCGCGTTGCTACAGCAGGCGGACGGGGTGAAGACGAAGCCCCGGGGCTACGTGCTGCATCTCGCCGGCGCCCAGATCCACGACGTGCACCCCAGCTTCTTCACCCGACTGCTGAACACGCTGATCGACCCGAACATCCTGACGCTGCTGTTCCTCGCGGGCCTGGCCGGGATCGGCTACGAGATCTTTCATCCCGGCGTCGTCCTCCCCGGCGCGCTCGGGCTCGTCGCGCTGATCACGGCGCTGTTCGGCTTCTCGGTGCTGCCGGTGAGCTGGGCCGGCGTGATCCTGTTGCTCGCGGGCGTCGGGCTGCTCGTGGCGGACGTGCACGTCACGTCGCACGGCGCTTTAACGGTCGCCGGCCTGATCTGTCTCGCGATCGGCGCGATCATGCTGTTCCAGAACGCGCCGAGCCCGTACCACACCTCGAAGCCGCTCGTGATCACGATCGCGGTCGTGCTCGGCTCGCTCTGGGCGTTCGCGGTCAGCAAGGCGTGGTCGGTCCGGCACAAGCCCGTCGAGGTCAGCCCGGAGATGATCAGGGGAGCGGTGGGCGAGGTCCGCCGCGACGGCCTCGTGTTCGTCAACGGCGAGCTCTGGCAGGCCCGGACGGCCGGCGGCGAGCAGCTGCGGCCGGGAGAGCGCGTCCGCGTGGAGTCGCTCGACGGCCTCGTCCTGACGGTGCGGCCCGAAGGAACAGCATAGGATCATGTCGTCGTGAGCGCCGTGCTGGTCATCATCGGGATCCTGCTGTTCCTGATCGTCCTGTTCCTGTTCTCGGCGATCAAGGTGGCCCGCGAGTACGAGCGCGGCATCATCTTCCGACTCGGCCGGCTGTTGCCGGCTCCGAAGGGACCGGGGCTCTTCATCCTCATCCCCGTCGTCGACCGCATGGTGAAGGTCGACCTGCGAACGATCACGCTGACCGTGCCGCCGCAGGAAGTGATCACGAAGGACAACGTTCCGGTGCGTGTCAACGCGGTGGCGTACTTCCGGATCGTCGATCCGAAAGCCGCGATCGTGCAGATCGAGAACTTCATGGTCGCCACGTCGCAGATCGCGCAGACCACGTTGCGGTCGGTGCTCGGCCAGCACGTCCTCGACGAGCTGCTGTCCGAACGCGAGAAGATCAACTCGATCCTGCAGGGGATCATCGACGAGTCGACCGCACCCTGGGGCATCAAGGTCTCGATCGTCGAGGTGAAGGACGTCGAGATTCCGAGCAGCATGCAGCGCGCGATGGCGCGCCAGGCAGAGGCAGAGCGCGAGCGCCGCGCGAAGATCATCAACTCCGAGGGCGAGTTCCAGGCGGCCGAACGCCTGAAGGACGCAGCGGTCGTGATCGGCCAGCAGCCCGTTGCGCTCCAGCTGCGCTACCTGCAGACCCTGCTCGAACTGGGGGCGTCGCAGTCCACGACGATCGTCTTCCCGGCCCCGATCGACCTGATCAGCCCCTTCATCGACAAGCACAACCGCGCTAGCTGAGCGGCGAGCTTCGCCGCGATCCCGCTTCGGGCCGCGTCACTGTGATCGCGCCGGGCCGCGCCAAGCGTCCCGGTGCCGCACGAGCGGCGCTCGAGCCACCGACGCAGGAGGAGCTCGATTCGTGCCCGTTCTGCGCGGGTCACGAGGACAGGACGCCGCCGCAGACGCTCGCGCTGCCCGAGACGGGCGACTGGCGGGTGCGGGTCGTCCCCAACCTCTATCCGGCGCTCGAACAGCAGGAGGTGGTAGTCCACAGCCGCAGGCACGTGCGGTCGATCGACGAGCTCGAGGACGAGGAGCTCGCGCTCGTCGCCGAGGCGTGGCGATGGCGTGCAGCGGCGGAGCGCGGCTACGTGCATGCGCTCATCAACGAGGGCCGCGAAGCAGGCGCGAGCCTGCCGCACTCGCACTCGCAACTGGTCTGGCTGCCTGAGGCTCTGCCGACGCGCGCCCGGCCTCGAGGCGAGCCGTTTCTCGAGCGCGATGGGCTCACTGCGACGTGTCCGTGGGCGAGCCGGCTGCCCTACGAAGCCGTGGTCGCGCCGGAGACGCCTGAAGGGGACGGCCTGAACAGCGAGCGGCTCGGCTCGGCGCTGCGGCTGCTGGCCGAGCTCGTGCGCCGGTTGCATGCGCTCGAGGGCCCGGTGCCGCTGAACGCCTGGCTCGAGCACGACGACCGCGACTGGCGTCTCGTCCTGCTGCCTCGCTTGACGATCC
>Ga0209577_10007122_pt1 | contig 10303 bp, 12 predicted proteins | sample GraSoiAngelo_109_FD_185874 | JGI IMG/M metagenome (GOLD analysis project Ga0209577, IMG submission 185874) | Grasslands soil microbial communities from the Angelo Coastal Reserve, California, USA - 14_0903_12_20cm (SPAdes) (version 2) | ecosystem: Environmental > Terrestrial > Soil > Grasslands...
CGGTCGCGGCGATCGGTCCAGGTCGAGGGCCACGCCATCTCAGTCGGGACGAATCCCGACGCATGAACCTGAACGACGTCGTCGTTTATCGCCGGCTGCGGCTCGGGCCGCTCCACCAGCTTCATCCCGGCAGTTCCCGCAGCCTGGTCCGTCACCACGATCGCCTTCATCGGAATTGTCTCCTCATGTCATTTGTCTCTCTGGTGGAAAAGTACATGGACGGAAAGCCCCCAGGCCCGGGGCAATGAAAGTCGTCCTCCGTCAACCAGAGCGCCTCGCCGCGGCCGGCGCTGGCGCCAAGCGCGTGTCGAATGGCAGCGAGTAGGCTGGTCTTCCCGACGTTGTTCCGTCTAACGAGAACATTCAGGCCCTGTTGGAGGTCGACGCGAAGCGCGCGCAGACAGCGGAAGTTGCGAACCTCAACGTGAGCGAGGTGCATCGAAATTTGGCTCGGGCGACGAAGGATCCTGGCAAACCGTTCACCTTCTGTTCACGACGAACGCGAGAATGCTTGCAACGACTGCGTTCTACGAATCGGGACGGCGGGATTTGACGCGTCCGGCGCTCAACCCGCGACCCCCTGACGCGGCGGGGTGGGGAAGGGTCGGGGCGTCAGCCCCATGCGACTCGTTAGGGGAGCGAGTTACGACACCGAGTAGCAATCACGCGAGGTCCTGGGCGTCGGTGTCGTAACAGCGGACCCGACGATCAACCGAGTGTCGTGAGAAACTCACAGCAAAACTCACAGTGCGAACGAACACGGAAAACGCGTCGCCGAAACACTCACAGCAAACTCACAGCACGCGAACACCGAAAGAGAAGCTCAGGGGACGTCTTGATTCGCACATCGCAAAAACCACGCGGCAACGAGTGCACGACGACGAGCGAGGTAGCGGGGATGAACTTCTGTCCGTAGACTGGACGGGTCAGTCAAATTCCATGTTAGGCCGCGCGACTGAAGTCTTGGCCAAGGTGAGATCATGTTTGGGAAGTTAATTCGCGCGCACGTCAACCCACTCGCCTTTCCCGAAGTTGATTTCGGTGAGGTCATGAAGGCCACACCAGATGTCGAGAGCATCCTTCGTTTCATTTGTGCGCCCGGCGTACCGTCCGACGTGGCCACCCTTCTCGCTCGTTACAGAGAGATCGCTAAAGGGGAGCCACTCTCCATCGTCCCCGATGAACAACGCGTGGTCGATAAGTTGGTGGCGCCGCTTCGTCACGCGAAGGCTTCCTACATGGTAGGCAACTACCTCGGGACTATTGCGTTATGTGGAATGGTCGCCGAGATGTTGGCCATCCTACTCTGGGACCTTGCCGGAGCGGAGCTGGGGGGCAAACCCATGACGGTCAAGGACGAGGACGCATTGTTCGGGAGCGCTTTCGAGAAACTCGGCCAGGACCGCAGGGTTCGTGTTCTGGACGCCTATGGGCAAATCTCGGTCCCCGTTAAGGCCGACTTCGATCTCCTTCGCTCGGTACGCCGCAAGTATCTACATCTTTGGTCTCAGGACCACGATCGGCTGCCTGCGGATGCGATCGAGGTGTACCGCGCATGCCTCCGACTTGTGGCTGCCGTCTTCGGGCAGAGTGTCGTGGAAGGGAAGATCGTCCTTACGCCACAACTCATGAAGTACTTGGAGCGCCATGGGCTAGTTGAAGATCTACCCGGGCCACCCGAGGCATCGACCGATGGCCCATCCGGTGATCAGAAAGCTCGCTCCTCTGAAGATGGGTGAAGCGCGGCCTGACAAGCGCTTGAAGCTGGCGGCGCGCGTAGATTAGGACATGAATCTTTCACCAGCGCGCCGCAGCTTAAGCACGATCCGTTAGGCTGCATTAACCATCGTAGCGACGGACAGCATCAATGATCCTCGAAGATCAGCGCCAAGCATTCGCGAAGCACGTATTTCTCGGCGAGATCGAGTACCAGTCACAGTTCGCAGCAAGGGCTGCTGAACACCTGCAGACTTGCGCGGATAACTTCGACCCGATCGAGATCTGGAGCGCGGTCCAATCGATTCTCATAGCTGCTGGCAACGTTTCGAAGATTCTGTGGCCCCCGCGATCGCGGTCTGCTCCGCGAGGCGCAATGCTGCGCGCGCTGCTCGACATCGACGAGAACAATGCGATCTCTGATCGCAACTTCCGGAATCATTTCGAGCACTACGACGAGCGAATCGAAGACTGGCTCTCGTCCACGCACTCCGCGGTCTATGTCGATCAGATCATCGGTCCGCCGCCAGGCCTCCTACGTGACTTCCCTCAGAACGCTCATCGGGGCTATGACCCCTCGACGCAGACCCTGTCATTCCGCGGTGAATCGATAAATCTGGAGTCGATTCTAAGAGCGCTCGACGACATTCGACAGAAATGCCGGTTGATCACACACGTGTAGATCGCCAGACCGCATTCGCTGTGCGGACATGAGGCGCCTGGGGTGGACACGCCCGCATAGCACAGTTGCCGGCGCCAAGCGGCACGGGTTGCCGAGCATCGCGTCCGACACTCTGCAGTTCTACGAACATCTTGGGGCCTAAGGGCAGTTTGTGGCCACAGTCATAGGTGAGAGCGGGGCATGGCGGATAATAGTCGCTGATCTTGCCCGGCACGGACATCCGATCTCTAAGCCTCGAGATCTGCCTCTTCTAGTCGCTAAGCTTGAGGAGACTCGGCCACAGATGATCGATGCGCATCGCACGCAAACGATGCGCTCTGTTCACGAAGGAGAAACACGCATTACTGCATTGGCGGCGGAGCGCGGGTTCTTCAAACGCATCTTCAATTGGTTCAGGATTCGCGCTCTCAAAGCTGAGATTGCGACTCTGTACAAGGCAGACTCACACTATTCGTCGGCTCTCGATCAGACAATCGCACTCGTTCGATCACTTCTCAATTCGACGGAGCTTGCTGGAGCGGAAGCGGAACTTGCTGTGATCGATCGTCTCCGAATGCTTCCCTCGTCTACGGTTGTTTTCAACGATGTACAGCTTCAGGCAACGCGCTATATCCACTTTGATGGGGCGGCGCTTCTGAGCGCGCAAATTGACCATGTTGTGCTAACTCCCGCCGGTGTATTTGTTATCGAGACAAAGCGTTGGAGCCATCGCTTTGTGGAGTCCGGCGATTTCCATAGTCCGTTTGACCAAGTCAGTCGTGCCAGCTATCTCTGTTACGACTTGCTGCGTGAGAGTTTCGGTCAAACGCGAGTGCGGAGCATCATTGCGTGTGTTGGTAGCTTGCCTGAAGCGCCGCGCGATTCGTACATCAAAGTTGTTAGACCCGAAAGCTTGAATAGCTACATCTCAGGGTTTCGCAATGTTGAACTGGCGTCTGAACGTTTCGACAAATTGCGCAACTTTTTCGGGTATCGAGTTAACAGTCGGTCGGAAATCTAACATCCAGTTCAACCAGACAAACTTTTTGTACACGATCGTTGCTTGGGCAGCATTACTCACAGCACGGGGCGCAACAAAGAAAAAGCCCTACAGCAGAAGTCGCCGCAGAGCTTGATCTTCACTCAATCGGGACGGCGGGATTTGAACCCGCGACCCCCTGAACCCCATTCAGGTGCGCTACCGGACTGCGCTACGTCCCGAAAGACTAGACGCCAAGGCGCTGAGATGCCGAGACGCCCAGGAAAGGCTTCCCCACCCGACCCAGCCCCTTCACCGAAATGCGTTTCGGGGCAAGACCTCGCCCCTCGTTTCTCACATCCACTCGGCGTCTTGGCCCCTCGGCCACTGAGCGTCTAGCCTTTCGGTGCGCTACCGGACTGCGCTACGTCCCGAAATGCTAGACGGCCAGACGTCGAGACGTCTAGGAAAAGCCACCACAACAGCCGAACGTCGGCCTACCTCCACACTCCCTACTCATCCCCGCTAGCCGTCTCGACGTCTAGCCGTCTGCCTGTATCCTCATCGCTTCGCGACCTCGGGCAAAGATAGCGCTGCTTGCACCGGTAGGGCAGTGCCTGATCGCCTGGTTCACTTGATCGTCTTCGACGCCTCGTCCCACGTCACCGCGCTGCGCCGAAAGTAGGACTCGTTCGCCATGTGGCAGGCCAGCGCCGCATGATGGCCGAACACCACGTCCTCCACCACCGGCTTCCGGGTCCGCACGGCCTCGAAGAAATTCCACAGATGCACCCGGGTACCATCAAAGTGGGGTGCGGTGAATGTGGTGGTTTCGGCGAACGGCAGGCGCTCGCCCAGTTTTGGGTCGTTCGCCCGGTGCCATTGCTCCTCGTAGGCTTGCCGCAGCGCGCTGGGATAGCTGGTCGTGTAGTAACTCGGCTCCGTATCGCGGCCGCTCTGCGGGCTCACGGTGAGCTGCGATCCGGCCAACTCGAGCACCCCCTTGGCTCCATGAAAGCGATACGTCTCGGGCAGCTCGGTGCCGAGATTGAGCCGCATCGAGACGGGCAAGTCTCCATAGTAGAAGTTCGTCAGGTGGACATCGGGCATGTTCCGTCCGTCTTTCCAGCGGCGGATCCCGCCGACCGCCAGCGCCTGGCGGGGCGGCTCATTGATGCTCAACATGAACAGCAGGCCGCTGATGAGATGGACGAGCAGGTCACCCGCCACCCCAGTGCCGTACTCCTTCCAGCAGCGCCAGCGCGCGAAGATGTTCGGGTCGAACGCGCGTTTGGGCACGTCGCCTTGCCACGTATCCCAGTCGAGCGTGCGCGGCGAGAGATCGGGCGGCGGGGGATACTCCCACGCTCCCGTGGGATCGTTCCGGCCGAGTGAGCCCTCGACCATCATCAGCTCGCCGATCGCTCCCTGGGCGATCAGCTCCCGAGCCTTGGCGCAGATCTGGGAGCTGACCCGCTGCGAGCCGATCTGAACGATCCGCTTGGTCGGTTTCACCGCGTCGACCATCGCGACGCCGTCCGCGGCGGTGTGCGACATCGGCTTCTCGCAGTAGATGTCTTTCCCCGCACTCACGGCGTCCACGACGATGCGCCGGTGCCAGTGATCCGGCACCGCGGCGACGATGCAATCGATCGTTTTGTCGTCGAGCAGCTGCTGATAGCGGCGCGTCACGGGCAGGGTGGCCCCGGCGATCTCGCGGGCCAATGTGTGGCGCCCATCGTACAGGTCGGCCGCGCCCGCGCATGCGACGCCGGGCAGCTTGATCGACTCACCCAAGAGCCCCGAGCCCTGCATGCCCACGCCCACCATGCCGAAGCGCACGGTGTCGCTGGGCGCCATGCGCCGGGCGCGCAGTGACGTCGGCGCGAGGGACGCGCCCACGGCGGCGCCGCTCAGCTCCAGAAATTCACGGCGGGACCAGGTCGTGTTCATGGTGACTTCCCTTTCTGACGCGTTGCCGCGTGGTGAAGTGGGTGGTCGGGGACGCCGCCGCCCTCACGCCGAGTGAGCGCGATCACAGGGGCGATGGTCGCGCGGCTGGCGTGGTGTGACCCGCCTTCCCCGGTTCGACTCTTTACCGCGGGTCGCAGTCGGGAGGGAATACGGCCAACCAGGATCGCTCTCTCGGGGTTTACTGGGCGCGCCTCAAGCTCGATGAGGACTACTCCATCCGGCGGGGCGCGTGGTATCGGGTGACCCAGTTTGCCAAAGAGAACATCATCCTTGAACTGCCCGGCACGTTCGTCACGGTGCCGCGCAAGGTGGTGGAGCTGGTCGGCACGCCGCCGCGCCGCTGGACGGTGGTCCCGCGCCCCCCGGGGGACACGTGGCTGCCCGAGAGCTGGGGCCAGTACTATGGCGTGTGTCCGGGCTGTCACCACCGCGCGCCACTGCTCACCATTCCGCAGATGCTGTGCTGCCCCCGCTGCAGCGAAGCGTTTCCCGTCGCGTGGGACGAATCGTACCTACGCAAATGAGGGAGCTACGGCGAATCGCTCCAGGGGCAAGTCCCATTGGCGAGCGCGACGTTCCCCTTGAGTAGATGGTAGACGTACGCGCCGAGGCAGAACTTTCCCAAGAGCAGCGCGGCAAAGGCCACGACGAGGAGCCCCTGGAAGACGTAGGACGCCGTCCTCCAGCCTTGGAGCAGCGTCAGCCCCGCGGCCAGCATGAACACCGCCGCCATGCCCTGAGCGAATCGCCGCGGCCCCGGCGCCGGCGTGAGCGGCGGTCGCCCGTGCCGTCGCGCGACAAAGCGGTTGTAGACCCGCTCAAACGGGTTTGCCGCCGGCACGAGCACGTTGAGCCACAACAGGGCCGAAACGAGCAGGAAGATCGCCGGCGACTGCGTGAGGATCGCCACCAGCATCATCGATCCGACGATCGTGGGTTGGAACTGCAAGCCCTTGAACCGCAGGGCCGCGCGATCGGGCGGCTCCTGCGTGAACCCCTGTTGCTTCATGAAATTCATCACGGGTGACCGGGACATGTGCGCCTCCTCTTACGTCCTATTCACCCAATCTATCACCTCCATCGCCCGCTGCCACTTCCCGAGGTCGCGAGCTCGCACCCTTTGCCCTCATGCGCCAAGCGTCCTCAAGCAGGTCCTTCGCTCGCGCGCGTTCCGCGCGCTCGCTCAGGATGACACGCCGCCGCGCGCCTTGAAAAAAGAACAGGATGGAACTCATTCTGGATGCCGCGACTCCCGGACCCAGCGACGCGCCAAGTCCTCCCAGGTGGGGTTGCGCTCTTCAATGAGCTGGATCTTTCGGGCGCGGACCCAGCCCTTGATCTCCTTCTCGCGGGCAATAGCGGCACGAACCTCCGCGAACCGTTCGAAATAGACCAGCCGAGTGACGTGGTACTTGCGCGTGAACCCGGGGATCAGGCCACGCTTGTGCTCATCCACTCGTCGCACGATGTCGTTGGTGACCCCCGCGTACAGGACACGCGAGCGACTGGCCATGATGTACACGCAGTAGCAGCGCATGACCTGCTACAGTCGTGTACCATGCCTCGCGACTAGCATCGTTATTCGGCGCCGTGGCCCCGAATCATGCATCGGGGGTGGCTGCTTGCCACCGCTCGGCGCCGCCCGTATTCTCCTCGTCCTCCCCCAACGGAGAATCCGCCATGCGCCCTGTTCATCACCTCGCCTTGCTGCTCGCCGCCCTCGGCTGCCAGGCTGCACCGCCACCCGACACCACCGCCGAGGCCAAGCAGGCGATCGACGCCGCCGACGCAAATTGGGCTCGGCTCACCGCCGCCGGCCACGCCGATTCCCTCGCGGAACTGTATCACGCGAACGGCGTGCTGCTGCCGCCCAACATGGCGCCCGTGCACGGCCGCGAGGCGATCCGGGCCTTCATGACGACCATGAACTCCATGTCCAGCCCACCGCCCATCCTCCGCGTGTGGGCTGAATCGGTCTGGGCGAGCGGTCCACACGCGCTCGAGCTCGGGCGCTGGCACTTCGGCTGGCCCGCGACCGCCAAGCGGCCGCCGGGACTGCCTGCGGCTGACTCGGGGAAGTACATGGTGCGCTGGGTGAACGAGAACGGACGCTGGTTGATGGTGCAGGACATCTGGAACTCGGACGTCGCGCTGCCCATGACCCCTGCGTCGCCAAGCCCCAAGAAGTCCTGAATAGCAAAACGGACGGCCAGCGTCCGGAGGGACGCTGGCCGTCGGTGATTCCGGCGGTTAGGTACCGGCCTTATCGGCGGCCTTGTTTGCCTCCTTCACGTCACGATTGGCCTTCGACTCGGCCTGCTTCGCTTCCTTGTCGCTCAGACCAAGACTCTGAAGCGTCTTGCCCATGCTCTTCCCGCTCGCGAGCCCGGCCAGGATCTTGTCGGTCGTGATCCCTTTGTCGCTCAAGTTCTGGCCCAGCATGTTGGCGGCGATGAACTGACCACGCGTGAGCTTGGGGTTCGTCGCTTTCGCCTGCTCATAAGCGGTCTGCAATGCTTCAGGTGTGGTGTTCAACTTTGCCGCGATGCCGCGGAAGCTCTTCAGATGTGTCGCCGATTCCGCGCCACGTGTCTCCGCCCCTTTGGTGGCCGGAGCCGCTCCCTTCACGTGCGACGTGGACGCCGACATGTGGGTCGGCTTCTGGGCCACGACTGCCGCCGTGGCGGCGAAGAGCAGCAGCGTGGTGAGTTGCGATACCTTCGTCATCCTGACCTCCTCGTGCGTTTGCGGCGAACGGTATCGCCGCTTCACGACGTAAGACCGCTCAGGCCGCGAGGAGGTCACACGCGAAGCAGCCGAGGCGTTGCAGCTTGAGGCGTCGTGTGAGCGGTGTCACCGAGTGCCGGTGTTAGTGTGTACGGGTGCCACCGATGCGCGTTCTCGTCCGCTGTGCCGCGTTGCTCCTCGCCGCTGCCTTGCCCGTAGCGGCGCAGTCGGCGATTGGTGTGGGCACGAGCGCCGGCGTCGTGAAGCTCACCGACCAACGATCGGAAGAAGCGTTGAGCGGCGTCCTCGAGTACCAGCCGAACGCCTGGTTGAGCCTGTACGCCATCCCCGCGGTCCTGCACCTGTCCGACAATGTGAATGGGCGCCCGGTCTCGAGTAGCGGGCTCGGGGACCTGCCACTCGTCGTAGCCGCGTCCTATGCGTCCCCCACGCCGGGGTCGCCGACCGTGGGCGCCGCGCTCCTGGCCGTGCTGCCGACCGGCAACGCGGCGTGCGGCCTCGGGAGTGGTCAAACCGCCGCGGGATTGGACTTGGGCATCGCGATCTCGCCCCGGCTGGCCCACCTGGCGGTCGACGCGAGTCGCAGCCTCTCGGGTGTCTCGGCCCAGTCCTCCCTCGACGCCCCCAAGGCAACGGCGCTCCACGTCGAAGCCGGCTACGATGTCGCCCCGCGCTGGACGTGGACTGCGTCGGTCGGCGTGGACGTGGGCTCCGACTCGACCCGGGCGCTCAGCCGGGTGATCGGGGCCGGCGTGCGGCACACCCTCGCACACTCGCTCATGGTGACGATTGACGGGAGCCACGGGCTTACCGCCGCGTCGCCTCGATGGATCCTCTCCGTCGGCGTCGGGACAGCCTTTGGCGGCTCCTCCCCCGTGACCCCGACGACGCCGCTGCGCCGCCTGAAATCGACCTTCAATTCCGGTAATACGGCGAAGATCGGCTGCCGCTAGAACAGTCCGACTGCCTTTGCGGTCTTGCTGCGGCAGTCAGCCTGCAACGCAGGATCGACGGCTGCGCACAGCTGTTTCGCCTGGGCGTCGGAATGATAGTAGTACACGAAATCCAACACCGCGCCCATGATGCAATTCGCGCGCTGCTCCTGACCGGTCCCGAGCGCGCAGCGAGCGACTGTGCCCGGCACCTGGTTCAGACTGGTCGCCGCCGCATCGCGTCCCAGGCTCTGATAGCACGTGAGACGAAACGGTACGTCGACCGCCGCACACAGAGAAAACACCTTGGCAAAATCGCCTTGCACCGCGCCTAGTGCGTACGACGTCTGCAAATCAAAACACGCCGGCTTGTACTTCCGATCGACCGCCGTACAGGGATAAAGCGGCTCGCTGGGCTTCAAGTACTTGCTGTAATGGCCGCCGTGCGCGCCATCCACGATCAGGTTCTCCATGAACACCCCGCTGGCGCAGGCATTTCCTTCCATGGAGCCCGTCAAGCCGTCGCAATCATGCAGCGCGTCGAACAGGTCGTCGCCCGTGATGGCCATGACGGCGTGTCCCAGCCCGTGCACGCAATTGTAGTACTCGAGCGACTTGCGCTCCTTGCCGGGAATGCCGGCACAGATGGAATTCAAGTCGCTCAACAGTCGCTCTCGCCCCATCTGGAAGGAGCGTCCCTGTAAGACGCCGTGGTAGTATCCCGAGCCACAGAAATTGTCGCCGTGTTGAAACGCCTCGGGCAGATCGGAGTACTTTCGCGCCGCCGCCTGCCCGATGACATGCGTGAGCGCATGGCAGAGGTGTTGCACATCCGGATCGCGGCCATACTGCTCTTTCAACGCCGCGAAGGCCTCCGGCACTCCTTGTTGGGCGACGATCGAACCGTAGTACTGCTCGTAGCAGGCGAGGGCACGCTCATGGTCCGTTGGACACGCTGGGGCAGCGGAGACGGTCGGTTTTCTCGACGAGACCAGGATGTGCGAGCCGACGAGCCCCGCCGCCACTAGGACGAGAAGCACGATGCCCAGGATGCTCTTCCGCCCGCGCAGTTTCATGTGCCGCACCATAAACAGTCGGCGGACGGAGGGGAAGCTCGCGAACCGCCGGCCGGGTATCTTTCGACCCATGGCCACTCTCATCGCCCGCAGCTGGGGCGCAGGGCTGACCGTGCTCGCCACCCTCGGATACACCGGCTGCGCCGTCAACCCCGCCACTGGGGCGCGGCAGCTCATGCTGATCAGCGAGTCGCAAGAGATCGCGATGGGCCGCGAC
>Ga0209577_10007125_pt1 | contig 10298 bp, 13 predicted proteins | sample GraSoiAngelo_109_FD_185874 | JGI IMG/M metagenome (GOLD analysis project Ga0209577, IMG submission 185874) | Grasslands soil microbial communities from the Angelo Coastal Reserve, California, USA - 14_0903_12_20cm (SPAdes) (version 2) | ecosystem: Environmental > Terrestrial > Soil > Grasslands...
CGGCTCGGGCACGAAAATGAAGGCGGCCTTGCTCTTGTACTTGTCCAAATGGCGGTCTACGCAGTTGTAGGATGCGTTGATCTTGCCGCCGGCGAACCATTTCCAGAACGGGGCATCGCTGGTATCGAGCACGGTGCGATAGGGCTCGAACCAGGTCAGCATGTCCGCGTACGCCTTGAAGCAGTCGGGAAACCGGTCGAGGCCGAACTGGTCGAAGATGCGCGGGTCCCGCATGTTCGCCTGTGCCTTGAACTTCTCCGCAGGCTGATAGTACTCCTCTTCCTTCCAGTGCACGGCGATCTGTGCTTCGCTGACCTCGGTGAGCTCCTGCTTTGCAATTGTCTTCGCCATGTGATTTGCCTTCATGACTATGCCGGAGGAGTGCAGGCTGGTCGTTTCTCCGTAAAGCTAGGAGGGTATCGCCGCCTTGCAATATGCGCCGCGCCGCTCGGTCTGCGGCACGCCGGGGCGTGAGGGTGCACACGAGGGCTTTGACAACCGGTTGCCGAGCCGCAGCTTAGCTCGGCAGGGTCGGGGTTGGCACCGGAGTCGCATAGCTCTAGCCGCGGTGATCTCTGGAGCTGACCGTGGAGGACGTGATGACGATGTCGACGCGCCCAGGCGAACGAGTCCTGGCTGCCCCCGAAGAGCTGGGTCTCGATTCGCGCACGGCATTCCGCCGCGCTGCGGGCGAGCTGCTGGAGCAGCTCGAGGAGGGGGCCGGGCGGCTGGTGATCGACCTGTCGGGAACGCGACAGGTGGACAGCGCGGGTCTGGGCGCCCTGATGCTGATTCAACGCAAGGCGGCGGAACGCCGCCTGGCGGTGTGCCTGCGGGGAGCGAACGAGGAGCTGCGCTTTCTGCTGGTGCTCACCAAGCTGGACGACTTGTTCGAGCTGGAGAGCGGCGCGGCCTGAGCGCGGCCGCCGTAGACGGCGAGGGTCGCCCGCATATATTGCCCCACCATGCGGGCCCCTTCCTCCCCGGCGCGGCGCAAGGTGTTGTTCGTCGAGGATGAAGCGGCCCTGCGGCGGACGTACGATCGGTGCTTCGCCGCGCGGTACGACGTCGCCTTCGCCGGGAGCGGCACCGAAGCGCGGCGCCAGCTCGAGAAGTTCCACCCCGAAGTGCTGGTGCTCGATCTCCGCCTCCCCGACACCGACGGCGTCACCCTGCTGCAGGAGATCCGCGCCTCCCACCCCACACTCCCCGTGATCGTGACGACCTCCTACGTGAGCATGGAGCCGCTGATCACCGTGCTCGACCTCGGGCACTCGGGCTACCTCGTGAAGCCGTTCGACATGGACGATCTGGCGGCGCGCATCGATGCTCTCGGTTGAAGGGCTGCGACACGCGTTTGGGAGTGGACGAGGAGAAGGTGGAGGTGGGGGTCGCGTGGTCGCGCTCGACGACGTCACGTTTTCCCTCCAGGGCGGACAGACGCTCGCCATCTTCGGGCCGAACGGCGCGGGGAAGACGACGCTCCTCAAGGTTCTCGCGGGGCTGATCCGTCCCGACGCCGGACGGGCGACGGTGGCCGGCGGGCGGGGCGCGATCGGGTGGATCGGCCATCAGTCCCACCTGTACGGTCACCTCACCGTGCGGGAGAACCTGCTGTTCTGGGCCGCGCTGTACCGGGTGCCCGCGGCGAGCCGCGCGCACCGCGCCGCCGAGGTGATGCAGCGCCTCGGGATCGCGCAGCATGCCGAACGGCCGGTGTGGGTGTTGTCGCGCGGGCTGGCGCAGCGGACCGCGATCGCCCGAGCGCTGATCCACGAGCCCCGGGTGCTGCTGCTCGACGAGCCGTTTACCGGGCTCGATCTCGCCGCCGCGGCCGAGTTTCGGGCGTTGCTGTCCCAGCTGCGCGGCGCGGGCCGGGTGGTCGTCCTGGCGACCCACAACGTGGGCGAGGGCGCCGAGCTCGCCACGGACGTGGCATTCCAGCGGCGCGGCCGCTTCGTGTACCTCGCCCCGCGCGGCGGGCGCGCGCCGGCCGAGATCGCCGACGCGTACCGGCGCGCGCTGGGAGACGCCGGTGAGTGACTGGTTGAGCCAGGCATGGACGGTCGCGCGCAAGGATCTGCTGCTCGAGTTTCGCACGCGCACCGCCATCGTCTCCGCGCTCGTGTTCACCGCGCTGGTGCTCACCGTGTTCAACTTCGGGCGCGACCCTACGGCCGTGCCGACGATCGACCTCGCCCCCACGATCCTGTGGGTGACGTTCACGTTCGCCGCGATGCTGACAATGAATCGTGCCTTCCAGCTCGAGCTCGAGAACGACGCGCTCGAGGGCCTGCTGGCGTCGCCCCTCAGCCGGACCAGCCTCTATTGGGGCAAGCTGCTCGCCAATCTGGTCTTCGTGGCGCTGGTGGAAGCGGTGGGATTGCCGTTGTTCGTCTTGTTCTTCAACGTGCCCGTGGCTGCGGTGTTGCTCCCGCTCGTCGGTGTGATCGCGCTCGCGACGCTCGGCTTCGTCGCCGTGGGCACGCTGTTCGGCGCACTCGTCATCCGCACCCGCTTCGCCGAGCTCCTGCTGGTCGTGATTCTCTTGCCCTTCCTGATCCCGCCGCTCGCCGGGGCGGTACAGGTGACTGCGGGCCTGCTCGGCGGGCGTCCCTTGAGCGAGTCCGCGGGGTGGCTTAGGTTGCTGGCCGCGTATGACATCGCGTTCGTGACGCTCGCCACGCTGCTCTTCCCGTTCACGGTGGATGAATGAGTCTCGTTCGGAAGGGCCGACTGATCACCGTCATCGGGCTGGGGCTGCTGGCCGCGGTTTATGTCCGGGCCCTGGCGTTCACACCGGTCGAGCAGCTGCAGGGACCGGCGCAAAAGATTTATTACCTCCACGTGCCGGCGGCCATCTGGACCGAGACGGCCATGATCCTGGTCGGGTTGGCGGGGATCTTCTACTTGTTCCTGAAGGACCCGCGGCTGGACCGTTTCGCGGCAGCGTCGGCGGAAGCGGGAACCGTGTTCGCGGGCGTAGTGCTCACGACCGGTCCCATCTGGGGGAAGCCGATCTGGGGGACGTGGTGGACGTGGGACGCCCGGCTCACGTCCATGCTGTTTCTCTTCTTCCTTTATATCGGGTATCTGCTGCTGCGAGGTGCGATCGAGGATGCGGCGCTGCGCGCCCGCTACGCTGCGGTGCTCGGCATCTGCGGCATGTGTCTCGTGCCGTTCATTCACCTCAGCGTGTACCTGTTCCCCACCTTGCACCCCCAGCCCATCGTGCTCAAGCCGAGCGCCCCCTCGCTGCCGGGGAGCATGCTGGTCACGCTGCTGCTGTCGTTCGGGGTGTTCACGCTGTTGTACGTGGGGTTCGTGATGCAGCGCTACGCCCTGGCGCTGGGGCGGGAGCAGCGAGACGGGAGGAACGCTGATGCCTGACGTGCCGCACAACGGCGGCTATATGATCGCGGCGTACATGGTGACGGCGGTGATCCTGGTCGGTTACGCGTTGTCGCTGTACCGGCGGGGCGAAAAGCGGTGAACGAGGCCTAGTCCTCCCGCTTCCCCCCATCCTCCCGCTTTCCCCCGCGCAACTCCGCGCGTGCTTCCGACAGCCGGTCGAGCCCTCCGGGCACCTGCGTCGCCCACAAATGCAGCGCTTCGTCCGCCGCCCGCTCCTCGCCCGCCTGGAACAGGGCCTGCGCATTGAGCCACAGCGCCTCCGCCCCGCCTCCGGCGGCGTAGGCCCGCGCGAACCGAGCGGCCGCTTCCTGCAGCAGGCCGGCCCGGCGGTACAGATCCCCGGCGGCGACGGCGGCGTCGGGGCGCTCCTCGAGGGCGAGGGCCTGCTCGTACGCGTGCAGGGCGTCTTTTTGGCGGAACGCCATCTGATACGCTTCGCCGAGCAGCATCCACGCGTCCGGGTTGTCCGGGAAGCGCTCCGCGCCGCCGCGGGCCGCCGCGACCGCGCCCCAGCGGTCGTCGGCTGCGCGCCGCAACCGCACCAACGCCGGGTAGGGGTCCGCGAACCCGGGGGTGAGCCTGCAGGCCAGGCGGAGCCAGGAATCGGCGCGCCTGGGGGCGAACCGCTGGCACGCCGCGGCTCGGCGCACGGCGAACCGCGCCAGCGATGAGCGCAGGGAGCGGAGCATTGCTTGATTATGGTTTTAGTGCCGGAGAGATTGCAACCACGCATGTCACATTCGCCACCGCGACCGGTTCCCGCGCGACCCGTGCCCCCCTTGCGCGGGCGGCGCATCGTGGTCACGCGCGCGCGGGAGCAGGCCGGGGAGCTGGTGCGCGCGCTGGAAGAGCTGGGCGCCGAGGTGGTCCTCGCGCCCACGATCCGCATCGAGCCGCTCGCCGATCTCGAGCCGTTGCGGCGCGCCCTGTCCCGTCTCGCCGACTACCGCTGGACCGTATTCACCAGCCAGAACACCGTGCACGTCGTGCTGGAGTGTTTGTCCCCCTGGGGTCTGTCCGCCCACAGCTTCGCGCAGACCCGCGTCGCCGCCATCGGTCCCGCGACCGCGGACGCGCTGGGGGCCGCGGGCGTGCGGGTGGAGCTCGTTCCCGCGGGCTACATCGCCGAATCATTGGTGGACGCGCTCGCCACGCGCGATTCGCTGGGCGGGGCGCGCGTCCTGATCCCCCGTGCCGCCACCGCCCGCGACGCGCTGCCGGCGGGGCTCGAGGCGCTGGGCGCCCAAGTCGACGTCATCCCCGTATATCGGACCGTGCCCGCGCTCGGCGACTGCGCGACGTTGCGGCAGGCGCTCCTCGCCGGGCAGGTCGATGTCGTCACGTTCACGGCGTCGTCGATCGTCGACCACTTCGTGACCGCCGTCGGGGTCGACGCGGCGCGCTCCGGGCGATTCGGCGTCGCCGCCATCGGTCCGGTGACGGCGGAAACGGCGCGCCGCCACGGTATGACCGTGCAGGTCGAGCCCGCGCAATACACGACGGCCGGGTTGGTGGAGGCGCTGGTGCGGTACTACCGGGAAGGGGGAAGCCCTAAAGGACTCCCTGACGGTCGGGGGAAGGGGGAAGGGTGAAGGGTACGCTCAAGCTCGGCACGCGTGGCAGCAAACTGGCCCTGTGGCAGGCGGAGTGGGTGCGCGCAGCGTTGGCGCGCCACGGCACTAGCGCCGAGCTCGTCGTCATCGCGACCCGAGGCGATGCGGAGGTCGACCGGCCGCTCCACCAGCTCGAAGGGAAGGGATTCTTCACGCACGAGATCGAGGAAGCGCTCCTGGACGGGCGGATCGACGTAGCGGTGCATTCCCTCAAGGACCTCCCAACCGAGTTGTCCGACGGTCTGGCGCTGGGAGTCGTGCCCGAGCGGGGGAATGCCGCCGAGGCCCTGGTGACGCGGGAAAAGGGGATTACTTCCGTGGCCGGCCTGGCAGCGGGCGCCAAGGTCGGGACGTCGAGTCTGCGGCGCGTCGCGCAGATCCGGCACTTGCGCCCGGATCTCGAGGTGGTGCCGCTGCGCGGCAACGTGCCGACCCGTGTGCAAAAGGTAAAGGAAAAGCGCGACGGGCTCGACGCGGCGCTGCTCGCCGCCGCGGGGCTCGAGCGGCTCGAGCTCGCCGACCGGATCGCGGCGCGGCTCGACCCCCTCGAGGTCATGCCGGCGCCCGGGCAGGGAGCGCTGGGCCTCGAGGTCCGGGCCGACGACCGGACCGTCCGGGCGACGCTGGCGCCGCTCGAGCACCCGCCCAGCGCGCGCGCCGTCGCGGCGGAGCGCAGCCTGCTCGCGGCGCTGGGCGGCGGCTGCCAGGCTCCCGTCGCGGCGTACGTCGGGCCGCGGGCCCCGGGTCCCGGATTCCGGTTGTACGGCCGCGTGACCGCCCTCGACGGGGCGGTGCAGCTCACGGCGTCCGCCGACCTCGATGAGCGCGATGCTGCCGCCGCGGGCGTCGCCGTGGCGGGCTTGCTCCAGGCGCAGGGCGCGTCGAGATTGCTCGGCCGATGAGTCACTTTCCGATCCGCCGCATGCGCCGGCTGCGCCGCACTCCGGCGCTCCGGCGGCTGGTGCAGGAGACCCACCTCGCTCCCGCTCAGCTCGTGTGGCCGCTGTTCGTGTGCCACGGCGAGGGCGTGCGCCGGGAAGTGACGGCGCTGCCCGGCGTGTATCAGACCTCGGTGGACGAGCTCGTCAAGGACGCCCAGCGCGCCCGGGGTCTCGGGCTCGGCGGGATCATCCTGTTCGGCATCCCTGAGACCAAGGACGCGACCGGCTCGGAGGCGTACGACGAGCAGGGGATCGTGCAGCAGGCGGTACGGGCCGTGAAGCGGGCCGCGCCCGACCTGCTCGTGGTGGGCGACGTCTGCCTGTGCGAGTACACCGATCATGGACACTGCGGCGTGATCCAGGACGGTGAGGTCGAGAACGACGCGTCAGTGTACCTGCTCGGCAAGGTGGCGGTGGCGCAGGCGCGCGCGGGCGTCGACCTGGTGGCGCCGAGCGACATGCTGGACGGCCGGGTGGCCGGAATCCGCAAGGCGCTCGATGCCGCGGGCCACTCGCGCGTACCGATCATGTCGTACGCCGCCAAGATGGCATCCGCGTTCTACGGGCCGTTTCGCGAGGCCGCCGGTTCGACCCCGCAGTTCGGCGACCGCCAGTCCTATCAGATGCAGGGCACGAACGCCGACGAGGCGATGAAGGAGATCGCGCTCGATGTGGACGAAGGCGCCGACATCATCATGGTGAAGCCGGCGCTCCCTTGTCTCGATCTGATCGAGCGGGCGAAGCAGCGCTTCGGCTCGCCGCTGGCGGCGTTTCAAGTGAGCGGCGAGTACGCCATGATCAAAGCCGCGGCGGAGCGCGGGATGCTCGACGAGCGGCGCGCGATGTGGGAGACGCTCTACGCCATCCGGCGCGCGGGGGCGGACATCATCCTCAGCTACTTTGCGCCCTGCGTCGCCGAACTACTCTAACACCGTCAACTCTGACACCGTCACGAAAAAACGTCACGAAGACACGTCACGATCAGACGTCACGAAGTTTCGTGACGATTTTCCGCGACGCCTCTCCGCGACGTCTTTCCGTGACAGTTTATTGCGTTCTAGGAAGTAAGACGGCTTTCCAAAGCGCGGCCGCGACCGCAGCTCCCAGCAGGGGTCCAATCCAGTAGACGGCCTGACCGTTCAAGCTGACGTTGACGACGGCGGGCCCGAAGGCGCGCGCCGGGTTCATCATGGCGCCCGTGAGGTTCCCTCCGACCAGCGCGGCCACGAAAATCGCGAGCCCGATCCCGAACCCGCCGATCTTCGGGGCTTCGGAGGACACCGCCGTGCCGAACACCGCGCTGACGAGGAAGAACGTCAGCAATGCCTCGATCCAGACGCCTTGCAGGAAGGTGACGTCGCCGGCCAGGCGGGGAGCGCCGCCCAGCGCGAGACTGACCGCCGCCCGGGGGAGCACGCCCTTGACGAGGGCGGCACCCACGAGCGCCCCGAGCAGCTGAGCCAGGATGTACTGGGAGGCCTGCCGACCGTCGATCTTGTTGGCGATCCACAATCCCGTGGTGACCGCGGGGTTGATGTGGCCGCCGGAGATGTTCATCGTCGCCGAGACGATCACGGCCATCCCGACGCCGTGCGCGAGGGCCACGATGAGCGAAGTGACGGCGCCCGCGTTGGGGCCGGCGAGCGCCGTCGTCACGACGCTGCCTGCCCCCAGGAAGACGAACAACAGGGTGCCGACGAACTCGGCGGTGAGGGACCGGAGATTCTGAGACATCGCGGTGGGACCTCGCGGTGAGGGGCGGCGCCAATCTAGGGGACCGTCTACACCCGCCGCAACACCAGCGATGCGTTGATGCCGCCGAACCCGAACGAGTTCGACACCACGACCTCGGGGGCCGCGGCGCGCCCCTCTCCCGGGAGGCAGTCCAGGTCGCAGGCGGGATCGGGGCGCTCGAGGTTGATCGTGGGGGGCAGCCAGCGCCGCTGCATCGCCAATGCGCAGATTGCCGCCTCGATCGCCCCGCTCGCGCCCAATGCGTGCCCATAGTAGCCCTTGGTGCCGCTGATGCTCAGCCGGTAGGCGTGCGGGCCGAACACCTGCTTGAGCGCCGCCGTTTCCGTGGTGTCGTTGAGCAGCGTCGAGGAGCCGTGCGCGTTGACGTAACCGACGTCGCCCGGCGCGAGCCTGCCGTCCTCGAGCGCGAGCCGGATGGCGCGCGCCGCCTGGCGCCCATCGGGGCGCGGCGCCGTCATGTGGTAGGCGTCGTTCGTGAAGCCGTAGCCCACCAGCTCGGCATAGAGTTTCGCTCCGCGCGCGAGCGCCCGATCGCGCTCCTCCAGCACGAGCACCGCGGCCCCCTCGCCCATCACGAAGCCGTCGCGCGCCTCGTCGAATGGGCGCGACGCGTGGGCCGGATCGTCGTTGCGCGTGCTCATGGCGCGGATCACGCTGAACGCCGCGTAGGTCATGGGCGCGAGCGGCGCCTCGGCGCCGCCCGCCAGCATCACGTCGGCGCGGGCCTCGCGGATGGCGTGGAACGCGTCGCCGACCGCGATCGTGCCCGACGCGCAGCTCATGGCGTTGGTCGAATTCGGGCCCGTGAAGCCGAATTCGATGGCGATGTTGCAGCTCGCCGCGCCGGCAAACACGGCGAGCGCCAGCGCGGGATCGAGCCCGCGCGGGCCCTGCGTGAGGAAGCTCCCCACCTGCGCCTCGGCGAACGCCACGCCGCCCAGCGCCGAGCCCATCATGGCGCCGACCCGGTCGGCGTCCTCGCGGCCCGGGTCGAGCTCCGCGTCGGCGAGGGCGAGCCGGGCGCTCGTCACCGCGAGCTGGGAGAAGCGATCGAGCCGCTTGGCGCGCTTCGCGTTGAGGTGGTCCTGCGGCCGGAAGTCGGGGATCTCGGCCGCGATGCGGCTCTTGAACGGCGCCGGGTCGAAGCGCGTGATTTCCCGGACTGCCGAGCGCCGCGCGGTGAGGCCTTGCCACAAACCCTCCGCGGCCGTGCCGATCGGCGTCACGGCGCCGACGCCGGTGATCACCACCCGCCGCGAACCGTTTTGCATCCTGCGACCTCCGTTTGCCCCGGGCCTGCCCCGGGGTCAGCCGACGTTTGCCCCGGGGCACGTCCTTTAGGGTGGCCCGGGGTCCCCCACACGCTCCGCGTCCCGTTTAATCCCCGCGAGCGTGCGTGACGCGATTCCGTGAATGAACACGGGTCCAATCACGAGATTCGCCGCCAGCCAGCCGATCAGCGGCCATGCGGGTCCCTGCCACGCGTGAACGATGGTCACAACCGTATCGACGTCCTCGGTCGTCCCCCACGCTTCAGCGTGGGAGCGAGCCTGGTGATCGAAGCGCCACACGACATCCATTCCTGTCGTAATACCCCTCACGTGGCGATACCGGATTTCGCACGCCGTCGGGTCGACGGTCATCTCGGACACCCACCAGACCGGGTAGCGCAGCGGCCCGAACGGGCGCCACGCGGCCATCTCGACCGTGCCGCCGCGGTCCGAGCGGTCTAGAAACCGGACCTGGCGGTAGTGTGACAGGATCGCAGGCCAGCGTTCCACGTCGGTCGCAACGTCGAAGATGCGATCTACCGGGGCGCGAATCGAGACCTGATCGATGATGAGCACGGCGCTTTCAGCTGTCAGCTTTCGGCGCCGTCGCGGCTGAGGGCTGACAGCCGACGGCTGACGGCGTCCACGCCGCCACGATTCGAAACCCAGGTCGATATCGCGGCACCGCCGACACGCCGGCCTCCCGCAACATCGCCGTGAGCTCTGCACGCGTGTACCCGCGCCGCAACGACACCACCGCGTCGTGCCGCGTGGTGGCGCCCATGCGGAGGGCGTACCCGGCCAGCCACGCGCCTGCCATCGCGATGCGCGAGCGTCGCAGATCGGCGAGCACGACCGCCCGGCGCGCCACGCGATCGAAGCTCGCGATCCAGCGCACGGCGACGGCGCGCGGCAGATGGTGCAGCACCTGGCTCGCGATCACGATATCGACCGACTTCGGGCCAAACGGCAACGCCCCGCCGTCGCCCAAGACGCCCTCGACGCCGTTGGCGCGCGTGAGCCGGGCCGCGGCCGGGATCACTTCGAGACCGATGGCTGTGAGCGTGATCCCGTGCCGTCGGGCGGCCGTCACCGCAGCGAGAGCGATGTCTCCGGAGCCGGTGCCCACATCGAGCAGGGTCCGGTGCACGTTGCAGGTTGCAGGTTGCACGTTGCACGAGTCGCGGAAGAAGGGCTCGAGCGCCTCGACCACCGCGCGCGTACCGCCGAATAGGGTGTTGAGGCGGGCGATGTCGCGCAGCTCGTTCCGAACGGCGCGCGGATCGGCGCGCCGGTCGTCCAGC
>Ga0209577_10007128_pt1 | contig 10297 bp, 7 predicted proteins | sample GraSoiAngelo_109_FD_185874 | JGI IMG/M metagenome (GOLD analysis project Ga0209577, IMG submission 185874) | Grasslands soil microbial communities from the Angelo Coastal Reserve, California, USA - 14_0903_12_20cm (SPAdes) (version 2) | ecosystem: Environmental > Terrestrial > Soil > Grasslands ...
CTCTCGGAGTCGCAGGAGCGCATGCTCATCGTCGCGCACAGGGGGCGCGAGCGCCAGGTCATAGACATCTTCCGCAAGTGGGACTTGGACGCCGTCGTCATCGGTCGCGTCACGGACACGGGCAGCGTCGTCGTCGTCCACGAAGGCGAACGCGTCGCCGAGATTTCATCGAAGTACCTGACCGATGAAGCGCCGCTCTACGAGCGACCGATGAAGAGCAAGGCGGACGGCGGACGGCGGACGGGTGAAGGCGCGGCTGTCGAGAGCGGGACGACTTCAGACGCGGGCGCATCGGCCGCGCCTGCCAGTGTCCGCGCAGCCGTGGGTGACCCGACCATCAACGCCGAGCCGGGCGCGAGCGTCGGCGGCGGAGTTGACATCGTCTCGCCCGCGCCTCCGACCGCGCCCGCTTTGAAAGAGGCTGCGCGCGATTACAACGAGGCGCTGGTTCGTCTCGTCACCGCGCCGAGCGTCGCGTCGAAGGAGTGGGTCTATCAGCAATACGACCACATGGTTCGGACGAACACGGCGGTGCTGCCGGGCGCGGACGCGGCGGTCGTGCGCATCAAGGAGACGCGGCGCGCGCTCGCCATGTGTCTCGACGGCAACGGTCGCTACTGCGCCGTTAGCCCACGCGAGGGCGCGGCGCTGGTCGTCGCCGAGGCCGCGCGCAACGTCGTCTGCGTCGGCGCGCGGCCCATCGCCATCACGAACTGTCTGAACTTCGCCTCGCCCGAACGCCCCGAAGTGATGTGGGCGTTCTCGGAGGTGATTGACGGCATGGCCGAGGCGTGCCGCGCTTTGGGGACGCCGGTCGTCTCCGGCAACGTCTCCTTCTACAACGAAACCGAGGGGCGCGGCATACACCCGACGCCCGTCATCGGCATGTTGGGCCTCGTCGAAGACGTGCGCCGCGTCGTCACGCAAGGCTTTAAGCGCGAGGGGCACTTGATTGCGCTCGTCGGGGAGACAAGCGAAGACCTCGGCGCGAGCGAGTACGCGGCGACGGTCGAGGGGCGCGACCTTCAAGAGATGATCGCGGCGGGCGCGTGCGTGCCGCGCCTCGACCTCGGACGCGAGCGCAAGGTGCAGGAGGCGACTTTGCGCGCCGCCGAGGAGGGCTTGCTCGAATCGGCGCACGACTGCTCGGACGGCGGCCTCGCCGTCGCGCTCGCCGAGTGCTGCTTCTCTTCGCTCGGACGCGGGGGCGTCGGCGCTGAAGTCAAACTCGACGGCGGAGAGTTGACCCCGACGGCGCAACTCTTCAGCGAGACGCCCTCGCGCGTCGTCGTCAGCTTCGACGAGTCGCAGCGCACGCGTTTTGAGAGGATCGTGGCCGGCGCGGGCGCTCCCTTCCGCGTCATCGGTCGCGTCGGCGGCGACCGGCTTCGCATTAGCGTTAACGGCGACGAGCTTATCGCGCAGCCGGTCGCCGAACTCGAAGCGGCCTGGCGCGCGGCGCTCGGCAGGAAGTTGCGGGCCGAAGACGTGGCTGCCGCGGCGGAGTGAAGCGATTGCGGATTTCAGATTGTGGAAGGCGGATTTAAGAGGCATGAGAGTCATGCTGACTTAAATCCGCCTTATCTTTTAATCCGCGTTCCGCATTCCGAAATCCGCGATCTGTTGGCAGAGCCATTGCGCGAGCATCTCGCCCGCGACGCGGTGGCCTTCCTCGTTCCAGTGACCGTTGCCGAGTTCGCGCCCGAAGCCGTGGAGGAAGACTCTGTGTTCGTCGGCGTAAGACTGTAAGTCGGGCGCGAGGTTGAAGACCGTGAAGCCCTCGCGCTCGCCGAGGGATTTAAAGCGGCGCTCCGCGTAGAAGAGGTCTTGCGCGCCGACCCTGCGGGCGAACGCCTCGCGCGCCGCCGCTTCGGGGTAGACCTGTATGCCGTTGCTGAGCGTGACGACGAAAAACTTCGCGCCGTGACTTTTGACCTCGTCGCTCATCGTCGCCAGAAGCTTCTCGGTCACGCGCCAAGCGTCGCGCCAAACGTCGTCCTGTGGCTCGCGGTAGATCATGTTGGCCGCGCCGAGTTCGTCCGTCGGCACGCCTTCCTGTGGCGCTCCTTGCGCGCCGCCCGCGGCGTTCGCGGAGTCTGCTGCGTTCGCGCCGCTTCCGCCGGGCGTGCCGCCGTTCTGTTTGGCCTGCCGCGCGGCGCGGCGCTCGCGCCATTCGGCGAGCTTCGATTTGAGCGCGGCGTGCGCCTCGTGAATCGCTTGGACGAAGCGGAGGTGGTCGCGCAGCCAGCGGCCCGCGCGGTTGAGGGCGGAGTCGCGCAGTCGGAACGAGGCCGTGTCGCGGAACGAGTTGTCGAGGACGAGCTGGTCGCCGCGCAGGACGAAGTAGGGAATCTCGTCCGTCTGTTTGAGCGCGCGCGAGTTGTCGAGCACGTCGTTGTTGGTCGTCAAGGCGAGCAGCACCACGTCGGGCGAGTAGTCCCAGACCTTCTCGCGCAGCGTCAAAAGCTCCTGAGCCGTGCCGTAGCCGGAGACGCCGAAGTTGATGACCTCTACTCGGCGGCCCGCGAGCGCCGGACACTCTCCGAGCCGCCGCTCCATCACAGACCAGAAGGCTTTGTCCTGCTCGACCTGAAAGGCCTCGGCGTATGAGTCGCCGACCACGGCGATGCGGAGCGTGCCGGGGGCTTTCTGCTTCGAGTGCTCGCGGTCGCGCAGGCCATCGCCGTTGATGCGGACGAAGGCCGCGCCCTCCTTTCGATACCAGCCTTCTATGCCCGGCTTCAGCGAGTAGCCGCGCACCTCGTCCGGCTGGTAGAAGACCGGGTACGTGTAGCCGACAGTACGCAGGAAGACCTCGAAGATGAGGAGGGCGACGACGACGCTCGCCAAGACGACCGCGCCGCGGACGCGCAAGGCGGGCTTGGCGGCTTTCTCGGAAACGCTCTCGGAATCGCGCATGACGGAAGAGAGATGAAATAACTTTGTCGTCGGCCTTCTGCGAGAGGATACAACGGCGAAGCGCGCGGGAGAAAGTTGGCAAAAGTCTGAAGGGTTCGTGTATCCTGCGCGTGCCGCCCGCCGACCGCGCCGCCTCGCTTCGGCGCGCGAAGCACTCCCGAAGATGCACCGGCACGTCATCCTGAACAACCGTCTGTCGGAGGCGACGAAGGCGCGCCTGCCCGCCGTCAACGCGGCTGCCCTGTACGGGCGCGGCGTCTTCACGACGGTCGCCGTTTACAAGGGCCGCCCGTTTTTGTGGGACGCGCACTGGACGCGCCTGCTCGCGCACGCCGAGCGCGCGGGCGTAGAGTGCGACTTCGGCGACAACGAGACGGCGCTCATGCTCGCGCGCCTGATCGAAGCGAACGAGGTCGAGCGCGGGCGCGCGCGCGTCCAACTGCTCGCGCGCGCCGTCCGGGGGCGTTGGAAGTTCGAGAGCGGGGACGCTGGCGCGTCCGATCTGCTCGTGATGACGGCGGACGCGTGGCCGACGCCTGAGTCCCTGTCGCTGACGGTCTCGCCCTACCGCATGAACACGCACTCGCCGCTCGCGGGAGTGAAAACCATCAGCCGCCTCGAACACGTGCTCGCGTGGGAGGAGGCGCGCGCGCGCGACTTCGACGAGGCGGTCTTGACGAACGAGCGCGGCGAGGTCGCGGGAGCCGTGGCGGCCAACCTCTTCTGGGTGAAGCAGGGGACGCTCTACACGCCCGCGCTGGCGACCGGCGCGATGGCCGGGACGACGCGCGCGCAAGTCATTGAATTGGCCGGGGAGTTGGCCGTACCCTTCGTCGAGGGCGCGCACACACTGCACGAGCTGGGCGAGGCCGACGAAATCTTCCTCACCTCTTCGTCGCTCGGCATCGCGCCCGTCGCGGCCTTCGACTACCACCGCTACGCGGCGCACGCCGGCAGCGTCGCGCTGCGACTGCGCGAAGCCTTCCGGCAGTTGACGCTCAACGCCGAAGACGCGCAGCAACGCGGGCGGGAGTAAGATTGTTGCGCCGCGCGCGGGCGTTTTGTGCTAATCTCGCGCGCGAAACCGGAAGCAGTTTGAAAAGGACGAGACGCCGGAGGGCGTCGGGCGAACCGCGGCAGCGGTCTGCGACGCGCGCCCGCCTCGGCCTCCCGGCGCTCTCCCGTCCGCACCCACCCGCCGCAGTTCGGGAAGGGCCGCGGGCGGCGCGGCAGTTCACAAAAGAGAAAATCGGAGGACACAGATGTTCGAGCCAACTCTTCATCTCCCCGCGAGTCTCGCGCTGTTCGACGGCATCTTCCACGCGCCGAGCGGGGGCGAGCTGACGAGGATCATCCTGCGCTGGACGCACTTCGTCGCCGGCATCACCTGGATCGGGATTCTCTACTTCTTCAACCTCATCAACGTCAACTTCATGAAGGCGCTCGACGCGCCGACCAAGAAGATCGTCGTCCCCGCGCTGATGCCGCCCTCGCTCTGGTTCTTCCGCTGGGGCGCGCTCGTCACGGTGCTGGCGGGCTTCGCCTACTACTCGATGTACATCCTGCGCGGCGACGTGACGAACGCCAACAGCGACGCGGCGGGCGCGAGCTACCTGGTCGTCCTGCTCGTCTGGCTCATCATCGCCGTCGTCGCGTGGGCGATCTACAACTTCGCCCTGCTGCCGAACCTGAGCAAGGACGGAAGGCTTCTGGCCGTGGTGACGGCGGCGCTCGTCCTCGCGATGGCCGTGGCGATCATCTGGTGGCTCGACTCGCAGTTGACGGGCCGCCACGACCACTGGGCGAGCAACAAGACGCTCTCCATCGGCGTCGGCGGCGCGCTGGGCATCATCATGCTCCTGAACGTGTGGGGCATCATCTGGCCCGCGCAGAAGCGCATCATCGCCGCCACCGCCGCGGGCACGCCGCCCGACGCCGCGCTCGCGCGCGCGGCCTTCCTCGCCTCGCGCACCAACGCCTGGCTCTCCCTGCCGATGCTCTTCTTCATGGGTACGTCGCACGGCGACTACATCATCCTCGGCAGGAACGTGACCTAGCGCAAGGCGGAAGGCGAAAGGCGGAAGTGAAGGCGGCTCTTACTTCCGCCTTCCGCCTTCCGCCTTCATCCATCCTTTTCCCACTCGCTACCGCACGCGGTTCTGTTTTATAATCCGGGCAAGACTCAAACGAGAGACAAACGGGACTCCGAACCGCCCTGCCGACGGGGCGCAGCCGTGCTGTTTTCTCGGCGGGGTGTCTCGGCGGCTGGGGGTCGCCTCGCTGAAGAGGTTTGCTGGCACTGATGACAAGGAGGAAGAGATGAGCATCGTCAAGACTTACAAGGCGCAGCAGTTCGACCTGAGCGGGCTGAACGGGATTTCCGACCGGACGCTCGAAATGCACTTCAAGCTCTACGAGGGCTACGTCACGAACACCAACACGTTGACGGCGAAGATCGCCGAGTTCCTACAGGACGGCAAGGTTGACCAGGAGGAGATGCCCGCCTACTCGGAGCTGACGCGCCGCCTCGGCTTCGAGTTCAACGGCATGGTTCTGCACGAGTATTACTTCGACAACATGAAGAAAGGCTCGACGACCACCGACGCGGACAATAACTCGAACTTCCGTAAACTCGCCGAAGCGTCCTACGGCAGCTACGACATCTGGAAGGCCGACTTCGTGTCGGTGGGCAAGATGCGCGGCGTGGGCTGGGCCATCTGCTACCAAGACCCCATCAACCAGACGCTCTCGAACCACTGGATCACGCTGCACGAGGTCGGCAACGTCGCCGGCTTCGTCCCCGCGCTCGTCATGGACGTGTGGGAGCACGCGTTCCTCCTGGACTACAAGCCCGCCGAGCGCCCGAAGTACATCGAGGCGTTCTTCTCCAACATTGACTGGGAATCGGTCGAAGGCCGCCTCGTGCAGCCCGCGCAGGCGCGCTCGGCCACGAGCGAGCGGCGGTAATCCGATTGCGGAGCGGCGGATTTCGGATTGCGGATTAAAAGAAGCAGGTTGTCTTCCAATCCGCAATCCGCAATCCGCAATCCATTGACAGGAGGACAGGATGAAACTCTCTCGACTCATGCTCCTCGCGTGCGCGCTCGTCTTCGCGTCGGCGCTCGCGGGCTGCTCTTCCGACATGAACGCGAACACCGAGGCGAACGCCAACGCCGCGGCCTCGCCCGCCGCCTCGCCTTCGCCCGCCGCGCAGACGCTCACCGAAGTCGAGCGCCCGCAGAAGGTCAAAGACATGATGCAGCAGCGCGGCGACGAGGACAGCGCCAGCCCCAAGCTCAAGATCGTCGAGCCGAAGGAGGGCGCGACCTTGAGCGGCTCGACCGTCAAGCTGAAGCTCGACCTTTCGGGCGACCTCAAGGGCTACAAGCCGCACAAAGACCCCGCGACAAACATGGGCAACCACATCCACGTCATCCTCGACAACCAGCCCTACGAGGCCTACTACGACCTCGGCCAGCCGTTCGAGCTGCGCAACGTCGCCGAGGGCGCGCACACCATCCGCGTCTTCCCCTCGCGCCCCTGGCACGAGAGCTACAAGAACGACGGCGCGTTCCAGATGGTCACGTTCACGGTGAAGGGCGGGGGCGACGCGTCGAAGCCCACGACCGCCAGCACCGGCGAGAAGATGGCCGACAACACGGGGGCCGCCAACAAAGTGGTCGCGCCCGTCAAGCCGCAGTCGCAGGCCAACTCCAACAAGACCGCCACCGACTCGACGCCCGCCGCGACGCCCGAAGGCAAGGACTACGCGCAGCCGAGCACTGCCGGGCAGGTGGACAGGACGAAGCCGCTCCTGACCTACAGCCGACCGAAGGGCGAGTACAAGGGCGACGACACGAACGCGATCATGATTGACTTCTGGCTGTCGCACGCGATGCTCGTAGGCGACGACGCGGGTAAGACGATGGTGCCTCCCGTCACTTACCGCGTGCGCTACTCTGTGGACGGCGGCGAAGCGAAGTATATAGACAAGTGGGGGCCGATCTGGCTTACCGGCTGGACGCCGGGCAAGCACACCGTCAAGCTCGAACTCGTTGACAAGGACGGCAACGCGGTCGAGAACGGCGGCTACAACACGACCACGCGCGAGATCACCGTCACGAAGTAAGGCAAAAGTAAAAAGGCAAAAGGCAAAAGAAGAAGATGGGCTGCCACATCTTTCTTTTGCCTTTTGCCTTTTTACTTTTGCCTTATTATTGCCCGCTCAGCTTCTTCTTCTCCGCCAGGGCTTCCTGATGCCAGCGGTCTGAGGGGGCGCTGGCAGAGATGACGGCGTCGAACTCGCGGGCGGCCTCGTCGCGGCGTTCGAGGTGCGCGAGGATGCGACCGCTGGCGAGGTGCGCGCGGAAGGCGACCGAGGGGTCTGTGTCTGGCGTCGAGAAGAGTATCGCCTGGCGGAAGTGCGCGAGCGCGGCGTTGAGGCGCTGGGCCTGCAAGCCCTCGTCGAAGGCTTCCTGCGCCGAGAGGCTCGCGGTCTGGCCGAGCGCGAAATAGACGAGCGGCTCGTCGCGGTACTGTTCGCGCAGCGCCACGAGGCGCGTCTCGGCCTCCTCGTAGTTGTGCACGCGCAGGAGGTCGTCAACGTCGCCCAGGCTCTTGAGGAGCGCCGCGCGCCGCTCGTCGGTCGGGGCCGCTTCTCTGACCTGTTTGGCCCTCGCCTCTTGCGCGCGACTGCGGGCCTCGCGCGCGCGCGCGACCGCGGCGGCGAACTCCGCCGGGCGCTTCAACTCGCGCTCGACGCTGATTGAGGCGACCATGTCGGGGATGAAGTTCGAGATGTCGAAGCCGGAGCCTTCGACGCCGCGCAGTTGATCCGTGAAGTGGAACGAGAGCACCGCGCCGCGCTCGTAGGCGTCGGCCAACTGCTCGACCGCCGCGTCCTCGATGGCCGCCTGCCGCTCCTTCACTTCCTTCGTCAACTGATCGCGCGCCGCGGGGTCGGCGGCCCTCTTCAAACGCTCACCCGTCTCGAATTGCAGGACGCTCAGGCGCAGGGCCTCTTCGAGCCGCGCGTCGGCGGCGGAGACTAACGAGCGCGAGGCGGCGAGGAAAACGTCGGGCGAGAGGTCATTGCCCGTGCGTGCGTGCTCCTTCTCAAGGAGCTGCTTGATCTCGTCCCTCTTCGTGGCGATTTGGCCGCTCGCGTGCGCGACGAGCGGGTCAACGACGAACTGTATGTAGGCGCGGCGCGTCTCCGAGAGGCGCGGGTCAACGTCCACGGGGACGATGGCGTTGTAGTCCTCGCCGACCACGCGGAAGTTGACCGCGCCGGGCGCGGCCAAAAGGTCGGGCACGACGCGGAAGCGCCGGTCGCGCTCGTTCGTGACTGTAAGCTGCCGCTCGCCCTTCTTCTTGCCCTTCGCAGGCTCGGTCACACGCGTGCGCTCGGTGATGGTCGTCTGCGGTCGCGTGTTGAGGTAGGCGAGGACGACGCGTGCCATCTCGATTGCCGGCGCGCGCAGCCGGTCGCCCGCGGCGCGGTGCGCCTGGACGTAAGTGTTCAGCCTGCCGTCAATGCCCGACTGTTTGTAGAACTCGCGCAGCAGCGGGACGAAGTGGAGCACATCGAGCACGCCCGCGGGCAGGTCGTCGGAGCGCTGCGGCTCTTCAAACGTGGGCGGCTGACCGAGCGTGTAGGCGAGCGAGACGTAGCGCGCGGCCTGGTCGGCGGGCGTCGCGGCGTCGCCCTTCAAAGCGTTTCGCTGGTAGAAGTCCTGCATGCGCTTGCGCAGCACGGGGTCGAGCGCGGCCTGGTCTTTGCGCAGAAGCTCGCGGAAGACCGAGGGCCGCTCGCCCGCGGGCGTCGGGTCCCAACCGGCGGCGTCGAGCGCGGCCATCATCACGATCAGGCGCGGGTCGGGCGCGATCTCAATGCCGTAGTCTTTGAGGTCGGGGCTGGCGGGCGGCGGGGTGCGCTGCTGCGGCGCGGGCTGCTGCCTGTTCGGCTGCGAGTCGGACGGCTTCTGCGGGGGCTTAGGCTGCTGCCGCGCGGCGGCGCTCTGCGCGCACAACAGCGCGGCGAGGGACAGGGTCAAGAACTTCTTCATCACGAACCTTCTAAAAATAGGTCTGGAGTCTGGAGCCTGAAGTCTTCAGTCCGGGGTCGAAGAAAAAGTGCGCCAGCCGCCTCGTCTCGACTCCGAACTTCAGACTTTAGATTCCTGACTTCCCGCGCGGGTTGGCACGCCGAGGAGGTGTAGGGTAACAGGCGGGCGGTCATGGGACAAACGGCGGAGAAGAGCGCGCCGCCGGGGCGTGGGCGGGCGGCAGAGGGCACTGCAAAAGAGGTAACCCGTGAACCGTAAACCGTGACAAGAAAGAACAGCTTTTCTCTCGTCACGGTTTACGGTTCACGGTTTACGCCTACTTGAAGCTGTTGAGCGCCTCGGCCTCGTCGTCGTAAACGTCGAAGACGGTCAGGAGCTTGGTGATGGTCAGGAGGTCTTTGATCTTCTGCGTCAGCTTGAGGAGCTTGAGCTGGCCGCCTTCGCGCTGGATGGTCGTGTAGCTGGAGACGAGTTCGCCGATGCCGCTCGAATCCACGTAGCCGACGCCCGCCAGGTTCAGCAGAATTTTCTTCTTGCCCTCCTCGATGAGGCGGCGGATGGCGCTGCGCAGACTGACGCTGCCCTCGCCGATGGTGATCTTGCCTTCGAGGTCGAGGATCGTCACGTCCCCGGCCTGACGCTCGCGTATGTTCAGTTCAGCCATTGCGGAAAGTCTCCTTGTGGAATAAGCGTTCAGCAATCAGCAATCAGCTTTCAGCTTTATTGCCTGCGGGACGCGCCCGTGAATCAAAACCTGACTGCTTCCGAGAGGATTAAAAAAGCTGACGGCTGACGGCTGAACGCTGACAGCTTCTTCATTTCTTCTTCGTCATGCGCACCAGCGTGCCGCCTCCGGGGGGTCGCTCCCAAGCCACTTCGTCCATGAAGGTGCGCATGAAGAAGATGCCGCGCCCGGAACTCTTCAGGATGTTCTCCTCGGCGGTCGGGTCGGCCAGTCCCGCGGGGTCGAAGCCCGCGCCGCGGTCGCGCACAGTGACGACCAGTTGTGCCTGCGTGCCCGACAGCCCCACCTCGACCGGCTTCGACTCGTCCCGCCGGTTGCCATGCAGCACGGCGTTCGTCACCGCCTCGCGCACGGCCATCTCGACGCCGAACAGCGCGTCCTCCGCAAATCCCAGCCGCCGCGCGGCGTCCGTCGCGGCCTCGGCGGCCTCGGCGATTGACTCGACGCGGCTCGGCAGTTTGAGTTCGACGGTCTCTTCGGTCACTGGCTCAAAGACTCCGAGACGACTGCCGCGCCGCCTCGGAGAGCCAAGCACAGTCGGCGCGGCCAAGTCCACACGCTCTGG
>Ga0209577_10007130_pt1 | contig 10295 bp, 9 predicted proteins | sample GraSoiAngelo_109_FD_185874 | JGI IMG/M metagenome (GOLD analysis project Ga0209577, IMG submission 185874) | Grasslands soil microbial communities from the Angelo Coastal Reserve, California, USA - 14_0903_12_20cm (SPAdes) (version 2) | ecosystem: Environmental > Terrestrial > Soil > Grasslands ...
CCTCCGCCGGCTTCGGCGACGCCGAGGAGGAGCAGTCCAAGCGGCCCAGCGTCCAGGTGGGCGACCCCTTCGAGGAGAAGCGGCTCATCGAGGCCTGCCTGGAGCTGCTGGAAGCGGGCCTGGTGGTCGGGATCCAGGACCTGGGCGGGGGCGGGCTCACCTGCGCCACCAGCGAGACCGCGGCCCGGGGTGGGGTGGGCATGGACGTCGACGTCACCGCCGTCCCCCGCCGGGAGCCGGGCATGGAGCCCTTCGAGGTCATGACCAGCGAGAGCCAGGAGCGGATGCTGGCAATCGTCTCGCCCGACGACCTGCCCCGCCTGGAGGAGGTCTGCGCCCGCTGGGACGTGCGGGCCGCGGTCGTGGGCCGGGTCACGGCCCCGGGCCCCGACGGCGTCGGGCGCCTGCGCGTGTTTGAGGGCTGGGCCGGCCCCGTCCTGGCCGACGTCCCCGCCCCATCGCTGTCCGAGGACGCCCCCGTCTACGACCGTCCCCGGCGCCCGCCCCCGGCGCCGGAGGGTGGCGCCGGCGACCCGTCGAAGGAGGCGGGGCCGGCCGACTGCGGCCCCGACCTGCTCCAGCTCCTGCAAGACCCGTCATGGATCTACCGCCAGTACGACCACCAGCTCTTCCTCAACACCGTCGTGGCCCCGGGCGGAGACGCGGCCGTGCTGCGGCTCAAGGCCCCGGGCCTGCCTCCGTCCCGCCGGGGCCTGGCCCTCAGCACCGACGGCAACGCCAGGTGGTGCGCCATCGACCCCCGCCTGGGATCCGCCCTCACCGTGGCCGAGGCCACCTTGAACGTGGCCTGCGCCGGCGCCCAACCCGTGGCCCTGGTCAACTGCCTCAACTTCGGCAACCCCGAGCACCCGGAGGTGATGTGGCAGCTGTCGGAGGCCATCGACGGCTTGGCCGGCGCCTGCCTGGCCCTGGACCTGCCCGTGGTGGGGGGCAACGTCAGCCTCTACAACGAGAGCCGGGGGCGCGACATCGACCCCACCCCCGTCGTGGGCGTGCTCGGCCTCATCGACCTCCTGGAGCGCAGGCCCCCGGGGCTGCACCTGGAGGCGGGCGGCTCCCTCTGGCTCCTGGGCCCCATGGCCGGCGAGCTGGGCGGCTCGCGCTGGGCCGTGGAGTGCCGGGGCCTACGGGGCGGGACCCTGCCCGCCCTCGACCTGGCCGGGCACGGACGTGTCCTCGAGCTGGTGCGGGCCCTGGTGGCGCACGGGATCGTCGCCGGAGTGCACGACGTGGCCGACGGCGGCCTGGCCCTGGCCCTGGCCGAGATGTCGGTGGCCTCGGGCGTGGGGATGGAGGTGTCGGGACCGGCCGTGACCGACCACGCCCTGCTCTTCTCAGAGTCGCCCTCGCGCGCCGTGGTGTGCCTCCCTCCCGGGCCCGACGGTGAGCGGGCCGCAGCCGAGCTGGCCCGGCGGGCCCTGGGCGCGGGCGTGCCCCTGGTCGGCCTGGGCGTGGCCGGTGGGGACAGGCTGGTCCTGGGCGGGCTCGTCGACCTTGAGGTCTCGGTCGCCGCCGAGGCGTGGAGGGGGGCCATCCCCCTGGCGCTCGCCTGAGGAGCGGCCCTCAGGGCCTGCGGGCGGACAGGGCGTCGAGGAGCTCGTCGGGCACGCTGAGGTCGCCCCGACCCGTCCCCACCGAGAGGTCGGGCTTGTAGCGGCCGTGGTAGTCCGACCCCCCGGTCGCCACCAGGTCGTGCCTGCGGGCCAGGTCCAGCAGATCGTCCCGCACGGCCGGAGGGTAGGCGCCGTAGACGGCCTCCACGCCGGCGAAGCCGAGCCCGGCCAGCTCGGCCACCGTGCCCTCCAGGGCGGCCGGGTCCAGCCCCAGACTCAGGGGGTGGGCGAGCACGGCGACGCCGCCGGAGGCCGCCGCCAGCCGGGCCGCGGCCGCGGGGGCCAGCCTCTCCTTCTCGACGTAGGCGGGCCTGCCCTTGGCCAGCCAGCGGTCGAAGGCCTCCTGGACGCTGCCCACCACGCCCTTGCGCACCAGAACGGCGGCGGCGTGGGGACGCCCGACGCCCGGGCCTCCGGCCTCGGAGACCATCTCGTCGTAGGAGACGGGCAGACCCAGCTGGGCCATGCGCTCGGCCAGGCGCAGGTTCCGCGCCGCGCGGGTCTCCTGGAGGCGGACGAGCTCGAGCTGGAGGGGACCGTCTCCGGGCTCGACGAAGTAGACGAGCACGTGCATGGTCCCCGGGTCCCACTCGCAGGACAGCTCACAGCCGGGCACGAGCTCCACGCCGGCAGCGGCCGCGCCGGCGGAGGCGGCCGGGAGCCCGTCCAGGCGGTCGTGATCGGTCAGGGCCACGGCCCGGCACCCGGCCGCGGCCGCCAGCTCGCCGATGCGCCCGGGCGGTTCGGAGCCGTCGGACACGGTGGAGTGGACGTGCAGGTCGATCACGGCGGGGCGACGGTAGCGGCCGCCGTGGAGCCGGGGGCGGCCCCGTCGGTATGGGACAATGGGGCCGTGGTCGCGCCGCACCTGGGCGGAGAGGTGCCGCCGCCCTATCCCGACGTCCCCGACGACGACTCGCCCAAGGAGGCGTGCGGCGTCTTCGGCGTCTACGCCACGGGCCAGGCCGTGGCCCTGCTGACCTTCGACGGCCTCTACGCCCTGCAGCACCGGGGCCAGGAGTCGGCGGGGATGGCGGTGAGCGACGGCGAGACGGTCACGGTGGTGAAGGACATGGGCCTCGTCACCAACGTGTTCGACGAGCGGACTCTGGCGCCGCTCCAGGGTCACCTGGCCATCGGCCACACCCGCTACTCGACCACGGGCTCGAGCACGTGGCACAACGCCCAGCCCGTGTACCGGGCGGTGGGAGAGGCCGGCTTCGCCCTGGGCCACAACGGCAACCTCACCAACACGCCGGCGCTGGCGGCCGAGGCCGGGATGCTGCCGGGCGTCGTCACGAGCGACAGCGACCTGGTGGGGGAGCTCGTCTCCCGCGAGTTCCCCAAGGAGCCGCGCAACGACGGGCGCGACCTCGAGGTGACCCTGGCCAAGGTGCTGCCCCGCCTGGAGGGCGCCTTCTCCTTCGTCCTCATGGACACGGCCCACCTCATCGGCGTCCGCGATCCCAACGGCTTCCGTCCCCTCTGCCTGGGCAAGCTCGACTCGGGGTGGGTGCTGGCCTCCGAGTCGCCCGCCCTGGACATCATCGGCGCCCACTTCGTGCGCGAGATCGAGCCGGGTGAGGTGATCGTCATCGACGCCGCCGGGTGCCGGTCCCTGCACCCCTTCCCCCCCGGTCGGGTCGATCCCCGCCTGTGCATCTTCGAGTTCGTCTACCTGGCCCGGCCCGACAGCCAGCTCTACGGGCGTGAGGTGCACGGGGCCCGCCGGCGCATGGGCGAGCTGCTGGCCGAGCAGGCCCCGGTGGCGGCCGACATGGTCATGGGCGTGCCCGAGTCGGGCGTGCCCGCGGCGGAGGGCTACGCCCGGGCCAGCGGCATCCCCTACGGGGAGGGCCTGGTCAAGAACCGCTACATCGGGCGCACCTTCATCACCCCCAACCAGGACGCCAGGGCCGGCGGCGTGCGCAGGAAGCTCAACCCCCTGCGGGAGAACATCGCGGGCAAGCGCCTCATCGTGGTGGACGACTCCATCGTGAGGGGGACGACGCAGCGGGCCCTGGTGCGCATGCTGCGGGAGGCAGGGGCGACCGAGGTGCACGTGCGCATCCCCTCGCCCCCGTACAAGTGGCCCTGCTACTTCGGCATCGACACCGGCACCCGCTCCGAGCTGCTGGCCGCCAACATGACCCTGGGTGAGATCCAGCAGTACCTGGGCGTCGACTCCCTGGCCTTCCTCAGCCTGGAGAACCTGGTGCGGGCCATCGGCGTGCCCGGCGCCGGCTTCTGCAGCGGCTGCCTCACCGGGGAGTACCCCGTCCCCGTCCCCGTCGAGCTGCGCAAGAGCGTGCTCGAGCGGCCGCCGGCGCGTGTCTGAGGGCTTCACCTACGCCGGCGCCGGCGTGGACATCGGCGCGGGGGAGGAGGCGGTCGAGCGCATCAAGGCCAGGGTGCGCTCCACCTTCAGGCCCGAGGTCATCGGCGACATCGGCGGCTTCGGCGGCCTGTTCGCCTTCCCCGCCGAGCGCTACCGCGCCCCTGTCCTCGTCGCCTCCACCGACGGGGTGGGGACCAAGGCGCTGGTGGCCCGGGTGACCGGTCGGTTCTCCACCATCGGCATCGACCTGGTGGCCATGTGCGTGGACGACGTGGTGTGCCAGGGCGCCGAGCCCCTGTTCTTCCTGGACTACACCGCGGTGGGCAGGCTCGACCCGGGCCAGGTCGAGCAGCTCGTGGAGGGGGTCGCCGCCGGCTGCCGCCAGGCCGGCTGCGCCCTCATCGGGGGAGAGATGGCCGAGCACCCCGGGGCCATGGAGCCCGGGGAGTTTGACCTGGCCGGCTTCGCCGTGGGCGTGGCCGAGCGCGACCGCCTGCTCACGGGGGCGGGCATCAGGGCGGGCGACGTGCTGGTGGGCCTGCTCTCGCCCGGGCTGCGCTGCAACGGTTACTCGCTGGCCCGCCGGATCCTGCTCGAGCACGCCCGCCTTCCCCTGGACGGGCCCGCCTACCGGGGGGCGGCCCACAGCCTGGCCGACGAGCTGCTGCTGCCCTCCGTCGTCTACGCCCCCGCGGTCATGGCCCTCCTCGGCCGGGTCGAGGTGCGGGCCCTGGCCCACGTCACCGGGGGCGGGATCCCCGGGAACCTGGCCCGGGTGCTGCCCCCGGACGTGGACGCGGTGGTGGACCGCGGCCGCTGGGAGGAGCCGCCGATCTTCTCCGAGATCCGCCGTCTGGGCGCCGTCGACGACGAAGAGATGGCCCGGGTCTTCAACCTGGGCCTGGGAATGATCGCCGTGGTCGGGCCCGCCGATGAGCACAGGGCCCTGGACTCCCTGCGCTCGGCCGGGGTGGGCGTGGCCAGGGTGGGCGAGGTCGTGCCCGGCCGGGGCCAGGTGCGCCTGGTCGCGGCCGAGTAGCGTCACCTCCCTGGGCCACCCGCGAGGACGGACGCAGATGCACGTTTGGATCGACCAGGACCTCTGCACCGGCGACGGGCTGTGCATGGACCACTGCCCCGACGTCTTCACCCTGCTCGAGGACGGGATCGCCTACGTGAAAGAGTCGGGGCTGGTGCAGAACGACCCCGGCGGGGCCGAGAGCCTGGCCCGGGTGCCCGAGCCCGTCCTGGCCCACGTGGTGGCCGCGGCCGACGACTGTCCGGGGGAGTGCATCTTCATAGAGCCCGACTGAGCTAGAGGCCCAGCAGGGCGCGGGCCGCCTCGGCGATGCTGTCGGCGCCGATGGAGACGGCCTGCTCCATGGGTGCGGCGAAGGGCATGGCGGGGACGTCGGCCATGCACAGGCGGCGTACGGGGGCGTCGAGGTCGTAGAAGGCCTCGTCCGCGACCACGGCCGCCACCTCGGCTCCCACTCCGTAGCTGGTGTTGTCCTCGTGCACGACCAGGACCCGGCCGCACTTGGCCGCCGAGGCCAGGATGGTGTCGCGGTCCAGCGGGTTGATGGTGCGCAGGTCGATGACCTCGACGGAGGCTTCCTCGGCCAGGTCCTCGGCCGCCTGCAGGGCCAGGTGGCGGTGCAGGCCGTAGGTCACGATGCTGAGGTCCTCTCCCTCCCGGGCCACCGCGGCCACGCCGATGGGCACCCGCCAGTCACCCTCGGGCACCAGCCCCTTGATGAGGCGGTAGGTCTTCTTGTGCTCGAGGAAAAGGACGGGGTCGGGATCGTCCACCGCCTCCCGCAGGAGGCCGGCCACGTCGGCGGGTGTCGAGGGGGCCACCACCTTGAGCCCGGCCACGTGCCCGTAGAAGGCCTCGATGCACTGGGAGTGGTACAGGGCCCCGTGCACGCCCCCGCCCCAGGGCGCCCGGATGACCAGGGGAACCGGGAAGGCCCCGTTGGAGCGGTAGTGGAGCTTGGCCGCCTCGCTGACGATCTGGTCGAAGGCGGAGTGGATGAAGTCGGCGAACTGGATCTCGGCGATGGGCCGCATCCCGGCCAGGGCCAGACCGATCCCGATGCCGACGATGGACGACTCGGCCAGCGGCGTGTCGAAGACCCGCTGCTCGCCGAATTCGGCGCACAGCCCGTCCGTGGCCCGGAACACGCCGCCCCGCGGCCCCACGTCCTCGCCCAGGATGACGACGCGCTCGTCTGCGGCCAGCAGGTCGCGCTGGGTGTCCCGCACCGTCTCCACGATGTTGCGCTCCACGCCGCCCTGGGGCGCCGGCTCCGGCCTGGTCACCACCGGGTCCCCCGCGCCCTCGGGCGCGCCGGCGACGGGACGCACCGGTCGGGCCCAGACCCGGGTGAAGGCGTCCGACGCGGGGGGCGGCGCCGCGGCCTCGGCCCGGGCCACGGCCTCCTCCACCTCGTCGCGCACCTCCTGCTCCAGCTGCTCCTCCCGGCGCTCGGAGAGGAGGCGCTGCTCGATGAGGTACTGCTTCATGCGCTGGACGGGGTCCTTCTTGCGCCACATCTCCACTTCCTGGGGTGTCCGGTAGGTCCGGTCGTCGTCGTCGGAGGTGTGGGCCAGGTACCGGTAGGTCTTGCACTCGACCAGGGTCGGGCCCTCGCCCTTGCGGGCGTGGCGCAGGGCGGCGTGCACGGCGGCGTACACGTCCAGGGGGTCGTTGCCGTCCACGATCACACCGCCGAAGCCGTAGGAGTGGGCGTGCTGGGCGATGTTCTCGACCGCCGACTCCTTGGACAGGGGAACCGAGATGGCGTAGCCGTTGTTCTCGCAGACGAAGACGACGGGCAGGCGGTGGATGCCGGCGAAGTTCAGGGACTCGTGGAAGTCGCCCTTGGAGGCGGCCCCGTCGCCGAAGTAGCACACCGGCACCTCGTCGCTCCGGCGCTGCTTGGCGGCCAGGGCCAGGCCCACGGCATGGGGGATGTGGGTGGCGATGGGGGACGAGCCGCTGATGATCCGCAGGTCCTTGTGGCCCCAGTGGTTGGGCATCTGGCGCCCACCCGAGCTGGGGTCCTCGGCCCGGGCGAACACGCCCAGGAGCACGTCGTAGGGGGTCATGCCCAGGGTGAGGACAACGCCCAGGTCCCGGTAGTAGGGCAGCACGGGGTCGTGACCCTTGCGGATGGCCCAGGCCGAACCCACCTGGGCGCCTTCGTGGCCCTGGGCGCTCACCACGAAGGGGGCCTTGCCCATGCGGTTGAGGCCCCAGATCTTCTGGTCCAACAGGCGCGCCAGCAGGATGATGCGATACATCCCGACCAGATCGGCGTCGGTGAGGCCGAGCTCGCTGTGGCGGTCGTGGAGGTGGAGGGCGGAGAGGTCCTGCTCCTCGACGGTCTGACTCATGGGTTCCCCCTGCGGGAGGTGGTGCGGATGAGCTGGATGCGTCCGACCTCGGCCAGGCGCCGTTCCGCCAGCCGGTTGGCGGCCTCGGCCGTGGTGATGCCCAGCGACGCGGCCTGGCCGATGACGGCGGAAGTGGTGTCGAAGATGCGGCGCACGCTGGCGTAGGCCCGCTCGCGGTGATAGCCGATGAGCTCCTCGGCGATGTTGACCACCCCGCCGGCGTTGACCACGAAGTCGGGGGCGTAGAGCACGCCGGCCTGCTCGATGAGCTCGGCGCAGCCGGCGTCCTCCAGCTGGTTGTTGGCAGAGCCGACCACGGCGGCGCAGCGCAGCTCGGCGATGGTGTTGGCGTTGAGCACCCTGCCCAGGGCGCAGGGTGAGTAGAAGTCGGCCTCCACAGCGTGGGCCTTCTCCGGGGGGATGCTGTCCACCCCGAAGTCCCGAACGGCCCGCTCCACGGCGGCGGGGGCGACGTCGCTCACCGTGACCCGGGCCCGCTCCTCCACCAGGTGGCGCACCAGGCCGTAGCCCACCTTCCCGACCCCGCTGACCACGGCATGGCGGCCGTCCAGGCTGGTCGTGTCCCAGAGGTGGCGGGACACCGCCTTCATGGCGTAGAGCACGCCGTAGGCGGTGGCCGCCGACGGGTCGCCCGAGCCGCCCAGGCCCCGGCTGACCCCGGTCACGTGCCGAGTCTCCCGCCGGATCAGGTCCATGTCCGCCTGCGTGGTACCCACGTCCTCGGCCGTGATGTAGCGGCCCCCCAGGGAGTCGACGAAGCGGGCGTAGGCCCGGATGAGGGCCTCGCTGCGGAGGAGGACGGGGTCGCCGATGATCACGGCCTTGCCCCCTCCGAGGTCGAGCCCGGCCGCGGCCGCCTTGTAGGTCATCCCCCGGGCCAGGCGCAGGACGTCCTCCAGGGCGTCGTCCTCCGAGGCGTAGGGGTAGAACCGGGTGCCACCCAGGGCGGGGCCGAGGCAGGTCGAGTGGATGGCCACGACGGCGCGCAGCCCGCTCGCCCGGTCGTGGCAGAAGACAACCTGCTCGTAGTCGTCGCCACCGATGCGATCGAAGACCTGCACTCCCGCCGAGGGTACCCCCGGGGGGGTGGCGCGGAGGCGCTGCGCGGTGGCCGCTCCACGCCTGCGCCGGGCTGCTCCACGGGGGGTGACTAGTCCGATCGGTAACCGCGGATGAGACGTTCGTGCTATCGACCCCAATCGGGGCGTGTCTTACCTTCGTGGTACCAATCGGACAGCGACCAAGGGACAACAAATGGCAGATCAGCACTCACCTGACGCACTTCTCACTCCAGCAGAGGTCGCTGCCCTCTTCCGGGTGAACCCCAAAACCGTGACCCGCTGGGCTCGCGCCGGCAAGATCACGGCCATCCGGACCCTTGGCGGTCACCGGCGCTTCCGGGCCTCGGAGATCCGTCGCTGCCTCGAGCAGATGGAGCACGAGCGGGCGTAAGGCCGCATCGCGCTACGGGGGGTAGGCCTCGCGCACGCCCGGCCCCGGGGTCGGGCGTCGCTGCGAGGGGGGCGGGACCAGAAGAGGCAGCACCCAGCAGGCCGGCCGGAACCCAGTGGTTCCGGCTGGTTTCGCGCGTCGGCACCCCATTGGTGGTCGGGACCGGCGTCGATCCGGTGACCCCGCGCTTTTCAGGCGCGCAGCGCCAGCCGGGCTACGGGGGGGCCAGCAGCCATTGCCGCAGCTTCTGAGCCGCCTCCATTCGGTCATCGCCAGCCACTCCAGCTCCCACAGGAGTTGAACGGGATCGGCGACGGGAACGGACGCGCCACGCACGTCGATGTCCCGGGTGAGCGCAAAGACGCTTCGGTCATCGGGCACCCGATGAATGATGTTGGCGTCACCTCGCCCATGGGCGACCGTGGCGTCGAGCGTGCGCTCCAATCTGCGGGGCGCCTCCGTATACACGACGAGGTCGGTGGGCCGCCGCCATGGCATCAGCAGGTCGGCGCCCACGTCGGCGGAGACCGCCATCGACCGCTTGGGTTTACGCGCGGCGAGGCGGACGGCGACCTCCAGCGGTTCGTCGAGACTGTAGAGGTAGACCACAGACCCACCGGGCCCGGGGTACTCGTTCAAGAAGCGGTCGAGTAGCTGGTCCCGGTCGGGACGCCAGACCGCCCGGCTGGGGCGGGTGACGAGACCGAGTTTCTCCAAGTGCTTGACGACTTGGGACACGCGGGGTTGGGTGACGGACGCGTCGAGCGCCAGCCCCGTGAGGCTCGTGATGTCGCCGTTGATTATGAGCCACCGGATCACGGCCCAGCTCCCGCTGCCTCTTGGGAGCGCCGGCCGCTTTGGCTGCGAGCGCCTCCCGGCGAGGCGCTGGCGGAGCCGCACCCCGGGCGCCCGCAGATCGAAGTTGCCGGCCTCATCCGCCCACGACCACCCACACGCGACCAGGCGCTCGCCGGTCCCCTCCGGGATGAACGGCGCGACGAGGAGGGGAGCCCCATGCCTCTCCACGTCAGCCACGCGCTCAACGAGCAGATCGGCGACTTCGCCTGGGTAGGGCGCCCGCCTTCGCTCCTCCACCGCGAATCGGCTACGGCGGTGACCGGGTAGTCCACCACTGGTAGCGCGTGCAAGGCCAACAATGGGTTCGATGATCCGTTGGCTTCGAACGCACCGGCGCCGCTGGTCGCTCAGACGCGGGCATCGGTACCGTGGTCGTATGCAGTCGCGGCCCGGCGATCAGCCAGAGCTGAGGCGGGCCTTTCTCGAGTGCCCGGGCCAGTGGATCGCAGTCGAACGCCAGACGGGGCGAGTGCTGGCGGCCAAGCCCAGCCCTTATGAGCTGGCCGCGTACCTGAAGGCCGAACGGATCACTGGCGTCGACGTCCTGCGCGCACCAAGCGAGGACGAGCCGGAGCTGGTCGGGCTCGGCT
>Ga0209577_10007133_pt1 | contig 10295 bp, 10 predicted proteins | sample GraSoiAngelo_109_FD_185874 | JGI IMG/M metagenome (GOLD analysis project Ga0209577, IMG submission 185874) | Grasslands soil microbial communities from the Angelo Coastal Reserve, California, USA - 14_0903_12_20cm (SPAdes) (version 2) | ecosystem: Environmental > Terrestrial > Soil > Grasslands...
GACGATCTTGAGCGGCCAGGGCTCGAGCAAATCGGTGACGCTTTCACCGATGACGGCGATAAACGCAAACGAGAGGGTCAGCCAGTGAGGATAAAGCAGGTCGGTGATGCGAATCTTCTTCTGCATTGTTGCTTCGAAGATGCGTCAAGGTTGGTTCTCCCTCTCCCTTTGGGAGAGGGTTGGGGTGAAGGTTTAGCGACGCGACCGGCTGGCTTAGTTTCTCTTTTATGCGAACCTGAGAATAAGGGATAATTCTTCCTTCATCTCTCTTTAGCTAAGCCCTCACCCCGACCCTCTCCCAAAGGGAGAGGGAGTTAATCAACCTTGAAGACTAGCCAGTTCATTGATGCGCGCCTTAACTACGCGCGACAAAGCCTCGATCTGTTCCGGAGAATAATTCGCCGCACGGAATGCATCACTAATCTGTTGATCGCTCAACTGCGACAGAATATTTCCCAACCACTTTGCCTGAGCAACAGTGATGTCCTGTATCAGGTGCTTGTTCTTGCCCTTATAATCAAAGCGAATCAGGCCATGCTCGACTCCGGTAATGAACTTCGTGTCGGCGACGTATTGATCCGGGCGATTGCGCGTATGGCCAATGAACCTGCCTTCCTTGCCAAAGCTCGCGCCGAGATCGGTGTCAAAGTAGCGCGCTTCTTTCTCTCCGGTTGCCTCGTCGGTTATCAGCAGAATGTTGTTGTTGTGGTTTTGAATGTCCCAGTTATTAATCAAAGCCATAAGCACCTTCAACCCTTGAAGTTCGTTGGTGCCGACAAACGGATTCTTTGACCAATCCCAACGTTGGCCCAGACGCTTCTGGCCTTTGGGACGCGCTTCAAATCTGGCATTGTCGAAAGAGCCTTTGCCCTCGATGTCGACGTGCGGCGCAAGATAAGTAATGTCGACAAAATATCCGGCCGCCCACAAGAGCCGCGTGGCCGCCGTTTCCGATTGTGCCTCGGTTCCCAGCTTCACGACCCATTCATTTCCAGCGCCGTCACGCACCCGATACTTCTTTGAATAGCTGCGTGTCTCGTCGGCGATAAAAGTGACTTTGGAGAGGTCGGGCTTCATTGCTTCGCCGCCTGGCCCGAGAAAGAGATCGCGCGAAGCGATATCCGTCGGCTCTCGCCACAACACGGGTTTCGCATCATTGGGAATTGGTTTTGGATGGCTCTTCTTGCTTTGTTGGCCTTGAATCGAAGCGCTCAAGAGCAACGCCATGCCAATCAAGAATAAGCCCAGCCGCTTTAGACTATTTCGTTCGAACATCTCTTACACTCCTGTCAATTGCTGCAAAAAACCAAGAGGGTTACCTTGCCAATCCGGGACCTTACGCTCGACAACTGTCGGGTTCTCGTTAGGCCAACTCTTCACGCATCGGTATTTCGCGGTCTTCAAAATAGACCTGACTGTCGAAGTCCTCGACGCCGACTCCTCGACTGACGCGTTTGTAGAAGCCGTCGGCCGATAACTCGCGCGCGTTCACGTTATCGCGCAAGTAAACGTCAAGCACGCCCTTTAAATAATCGCGCAACTCCGGCTCAGCCACTGGGCAAACAACTTCGACGCGGTGATCGAGGTTGCGCAGCATCCAGTCGGCGCTGCCGATGTACAACTTTTCGTTGCCATCGTTGGCGAAGTACATGATGCGACTGTGTTCGAGAAAGCGACCGACGATGCTACGGACGCGAACGTTCTCAGAGAGGTCTGCAACACCGGGCCGTAACATGCAAATGCCGCGAACGATCAAATCAATCGAAACGCCGGCCTGCGAGGCTTCGTAGAGACTTTCAATAATTTTCGCGTCAGCTAGTCTATTCAGCTTCGCCACGATTCGCGCCGGCCGTCCGGCTTTTGCGTGCCCGGTCTCCCGTTCGATTAGGTCCGTCAATTTCTCACGCAAATTAACGGGCGAAACCAGCAGCTTCCGATAATGCTTTTGTCGCGAGTAACCAGTCAGGTAATTGAAGAATTCGCTGGCGTCTTCGCCTATGTTTTCGTTTGCCGTGAATAGTCCGAGGTCCGTGTACGTCGAAGACGACGTCGGATTGTAGTTTCCCGTGGCGATGTGGACATATCGCCTTAGGTTTTGGCCTTCGCGACGCACCACCAGGGTCAACTTGCAGTGCGTCTTCAAACCGACTAGTCCGTAGACAACGTGCACGCCTGAACGCTCGAGCCGCTGGGCCCATTCGATATTGTTCTCTTCGTCGAAGCGGGCCTTCAATTCGATCAGCACAGTCACCTGTTTCCCCTGTTCGCCCGCCTGCCTGAGAATCTCGGCGATTTCAGATTGTTGGCCGGTGCGATAAAGACAGATTTTGATGGCTCGCACGTCTTCGTCGTCCGCTGCCGCTCTGATGAAGTCTGTGACCGCCGAATAATCCGTGTACGGGTGATGCACCAGGATGTCGCGCCGCTTGATGGCGTCAAAAACTGATTTTCGTTCTCGCAGCGGCTCGGGGATCGTCGTGCGCAAAGGCCGATACTTCAAGTCAGGGCGATCAAGCTCGCACAACGGCGTGAGATCCAAAACATTCAGCGGGCCATCAACCACGTAAACGTCATCAGGCTCGACTCCAATCGACTCCATCAAGTACGAAAGCATGTCGTCGGGCATGTCGGCAGACACTTCCAATCTCACGGGCGAGCCGAAACGCCGCTTGCGCAGTTCCTGCTGTAAAGCGCGCAAGAGATCATCCGCTTCCTCGTCACGAATCTCGATGTCTGCGTCGCGCGTGACCCGAAATGCGTGTGCGTGATCGACTGACATGCCGGGAAATAGAATGCCAAGATTTGCCGCAATCACTTCACTCAGAAATGTGTATTACGTTCCGGCCCCGGTCTGAACTAAGCCAAGCAGCACTCCTGGCACTTTGAGTCGAACAAAACGCGCTTCGGCGGGTTCTAATTCAGCAGCCTGCACCACCAGACCGAGATTCAAGCTAAGACCAGAGATATACGGAAATGGATGCGCCGGATCGACGGCGAGCGGCGTCAGCACCGGAAACACCTGGCGCATGAAATAATCATCCACGGTGTCCCGTTCTTCTTTTGACAGGGATTGATAAGGCGCACTGACAATGCCGTTAGCCGCCAGTTCGGGAAGAATCTCTTCTCTGAGGCAGCGCATTTGGTCCGCGATCATCGGCACGAGGCGTTTCCTGATTGCTTCCAACTGCTCCGCCGCGGTCATTCCATCCGGCGATGGCTTGACACACCCGTGTTCGATTTCTTCTTTCAAGCCCGATACGCGAACCATGAAAAATTCATCGACGATGTTTGAGAAGATTGTCAGGAATCGCAGCCGCTCGAGGAGCGGGTTCCGGTCGTCATGGGCTTCATCAAGCACCTGGCGAAAGAACTCGATCAAGCTCAGCTCGCGATTCAGCAGACGCTGTTCCGCGGGCGGGGCTAGCGTTAGTTTGGCTTTCGCGGACTGGACCGCACTGAGCCGCCTCTTGAGTTGAATGTTCGATATTACTTGCATGGTTATGAGATCTGATTTCTAAACCGTACGCTTATACACAGTCTCCACACAGATTTGCTTATCCGTCAGCAACCAGTGTTCCGGGACACTGTTCGGATCAAAGAAAGCAGCTATAAGTTGTTTGTTCGAACTGCGAAAGGTAAATCAGAATAGACTTGCAAACTTCGCGTAAGTTTATCGTACGAATTCACCGTCTCAGGCAATGCTAAATCGAACGCTGAATCGACGATATGGAGTTGTTAACTCAGCGAAGATCACGGTTAGGAGAAGTCGCGTACGCACGACGCGCAGGGACGCTGACAAACTGATTTGATTCGATGATGAAAGCACTCAGTCGGCCTCCGTAGACGCAAGCGGTGTCTAATCCAATCGCACGCTGGGCGACGCGCGGTGCTTTTGCCGGCCAGTGACCGAATAGAACGATCTTCCTTCCGCGATAGATCTTGTACCAGGGAACGCCCCGCCGATTCGAAGGATTCGCGCCCATGGTGCGTATCTCAGTCAAATCACTCGTCATCTGTCGGTTCAGAGGCACGCCCGGACGCACACCCGCGTGCACAACCAAATGCGAGCCCAGATCGATCGTGAATGGGAGCGATTTTAAATAGTCAGAATAACGTTCGCGTTCGACATCGAGTTGAACCAGGGTTTCCTTCTGCTCTTTGGTGAGGCGGGTGGGTTCACCGCGCCAGTGCTGCCGCAGCTTTCGATCATGATTGCCGATCACTGACGAAAAGCGCTTATCTTGAATAAAGAGATCGAGGACTTCGCCATTCTTTGGGCCTTTGACAACCAAATCGCCTACCGCCACGACTCGATCGCCCTTGCGCAGATTGATCAAGTCAAGCAAATCCGTCAGCTCGTCAAAGCATCCATGTAGGTCACCGATGACGATTGTGCGGCGCATGTGTGACAATTAGTCAAACAAGTGGTGTACCGCAGCGGTGTTCCAGTCGGCGAGATTTGGGGTCACGACCTCAGCGCCTGCGGCCCGCAAGGCTTCAGCAGAGACTGTATTCGTCACTCCGAGCGTGCGCATGCCGGCGGCGCGGCCAGCCAGAATTCCAGGCGGTGCGTCCTCGATTACCAGACACTCAGATGCGAGGAGTGGCAGCTTTCGATTCGCTCGTCGCGCTTCGTTCAATAAATCGAGCGCGCGCCGGTAACTATCGGGCGCCGGCTTGTGTTTCAATCCCGGCTCCGCGCTGACAACAACTGAAAAGCATTCGTCGAGAGAGGCGAGCTTCAATACATGCTCGATCTCGCTGCGCTCCGCCATGCTGACCAGGCCCAATGCATAGCGCCGCGCCGCCGCTTTGACAAACGTGACGACGCCGGGTGAAACCGGCAGGTCTTCGCTTATGAGTTGTCGATGCAGCGTGTGCTCGCGGTCGATAAGTTCGCGTCTCTTTTCTTCAGTTACCGTTTTTCGCGCGCGGGCGTAGGCCGCTTGCACAAAGGCGATATCGTCCATCCCCAGACATGCGAAATAATCTTTGTCTGAGAAATCGAGGCCTTCGCCGTTAAGGACTTCGCGATAAGCTTTCAGATGAATTCGTTCGTCATCGATGATGACGCCGTTGAAGTCAAAAAAGATCGCGTGGATCATCTTTTGTCGCGAATTTTCTCAAGAGTTCCTTCCCTCTCCCTTGGGAGAGGGTTAGGGTTGAGGGCTTAGCGCCCGGCACTCCATCTTGTTATCAGTGTACCCAAGAATTGTATGTAACTCCCTCTCCCAAAGGGAGAGGGCTTTACCTAAAACTTCTTGGCGCACTGCCTTGTTATTTCCTCCCCGCGCATCCACGACTAAGAGTAAAAAAAGAGAAGTTTGACCCTCTCCTGCTACCCCCCACTCCCAGCTCTGCTAATAGGAGAGGGAGTTCTTCACCCCAACGCCACGGAGCCGTTAACACCGGGGAGACCCAATTTCTCGATCTTCTCGTTCTGCTGCGTGAACAGTTGCGGCAGACGTTCGCTTTCGAGCACGTCAAGCCGGCGCAATACTTCGGTAAGCGCCAGTTCGTTTTTCAGATTTACCTGAAAATCCAGATCGGCGCGCAGACGATCTTTAGAGCCTTGCCGGTTTTGGGACATCATGATGATCGGAGCCTGTAAGCCCGCGATTATGCCCATGACCAGATTAAGCATTTGATAAGGCGCCGGGTCAAAGCCTCTGATGAGAATGACGGAATTGAACACGATCCAGGCGATGATGATGCCCACGGCAGCACCGATGAATTTCCAACTCCCTCCGAACTCGGCAATGACGTCAGCCGCGCGATCGGCAATCGTCATCCGCTTTTCCTGCTCTTCATTGACATTGCGCGACACGCGTTGTTGCAGCAACTTGTCCGTACGACGCAAACGCCCGAAGGTGGCGCTCAGCATTTCTAAAGCGACCTTCGGATTGTCATGAATGAAGCCCAGAAAGTTTTCTCGGGACAACACCGCCAGCCGTGCTTCTTCCGTGACCGTGGCATTGGCCGAGCGCTGCTTGCCGTCGATGATTGCCATCTCGCCGAAGAAATCACCCTGGGCCAGTTCTGCCAAAACGATCTCTTTTTGATCATCGTCGCTAATGGTAATTCGCACCCGACCGCTTTCGATCAGGTACATGGCATCGCCCTGGTCGCCTGCGCGAAACAACGGGGCGCCGCTGGGCACGTCGCGAATGCGTAGCAGGTTGCGAAGATCGTTAGCGGCTTCATCGTCCAGCGACGCAAACAACGGCACCGAACGAATCGCATCCAGCGTCATCTCTTGAGGGGTTACTGTTGACATGGCGGCACCTCGATTTCGGATTTCGGATTGCGAATTGCGAATTTCGCGAACAACGATCAGGCAGAGGCTCACACCACAATCAGCAGGTGGCACTCTTCACAATTCCGCAATCCGAAATTCGCAATCCGAAATTTCAAACTACCTTTCCATCCTTCATCATAATGATTCGATCCGCGTAGCTGGTCGCTAATTCATGATCATGAGTCACCAGCAGCACCGTCAAGTTGTCCCGGTGAACCATTTCTCTAAGCAATGCCAGTAGCTCATGCGCGCGCGTCGAGTCTAAGTTCCCGGTTGGCTCGTCGGCAAGCAAAACTCGCGGCCGATTCCCGAGCGCCCGCGCGATGGCCACGCGTTGTTGCTCCCCGCCCGACAATTCCGCCGGCCGATGATCCATGCGATCCGATAACCCGACGCGATTCAGCAAATCTCTCGCGCGCTCTTTGCGCGCCACGCCGCGCAATCCGCCGAACGCCAAGGCCAACCGCACATTCTCGGCCGCAGTCATCGTCGGAATCAGATTAAAATTCTGAAAGATCATGCCGACTGAGAAGCGCCGATAGCGCGCCATTTGTTTCTTGGTAAGAGGCGCCAGCGGCTGAGAATCAAAGAGGACGTCGCCACTGGTCGGTCGATCAAGCCCGCCAAGTAAATTCAGCAGCGTCGACTTGCCCGAACCAGAGGTTCCCTGAATCGCGACAAACTCGCCCTCATCGGCACCCATGCTGACGCGCTCTAACGCGGCCACCTGGTTGGCTCCCATCTGATAGATGCGCGTGACTTCGCGAGTTTCGATTAGTGACATTACGGTAATCCCTCAGTCGTTAAGCCGAAGGAGTTGTGCTCCTGGACAACTCCGGCGTCTAAACGGCGCGACTGACTCTCTCTGCCGCAGCTACCCGCCACAGTTCGAACGTTTCTTCGTCAAACCCCTTCAAAGCCATTTCAAAACGCGAAGCCACAAAGCCATTAGCCGGATCGCTCAAAAGCTTTCGCACCTCCGGATCAGAATAGACCGCATCCGAAATCACAACATCGGCTCCCGTTGACTGTCCCTCCAAACGCGCCGCCAAGTTGACTGTTGAGCCGAAATAATCCAGCCGATCGTTTAGCGTCACAGCAATACATGGCCCAACGTGAATTCCGGCCTTCAGCATCAACGGCTGCGTTCCGTCAACAGGAAATGCCAATCGTTGCTGCGCCTTCATCATCGATTTCAGGGCCGCAACCGGTTGGCGAAAGACGGCCATCACCGCATCGCCGATTGTCTTCACCAGGGCGCCATCTTCATCCGCGACGAGTTCTCTCAACACATCGAAGTGATTCATCACCTGACCGAATGCGGTTGCGTCCCCAATCTCTCGATAGAGTCGCGTCGAACCCTTTAAGTCCGTGAACAGCACGGTCAGGGTGCCGACGGAAATCTGTTCCCCGGGGCGCAGCGCTTCGGTCGCAAACAAATCGCGAAACACTTGCAGCGCGGTGGCCTCTGCGGCGGTCGCCGCGTCGTCAGTCCAGGCGGTGCGTTCGATTATGAATAGCTGCTCGGCATCGCTCGCATTCTCGAGCGTCAGCATGGCATCCTTCGCAATCACCAATTCTTTACCCATCCAGCCATCGGTTCCGGCCAGCAGGGTCAAACTTCTCTCTCCATTTTCGGTCGCGCGGAGTTGCTGCCAACCCGAGAGACTTAAGGTGCGCAATCGATATCGTCCCTCTTCCAACGATAAGTCGATCGTTCTACTGGACTTGGGAGGTAACAGTTGTTGTACGGCCACATGTGGAGTTACTTGCGGTCCGCCTATGCAGAAGTTCTCTGTCTCGATTTCGCGAATCGATCCATTTGGTCGAAAAGTAAGCTCGATCGATTGTTCAAAGTTCACGGAAAAATCGATCTCGCACCCCGGACAATGAACGTTTGAAGAAATGTCCTTCAGAGAGTCCCTGGCGGCGCCACCGCGACACATTGGACAAATTAAATTCCATTGCAAGTCCAATATTCCGACTCTCGTCGCGTAGAGACATCCTTCCAGGACCGCTCGTTTTGATTGGTTCCACAGCCGCGCCAACTCGTACGGCCTGATTCGCGCCAGCGCAAAATCGTCTGCGTTCTCAATTGTGTCTACCAGCAATGCGACCAGCTCGCTATCAATTCCCTGCGCGGCCAGCTTCTCGCTGAGATCGAGCAGGCGCGCTCTGCCGCCAGGAACGAATTCGACATCGCGTGAAACGCTGAGGCTCGTGCGTCCATGTTTGGCGAGTTCATCGTATTCACGAAAAGCGCGAGCAAAATTGCGCGCGCTGATCACGCCAATTTGAATTGGGATGGCGATCAGGCCAATTATGTTCTTCGTGCGGGCCCATACTTCATAAACGAGTTTCGTTCCGGATGATTGTTTGTTCTGCGATGATGAATCATTCCCTAACGCTTCAAGCGGACTTAATTCGGCGCGCACGCGCAACTCCGCCACCGGACCTTTGCTGTATCGGCGTACGACCCCGAAACGTCGCGGCCGTACCCATTCGAACGGCTGCTCCTCCCACTCAATGGGTATGCCAAATGTCGAAAGCCGCAGACGCCGTCGCGCATTTTTCAGTCCTTTGCTTTCACTGATAACCGATTCAACCGCAGGTACGCCGGTGTCACGATTGAAGCGGTTCGTATCCGCGACGAGCGGCCAAAGTTGTTCCGGTGACGATTCGAGATCGTATTCCCAACGGTAATGAAATTCACGCGAGAGCATGATGGCGATTCAAACTGAGTTGCGACCCTCTGCAGTTGTATTGCCCCAAAAAAGCAGATGGCGGTTTTCTCTTGGTTCGTGCACAATTCGCGAGATTAACCGTCCGAGGGAACTATTCGCAAGGAGCGAACTTATTTTGATACTTGGAACTTCCCTGTCACTCAAAGGCGTCCCAATACGGCTGACCGAAGAGCGTTGGGAGCACGTCCTTGATCATCACGCGGAATTCTCCTACAGCGACTATTCCCTCGTTCTTGAAGCGATTGAAAGCCCGGAGTATATTTTGCTGGGGCGCAATGCTAGTCTTATTGCAGTTGTGGCCCTCGGCCCAGCTGCTTATTTGCACGTATTCTACAAAGAATTGGGCCAGCGTGACGGTTTCGTCATAACGGCAGCTATCCGTCGGGCGATTGATAAAGCGAAGATTATCTGGCGACAATGAAAATCCCGAACGAGCAAGAGCAAACCAAATTGATAGACTTAGCGCGCAAACGTGTGCTGTTGCCGAACGTCCCAGTGGAACTTGACTATCAAGATGACGTAGACACCCTTTGCATTCGATTCGGGCAGCCGGTTGATTCCGATTCTATTAAAGATGATCCGGAAGATGGAGTAGTCGGGCTTTACGAAGGTGAGAAGCTTGTCGGCGTTGAGATACTGGACATCACAGGTCAGATGGACGCCAAATTAACAGCTCTCTCACACCAATTGCATGAAGAACAATTGGTCCCTTGAGTTCTCGGCGCGAAATCACACCACCTTGTATTCCGAATCCACGTCCTCATCGGAAAAGGCGACTCGATAATTCTTTGACTGTAGTTGTTTCGTGATTAGCAAGTCGTCTTTTGTCTTCAAAAGATCCGCACGATTGTAAACCGACAACTCAAAATTGTAGCCGTGCGTGATCGCGTCTTTCGGACAAGCCTCGACGCAGAAGCCGCAGAAAATGCAGCGGCCGTAGTCTATGTTGTAAACCTTGGCATAGCGCTCATCGACGCCGATGCGTTCTTCGGCCGGTTTTGGATCATCTGCGGCTTCGATGTAGATGCACTCGGACGGGCAGGCCGCGGCACAAAGAAAACATGCGACACACTTTTCACGACCAAGCTCGTCAACGTGCAGCAAGTGCTGGCCCCGATAACGCGGCTGCAAGGTTACCGGCTCGTCAGGGTATTCAACCGTCTGCTTGCGTTTCGGGATATACGAGAGCGTGACGCCCATGCCCTGAATGATGGCCTTGGTTGATTCGATTACCTCAGTAATGATTGACATAG
>Ga0209577_10007134_pt1 | contig 10292 bp, 6 predicted proteins | sample GraSoiAngelo_109_FD_185874 | JGI IMG/M metagenome (GOLD analysis project Ga0209577, IMG submission 185874) | Grasslands soil microbial communities from the Angelo Coastal Reserve, California, USA - 14_0903_12_20cm (SPAdes) (version 2) | ecosystem: Environmental > Terrestrial > Soil > Grasslands ...
CGACGACTGGCTCGCCCGCTCCGCTGAAATTGTCCAAAAGTATCATCCGGAAATCGTGTATTTCGATTGGTGGATCGGGCAACCGTCAGTTCGCGAGGATCTGACCCGCTTTACAGCGTTCTATTACAACGCATCCCCAAAGTACGCTGATCAGGTAGGCGTGATCAATTACAAAGACTATGCCATCGAGGAGCATTCAGCAGTCCTGGATCTGGAGCGCGGACAACTCTCTGGAATTCGCTCCCTAACCTGGCAGACGGATACGTCGGTAAGTAACAAATCTTGGGGCTACATTCAGAACGACACTTTCAAATCGCCTGAATTCATCATTCATCAACTAGTTGATATCGTCAGCAAGAATGGGAATCTCCTGCTCAATATCGGTCCGCGTTCTGACGGTACGATCCCAGAAGAAGTCCAGAGCATCCTGCGCGAGGTGGGAGCATGGCTGAAAGTGAGCGGAGAAGCGATCTACGGCACCCGGCCATGGAAAACATACGGGGAAGGGCCGACTCAGGTGGCTGCCGGGTCCTTTCACGATACCGAGACCCAGCCCTACACGGCCGAAGACTTCAGGTTTACGCAGAAGGGCAACACTCTTTACGCCATCGAAATGGCTCCGCCACGCAATCACCACGCGGTGATTCATGCGCTCACCGCTGCGGCGATGGACGGGCGCCAGATTGAATCAATCCGGGTGCTAGGTTCGCCGGACAATTTGCGATTCGAGGAATCGGCGGACGGCCTGCAGATACACCTGCCAGAGCAACTCAATGGAAAATACGCGTATGCCATTCGCATTAACTTGCGGAGTTCTCGATAGGAGGAATCAGTAGCCTAAGGCGCTCGGGCAGGCATTGCGACCAGGCCTGCGCCCAGATTTGCGCCCAAACTCGTCGGCACGCTGGCATCAAGTCTCCCGAGCCTAACCTAGCCGGCAGCCCTTCCCGCCACGTCGTGCCGTCGCGCTAAACTGCTGGCGTAACTCCCTTCAGATCGGTCGAGCACCCCGGAACTTGCGGCGTCAGGTACACTCCGCTTTCAACTTGGGCTGGAGCTACAAAATATTGCTGCAGATGAGGGATGCACTCAAGAAACAGGGGTGGGTGGCCCATCGCGATATGGTTGAAGAGCACCAAGTGCTGATGGATTTGTCCCATATCACCGACATGCGGGACGACCGGTAGTCCGAACTTACGCGCCAGGAGGCTCACGGTAAGGAACTCGGAAATGCCCGCGACGCGCGTACAATCTGCCTGCACAAAGTGCACCGCACCGGCCTGGATAAAATTCTTAAACATCACTCGGTTCGGTACGTGCTCACCGAGCGCGATCCGCGTGGGAGCGATCGCCTCCGCAAGCTGTCGGTGCGCCTGAACGTCGTCTGGATGGGTCGGCTCCTCGATGAAATAAGGGGATATGGCGCCGAGAGCACGGCAGACTCTTAGCGCGCTTGGAAGGTTCCATTGCTGGTTGGCATCGACCATGATCAGGGTGTCGGGACCGGCCAGTTCTCGCAACATACCCGCGCGCCGCAAATCGCGCTGCTCGTCTTCGGAACCTACCTTCAATTTGAACGCCCGGAACCCGCGCGCCAGAGCATCCTGGGCCAGACGCTTAACCTTGTCGTCCTCGTACTGGAACCATCCTATCGACGTGTCGTATCCGGGATAGCCGCGCCCCAGAATTTGTTCCCGCTCGCGACGTCCGAATTCTTGATTCCGAAGCAGGGCTAATGCGTCCTCACGCTTGAGGACGTCTTCGAGGTAACTGAGATCGAGAAGGTTCACCACCTTTTCGGGACTCAGGTCCAGCAACAGGCGCCACAACGGCACCTCTCGTGTTTTGGCCCAAAGATCGAAACATGCATTGGTCAACGAAGCAAGCGCGAGATGAACCACCCCTTTGTGCGGTCCCAGCCAGCGCAGTTGAGGATCTTGCGCCAGCCGTTGCGCAACCGCACCGAAGTTTGCCATCAATTCTTCGATTTCACGGCCGACTAGGGTCTTGCCGAGCAGTTCAATGGCCTGGCACACCAGTTGATTGCCCTGACCGAGGGTCAATACTATACCTGTGCCGAATGCTCCCCCGTCGGTGGCCAGCAGGGTTGTAGCGAACGCGTATTCTGCAGTCGAGTGCACCGCATCGCTGCCGGCACCCTGGGGCAAAGGGAAGCGCAAATCCCGAGTCCCGATAGAAACAATTCTCTGTCCGGTCATCTCTGTCTTTGAGTCGAGTCTTCTAAACTTCTGATCGATCGCAAGTTGAGTTTCGATATGCGCAGCCGCCTGAATCCTCCATCACTCGCTGGCTTGTGGTGCTTGTATTAAACCAGGGAAATCGTCCGGAGAAAGGATTGCCGAATGAAACGGTACGGTACAGTGATCGGCGTGAGGCCAGAGAGCATTGACGAATACAAGAAATATCACGCGGCGGTGTGGCCCGAAGTGCTGGACATGATCCGCAAATGCAACGTCCGCAACTACTCGATCTTTCTGAAGGACGACCTGCTGTTCGGATACTTCGAATACCATGGCACAGATTTCCAGGCTGACATGGCCAAGATGGCGGCGGATCCGAAAACCCAGGAATGGTGGAGCATCATGGGGCCGATGCAGCGTCCTCTGGAAACTCGCAGTGAGGGTGAATGGTGGGCCAGCATGGAAGAGGTGTTCCATGTTGACTAGCGCTTGATCCCCCCAGCGACCGAACCGCGCCTTCTCCTTAATTGCTTAGTGCCGCAAGAACCGCCGCTGTTCCCGGCGGCGGGCGTAAGTTGGAATCAATTTGGCCTCAGAATACTAGCCTCAGGCCGAACTGCATGACGCGGGCGGAATTGGCCGCGCTGGTGACAAGGCCAAAATTACTTGGACTGTTGATGTCGCTGTGGGGAGTTCCGAAGATGACCGTGTTGAACAGGTTGAAGGCCTCGGCGCGGAACTCGAGATGCCGGCTTTCGTTCCACAGGGGGAATTGCCGGAAAATCGAGAAGTCGATATTCCAATACCTTTGCGCCTGGAAGGCATCGGGACGAAGGTTGCCGTATGTGCCGAACTTCGGCTTGGCAAATGCGCTGATATTAAACCAGCAACCCCGGGAATGTGCAGGCAACCCGGGCAACCCATTCTGACTCGGACAAGACCCCGAATTGGGGTCGCCCACCAGATTGGCCTGCTCGTAGCCCGCCCAGCCCGTGTTCCCCGTATTCGCTTGGTCCTCGCCGTCGGTAACGCTGTAGCGCTGGCCCGAACGGACCGTTAGAATCCCGTTCACCTGCCAGTGCCCGAGCACATAGTCAACCGCGTGGCTTTTGGTGGAGAAGCGTTCTCCTTGTCCAATCGGAAGCTGGTAGACAGTGTTGACGGTGAGAATGTGAGGCAGGTCGTAGCCAGCGGGGCTCAAGCTGGCCCTCGGGTAGTAAGGATCCACAACGTTCTTGCCTTCGGCGCCGAACCAGCCATCGTTCTCATCCAAAGCCTTCGAAAACGTGTAGGCGACCTGGTACGCTAAGCCGCTGGAGAAGCGCTTATTTAATGTCATCTGGAAAGCATGGTAGTCGGCGAAGCCGACGCTGCGGTCATAGAAGCTCGCGATCATGTAAGGGAACAAGGCTCGCGATTGCGGATTAGGAGCCGGGCTAGGGGTTAAAGCGGTGTTGTACATACCGCCGATGTTGGCCCGATGGGTCAACGACCCCACGTAGCTCCCAGTCACTGTGGTGGTGGAGTTCAACTGGCGCTGGATGCCGAAGTTGAACTGGTACGCATACGCATTCTTGATGTTCGGGTCATAGAACCAGTTCACACCACCCGAATTGAACGGCGTCGGCGCGGGAATGCCGGCGCTGCCGCTGCCCGCGAACGGATTCTGCGCGGTCACGGTCGGCGGCCCATTCGGGGCAGTACCGGTACCGGGCTTATTGAGCGAGGTGGCGATCAGCTGTCCAATGCCCGGCCAGTCGCCCTCAATATTTTGTGACATCTGGCTGACAGCAGCCCAGTTGTCATAGACCACTCCGGCACCTCCACGGAGCACCATGCTCTCACCCAGACGATAGGCGAAGCCGAGGTGCGGCCCGAAATTTGTGTAGGTGTTGTGCGAGATCCGGCCACGCGGGTCGACTACCACGTGAGGCGGCAGGGTCCCCGGAGGCAAGCAGGGTTGGGTAGCTGGGTTGCATGCTACTGCGTTGCCGGAAGCATCCAGCATGATGCTGGGGATGCATGGGGCAACGCCACGCACGCTGCAGGGCGGCGGCGGATACTGCAGGACATACGTGCCGGTGGTGTAGTTAGGATCGCCGGTCTCGATGCCCCCCTGCTGGCCTATGGTGTCTATCGTGCCGTAGGGCGGAATCAAGGTCAGGTCGTAGCGAAGTCCGTAGTTGACGGTGAGGCTGGAGGTCGCCTTCCAGGAGTCCTGGAAGAAGCCGCTGACGAGACCGCCGAGACGGGTTTTCTCGTTTACGTTCCGGCGGTTGGCGTTGTCGATAACTCCTAACAGGAGCGAGGCTAAGCTGTGTCCGCCGTTGCCATTGGTGTCATTCGTCTGAGTGCTGGAGAAACCCAGGCTTTCATACGAAATCGGACTGGAGAACACGCTGGTGATGTAGCTCCCGCCCATCGTGAAAGTATGGCTTCCTTTGAGCTTGGTCAGTGTGAGAGAGAATTGATGATTGTCAGTAGCCTGCGGCGTCTTCTGGATGATTTCGCCGCCGCTCACTAAGTTGTTTCCCAGACCGAGGGACGGGAGAAGCCAACCCGAGGTTCCGGAGAAGTTGCTGGCGAAATCTGGCGAGAAGCCGGCTGCCTGATCGACGGCTGTAGCATCCACGCCTTTCATCTTGGTAACGCCGTTATCTGAAACCTTGGTGCGCGAGTATAGCGCCTGCAATTGCAGGCTCGGACTGAAGGTGTGAACCCAGTTGCCTCCCCAATTGCGACCGGGAATGGCGTCGTTCTTTAGCAGTCCGGGCAAGTTTCCATTATTTGGCGAAACGACGGTGCTCTCGATGCGGCTGTAGCGGAACCAAACCGAGTCTTTCTGCCCAAAGGTGTGGTCGATTCTGACGTTGTACTCATTCTGACTCTGGGTATTCGGATCGGTATCGACGGCGTTGCTGTTGGTCGCAGCGTTGTACGCACCAGCCGGCGGGTAGACTTTTTGGATAAAGCCCACCAACCGGGAATCGATCAGGTTCGAGGTAATGATGTTGTTGGCGAAGGGCTGCCGGGTGAACCCGGATGAGCTCGAACTTGAGCGGGCGGTTGTAAAGGGATTGTAGATCTGTTGAGCTGGGTTATTGCAAACGCCATTGGTAAAGCCTGCAGTGCAGAGCGCGCTGAAATCGCCAGCCAACTGGGTAGCGGTTGGCACCAGGATGTTTGCGCTGATCGGTTGCGAGTAGCGGAAGCCCTGATAGGCAAAATAGAAAAAGGTATTGTTTCTCAGGGTTGGCAGGTCGAGGGGACCGCCGATGGAAGCGCCAAACTGGTTCTGGCGGAACGCGGGCTTCTTATTGCCCGGCAAAAGGAAGGCGTCGCGGGAGTCGAAGGCGTCGTTGCGGAGGTACTCCCACGCGGAGCCGTGGAACTGGTTGCTGCCGGACTTGGTTACCACGTTCACCACGCCGCCGAGAACAGAGCCGAATTCGGCGGAATCTGCATGGGAAACGACTTTGAACTCCTGAATGGCGTCGATGATTGGCGGCACCGCGTAGGTGCTAAGAAAAGCCGCAAAGTTGTTCATTCCGTCGGTCAGGAAGTAATTGCTGCGGTTGGTTGCGCCATTGATCGAGGGGAACGAGAACGACGAGCCCTCTGCAATAGGGGCTGCAAAACCTCCGCTGCGTCCGCCCATGTTATTCTGCGAGACGCTGATCGGCGAGACGCCGGGCGTTAAGGAAAGCAACTGCGTGAAATTGCGCCCGTTGAGCGGAAGGTCGTTCACCTGTTTGGTGGCGATGACCGTACCCAACTCCGCGGTGGAAGCCTGCAGTTGCTCGCTAGTGGCTTCCACACTTACGACTTCCGCCTGCGCACCGGGCGCCAGGGACACGTCAATGGTGGCGGTCTGGTTCACGGCAAGGACGAACTCAGAGACTTGTTTCGTGGTGAAGCTGGGCGCGGTTACCTTCAAGGTGTAGCGGCCGGGAGGGATATCTGTGAATACATAGTTGCCAACTCCGTTGCTGACTGTGTTTCGCTCCACACCGGTGTCAGCGTTGCGCAGAACCACAGACGCATTTGGCAGGACGGCTCCGGTCGAGTCGCGAACTACGCCATTCAGGGACGCGCTCGAAAGCTGCCCGAACGCAGAGGTCGCTGACAGAACCAGCATGTAGCCTAAGAGAACAAGCAGATTTTGAAGTCTCAACCCAGGGCCTTGCGATGCTCGCATGGGAGTCCTCCGGCATCTTGTCATGCAAGAAATTGTTTCGGTTAGAAGCTTATTGACCCCGCGCTGGTCTTGCCCGGACACCCCACATCCAGGGAGGTGCCATTCTAGTTCCCCTCAGTGCCTGACCGAAAGCCATGCCGTTCGAGGCGCAAACTATGAATGCGGCGATTCACAACACGCGAGTCTTGCACGCCAGCGCGCCAATTCTAAGGTCGATTTGTCATCGGAGGCCCCAGAGCAGCTGGGCCACTGTTTCAAAATCCGAGCTGACGAAATCAACCCACCTGGACTAGGAAAATGCCCCAGAAATCGAATACGGCACTCACCCACCGAAAAACATGCCGGCTCTTATATGCCACTTGCAGTTTCCTGTCAAGAAATTTCATCTATTTGACTACTATTTCATCTATCGGTACTGGGTCGCAACGTAAATTTGCCTGCGAATTTGGGGGAATCGAGATTAATCTTCGCCGCAGTCCCTGCAACAGCTTAATTCGGTTGTTGTTGCACTTAAGCACGCAAGACTGCTAGAGTTGCGGATCTAGAATGTTTGTTTCATTCATTGAAATACGTTCAGCGCTGGAGGCCATGTAGCCTCGGACGAATCCTTCTTTTTTTACTTGGACCCGGCTTTCGGAAAGCGGGTTGCGGAATGACGGTCGAAGGGCAAAAGGAATTTCAGTGATGCGAAAGGCGCCTGGCTCAAACCATACGGCGGTAGGCGTAATCACAAAAGTATTGAGGATTCTGGAAGCGATCCAGGGGTCCCCTTCCGGCTTGACCCTGAAAAACATCTGCGAAACCACTGCGATCAACAAAAGCACGGCTCATCGCTTTCTCATGCATCTGGCGCATGAGGAATATCTCATCCGCACAGAATCGGGAGCCTACATGATTGGACCGAAGCTCTCGCAAATGACTACCCGACCGAACCAGTGGGACACCCTTCTGGCGGTGGCGCGGCCCATCCTTTGGGACCTGTGGAAGTCGACCGCAGAGACCGTAAATCTCGCCGCTCTCGACCAGGGGACGGTGCTCTACATTGAAGTATTTGAAAGTCCGCACGAATTTCGGTTGTCCTCGAAAGTGGGAGCGCGTCGTCCTCTGCACGTAACTGCATTAGGAAAGGCGCTCACGGCATTCTTGCCGGCCAAAGAGCAAGAGAGGATTTTGGGCGAGTTGAAGTTTGAGCCAGCGACGCCGAACAGCATCATGAACCTTGCAGAGTTTCGGCACGAACTTGAACAAGTGTGCCAGCAGGGTTATGCGATTGACGATGAGGAAGTCGTCCTGGGAGCACGCTGTCTCGGGGCACCAGTTTTTGGTTCCGAGCGTGTTCCGATCGCTGCGGTTAGCATCTCAGGGCCGGTGACCAGAATCAGCCTGGAGTCAGTTCCTGTGCTGGCTGGAACCCTGGTCACGGCCGCTCGCTCTATCTCAGCTGCGTTGGGCTTTTCATCCCTTGAGTCCGCTCCACTTGATGAGAATGTGCGGGCAAAACGAACCTCCGTTCTGGCTTAAATTGACCTCCTACCGAGAGGGCGTTTCATCGCTCGAAGGTGCATCGCACAGTTGTTTCCTACTGGCGCCACTCCGCCGCCCGTCGCCCTCGATGTTCCCACACCGTTTGGCTGTTGGTGCAGCAATTTGATCACTCCGGTGTTCCTCCTTTGCCGGCCGTGCTGCCCCTGACAAGAGTGATCTTGTAGAACGCACCCGCAAAGTTGCAGCCACAAAATTATTGCTTACGAGCGACTACTTTGCGACCGAAAAGTAGCCTACCTAGTTTGCTTGCTGCGCGCGGCGATCCGGAGGAAAATTATCCACCGTATGGCGACGCACGAGGCGGAAACGGGAGGACGAACGAGCAATCGCGGCGGCAGAACCTATCTGCTACGATCCTCCGCCGTTCGCTGCTGCCTGATGTCGTTTCTCGCGCTGGCCCCGATTTTTGCCGCCAGCTCAGGTTTGTGCGCAGAAGTGGCGCGCCACTTGGGGCTGACGGATGAGTCCAAATCGCGTGATGCTGAGTATGTGGGTTCGGCGGCGTGCGCCGGATGTCACAAGGACGTTTACAAAAAGTATCTGCAAACCGGGATGGGACGGTCCATGTCAGGGATCACGCCGGAGTGGCTGAAAAAGCATGAGACCTTCGGCACCGTCGAAGACAAAAACAATAATTTACAGTTGGATGTTTATGCGCGAGACGGAAACCTTTATCAGTCGGTGCGCGAAGCGGTCCCTGACGGGCCGGAGGGTTTCCGTGACACTCGCAAGCTGGAATGGATTATCGGGGCCGGCGAGAACGGTTTTGGCGGGCTCGTCCGGGAAGGCGACTACGTGTTCCAAGCGCCTCTCTCGTTCTACTCAAAGGCCCAGCGCTGGGAGTTGTCGCCGGGGTACGAATCTGGGAATTTGGGCTTCAATCGCCCCATCTTGTCCGGCTGTATCTCATGCCATAGCGGCCGACCCAACGCCATACCTGAGGGCAACGGGCGCTTCCTAGATCCGCCGTTTTCTGAACTCGCCATCGGTTGTGAGAACTGCCATGGTCCTGGGCTATCGCATGTGCTCACTGCCCAGATGGGGTCGGACAGTTACCCAGGGCACGATTCTTCGATCGTCAACCCCGCATTACTCGCGCCGGCGCTGGCGGACAACATCTGCATGTCTTGCCACCAAACAGGTGATGTGCGGGTACTGCAACCCGGAAAGGATTACCGAGACTTCCGGCCGGGGACTCCGCTCGACGACACTATGGCAATCTTGATGATTCCCCCCAAACGCGAGTCGCCGCCGCAGGCGGACTTGCTTGAGCACTACTACTCGATGACTCTGAGCAAATGCTATAGAGCGAGCCGGGAACGGCTGAGTTGCATCAGCTGCCATGATCCCCACCTGGAACCCAGCCGGGAAGAAGCGCCAGAATATTTCAAAAAGAAATGCTTGACCTGCCATACGGAAACAAGCTGCACGCTGGCTCCAAAGGTCCGGGAGCACCAGCATCCACCGGATGATTGCGCGGGCTGCCACATGAAGAAACGGGACGTACGGGAGATTTCGCACTCCAGCATTACCAATCACCGCATTCTGGTCCGCCCCGATGAGCCGTTCCCCGAGATCGCATTTCAGCAGACGACAGCCGCGTTACCAGATTTGATTCATCTAAATCCGGCACCGGGTAGAAAACGGGTGCCTCCGCCTGCGCTGGCGCTCTTGCAGGCGTACGGCGAATTAATCGAAAAACACCCGGAGTACATGAATCGTTACTTTGCCGTTCTCCATGATTTGGAGCGCACCGCTCCTGAGAATCCTCTCGTGCAGGCTGCGATTGGAAACCGGGAACTGCATGCGGGGAGATACCAGGAAGCAGTTGAGCATCTCGAACGAGCGCTGGACACCGGCAGGCCGAGGACCATCCTGTACACTGACTTGGCCGATGCTCTGATCAAACTGGACCGCACCAGTGACGCGGTCACGCTTCTAAGGAGAGCAACTGATGTTGATCCCTTTAATGCAGCACTGCGAAAGACGCTGATCGTTCAGCTGATTCAGGTGAAGGACTACGCCAACGCAAAGATGGAAATGGAAGACTACGTGAAGCGCTTTCCTGAGGATTCGTTTATGCGGCAGATGTTAGCTCGGGCCCAGCGAGCGGGGCGGACACAGTGAAAGGTTCCCGGGCGGGACATGCGCAGGCATGAGGTTCGTAGTGGCACTAACGCTGGCCCTGGCATTAGCGGTCAGTGCCTTCCAGATACGGGCGGCAGAGCCCTCGCACATTCAATTCGAGAACCGCCAGAAACGGTCGGGGGTCTGGTTCGTTCTGGACAACGGCACGCTCCCTGATAAGCCGATGATCGACGGCATCCCGGGTGGAGTTGCCCTGCTCG
>Ga0209577_10007135_pt1 | contig 10291 bp, 12 predicted proteins | sample GraSoiAngelo_109_FD_185874 | JGI IMG/M metagenome (GOLD analysis project Ga0209577, IMG submission 185874) | Grasslands soil microbial communities from the Angelo Coastal Reserve, California, USA - 14_0903_12_20cm (SPAdes) (version 2) | ecosystem: Environmental > Terrestrial > Soil > Grasslands...
ACCTATGTCATAGAAAATTTTTCTAATATAGGTTCCAGCTTCACATAAAACCCTCATAAGAATCAGTCTTTCCTTTTGTTCAATTACATCAATTTCATATACAGTTCTGATCCTTGTCTGTCTTGATACGGAAGAACGCTGTGGAGGCTTTTGGTAAATTTTTCCAGTAAACTGTTTTAGGACAGCTTCTAGTTTTTCATTTGAAGGAAGTGTGTGTAGTCTACCTAGTGCGTGGTATTCCTTTGGACCTAAAAGTAAGACAATCAGTGCTTTTGTGGCTTCACCAAGACCAATTGGCAAAATGCCAGAGACCATAGGATCAAGTGTCCCACTGTGTCCTGCCTTTGGGATGTTTAGAATTTTTTTAATCCAAGCTACGGTTTCGTGGCTTGTTGGACCGTTTGGTTTATCCAACAAAATAAAACCATAATCAAGAAGTTGCTGTATGGTTCTTTTTTCACAATAGGTGCCATAGGAATCATTTGTTATATCCTGGTCTATTACTCTAAGATTTTGTAATTGTTTTAGCACCATATCTTTCTTTTACTAAAGAGCTTGCCACTGAAAGTACTTCGTCTGCACCCAGATTATCTGTATTAATTATTATATCAAAAACAGTAAGATCATCACCAAAGTCAAACCCATAAAGTTTTTTGTAGATCATTTTATTTTCCTGATATCGTTTTTTTACAATCTCAAGTGCTTTCTCAAAAGAAATACCATCACGTATGGTCATTCTTTTCGCGCTGTTTTCCTGTGAGCCAGCAAGCCAGATCTTTATTCCATCTTCTACAAGCCAAGGAAGTGTATAGCTGGTAATTATTTTACCTCCTTCCATGAATAGCTTCTTTAGCTTTTCATCTACTTTTTTGTCAAACTCTGAATTTGTCTTTCTCATGTTTAAAAATTTCATGCCAAAGCTAGTGTCCCAAAAGTCATCGCGTTTGGTCTTAAACCCCTGTTCTTCTCCAATTTCCTTTAAAACGTCGCCCCCACTGAGATATTTTAAATCAAATTCTTTTGCAAGTCCTTTTGATACCGTAGTCTTTCCAATGGCAGGTGGACCAGAAATTATTACCGACTTTAGCAATTCAGTCTAAATCCATTGTGGTTTTTGTGAGTCGCATTATTATTCCGCTAAAGGAAATAGAACAAAGGAAATACCAAGCCCAAAAATACACTTCATTTACATGGTTACAAATGTGTGGATGACCTACTATTTGAGAGTCTGTCACTTTAGCTGCTGTGCATGTTAGTTGGAAAAAGTCTCCTGGAACAAAGTTTAGAGACATTGGTGCTATTGCAACAGTATATGCAAACAGATGTGGAAGTACAAAATAAAATATCAAGATCAAAGGAACAAAAGTAATCATCATGGGTCTCATGTTCATCTGCATTAGCTCCATGTTCATCTTGTTCATATATGCCGATTTTTTATTGAGATCATCGATTTTTTCTTGATCTTTTGCTCTAAATGCTGCCATTCTATCTTTTTGCCATGCTCTTGTTTCTTTCATCAATCTTTTGAGTTTACTTTGGTCAACCATCTTTCGTTTTATTATTGCGTTAAACAGATTCAGACAGATTGCAACTCCAACAATTCCAAATGCAGATGCTATCATCCCCTTTACCAGTGGATGTTCGCTTCCAAGTGGGCCTCTATTTAGTATGTTTGGAATATCCAAGGTTATGGAATTTAGAAAATTAAAGATAATGTTAAGTTCCATTATTGAATCCCATTGCACTTACAATTCCTTTAGCTACTTCATCAATCTTTCCTTCTGAATTTAGAATCATCTTAATTGGAGAGCCGCATAAAATTGAACATGTAGAAAGCATGGCACTAGTAACGTCTAATTCTTTTTTAATTGTCTCTATTGATACGATGTCTCTATTTCGTGTGGTATCTTTCATTCTTCTATTATAGATCTCTTCTGGCCTTGCGCTAATCATAATGAAACTGTCTGGCATCAGAATTTCCAAGACGTTATGAGGTAGACCAGGGTAAAAGCCCTCCTTTGTTGCAATAAATGCATGTGTATCTATAATTACAATATCATCTGTCATGGAAGCGATTTTTTTTGCTGCCATAGATTGAAGTTTTTTCTGTTCTGGTACTGAAAGTTTTCGCAGATCATCTCTATCTTTGATTCCATTTTTTGTTGCCTCTTCAAACATGACGGTTCCAAATATAGATACATTTACACTAATTTTTTTTGATCTTAATAATTCTACAACCTTTGATACCAGAGTAGTCTTTCCAACACCGGGAATTCCTACAATTATTACACGTTTACTTTCTGCCAAGCAGAGCACCCAGTGATGGCATTACCTCTTCTACTTTTTCTCTTACAAGCAAGTTGTAATAGTTAATCAAAATGTCTACTGTAAGCAACATTCCTGTTCCAGATCCAAATGTTCCTAAGACATCTGATGTACCAGCCAGAAGACCAAGAATCATGGAACCAAGTATGGTAACAGATGGAATATATTTTTGGAGAAGGGCTTCCACTGGTTGGTTCGAGCGTCTAAAGCCAGGAACTTGGACATCGGCGTCAAGAAGGTTCTTTGCCGCACTTTTTGCAGACAGTCCTCCAAGTTCTATCCACAACCTACCAAACAAAACCACAATTCCTACCATGAATAGGATGTACAGTACTGCACGCAGCGGATCCAGTGCAACAATATCCAGTCCACGTGGAGCCGTAACATAATAAAGTATACCTCCGGTCGGAGTAGAGGGTGCGGTAGGATCAAACATTCCTAGAAAATTCATAAACGGATTGGCATTACGCGGGTTAAAGTTTGCCCAAAGCATCTGACCAATAAACACAGCGTTGGCTGTAAGTGCCGATGCCAAAATTACTGGAATGTTGGACACATACATTAATTTGATTGGGTAAACTGCAGAAAATCCTCTGTATTTTGTAGATACTATTGGAATCTCGATTTTGATTCCCTGTGTGTAAACCAGAATTAGCAAGACCCCGGCAGTGACAAAGAGACCAAATATACCAGGCAGCTGGTTAGACCTGAAAAACAGGTTTGAAAAGTTTCCAGAGATAAACGAATGTGCAATGTTTGCAAATACACCTACAGGTCCACCATCTCCTGCAGGTATTGGACTAAACAAGCTCCAGACTACTTGTTGCGCTACACCTGCAGCGATGAAAAGACTTATTCCACTTCCCAGTCCCCATCCTTTTTGAATTAGTTCATCTAAAAGCATGATGATTATTGATGCGCCAATAAGCTGGCCTACTAGAATGAAACCTGCCTCGTGACTTGGTAGTCTTGGACCATAGACAGCCATTCCATATAGTGATGACTCGGCAATGATTACGATATATGTTACAATCTTTGTTGCTGTTTGATATAGTTCTCTGTCCTCTGGTTTCTTGAAATCAAGGTGAAAAATTTCAGAGCCCTTTAAGAGCTGCATCAAAAGTCCTGCAGTAACTATAGGGCCAATTCCAAGCTCGATTAGTGTTCCTTGTTGTGATGCAAAAATTACTCTTGCAAATGCAAGAAAATCAAATGCAGGAACGGTTGCACCATAAAGTGGTGTTTGGCCCATTATCATGTATATGAAGAGCGCCAGTCCACACCACATGAGACGGACTTGTAATGGAATTTTCTTTTTTGGTTTTGGAACTTGTGGAATGTAGACCTCAGCCTTAGAAATTATTGTTCTTAGGATACCTGTCGGTGTTCCTTCTTCAATCATATGATTGCAAGCACCTCGCCACCAGCTTGTTTTATTTTTTCTTCAGCAGAAGCAGAGAATCTCTCTACTTTGATAATGTAAGCATTTTTGGTTTGTCCTCCTCCTAACAATTTGTCATAACCAAGTTCTGCAAGATCGATTACTTTTTTTCCTCCTTCTTGCTTTCCAAATTTTGCAAAGAAATCGTCCAGATCTCTTACACTAATCCATTTTCTAACAAGGTATGGATGTGGCGGGTGAGTAGAATCATGACCAAAATGATCTGGGTCATTTAGAAGCATTTTGATAAAGTGATGCTTATGCATACCAGATCTACCAAGACCTCCTTTGTGACCACTTGCTCTGTGTTGACCAATCTGTCCCCATCCATGGAATCTGCTTCCCCTAAACTTTCGTGTCTTTCTTAATCTGGTTGGCATATTACATCATAACCCTCACTTGTACAAGGAGCTCTTTGTGACTACCCAAGATTCCTCCTTCGCCATACATTTTTTTCGTTTTTCGTTTAAAGCCTCCTTTTGGAGGGGACAAGGCAAACCATGGTTTTACCGATTTTAATTTTGATAATGTAGCAGTACCTTCTGCTAACGACTTGGCCAGCTCATCAGTATTTTTGAATCCTAATTTTGCGATATCATCAATGGTTAGTTTCTTGTATCCTTCTTTTCGTGCCTTCTTTTCTAAGAGTTCTTTTATTGTAGGAACATCGATTTCCTGCCAAGCTACATAATGCTTTATTTTATCCAACATACCCTTGGTATTATCTTTGGATGGGATTATTGTCGCTCTAAATCTTTTGTCTAAATGCAGAAGATCAAGCGTAGTTCTTGCCCAGTGAGGCGTATTTACTGTTCCTTTCATCCGAACTACCAAGAAAGCTTTTCCCATAAACCATCAACCTTGACTAAATGTTTGTCGTAGACAATTAAGAACTGCCTTTGATGTCGAAGTCATTGTATTAGTAGAACCTTTACTTTTTGTCCAGACGTCTTTTAGTCCTGCAAGTTTTAACAGATTTCTAATGTTTCCACCTGCAACTAATCCGAGCCCTCTTGGTCCTGGAATGATTTCAATTTCAACACTTCCACCTCTGCCTCTTACTTTAAAGGGAACAGAGTGTTGGTTATCACATCTACATTCCCAGCTTCCACAGCCAAGTTTTACTGGACTAACAGCAAGATATGCAGCGTTTGTAGCTTTTTCAATTGCAATTCTCATTTGTTTTGATTTACCTTGACCAATTCCAAGCCAACCATTTTCGTCTCCAGCTGCGACTAGAGCTTTGAATCTTGTATATTCACCGTTGGTTGTTTGTTTTTGGACAATCCCAACATCAATTACTTCAGTTTTAATTCCTGGCAAAAGTTTTTTAATAATTCCAGCTTCTTGTATTCTGTAACCATTTTCATAAATTTCTTTCATGGATGTTATTTTTCCACTGTCTACTAGCTTTCCAAGAGTTGTCCGTGGAATCCATTGTTCTTCTGGTTCCCTTCTATCTCTTGGTCGCTGATCTTGTCTACTCATTCAGTTTTAATCTCTCCGTCAATTGCAGATTTCACTTTGTTTATTTCATTTTAAGATGTTTTCCTGTAATTCTTTCTTCATTTGGAAATGTTTCAGAATCAGCTGGCACCTTAAGACCTGCATCAATTACACCTTTTAATGCAGCTGCCATTCGTTGTGTATATTTTCTTGTACCGCTGTACAGAACTGCAGATTTTACTCCTTTACCAAGAGCCTTTTTCCCCGCAAGATATCCTGTCAGATAAGCTGCAGGAATATTTTTTCTAGAGCCTTGCCAACCCTTGCCTAAAAGATATCTAGAATGTGCCGACGCCAAGACCTTGTCACCTAGCATTTCGGGTTTATGAATTTGAACTAGTGTATTTTCATTTGAAATTTGAACTGTGATATAGTCTCTTCTACCCATGAGAAGATGTCTTCTTTTTCTATAGTTGGTTTTTTCTTCCCTCAATCTGCGTAATATTTGTGAATATACCATCTACTAATACCTCGTTTACAAAAAATTTCGGTGAAGCTCTTATAAACGTTAGACTTGAAGCAACGCAATCATCAAGGCCTTTTGGGCATGTAATCTGTTTTCAGTTTCATCCCAAACAACTGATTGTAGTCCGTCAATTACAGAGCTTGTTACTTCTTGTCCACGCTTTGCAGGAAGACAATGCAAAAAGATTGCATGTGAACCAGCTTTTTTCATTAGATCGGAGTCTACCTGAAACTTTGGAAGAAAATCCTTTGTTCTGTCAGTTGTTTGATGATGTATTGATACAAATGTATCAGTAGCAACTACATCTGCATCTTTTACAGCTGATAATGGATCATGTAGTAGTTTAATGTCAACCAACTCTTTTGATTCTTTGATAACTTTGGAATCTGGTTCATATCCTTTAGGGGTTGCAATACTAATATCAATTCCAGATTTAGCACATCCATAAATCATTGAATTACAGACGTTGTTACCATCTCCAATCCAAGCAAGCTTTAGGCCTCCAAGTTTTTTCTTCTTTTCTTTTATTGTCATAAGGTCTGCCAAGATTTGACATGGATGGAAAGAGTCAGACAGCCCATTTATTACAGGAATGGTTGAGTTTTTTGCAAGAATTTCTATTTCTTCATGTGAGTATACACGCGCCATCATGATGTCAACATAACGTGAAAGTGTCTTGGATGTATCTTCAATCGTTTCTCCTCGTGCAAGTTGCAATTCATCTGAAGTCAGACTTAATGCATGCCCCCCTAGTTGAAACATTCCAGTTTCAAAGCTAACACGTGTACGTGTGGATGGCTTTTGAAATATCATTGCAAGTGTTTTATTTTTCAAGATTGGTTTGCAAATTCCTGCCTTGAGATCCTTTTTTAGTTTTATAGCATCATCTATGATTCCAGCTAGTTCATTTTTGTCAAGTTCATTTAATGTTAAGAAGTCTTTAGTTTTTAATTTCATTTCTTTTCCCATCCAAATAAAGAGCGTTTCTTTTTAGGTTTAGTATTTTCTTGTTCCATTGTTTCTTTTTCTTTGGTTTCTTCTTCCATTACTTTTTCATTTGATGATTCATTGGTTTTTGTTCTTCCCTGTGAGATCCATTTCTGGATTTTAGCTGCTAAATCCCTTGCATCTTTATCATTTTCAGGTGGTGGTACATCAAATAGATCAGAGTATTTTTCTATGTCTTTTGTGGCAATTCCAGCAAATGGATCACTTTCTTCTTTAATCTGAGTTTTTTCTTGTTTTATTTCAGGTTTAGATTTTGTATTAGGTTTTAATTGTTCTTTTTCTACTGATTTTAGAATTTTTTTTGGTTCAACTTGTTGTTCAATCCTTTGTTCTTTGATCTTTTCTATTTGTATAGGTTTAACTTGTCCCAATTTTATTTCAGGTTTTAATTCAAGTTTTGGTTCTGATTCAAGTTCTTGTTTTACTTCTTTAGTCTCTGGCTTTGTTTCAATTTTCTCTTGCTGTTCACGCATTTGGAGTTGCGATATTTTGATTTCAGGTTGCGTAGTTGAAATTTCTTCAGCACCAAACAAAGATTCCAAGAACAAGTCTTTGTCAAAGGGCTTCAAGTCTTTATACTCCTGCCCTACTCCAATATACAAAATTGGAGTTGATGTGACCTTTACTATGGATATTGCAGCACCTCCCCGTGCGTCAGCATCACTTTTTGTTAGTATAGAGCCATCAAACTTGGTGTATTGGTGAAATTCTCGTGCTTGATTTATGGTATCATTGCCAGCAAGAGAATCACCAACAAATATTTTCAAATCAGGATTTACTACTTTGTTGATTTTCGATATCTGATCCATAAGGTTCTTGCTTGTCTGCATTCTTCCAGCAGTATCAATTAGGATACAATCAATCTTATGTGATTTGGCATAAAGTACGGCATCGCGAGAAACTGCAGCCGGATCAGATCCATAGTTTTGCGCTATGATTTTTAGATTAAGCCGTTTTGCGTGTTCAGTTATCTGCTCTATTGCCCCCGCTCTATATGTATCAGCAGCAGCAATTACAACAGAAAATTTATTTTCTCGTAAGAGATATGCGGTCTTTGCCACTGTCGTGGTTTTCCCTGTTCCGTTAATTCCCATAAATGATATGATATAGGGTTCATCCGTATTCTTTTTCTTCTGAATATTTGATATGATGTCGATTTTTCCTACAGAATCAAACATGTTTGATATGTGTTGTCGTAAGTTTTGTTTTACTATGTTTGGTATTTGTTCTTTTTCTACAGTAGTACCAATTAGTTTTTGTTTTAAATCACTTTTTAATGAATCAATCACCTCTGTTGCAACATCAGATTCTAGCAAGGCAATTTCAAGCTCAAAAAGAACCTCATCAATGTCTTTTTCTTTGAGTTCTTTCTGCCCAAAGCTCTTTACCGCAGAAGAAAAAGCGTTACTGCTTTTTTTGACTTGCTTGTAATATACGATTCATTTCTTGCTGTCCATGTTCAAGTCTTGCCGCAACCTCATGTTTTTGAGTAGATAATTGCTGTAGTACCATTTCCAATTCTTTTATCCTTTCTTCAACATAATTAATTGCAGAATTCTTATCTTGTTCAATCGAAGCCCCTGCTCCAATGCTTACAAGCAATTTTTCATTTGGCAATATTGTTGCTTTTACATACGCTCCCATTCCTACTGGCACAAGAGTTTCAAGTTGTTTATCACCTAATGCTTTCATAGAATCTATTGCACCTGTTGCTTCATGTAAAAGTTTCATAACAGCATCTTCTTTTTGCAACAGGTCTGACATGTAGGCTTCAAGTGCCTGCATCTGTTGTAGCAATGCTTGGGCTTGTTCTTCGCTCATTTGCAAAAAATTCCTTTTCCCGGCTATAAATGCATTCTCTGATCAAAACAAAAAAAGTGAGGAAGTTAAACTTTTGAAAGTCTCTTTTCCACTTCATCCCAGTTTACTACGTTCCACCATGCGGTGATATAGTCTGGGCGTTTGTTCTGATATTTCAGATAGTAGGCATGCTCCCATACATCTAGTCCTAACAAAGGAATCAATCCTTTTGTTTTAGGGCTAGTTTGGTTTGGCATTGTCGTAAATTCAACTTTCTTGCTTTGTGGATTATAAGCTAGCCAGCCCCATCCACTGCCTTGAATCGCACCAGTGTCTTTAGAAAATTTTTCTTTGAATGCATCAAAGCCTCCAAAAACTGATTTGATGGCATCAGCTACCTTGCCACCAGGAGTTCCTCCACCATTTGGTTTCATGTTATTCCAAAATAGTGTGTGATTATCATATCCACCACCGTGGAAATTAATTGCACCTCTGACATTCTCAGGCACTTTATCTAGGCTTGTGAGTAATTTCGTTAGTTCCATATTCTGCAACTCTGAGCTAAGATTCTCCAAAGCTGTGTTCAGACCGTTTGTGTATGCTTGATGATGTTTAGAGTAGTGAATCTCCATTGTCTTTGCATCAATATGAGGTTCTAGTGCTTCGTACACATAAGGCAATTTTGGAAGTTCATATTTTGCCATGTAACAAGTCATGTATGCATACAATTTATGGCTTTGGTTACAAATGCATTTTATCTAACTAAATTTGATGAAAACTGTTGAAACATTACCAATATGTGTTTTTTTCTCTTGCAGTAATTTTATGCGCTATTTTCATTTTATCAAGTATAAACGATCAACAAAAAATTGAAATTTATCTTGAAAAAAACACATCACTGATTGGCGTTGAGATTCCAAGGGAACAAGGATTTGAAGGACAAGGAATCAAAATTGGCATAATAGATACCGGAATAGATTACAACCATCCAGATCTATTGGGCTTTGGCCCTGACGGAAAAGTAGTAGGAGGATATAATTTTGTAGATGATAACAACAAACCGATAGATACTACTGGTCATGGTACCGAAGTTGCTGGAATAATTGCCGCAGATGGAAGCCTCAAGGGAGTTGCACCAAAGGCAAAATTATTTTCATACAAGGTATCATCAAGTGGCGAATCAGTATCATCAGATCTTATCATAAAAGCAATCCATCGTGCAATTGAAGACAAGGTAAATGTAATCAATATTAGTTTGGGTGTAAACAAGACAAATGAGGAGATTGATCGAGCGGTCAATGAAGCTGTTAAAAATGGAATAATAGTTGTTGTAGCAGCTGGAAACAATGGTCCAGATAATGATACTATTGGTAGTCCGGGAAAAGATCCAGATGTAATAACAGTTGGTGCAACATATAACAATATCACACAAAGTATTGTCTCAACATTAGAAATTGATAAAACCCAATATCAAGTACTTCCAATGCTTGGTACAAATCCATTATCAAAACCAATTACTGCAAAGATTGTCTTTGGAGGATATGGTAGAATGAGGGATCTTGTTAATGTAGATACCAAAGATTCCATTTTGCTTGAAGAAAGAGGCAGTGATATCAAAGGAGAAAAGGTATATTTTTCAGAAAAAGAACGTAACGCTGCACAAACTGGAGCCCAAGCTCTCATAGTGTACAACAATGAACCTGGAATATTTTTTGGGGAACTTTATCAGCCCAACTCCAACTCTA
>Ga0209577_10007136_pt1 | contig 10291 bp, 11 predicted proteins | sample GraSoiAngelo_109_FD_185874 | JGI IMG/M metagenome (GOLD analysis project Ga0209577, IMG submission 185874) | Grasslands soil microbial communities from the Angelo Coastal Reserve, California, USA - 14_0903_12_20cm (SPAdes) (version 2) | ecosystem: Environmental > Terrestrial > Soil > Grasslands...
GTGGAAGCCGATCAGCGTCGTTGGCCCCTCGATCCAGAACTCCTCGAGCGCGCGCAACATCCGCCGCCGCGCGTGCTCGCGGTCCACGCCGCGCACGATGAGCTTCGCGACCATCGGGTCGTAGGCGCCGGACACCTCGTAGCCGGCCGCGACGCCTGAGTCGACGCGCACCCCGGGCCCGGCTGGCTCGCGGTAGCCGGTCACCCACGCCGGCGCAGGCAGGAAGCCGTGCGCCGCGTCCTCCGCGTTGATCCGGCACTCGATCGCGTGCCCGCGCAGCTCGACGTCCTCCTGACGCACTGAGAGCGGCTCGCCGAGCGCGACGAGGATCTGCTCACGAACGAGATCGAGCTCGGTGACCATCTCGGTGACGGTGTGCTCGACCTGGATCCGGGTGTTCATCTCCATGAAGAAGTAGTCGCCGCCTTGTGTGAGGAGGCCCTCGATCGTCCCGGCCGAGCGGTACCCGCAGGCTCGGGCCGCCGCGACGCCGATTGCGCCGATCCGCTGCCGGAGCTCCTCGTTGACCGCGGGCGACGGCGTCTCCTCGATCAGCTTCTGATGGCGGCGTTGGATGGTGCAGTCGCGCTCGCCGAGGTGGACGACATTGCCGTGCTCGTCCGCGAGCACCTGCACCTCGACGTGGCGCGGGTCGACGATGAGCTTCTCGACGTAGACGTCGGGGTTCGTGAAGTACGACTGCCCCTGCCGCCGCGCGCGCTCGAACGCCTGCTCCGCGTCGCCGGGGGCCTCGACGATCTCCATTCCCTTGCCGCCGCCGCCGGCCGCAGCCTTGATCAGGAGCGGGTAGCCGAGCTCGTCGCCGAGCGCGAGGAGCTGCTCGACCGACCCGACCGGGTCGGTAGTGCCCGGAATGATCGGGACACCCGCCTGCTGCATCGCCGTGCGGGCGGCGGTCTTGTTCCCCATGAGCTCGATCGACGCCGGCGGCGGCCCGATCCACACAAGACCGGCCTCCTCCACGGCGCGCGCGAACGCGGCGTTCTCCGCGAGGAAGCCGTAGCCGGGATGGATTGCCTGCGCTCCAGCGCGCTCGGCGGCGTCGAGGATGCGCTCGACGGCGAGGTAGCTCTCAGCCGCCGGAGTCGGCCCGAGGAGGAAGGCCTCGTCCGCATACGCGACGTGAAGCGCGGTGCGGTCGCCCTCGGAGTAGACCCCGACCGCGCCGATGCCGAGCTCGCGGAGGGTGCGGAAGACGCGGATCGCGATCTCCCCACGGTTGGCAACGAGAACCTTCTCGAACATGAGGGGCCGTATTCTCTCCACGTTGTGACCCTGACCGCCGCCGATCAGCTCACTGCCGCCCGCGCGGCGTCGGTTCCGATCGTGGTCGTGCTCTACGCCTGGGGCTTCTCGAACCACAACTACTGGGCAACGGCTGTCTTCTGCGTCGCGATGACGACCGACTGGTTCGACGGGAGACTGGCCCGAAAGCAGGGCCGTTCCTCTTCCGTCGGCTCCCTCCTCGATCCGATCGCCGACAAGGTGCTCGTGCTTGCGGCGCTCGTGATGCTCTTGGGCCAGGGAATCGTCCCGGCCTGGATGGTCGCGGCGATCGTCGTGCGGGAAGTTCTGATCACGGGGCTCCGGCAAGCGGCGGTCGAGCGAGGCGTCGTTCTCGCTGCCCGCGACCTCGGGAAGTTGAAGACGTGGGCTCAGGCGGTCGCCGCGGCCGTCGGCGGCTTCGCAGCCGCCGGCGCATGGACGCATCGCGCCGCCTGGTGGACGCTCCTCGTGGCCGTGATTCTCACCTGGCTCTCGGGGCTCGACTACGCCCGCAGCGCGCCACGCCTACTCAGCCGCGCTCGAGCCGATTAGCACTGCCGGTCGGTCAGACCGGAATCCCGCGATGCTCGCACCACTCGTCGAAGCGGGCCCACGCACGCAGGTACTCGCGTAGAGCGTAGAACCCCTCCTCGACCTCCGCCCGGACGGCCCAGTGACAGTGACCGCAGTAGCCCTGATCGTCGACGGCGGGTGCCTCGTTGCAACGGATGCATTCCTCCCACATGGGTTGGAAACGGCCGCCACGTCAGTCCGGTTACGGCGCGCCATCCTCGCCGTTGCGCGCCGGTAGGAGCGCCTCGGCCCAGTCGGAGACGGCGGGGTGCGTCGCCGCGTCGGCGGCGGCCAGGGCGGCAAGGATCGCTTCGCGTTCGTCCTCGCCGGGCTCCGGCGTGATGTCGACAGGCTCCACCACCCAGAAGAGGGTAATGCGCTAGCGCAGCCCGGTCGATGACCGGGACGTGGGTCAGCGTCTTGCCATGCTCGCTGCCGCCTGCGCGATTGCAGGCTCTTGTGCCGCCGCCGCCCCGGGATCAGCCCGCCGTCTGCCAAACTGGGCGGCTCCGCAGATCTCCACCGTCGTGGCTCACGGTCTCATGGCGAGGAGCGTGCGCAACTTTCGCCCGTACGCGACCCTGACGCAGCAGACGCTCGCGAATCTCACGTCTGGCCTACAAGAGCAGCTCGGTGACCCCCCGGTCCCCCCACCGCCGGCCTCGGATACCGGGACGACAGGAACGACTACGACCGGAACGACGACCGGCACAGTCGGCTCCACCACGACGCCCACCGGCGGGACGACGACCACGCCGAGCGGGAACCCGTCGACGCCGATCACGATGGCGCAGCTCGACCGCAACCTCGTCGTCGCGCTCGGCCTGAAGAAGGCTGCGAAGGAGTTCACGCAGGGGGCGCACGACGCCGGAATTTCCGTCCCCGGCCGGTTTGGCACGGAAGTGGTCGCCCGCTTGCTCGGCCTTCGCACCAATCACCCGGCTGCGCAGGACTTCATCGAGCTCCGGCCTCAGGACCCGGCCACCCGCGCGGAAGCCGCCTACTCCGCGGCGCAGATCCTCGGCTTCGGCCTGCTGTCCGACAGCTGGCAGGTCGCCCAGGTGAAGAGCCTGGCCGACGCGTTCACGCTGCCGACGTTCAACGACTGGCAGCGCCAGATCCTCACCGTCGCATTCTCGAAGATCGGGATGCCCTACATCTGGGGCGGAACAAGTGACACCACCGAGACCGACTTCGGCGTGACGGCGCGTGGCGGCTACGACTGCTCGGGCTTCGTCTGGCGCGTGTACAAGCTCCAGAGCTACGCGAACGAGGGCAATCTCGCCTCGACCATCCTCGGCCGGACGACCTACACGATGAGCGTCGAGGTCTCGGGCGCGAAGCGGATCTCCTACAAGAAGCTGCAGCCCGCGGATGTGATCTTCTTCGGCACGAAGGGCTCCCGGTCCACCGGAGCTCAGGTCTTCCACACGGCGATCTACGTCGGCAACGGCTGGTTCATCCAGTCCTCGGGGGAGGGCGTCGCGCTCGCCCAGCTCAGCGACTGGTACGTGAAGAAGTACGCCTGGGGCCGCCGCCCTCTGCACGAGGCCGGGCTCGACTAGCGTCGAACCGGCGCAGAAAGCCCCATCTGCGCCGCTTTCTACCCCCTTCGAGTGAGCGCGCTACCTCCATCGGGTGATACCCGCTTCGCGAGGACCGACCCACAATTCCTGTGTCTGGCGTCCCTACGACGAATTCCCCGGAGGCACATAATGCTCGAGTGGAAGTTTCGCCTGGTGATTCTTCTGGCCCTGGCCGGCACGGTTGCGGCGTCGCTCGGAAGCTTGCTCGCGAATCACAACTACGGCTGGTAGAAACCGGCTCGAAACCTCGTAGGGGAGGACTCGGTGGCAGGTGACCAGCTGGCAGCTGTCCCCAGCCGACGCCCTATCTCGGCCAGAGCAGCAAAGGCTGGGTAGGGCGCGGCGGTGACGCCTCCCGCTGCGGTTCGAGCCAGGGTGCTGGCTATCGCGGTGCCTGTAATCGTCGCGGGCGCCGGCGCCATCGGCCTGGCCCTGTTCCGCTACGCGGACGCATCGCCTTCGGCGTCCGACCTCGCAAAGCTCTTCGGACTGATGGCGAGCATGGCGCTCGCCGAGCGCTTCCCGGTGCCCGTGGAGGGGATGGGCGCCGGCGGCGTCACGCTCGGCTTCGTCTTCTCCATCTCCTCGATCATCCTGCTCGGCTGGCCGGCCGGCGTGCTGGTCGTGATGGGAGGACCGACGTTCACCCATCTGCTCCAGCGCCGTCCGCCGTTGCGCGTCGCCTACAACGGCTCGATGTTCGCCCTCTCGGCGCTCGCCGCCGGGCTGACGGTGGAGCACGTCCACGGCAACTCGGTCGGAATCCTCGTTGCGAAGGTCTTGCTGTGCGGATTCATCTACTACTGGATCGTCAACCTCGTGCTGATCAGCGCGGTTCTCGCGGCCGATTCCGGACGCTCATTCTTCGCCGTCGCCTGGGAGAACATCACGCAGACGACCGCGCCGTTCGCGTTCATGGCCTCGGCAGCCCTGACCCTGATCGTCCTCTGGCAGCGTGAGCCCGCGCTCTCGATCGCGCTCCTCGGCCCTCTGCTCGCGATCGCCCTCTACCAGCGCTCGACGCACAAGGCGATCCGCGCGATGCGGCTCGCGTTGACCGACCCGCTCACCGGCCTCGGAAACCACCGCAGCTTCCACGAGCGGCTCCAGCGTGAGCTCGTCGCGGCCGAGGAGGTGGGCACGCCGCTCGCGCTCTGCCTCGTCGACTTCGACGACCTGAAGAGCGTGAACGACCGGTTCGGGCATCCGGTCGGCGACCTTGTGCTCGGCCACGTCGCATCCCGCTTGCGTCAGGGCGGCGAGTCGTTCCGGCTGGGCGGCGACGAGTTCGCGGTGCTTCTCCCTGGGCACGACGAGCGCCTGGCGACTGCCGTGGCTCGCTCGATCGTCGAGCGCGTCGCGGCTCTCCACGTCGAAGGCGTCGGGGAGGTAACCGTCAGCGCCGGTGTCGCGACATACCCGACACACGGGACGAGCCGGGACGAGCTCATTCGGCTCGCCGACAGCGCTCTCTACTGGGCGAAGAAGGACGGCAAGAACCGCGTTCGCGCGTACGCGGTCGAGTCGATCCTGCGCGCCAACCTCGAGCAGATCGCGGACACGCCCGATCGCGCGGCGCAGTATCGCGCAGCGGAGAGCCTCGCCAAGGCCGTCGACGAGCGCGATGCCTACACCGGCAGCCACTCGCAACGCGTGGGCGACTACTCGGCGCGGATCGCGCGACGCATGGGCGCCGATGAGCCGGCAATCGAGCTGACGCGGCTCGCCGGCAACCTCCACGATCTCGGAAAGCTTGCGATTCCGGAGGAGGTCCTCCGCAAGCCAAGCACCCTGAGCGAGGCAGAGAAGCTGATGCTCGAGCGCCACCCGCAGATCGGCTTCCGGATGCTCGAGAGCCTTGGCGTCCAGCCGGTTGCGGAGTGGGTTCTCCACCACCACGAGCGATGGGACGGCGCCGGATACCCGAACAAGCTTGCGGGCGACCAGATCCCACTCGGCGCGCGAATCATCTTCGTCGCCGACGCTTTTGACGCGATGACGTCCGACCGCGCCTACCGGCGGGCGATTCCCGAGCGCGACGCCCTCGCCGAGATCGAACGCTGCGCGGGGACGCAGTTCGACCCAGAAGTCGTCAAGGCGCTGGCCGACGAACTGCGGCCCACGCGCGACGATCTCGTCGCCGTTTAGGCGATCTCTTCGATGAGCTGGATCAGCTCGTCGCGGCGGTAGCCCTGCTGGCGTGCGAAGCGAACGAGCTCGCGGGCCCGCGCGATCACGGCGCCCTTCTCCGGCGTGCCGGCGACGGTGATGCCGCGGCCACGTCTGAATTCGAGCAGCCCCTCGTCGCGGAGCAGCCGGAGCGAGCGCAGGACCGTGTTCGTGTTCACGCCGAGGACAGCCGCGAGGTCGCGGGCCGGAGGGAGCCGCTCGCCGGGCTTCGCCTCGCCGTCCGCGATCGCACGCCGGATCTCGGCCGCCACTTGCTCGAAGAGCTCGGTCGGTTCTTGTCTATCGATCTTGACCTTCAGCATCGTGCTGTTCACAATAGCACTAGATGGCGCGGCGCCAAGCCGCCGCCCCACGAGCTCGAGGCTCTGATCTGTCCTAAGTTCAGAGCGGGATGTTGCCGTGCTTGCGGCGAGGCCGTGGCTCGGCCTTCGTCAGCGACGTCTCGAGGGCGTCGATGAGGATGGGCCGCGTCCGTCTCGGCTCGATCACGTCGTCGACGTAACCGCGCTCGGCGGCGCTGTACGGGTTCGCGAACTTCTCCTTGTAGTCCGCGATCAGCTCCGGACGCTCGTCTTCCGGCCGGTCGCGGTAGATGATGTTCACCGCGCCTTCCGGTCCCATCACGGCGACCTCCGCGGTCGGCCAGGCGAAGTTGAAGTCGGCGCGGATGTGCTTCGAGCTCATGACGTCGTACGCGCCGCCGTATGCCTTGCGCGTGATCACCGTCAGCTTCGGCACCGTCGCCTCGCAAAAGGCGTAGAGGAGCTTCGCGCCGTGGCGGATGATCCCGCCCCACTCCTGCTCCGTCCCGGGCAGGAAGCCCGGCACGTCGACAAAGGTGACGAGCGGGACGTTGAAGGCGTCGCAGGTACGGACGAAGCGAGCCGCCTTGTTCGAAGCGTCGATGTCGAGCACGCCCGCGAGCGACTGCGGCTGGTTGCCGACGACTCCGACCGGATGGCCGCCGAGCCGAGCGAAGCCGCAGACGATGTTCGCTGCCCAGCGCTCGCTCACCTCGAGGAACTCGCCGTCGTCCACGATGCGGCGGATCACGTCGTGCATGTCGTACGGCTTGTTCGGGTTGTCGGGGACGAGCGAGTCGAGTTCGGCGTCCTCGCGATCGGGCGGATCGGTCGGCGCGCTCCATGCGGGCCGCTCGGCGCTCGACTGCGGCAGGAACGAGAGGAGGTAGCGCGCGTCCTCGAGGCACGTCTCCTCGTCCGGCGCCGTGAACTGCGCGACGCCCGACTTCGTCGCGTGGGTCGTCGCGCCGCCGAGCTCCTCGAACGTCACCTCCTCCCCCGTGACGGTCCTCACCACGTCGGGGCCGGTGATGAACATGTACGACGAGCCCTCGACCATGAAGATGAAGTCGGTCATCGCAGGCGAGTACACGGCGCCACCCGCGCACGGGCCCATGACGAGCGAGATCTGAGGGACGACACCCGAGGCCTGGACGTTGCGCCAGAAGATCTCCGCATACCCGGCGAGCGAGACGACGCCCTCCTGGATCCGCGCGCCGCCGGAGTCGTTGATCCCGATCACCGGACAGCCGTACTTCACGGCCAGGTCCATCACCTTGCAGATCTTCTCGGCGAAGACCTCGCTGAGCGAGCCGCCGAAAACCGTGAAGTCCTGCGAGAAAAGAAAGACCCTGCGGCCGAAAACGCTGCCGTATCCGGTGACGACGGCGTCCCCGTACGGGCGACGATCCATCATCCCGAAGTTCGATTCGCGGTGGCGGACGTAGCGGTCGAGCTCGACGAACGAGCCCGGATCGCACACCTTCTCGGCACGCTCGCGGGCGAGGAGCTTCCCCTCTTCGCGCCGGCGCGCGACGGCCTTCTCGCTGCCCGCGTGGAGAGCCTCTCCTCGCAGCTCCTGCAGCCACTCGAGCTTCCCCGCGGTCGTCTCGTGCGTCTCGCTCACCGCCGCGGAGCCTAACGTTCGCGGTCGTGAGGCACCGCTTACCCCCCGCGCTCCATCTGCGTGACTTCGCTCTGCTCTGGATCTCCTCGCTCGCCAACGGGCTCGCGCTGCAGATGCTCGTCGTCGCGATTGGCTGGCAGGTCTACGCGATCCACCGCAACCCGCTCGACCTCGGTTTCGTCGGGCTGGCGGAGTTCGTGCCGCTGCCGATCCTCGCGCTGCCGGCCGGCCACCTCGCCGATCGGGTCGAGCGCCGGCTGGTCGTTGCCGGCGGGCTCGCAGTCCAGGTCGCGATCGCGGCGGTGCTCGTCGTGGTCACGCTCTCCGGCGCGCATAAGCTCTGGCCGTTCCTCGCGATCGCGGTCGCGGCGGGGATTGCGTCTGCGGTGACGAACCCGGCGGGCCGCGCGCTGACGCCGGAGATCGTGCCGCCGGAGCTCCTGCCGGGCGCAGTCGCTCTGCGCAGCGTGGCGAACCAGGCGGGAATCGTCGTCGGGCCCGCGGTGGGCGGCGTGATCTTCGCGATCGAGCCGGTGGCGGTCTACATCACCGCCGCGTCGCTCTTCCTCGTCGCCTGCGTCACGATCCTCGGCGTCACCGCGCGCGTGGCCGTCGCGCCGGCGACGGAGCTGAACTGGCGGAACCTCTCCGCCGGCATCGGCTTCATCGTGCGCACGCGGATGCTGCTGGGGGCGATCTCCCTCGATCTCGTGGCAGTGCTCCTCGGCGACTCGATCGCGCTCGCACCAGTGTTCGCGCGGACGATCCTCGACGTTGGCCCGGTCGGGCTCGGCGCGCTACGCGCCGCACCCTCGGTCGGCGCGCTGACCGCCGGCCTGCTCCTCACGCGTCGGCCTCTCCACTACCGAGCCGGCCCGACATTGCTCGCCGTCGTGGGCGCCTTCGGCGCGATGATGATCGTCTTCGGGGTCTCCCGCTCGCTGCCGCTCTCGCTCGCAGCGCTCGCCGTCAGCGGGTTCGTCGACATGATCAGCATGAACATTCGCTCGACGGCGGCACTCCTCGTGACGCCGCCCGAGCTCCAGGGCCGTGTGGGCGCCGTGGAGTGGGTCTTCATCAGCGCGTCGAACGAGCTCGGCGCCTTCGAGTCCGGCGCCATGGCCCGGCTGATCGGCACGGTACCGGCCGTCGTCGCGGGAGGCGCGGTGATGATCGGGGTCGCCGGATCCTGGCGGCGGCTCTTCCCCTCTCTCGCCCGGATGGGCCGGCTGGACGAGCTTCGGCCCAAGCCCGTATAGGCTCGCCGGAGTGAGCGAGCCGCTGGACCGGTCGACCCGGTGGGCCTACGACGAGCATGGCGAGGTGCGCGAGTTCTCGTACCAGCGCTTCGGCAGCCCCACTGTCGCGGCCGCCGAGGCCGCGCTGGGAGAGCTCGACGGCGGAACTGCGGTCCTTTTCCCCTCCGGGGCCGGCGCGACTACCGCGCTCGTCCTCTCGCTGCTCGAGCCGGGCAATACCGTCGCGCTCGCCGAGGGCTGCTACTACGGCACCGGCCTCACATTCGACACGCTTGCGCCCTGGGGCGTGCGGGTCGTCGAGTTCGACCAGACCGGGCCGCCGCCCGACGATGTCCAGCTCGTCTGGCTCGAGGCACCGGCAAATCCCTACCTCACCATGCCGGACCTCGAGGCAGCCGCCGCCCACGCGGCGCCGGTCGTCGTCGACGCCACGGTCGCGACGCCCGTGCAGCTGCGTCCACTCGAGCACGGCGCCGACTTCGTCCTCCACAGCGCGACGAAATACCTCGCGGGCCACGACGACGCCGTGCTCGGCGCGGTCGTCTGCCACGACGCCGCAGCCGCAGAGGAGCTACGGACGTTCCGGAGCCGAACGGGCATCGTCGCCGCGCCCGACGAGGCGTGGCTCCTGTTACGCAGTCTGAAGACACTCGAGCTGCGTGTCAGGCGCCAGGCCGAGACCGCCGCGCTCCTCGCCGAGCGGTTGCGTGGGCACCCGGCTGTCGAGACCGTCCGCTACCCGGGCCTGGGTGGCCTCCTCTCGTTCGACGTCGAGGATGCCGAGACCGCGCGGAAGGTCGAGACGTCGACGCGGGTCATAGTCAACGCGACGTCGCTCGGCGGGGTGACGAGCCTCATCGAGAGCCGCCGGCGCTGGGAGGGCGACAGGGTCCCGCCGGGCCTGCTGCGACTCAGCGTCGGCCTCGAGGATCCCGACACACTCTGGGCCGACCTCGAGCAGGCGCTCGGCTGACGGAGCGGTTCAGAGCGTAGGAGGACGGGAACCAGCCCGGCGCCGATGCCTAGTTCGTTCGGGATCCTGGTCGCCGAAGACGACGAGTCGTTCCTCGACGTGATCGCGCTCGTGCTCGAGCAGGATCACCGGTTCACCGTGGCCGGGCGGGCCCGAGACGGCCGCGCAGCCGTCGCGCTCGCGAAGCGAATCGCTCCGGACGCGGTCGTGATGGACATCGAGATGCCCGTCCTCGACGGTGTCGAGGCGACGAAGCTCCTGCGAGCAGCGGCGCCCGAGCTCCCGATCGTGGCCGTGAGCGGGCACGACTACGAGGAGCGCGTGCTCGAGATCCGGCAAGCCGGCGCCGACGACTACGTGCGCAAAGCACGCCTCCCGGACGAGCTGCCACGCGTGCTGGCGGCTCTTCTCAGCCGGACGAAGGCGTAGAGCGGCGAGGGAGGGCTCCCCTCGGCAGGCACGAGGTCGGCGTTGATCGCGATGGCGGTTGGCGA
>Ga0209577_10007138_pt1 | contig 10289 bp, 9 predicted proteins | sample GraSoiAngelo_109_FD_185874 | JGI IMG/M metagenome (GOLD analysis project Ga0209577, IMG submission 185874) | Grasslands soil microbial communities from the Angelo Coastal Reserve, California, USA - 14_0903_12_20cm (SPAdes) (version 2) | ecosystem: Environmental > Terrestrial > Soil > Grasslands ...
ATGTATTGGGAGAAGAACGGGCCTTTTACGGGCGAGATCAGCGCCGCGCTTTTACGCGACTTGTTTGTGCATTACGTCGTGCTCGGCCACAGCGAACGCCGCACATTGTTCGGCGAGACCGACGAAATCGTGAATCGGAAAGTACGGGTGGCGCATGAGGCAAAATTGCGTCCGATTGCTTGCATTGGAGAAACGCTCGAGCAGCGTGATAGAGGAAACGTTGAGAAAATATTGGCCATGCAATTGCGCGGGAGTCTCGCCGGCCTGACGCCAAAGGAATTGCAGGAAACAGTCATCGCGTACGAGCCGGTCTGGGCGATCGGCACGGGACGCAATGCGACGCCAACTCAGGCGCAGGAAGCGCACGCTTTTGTTCGCCACATTTTAGGCGAAATGGCCGACGACGCGACGGCTGAGCGGGTGCGCATTCAATACGGCGGCAGTGTCAAACCGGAAAACGCACGCGAGCTAATGAGCCAGGCCGACATCGACGGCGCCCTCGTGGGTGGCGCGAGCCTGGACCCGCGCAGCTTCGCCCAAATCGTCAAGGCCGCGCGCGATAAATAGGACCCGGCTCAGTCTGATTGGATGAGGCGCGCCTTCTTTATCGTCGGCCCAACTGCGACCGGGAAGTCCGAGCTTGCAGCTGACGTCGCACACGAAATTGGAGCAGAAATTGTCAGCGCGGATGCGTTTCAAATTTATCGCGGGCTCAATCTCCTGACGGCGAACCCGGATGCTTCAACGCTTGCGAAGGCGCCGCATCACTTGATCGGCATGATCCGGCTCTCCGAAGAGATGAATGCGGAAAAATATCGCCGCGCCGCGATGTGCGCCGTCGCTGAAATTAATTCACGCGGCAGACTCGCGCTCGTTGTAGGCGGAAGCGGGCTTTACATCAAAGCGCTCACGCATGGATTGGCATCTCTGCCCGAGGCTGATCCAAGGCTGCGGGAACAATTGAATGCCATGAGTTTGGATGAATTGCGCACCCAGCTCGCAGAGCTCGATCCCGAAGGGGCACGAAAGATCGACACAAAAAATCGCCGTCGTCTCCTGCGCTCGCTTGAGATTTGTTTACTCACCGGGGAGCCCGCTTCCGCGGTCGTAGCCGGGGGCGGCTTGTCCGCAGTAGCCTCGGCGAAGGCGGATGACCCCGGCCAGCCGGGATCAGCGATCCCGGCTTCAGGTATTTTCGTCTTTCGCGACCGCGAGGAGCTTTATGCCCGAATCAATCAGCGGGTGGAAGCAATGTTCGAAAACGGAGTCATCGAGGAAGTTCGCGCCGCCGGGGCAATGAGTGCGACTGCGTCGCAGATGATTGGTTTGCGCGAGATTCGCCAATTGGTCGACGGCAAGATATCGATCTCGCAATGCGTCGCCGCGATTCAGCAAGCGACCCGCCGTTACGCCAAAAGACAGTTGACCTGGTTTCGGCGGCAAACTAATTTTTCCCCACTGAACTTATCGCTTCTTAGTCACAACGAAGCCGTGAAATGGATTTTGCTCCGATTGCTTTCGGGGGTTCGCACAAGGGATGATTGAAACGCGTCCGCGCAAAACGCAGGAGCGCGCGCTCCTGATTGGCCTGGAAAAGAAAGGCGTCTCGAAGTGGGATTTGCGTGATTCTCTCGATGAATTGCGCGAGCTGGCGAACTCCGCTGGAGCTGAGGTCGTCGATACTGTGACGCAGAAACTGCCGAAGCCGACCGCGCCATACTACATCGGTCGCGGCAAAGCCGAGTCCATTAAAGAATCATGCCAGGATCAACGGGTGACGTCGGTCATTTTTGACGATGAACTTTCGCCTGCCCAGGGTCGCAACCTGGAAAATCTTTTTGCGAGAAAAGTTCTCGATCGAACACAGTTGATCCTCGATATCTTTGCCCAGCGTGCGCGCAGCAGGGAAGGTCGATTGCAAATCGAGCTGGCACAGTTGCAGTACCTTTTGCCCCGCTTGACCCGGATGTGGCATCACTTATCGCGCCAGACCGGCGGGATCGGAACGCGTGGTCCGGGCGAAACACAATTGGAAGTTGATCGCCGCCGCGTGCAGGAACGGATCGCGCTACTGGAGCGTGAGCTGGAAGCTGTGCGTAAGACCCGCGCGATACAGCGCGAAGGTCGCAAACGACGTCAATGGCCAGTGGCTGCTGTGGTTGGCTACACGAATGCCGGCAAATCGACGCTTCTGAATCTGTTGACGGGCGCCGATGTTGTGACCGAGGACAAACTTTTTGCGACACTGGATCCCACCACGCGCAGCTTTGTTTTGCCCAACAAACAACGGGTCCTCCTCACCGACACGGTTGGTTTTCTGCGAAAACTCCCACACACGTTGATTGAGTCATTTAAGGCGACACTTGAAGAAGTGCGCGAAGCGGACTTGCTCCTTCACGTTGCAGATCTAAGCCATCCCCGCCTGGATGAGCAGATGGCAGCGGTCGATGCAGTGACCAAGGAACTTGACGCTTACGGCAAGCAAACGCTGATCGTGTTCAACAAGATCGATAATTTGCCGAACCGCGAGTTGGCGGAGTCCTACTTGAAACGATTTTCCGGTAGCGTAGCGATCTCTGCCCGCACCGGAGAAGGAGTGAACGATCTCGTACAAGCGCTGGAACACACACTCAGTTCATGGCGATTGCGCTCCCGGTTCCGCATCTCCGCAACCGAGAGCGCGCTGATCGCCGAGATTCACCGGGTCGGTCACGTGCTGGAACTACGCTACGACGATAACGACGCGGTCATCCTTGCCCACGTGCCGCCCGATCTGGCGCAGAAGCTGGAACGATACGCAGAAGGGTAGGGACGGTGCTGTCAGATTGCGAATTGCGGATTCCGAGCTTCGCACGATCTGCAACCAGCGGGCGCGGTCGTTTGCTATTGATCCAAACTCAAGCGGCTCGCCGATGATCGGCTTGTTCCATCGTTGAATTGAAATCCATAGCAGGCTAGGGGAATAATGACGAGATGACAACTCGAGAGCGCGTCGCGCAATTGATCAAAATTTGGCCGAAGGTTTATCCAGATGCGCATACCGAGCTGGATTTTCGGAATCCATTGCAGCTGCTGGTGGCAACCATTCTCTCTGCGCAATCCACCGATAAGCGGGTCAATATGGTCACGCCTGCGCTGTTCACAAAATATCGCACCGCAATGGATTACGCTGATGCGCCGAAGGCCGACTTGGAAAACACGATCAAGTCCACGGGCTTCTATCGTAACAAAACGAAAAGCATTCGCGGTGCGATGCGCGCGATCGTTGAGAAACATGGCGGCAAAGTCCCCGACACCATGGAGGAGTTATGCGCGTTGCCGGGCGTCGGCCGCAAAACGGCGAATGTGGTTCTGGGCAACGCTTTTCACAAAAACGACGGCATCGTCGTGGATACGCACGTCATTCGTCTGTCTCAGCGGCTTGGCCTGACAAAACACAAAGACCCGGAAAAAATCGAGCGCGACTTAATGAAGCTCGTACCGCGCGAGCATTGGACAGATTGGAGCCATTGGCTCATCTGGCATGGCCGTCGCCGCTGTTACGCGCGCAAGCCGGATTGCTCAAACTGCGAGGTATTTCGGCTGTGCCCCAGCGGGAAAGTTTTCCTGCGCACAGGTGCGGCGAAAAAGCCGGACGCCAAGCCGGCTTAACGGGGACTCGCAGCGCTTTCGACAGGGTCAACGTGGCGTGAAGGACTTGCCTCATCCTTCTCGGCTCGTTTGCGCATCCGGCGGAATTGTCCTTCGAGTTTCTGAAGCTCCTCGTCAGAAAGCTCCTCGAGATCGACAAGCTCATTGCGCGCGTTTTTGATCGCACGAATCAGTTCGTCCAGTTTGAGATGCATTGCTTTAGCGTCACGGTTTTGCGTGTTCTGAATCAGAAATACCATCAGGAACGTGATGATGGTCGTGGCGGTGTTGATGATGAGTTGCCAGGTGTCGGAAAAATGAAAGGTAGGGCCGGTAACGAGCCAAACGACGATCACAAAAACAGCTCCGCTAAATGCCCATGCACTGCCGAGCATGAAGGCGGAACGGTGCGCGAAGACACGGAAGGCGTCCCTGACGACACAAAAGAAATCGCGTTCTTGCTCGTGCTCTTTTAGTTCTGCCATCTGGGTTTTGTTCACGATAGCTCCTTAACTTTTCGCGCGTGGTTATGAATTTGCGCGCACCGAAGACGCCGGTCCCGCGTATCTTCTGCATAAAGCGGATTGATTTTACTGCTGTTTTACGGAACACTTAGCTCCCGAATTCATGCAGCTTCTCAGCGCATTTTCACGTCCTCAGACTGTTCCGGTTGCGCCGGTTAGTGCCTCCAGGCCTAAGCTGTGGATACTTGATTCCTGGCGAGACCTGATTTTGTACGTCGGAACGCCGCTGTTGCTGGTGCCGGTGTTTGCGCTGGCACAAGCACGCTGGAGTCCGCAGGACATTTACCTCTTTGTCGCTGCCTTCGGCGCCATGGGACATCACCTCCCGGGGATGATCCGTGCCTATGGCGATCGTGCCTTGTTCGAACGCTTCAAGTGGCGCTTCATTTTTGCGCCGCTGTTTTTGCTCGCAGTGTGCACGGCCTTCTTCTGGTGGGACCTTAAAGGGATCTTGCTGGTCGTTTTCTTTTGGGGCGTTTGGCACGGGTTAATGCAGACCTACGGTTTCTGCCGCATCTACGACGCGAAAACCGGAACATTCGATGCGCTGACTCGCCGGCTCGACTTCGCCATGTGCGTGATCTGGTTCGCCACTGCGGTGGCGCTTTCGCCATATCGCCTCAGCGACACTCTCGACACTTACTACATGTGCGGCGGACCATTCATCCCGCCGTCGATGGTGCAACTTGGACAAGGGCTGATTCTACTCTTGGCCGTCGCCGTTTCCGGCTTGTTTGTCGCGCATTTCTGTCGGCTTTGGATAATCGGAAAACGGCCGAATCCCGTTAAGGTAGCTTTGCTGGTTACGAGCATCGCGTTTTGGTGGTACTGCAATAACCTCGTAGCAAACATTCTCGTCGGAATTGCGCTGTTCGAAGTTTTTCACGACGTGCAATACCTCTCGCTGGTATGGATCTATAACCGCAATCGGGTTGAGAAAGACAGCAACATCGCCGGATTCATGCGTTTCGTGTTTCGACGGAGCGGCTCTCTCGTGGGCCTCTACGTAGGCCTTGTTTTGGCCTATGGCTCCGTCTCTTACATTAACGCGCACATCGGGATGGATACCGTTAAACGCATCCTTACCGGCGTGGTGACTGCTTCCACGCTGCTGCATTTCTATTACGACGGGTTTATCTGGAAAGTTCGCGAACGCTCGACGCGTCAATCGCTTGGACTCGCTGGCGGGACTGCCGATGTCACGCTGGGCGGTGTGCTTCCAAGCTGGGCCTGGCACGGCTTGAAGTGGGTGGCCGTGTTCGTTTTGCCGCTCGGCGCCTTATGGTTTTGGCAAATCCATCTTGCGATCCCCGAAGTGCAACGGCAGGCGTGGGTGGTCGCCGATGTGCCCATAGGCGCAAAGCCGCATTTTGATTACGGCTCGGCATTGCAAAAGGAAGGCCGGTTGGAAGAAGCGGTGGAACAGTATAAGATTGGGCTCCAATTCAATCCTAAAGATGCAAAGGCGCATACGAGCCTTGCTATTGCATTGACCGGGCAAGCCAAGTTCGATGCAGCGGTCCCGCACATGGAGACAGCGTTGCGTCTTGAACCCAACAATCCCGACTTCCATCTCGTTTATGCTACTTTGCTTCAACGGATCGGACACAATGATGAGGCTGCGCTGCATTTTGAAACCGCAATACGCGTTAAGCCGGATTCAGTGGAGGCCCATTCCAGCTACGCAGCGTTCCTCGCCGGACTCGGCAACAATGATGAATACATCAGCGAACTTCGAAGAGTTCTACAACTCAGGCCCGATTACCCTTACGCCGAGCTTCGGCTGGCCGACGCGCTTTTTGCAAACGGCAATCTGAAGGAGGCGGAGGGGCATTATCTGGCGGCGCTGCGAGCGGATCCGAAACTGACGGTTGCCTATAACAGCCTCGGCAAAGTTTATCTGAGCCAGGGCCAGATTTCGCAGGCGATGATTCAATTTAGTGAAGCATTGCGGCTTAATCCAGAGTACAAAGAAGCCGAGGAAAACCTGCGTATAGCCAAGGGGGCGGACGATCAGGTGTTTCCGGCGGCGCACCAGTGATTCATTGGCCAGCCGCGCACTTCATCTCAATCTGGATGACGCGTGGCGGGATGAACCGCTGGGACTTCCTGTGGTTGACGCGCGCGCATGGGGCCCGCGACTGCGATTCTCAGCGCCGCCGCGCCTGGTTGCCGAGTTTTATCGGGCGCACGAAACGAATCTCGCCTCTCCATTTTTGCTCTATGGATCGGGGGACTTCCACTATTTGACGGCGCTTCGATTGCGCCGGGTTGGCGGACCAATCGTGCTCGTTTCATTCGACAATCATCCGGACTGGGATGTACGACCGCCGCGATGGTGTTGCGGCGGATGGGTTAACCGCGCGCTCGAGTTTTCACATGTGAAACACGTCGCAGTTTGGGGTTGCGGAAATTTCGAATGCTGGTGGCCGCACCAGATCTTTGGAAATCGCCGGGCCGAGCGCGAGAGCAGGTTGGAAGTTCACCCGTGGGCGGATGATCGACCGAAGAAGGATCGACAGAGACGAGGCGCGATTCTGCGGGATGACTGGCGCGAACATTTCGAACGCTTTGTCAGCGATCTTCGTGGCGCCAATGTTTATGTGACGATCGATCTTGATTGTCTTCGCGGCGAAGAAGCGGTCACAAATTGGGAAGGCGGGAGATTTACGATAGCAGATCTCCTCTGGGCGATGGGAAAATTGCGCTCGGTCGCGCAAATCGTGGCGGGCGATATTTGTGGAGCCTTTTCCGAACCGGTCTATGCGCGCTGGAAGCAGCGATTTGCCTCGGAAATGGACCATCCAAAATTAACCCGACCGGATTCGCTTCGGACGCGGGAAATCAATCAGGCTGCTTTCGAAGCGCTTTGGCCGGCGCTAGCTCAGTGAGACCAGCACAATCCCGGCGCTGATGAGCAGCGCGCCGATTAGCAATTGCGGAGTGAGTCTTTCCCGCAAGAAAATAACAGCGGCGAGAGTAATAATCACTACTGTCGAGCCCTGAATGGGATAGAAAACACTGAGATCGAAATGTTGCAGGAGCGCGATTGTCAGGAAAAACGAAATTGTTAGGGCACCGACGCCGCCGGCGAACAATTTCAGAATGCGAGGATGAGTGAAACCCACCGTGCGCGAACCTTCCATTGCGTGCTTGACCAAAAGCTGGCCGACCACGGTGGCCGTAACTTCGATCGTAAAGACGAGGATCAGGACAGTCATATGTGCTGGAATCACAGTTGTTCCTCGATTTTTGCAACCGGCTTAGCCACCATCGCGAGGCCAAGAATTACAATTGCAATGCCGCACCAGCGCTGGGGCGAGATATGCTCGCCCAGGAATATCCAGCAGTTGAGCGGAATGAGCACGTGCACCACGTTTGAAAGCGGAAAAGCGATCGAAAGTGGAATGTACCTCAGGACGTAAATCCAACAAAGAAAGCTTAAAACGATCAATCCAATCGCGCACCAAATCCAAATCGAGCCAAGGGCCAGCAGACCGGTCCACTCCCAACCCGCAACGCGTGCTGTTTTGGACGCGCCCACTTTCAGCAAAGTCTCTGAGGCAGTGACAAAAACGACTTCGAAAACGAGCACTAACCACGGATTGGCAGAACGCTGCCGCGCACGATCCATCACGCCCCATTATGGACGCGAAAATATTTTCGCAAAGCTGGATCCGACTTTGTCGGTGCAAAAACTGGTGCAACAAATTTCAAAAGCAAATTAATAACAGGCGAGCGGTGTCGAACATAAAGATCGAGACGATCAGGGCATAATCCCAGGTGCAGTTTCACATCATAGTTGAACGGGGCCGTCTCATAAAAGCGCAGATGGTTTCTCAGCGCCCAGTCGAGAATGTCGTGAAAGGTCACGTGATATAAATTAAGCTCGTGGGCGACGGCGTAATCAAGGCCAATGTCATTGTCATAAATCGCATCCCCCCAGATTGTGCAAAAACTAAACGCGATGGCCTTGCCATTTTGCCGCCAGATGAAATAACGGACGCATTCCGGCATACGCCGGGACGCTTCGAGAAAATATTCTTTGGTAAAAACCTCAAATGCGACGTCGCTGCGCTGCGCCACATTGAGGTAAAGTGGATAAATTTCATCGATCATTTCGAAACAATCGTTCCGCACTTCTAATTCAATCCTCGGGATTACCGCGGCGGTTTTCTTTAGTTTCCGCTTAAAACTTTTGCGCGTAACGCGGCTCAGGCGCTGCCGCATGTAGTCCTCGACGCTGCTGAAATTAAGATCGAGATGAAGTGACGGAAAACCGTCAAGCCTGGTATAACCGCCTCGAACCAGTGGGCGAAGATTTGACCGCAGGCTGGGCGAAAAATCCTTGATCGTCACGAGCGAAATGGCCTGGCTGCGGGCGAATTGTTGCAGTGCTTTGGCCAAAAGGTCGCTCGCGAAACTTGGGTTTACTCCCGGCAGGATACCGAGTTTGCCGTCGCCTACGAGGCAGCCGGCCATCAACATACGCGAGTACAAAAAACGTGGCAGACGCGCGCGAATCGACTTTATGGCGCGACCAATGCGTCCATTAATCGCGGTCGCCAGATCCTGATCGGCGATGATGAGCGGTTGGAGAGCGACCGGCCGCTCTTCGAGATCGAACAATGCCAGATAGCGATAAGTGAAACCAGTTTGAACGGTATCTTCAATCAAACGATAGTATTCGAAATTCTTGTAACCGCTTCCGAAGGTGGCGCGCCAGAGTTCGCGGTCGATATCAGTTGTCTTTGCAAAAACCTTCGCACTGCCCCGTCGAAAGAAAAAGCGCAATACGCCCGCGGGCGCGGGACGAGTACTTTGCTCAGCGGCGAGGCTTGAGTTCAAAGCTCGTTCGCGTTTGGAAACGTCCGCAGAAATTCCCAGTGTAGCTTGCCAGTACTTCACGCGGCGGATTCTGTCTCTTTGTTTTGCTCTCCACAAGACTTTCTGACGGATACTTTAATGTGAGGCCTTTTTTACGGAAACTCGTACGAATCTGTCTAGTCAGGCATCACCTAATTTTGGTGTAGGGCTTCGCCTGACACGGCTAATCGGCTTGTATTTCTCACGCCAGGCGACGGACTCTCAAACCGTTGTTTCAGCGCGAACGCTCCACCAGTTGCCACGTGGTTGCCAGATAGCCGGAATTTTGGCAGCCTTTCGCGTCCCAGATCGCCCAGAATCGTTTTTTGATTGCCCGGATGAGTCAGAATTAGCGGCAGCGCGATTACCCTCGCCACCACGACAGACGCCGTGTGCTACCCAGAAGTGGACGCCTCAGCGCCTTCGATGCGCGCGCCGCGCTCGCGACGTTTTGGCAAATTGGGATCAAGAAAACCAAGCATATGCGCCCGCTTGATGGTGCGGACGCCTTCCCGTTTCTGTAAATCGGCAATGCTTTGGTGAAATTTTTCCATTTTCGTCCAGTGCACTTTCGGCCGGAAATGATGTTCGGCGTGATAGCCGTTATAGAAAAAGAGCCAGTTATAAATTTTCCCGTAACTGCTCACACCCCAGGCAATCGGTTTCTCCGGATTGGCGCCGTAATGGCGGTAGTAACCATTCAAGTAGCTGAAGCAATGGCCGAGATAGAAGAAGGGCAGGAAAAACAGCATGAACCGCCAGTTGATGAAATGGATCGGTCTGGTCGGGACAATGACTGCCATGGTGATCAAAATCGTGATGAACACGGCCAGTTCGATGTTACCCCAACGCAGTTCGATTTTACCGCGCTTGGTCAACTCGCGCTTGATCGCGCCGGGATTGTCACGAAAGAAGCTGAGAAAAACGTAGCCCCACGGATTTTCCGCCTCACTGTCGTGCCCATGTTTGTAAATCGAGATCCAATCAATCGTCTCACCATTTTCATTCGGGCGATCAGCATTGCCCTTGTGATGCTGCATGTGAACCACGTCGTAGTAGGTCTGCGAAAAGCAGCAGGCCACCGATTCGATCACTCCGAAAATCCGGTTGAGCAGTTGCGAGCGAAAAAAGCGGTTGTGGATGAAGTTATGTGACACGCCATTGATGTTGGCGTTGATCATCAGCGAATAAATGAACCCGAGGATTAGCATTACCCACAGCGGCGCGTGAGGATAAAGGAAGTACAGGCCTAGGAAATAGGCGAAGTGA
>Ga0209577_10007139_pt1 | contig 10288 bp, 13 predicted proteins | sample GraSoiAngelo_109_FD_185874 | JGI IMG/M metagenome (GOLD analysis project Ga0209577, IMG submission 185874) | Grasslands soil microbial communities from the Angelo Coastal Reserve, California, USA - 14_0903_12_20cm (SPAdes) (version 2) | ecosystem: Environmental > Terrestrial > Soil > Grasslands...
CGTGCAGCATCGACGGCATTACCCTTACCATTCGCAAGTTCAACGCCAAGCATTTCACCATTGAAGACCTGATTGAGACTGGCACCCTGATACCGGAAGTCGCGGCGCTTTTGCAAGGGCAGGTCGAGGCCCGCAACAACCTCCTCATCAGCGGCGGAACCGGGACCGGCAAGACTACGATGTTGAACATCCTGACGGCGTTCATCCCCGACGAGGACCGCGTCGTTCTTATCGAAGATACGGCTGAAATACAGATCAACAAGCCTAATCTTGTCCGCTTCGAGGCCCGCCGCGAACAGAACGGCATTCCCGCAATCACCATCCGTGATCTGCTGAAGGCCAGTTTGCGCCACCGGCCGGACCGGATCATTGTCGGGGAAATTCGTGGTGGCGAAGCCTTCGACCTCCTGCAAGCCTTGAATACTGGCCATTCCGGCACTCTCTCTACTGTCCATGCCAACTCCGCGGCCCAGGCGCTGCAACGGTTCACCAGTTGCGTCCTGCAAAGCGGAATCGAGCTGCCTTACCGGGCCATTAAGAGCCATATCGCAGATTCGATCCAGACCCTGGTCCACATTGAACGTCACCAGGGGAAACGGTTCATTTCCGAGGTGCTGGCCATTCAAGGCTACAACGTGGACACCGACAAATATGAATTTCAAGTTCTAACTCCGTCCCGATAGCCGGTCGGAGAATACGTTAGCGATTCGTAAGCAACATCACAGATGGAGCAATTATTTATGGATAACAAGAAAAAGACCAGCAATCTTACCCACGAACAAATCAGCGCAGACTGGGCCTATGCCGCCCGCCGCCTGCAAAAAGGTGAAGCCCCGGACAAGATCGTCAAAGACATGGCCGCTTTCCGCAAAGAGCTGGCCGATCCGCAAAAATACGCCCAGACCACCGTGGCCAAGGTGCAGAACTATCTTGACGTGCAGAAGGAGCTTGGAAGCCCTGCCCAGGAACAGCCGAAAGAGAATCCTGATTACACGCAACTCGATAAGAGCCTCAAGCAGGTTTCCGCAGTGGAGTTCGCTCGCCGCCTGTACGATGACGGCGGGAACCGAGACACCGTGGTCAAGTCATTGCAGCAAGACCGGCGCATCCCTAAGAAAGAGGCTCCGGGCATTGCCAGAGACGCAGAAACCCGTTTCCTTGCGGAGCGGGATCTCAATTACGCTGTCCGCGCCCGCGAGCGCGGAGAGCCAAACGACCGCATCATTCCCAAGATTGCTCAATACCGCACCGATAAAGTTCCTGATCCCCAAAGCTATGCCCGCGCCATTGTAGAAACCGCCGACCGGGTCCGGGAAGCGGAAAAGGATAGCCCGACCGGCCCGCAGCTTCGGCCCATTGCCGAAACAGCGCAAGAGCAATACCGGCGCGACCTGCATCATGCCGTTTTTCAGCTTGAGAACCGTCCACGCGATGAAGTTCGCCTCGAAATTGCCGAGCGCAGGCCGGATAAAGCCTATGACTCGCCGTCGTTCCGCCTGCATGGCCAGCCGGACCACAGCTATGCCGTTGCTGTCTTGCAACAGGCCGAGAAGATCCGGGAGATGACGGACAAAGGCAGAAACTTGGAAGACACCTTGGATGTTGCCCAAAGGGAATTCGGGCGGCACGTCCAGGAAGCCTTCAATGCGCGGGAAGCCGGCAAGACCAGCAGCGAGACGGTCGAGCGCATAAGCCAGGGTGCGCCCTCCCAGGAGTTTTATGCCCGCGCTGTGGTGAATCAAGCCGAAAGCATTCGGGAACACCAGCGCGAGGCCAGTATTCGTCCGGAGATGGCTCGGGCCGCAATTGATAATTCGATGACCTATCAGCAGCAAACACCGAGTCAGCCAGCGCCAGCAGCCGTAGAGCGTTGAACCGTGCCAGGAAAATCTTGCATCTTTTCGATTTTGTCTGCAAAACATCTCGCGGGGAGTTCAGCCTCGGCCCTTCCAATGCGGTGAACTCCCCCCCCTTCTCCCGCCTTTCTTACAAATGACCAGGCCAAATTATTTTTTTAGGAATTGAGGTGGGAATTGAACCGAGGATAAAAACGATGTAGAACCAAAAGTCACTACGCCCTTCCAGGTTCAGAGCCGCCGTCCAAAATGCGCCATTGGCTGAGACCCAATCTTTCGATCAGCATGTCCCCGGCAAGTCGTATCTTTTGCCATGCTCGCAAGCTCAATCATTTCGTGCTCAAGCCCTTTGTATTTTCCAAGCAACGTCTGCAACCGATCTTGGTCAATAGCGCGTCGAATTGCCCAACCTCTTAAAAGGTCCAGACGCGCTCTGAAAATCTCTTGATCTGAGGCCCGCCAATTCTTGTCCGAAATTTGTTGGGAAGAAAAAGTGGTGATGTCTGCGGCGACATTTCGACTAAAGTACAAAATAGAAAGCCTGCTGATAGTCTAAGCGTCTTGGCTCCAAAAGCACCAACCATTGGATTTTTTTAATGAAGAATGTTGTTTAAAGAGGACGCAGCGGTCTTTTTCTGTTGTGTGTATATCTAATTCGAGTTAAAGTCCGGTCTGACAAATCCTTCCGTCATTCTGTTGCCTTTAGTATCTTGCCGACTGGCTTATCTTGCTCGCTCGCGGCGCGACTTTTGTTTGGCGAGTCGATATACCAAAACAATAGAGACCGATAGAGGGTATTTTGGAGGCCGTGATGCTCACTTATGAACCCCTAAAAAACTGTGCCGGAATTGCCTTGTTTGGGGATTATTTATCTCTCAGGCGTGTGCATGAAATCGTTCATGACGTCAACGGGCGATCCACGATCATTCGTGACAAGGAAGGATTTTTCCTCGGCTTGGCGTATGACATCCGCAAGGCATCTGAAGGGCAGCGGCGTCAAAGGCAAAGGGACGATGCACAGCCACAAGTTGGGCGACGATTCGGGGTAGAGTTCCTCTGGCCGACGATCCTAGTGCAATGCCGCCAGCTTCGTGATTCCTTGGCTTACATCGACCATTCAAAAGAACACCAGGCTGTGACGTACGAACTGGAGTCAATTCTCGAGCGTGCGATAAAGAGCGAATTTAAAAGCAATGCGGCGGCAGTACGAGCAGAATGGGAACGTCTGCAACCCTCCCATAGATTCTTGGAGGAGAATGCAGAAACCCGAGTTGCGCAGTTTGCAGACTGGACTAGCGCGCAAAGGCAGCAGTGCTTAGCCGGACTACTGACGAGCCTCGACCCGATGTATGCTGCGCTATATCCGATTTGGATTCGTCAGGGCAGACGAGACCTCGTATCGCCGAATGATTTTGCGGCCTGGAAAGAGAAAGAATTCCCAAACCTCAACGATGATTTTGCAGATACTGAAAGCGATCGAGAAGGAACACGCACTTTTTAGTCTGGACAAAGTTCGGGATGGTTTGGGTTGGCGGCGAGCGAATCTGATTTTAGTAGACCGCCAATTGCAAGCTTATGAAGAAACAAGACCAATTCTGCTACCGCGTTGTCGATGGTGTTGTGTAAGGGTTTGCAGGCTGACATGTGCCTCTCGTTGGCTTCAAATGGGACGGTGCAACCTGTTTCGGAGTGTGGTTTTTCTTGCCTGGTTGTGAAGGAACTCCAGCCCGATAGCATTTTTTGCAATTTTGAAGTGAGATGTTTCCTCGTAAGTCCAGCGTTTTCAATGTATTGCTTTGGCGCTGCAATTGCCTACTATTGTAGGTTCATTGAAATGAAACAACCGTCTAAAATCGTGGTGATCAAAGTAGCTGCCCAAGCGCTCGATCCAAACAGCACTGCGGCTCGTGAGATTTACCAAGAAATCTCGGAACGCGTACTCAAGAACTGCGAGTTCAACGATCGCATTTACACCGTGAAAAAAGGCTGTACAGAATCGTAGACTCTGCGCTTACGAAGCCTTCACGCGCGAAGAAAGTGCTTTGCTTCGGATAATCAATTGTATTTAAGGTTGCGAACCTACCAAATTACGCACGGCTCTTAATGCACTCCGCCACCGTGGCCAACCAAACTCGGGGATCTTCAGATAGCGTTGCATGATCTGCTTCTGGGAAGGTTTCAGCTTCGTGAGCGAGCAAAGCCACCACTGGCGTCTGTGACAAGTGCTGTTTCAACCAGCGAAGCATAGCGCAGCGAACAGAATGAGGAGCAGAAAAACCCAAAACAATCAGGTCAAACGTCTTTGTGCTGGCAAGGGCTATTGCTTGATCGTTTCCGAGCACGGAGACTACCTCGTACCCTTCTCGCTCCATCATCATCTTGCGGGCGTCTGAAAGCCCAGGGTAATAAGCTATTTGTAAAATGTTCACGGCCATGGTTGGGCAATTGTACCTAAGGCAATTAATCTGTCTCGCAAATACAAAGAAGACTGCTGGCACTAAGGACCTTCTAAAACCAGTTTCAGCTTGCAGACGAGATCGCTCATTGATGCTCTGCTAACCACACTGTCCACCCCTTCCGGTGGCAGATCCCCGCGATCTGTTTGTCTTTCGTCTAAAAGCAGAATCGGAAGGTTCGGACGAATCATCTTCAAGGTCTGCACCACTGACCAATCCTGGGCGCGAACCATTTTTGCCTCAAGAATTGCCGCAGCAATCGATTGGCCCATGCAAATAGCCACGCCCTGGTCAGCAGTAAAAGCGCCGAGGAGGTCAAAACTGTAGGCTTTAAGAGCTTTGCGCATTTCCTCCAAAACAGCCGCAGAGCGGGCGAGGCAAAGAACCCGTTCTTGTCTCCCCTTGCTTTGCATTGGCAGCCCTTTCGGATGTCGGGGTGTGCAGTTCAGACACTTCGCACACTGATCCCCTCCATTTTACGAAGAGCGCAACACTGTGATTCCAACTGCTCGACAAGAGTTGCTCTTTGTCGTCCGTTCCGTTCCGGGAGCCATGTTCAGCCAGGCCACACCAGCCTTTTCTGAATCTGAAAGATTCCCGCGTGTTGGAAAATTTCAGGCTCTTTATTTCAAGATGTCCACATGCTGTGCGCAGCGGGCTTGCAACCTTGGCTATCCTGCCTATGAAGTCGGCGAAGCTTCGACGGAAAGGACGTAAACCGGCCGAATTCAACTAGCGGCTGATCTGTAAGATGAACTCTTACTGAGCTTCATCAACCCGATTGCACGATGCCAGAACGCCGGCGTTTTCTCCTCAAGCCTCAGAAGGGCAATTTCAGGCCACATCTTCCAAAGCTATACGGCGCTTTAGCGCTATGCCCCAAATGTACCTCCCTGGCTCGACGCATTGAACCCCGATCTCCCCTCCTTTGCCCGTTCCCAATTTTCCTATCCAGACCACGCGAAAACGAGCGTGTCTTCCCCCGCATTCGATGCCGATATTCATTCCGCGATAAAGAGGTCTCCAGATGCCTTCCAATCGAGCTGCTATCGGGGTAATGTCCATGGTATGCGCTTGGATGTTAAATAATTTGCCATTCAGGTCCATGCCCCAGACTCGTACTGCCAGGCGAACCGGAACCCGCGGTTCGCGCCGGGACTTGCTCCTCTCTGCCACGTTTACTATCCTCTCCGTAACACCTTAACGTTCGTCTTTGTTGGGAAATCAAGCTGCAATACTCTTTGTTTAGCTGCACGCCCCGACTCGTACATGACCAAAAGTACATAGCTGAGATGCACAAATTCGCATCTAGGTACAGTTACCTTGGTAATTGTGGCCGTTTTCCCATTTGTGGAAAGCAGAGAAACATTGCTGGAGTCTTCGGGGATGGCCCTGCAAGAAGAATGGATTCGTAGGAAGCAAATGTTAAAGCGTTAAGCAGACGCTTTCTTCTTCTTTACCGGCCAGGGAGAGGGCTGAACAGAGCCGAGAGCTAAATCAGCAAGTTCTAACAGTCGGGCAGCGGTTGGAGGCGATAGCTGCCGATGTTCCCAAGCATGTTGACCGCGTGGGCCTTTGAACGTGGAATTAGGATTAACCCAAACCTTTGACGTTTGATTTTCTTTGCCCTTCTTAGGATGTTTCTTATTTGTTGGTTTACTGTCTTTCATCTCTCAATGTCCCACATTGGTTTGCGTTGGCTTATCTGGACTTTCGCCTTGGATCTGCAAATCGGCTCGTCAGCGTTCCAGTCTTCGTTCACCAAGGTCGCGCTTGGATTTGTCGTGGTTAGGGTCGACGAGTTCGAGATCATTGATCGACACGACAATCGAGGAAAGTCCGAGGTACTTTTGTTCATCGGGAGAGAGATCGCGGCAAAGAGCTTGGCGAAACAGCTCTTTGATGCGCCGCATTTCTCCTTCGTCATCGGCCAGGATCTTTAACACAGCATTAAGTTTGATGAGAGTTGCTGAAAAATGGTTGTGTTGAAGAAACACAGCGCGGAACCCTTGTCGTGGTGGCAATCTTGTCCTTATAATCTGCCATAATTTAGTTACGGGGCTGGCTCGCGCCCGTCTGTCCGTGGGCTTACGGGGAGACGATTCGGGGGCACCCCGTTTTCAATTCTTCGTATGTTGTGAGTGCGTCTGGCCGCGCCTTGGAAGGGAGTGTCTTTCTTGAACAAGGGGGTTGGCGCTCCACGCTACAAACCGGGGCAGATCGTTCCTCAGACGGGAATTTACAGAATTGATCACAGCAGCCATCGTCTCATGCACGAGGCGACGCTCATTGGGCAAACCCGTTTTCCCAGATGCAGAAGATGTAAGAACGCTGTCAGGTTTGTGTTGGTGCGGTCGATTCACGCTAAGTACGTGCTGCCATTCCGGTCAACAGATCTACTCGAAGAATGGGAACGACAGTTACCCAGAGCGGGTTGATAGCAGCAGCTTGTGTAAATGGATGAGGATAGTTTTCTGCTGTTCCGTCGCCGGTTCCATGAATTCAACACCATATTTGAATCCAAAGCGGTTTTTCACGGTAGCGGACAGCCTTAAAGGGCCCGGCAGCGTAGCGAAGATCAATTCCAGCAGGATGGTTTCTCCGATTTCAAGTTCCACCGGGACATAGACAGCCATTCCGCCCTGGCTCACATCACGACCGTGGGCCAGCATGAATTCCTGACCTGAAGTCGTAGGGACGCGAACCCGCAAGCTCAAGTTTACTGTATATCGTGTCCAACGGCGCGTCCCGGCTCTTTCGGTGGAATCTGGTTCTTGAGCTTGGGAGTGATTGAGAATAGCGCGAACCTCCGCCAAGCAAATCATTTAACCAACAGCACGTTTCTGTCGAAAGTCCCTGCCCAGATCAATCATGCATCGTTCCGCACATTCCCGGGCTTCTTCCTCAGTCCGCTCCTGGCCCATGCCTAAGATTTCGTTGGACCCCTCCGGCTGAACAATCCAGTGCCAGAGTTCGAAATGCACTCGAGCGTCGCGCAGAATGTCGGCAAAATAAGGTGGCTGGTTGACCCGCATAACGTGTTAGATGCTACCAGAATTCTGACTCGCGGAACAGCGTACATTACTTTGGTCATGTTGAGGCTTTTTGGAACGAACGATCGCCATAATCGGCACGAAGTTAGTAGCAATGTCGTTTTCTTTGCGCCTGGACTCTGTCAGGCAATTTCTGTGGTATGAGATTCGACCTCGGAGTTTACAGCTTCAGATATTTGCTGATCCAACGTTTTATCGTTGTAATGTTGGGGTCAGTGCGGTCGAAGCGCAGGCCAACGAGGTTTTCCGAACGACGCACCCAGCAAACTTGTGCCTGGACCGAAAGGTCAGGCGATGTGGGCAGGCTGAAGGTGACACGAAGATGCAGAGAATCGAGAACAGATGCGTCGTGAGGGATACCTATCGACATCCCACCTTCGCTAATCTCGACACTGGTGGCCTGAAACTTTACCGCTGTACTAGACACAGCTACGCTGGTAGCAAGGGGCAGGCGAATATAACGACGCAGTTCATGCAGTAAGAGCGACCGGCTACTGCGGGCTGCTTTCACACAGTCCATCCATTGGAGAGGCTCACGGACCAGGACGTTGATACCGTATTTCGCGTAATCACGTATCTCTTCAATGGAGCGGTACAAGCCATAGATCACGATCTGTTGATTGCCGGAAGAATTCCGCGCCGACTCCACGATCGTAGTTGCGGCCTTCGAATGCAGTTTCACGACGCAACCTTCGAGCTTTTCGCGCGAGAAACGGTTTCCGTTGTCCTCAGTGATTACAATGGAGTCGATCCCAAATTGACTGAAGCAGTCTTGAAAAACCGCAGTTTCTGTGGAATCGAGGTTGAAGAGAGCAACTCGTGGACGAACTCTCGGCTGGGTGACGACGTGGGGTATGGCCCAGATTGCGCTCACTATTTTCTCCGTTTTAATTGCAGTCTATTGGCCGTCGGTTACTGATTTCAAACCGCACCATGAGACAAATTGCGCATGAAAACACCTCCGACCGCTTTTCTTAGAGTGCGAATCGCATGCAGAAGGTTGCTTTCGCGATATCGGTTTGAAGCTTAAATCTCTATATTGGGTCAGCCGCATTAAGCTAAAAGCTAAGATTACTTTAGTAATCATCCCCATTTCGGGAAAGGGTTCACCGTGGAAGATCGAAAGTTGGTAATGAGTTCGCGGACAATGGAACGCCCGCTTAAAGAGAGTCTCCACCAATTGACAGAACTACCTTGACGTGCAGAAGGAACTTGGAAGCCCTGCCCAGGACAGCCGAAAGAGAGTTCCCGCCGTGATCATACAGGCGCCGAGCGAACTCCACTGGGGAAACCTGCTTTGAGGCTCTTATCGAGTTGCGTGTGGTCAAGTCGTTTGCAGCAAGACCGGCGCATCCCGAAGAAAGACGCTCCAGGCATTGCCAGAGACGCAGAAACCCGTTTCTTTGCGGAGCGGGATCTCAATTACGCTGTCCGTTCCCGCTTGGAATCTTCTGTCCGCCAGTTTGCACGGGACTCCCTTCCAGGAGATTATCGCTGAAACAACATTTCCAGTTGTCGCCCTGGGGTCTCGCAATTACTGATTGAACTGCATTACTAATTGAACTGCATGCACAGCCTGGTAGATGAAAGCTAGGGACTATCTAGGATTTTCTTTTTCTGGCAATATGCACTTGATCCCTTTCCAGCGAACTGTCGCTGACTCCATAATTCCAGCCCGTCCTTGGGAGTCAGTTGACGAGATGCTCACGTGTTCGTAAACTCTTGAAGCAATTCCATTAGCGCTGCTCGTCAGCCCAATCGAACTAATTTCCTTCCCTCTCTCATTGACTGGGACTATCTCTTGCAACATTTTTTCAAGGCCGTCTGGCGCTTTCGATTTGAACGGCAATATCTCTATTTTGCAGGTTTTCCCCTCGGCTGAATAATAGGCAGTCATCACAATGCCATCGTGAACAATGTAGCTTTCCGCTGCTGGTGGACCGTACCGTTTGCGCCAGTCATTCGAAACTTGTGCATTCGCAATTTGCAAGCACACTACAACGAGGGAAAGGATTCCTGCATTGAATTGTTGAACCACAACTCCCCCTTTCACAGGAGAACTCAAACGCGACCAGCTTTCCAAGCTTATAATGATTTTGCCCGCTCCGGCAACTTGCACTCGATTCCCTTCCAATTGACTGTCGCTGATTCGACCTTTATATTTGAGCCGTCGGCTGTCGTAGAGAGAGAAATGTTAACCCGCTCGTAAAGTTCGGCTACAACTCCACCAAAACTATTTCCAAGACTTACTAAATTGGTTTGCTTTCCTCTGTCGCCCACAGGAGCTATCTCCTGCAACAGATTCTCAAAATCGTCATAGAGCATCGCCATTTTAGGCTCTACGATAGCCTTACAAATCTTGCCTTCGCCTGAGTAGAAGATTCTTAGGACAGTTCCCTCATGAATCGTATAAATCTCACCCATAGGCGGCCCATATCGCGCTCGCCAGTCGTTTTCAACTTGTGTTGTACCTGCTACCAAGACCAAGAAGAATATTATCAGAATGATTGACACAGGTCGTTGAATCATTTGGGGCTCCCAGCAATGAGTCAGTTCAATAATACGTCATTTATGCTTTTCCTGATCACCATATCTGCATTGAACTCCCTTCCAAGAAATTGTTGCTGATTCAATGTCTTTAATTGTGCCGTGACCCGTTGTCATCAAAGCTATGTTTACCCTCTCATAGGACGTGGTTCCAATTCCAGTTGAATAACCAGTGGAGAGTCCGAGGGAATTGATCTCTTTTCCTCTGTCGCTGAGCGGGATTATTTCCTTTAGCAAATCTTTAAATTCGGCTGGTGGCTGTGGTTTTATGGGTTCGATGACTGCTTTACATGTTCGTCCTTCCCCAGAATAAGAGACCGTCATTACAATTCCGTCGCGAACAATAAAGCGCTCCGCTTCGGGCGGGCCGTAACGC
>Ga0209577_10007140_pt1 | contig 10288 bp, 5 predicted proteins | sample GraSoiAngelo_109_FD_185874 | JGI IMG/M metagenome (GOLD analysis project Ga0209577, IMG submission 185874) | Grasslands soil microbial communities from the Angelo Coastal Reserve, California, USA - 14_0903_12_20cm (SPAdes) (version 2) | ecosystem: Environmental > Terrestrial > Soil > Grasslands ...
TAAAAGCTCTGTCGCGGCCACCGTCCTTGCAAGCAAAGACGGCTCGATTCGGCTTGGTTATTTCGATAAAAACAGCGAGGAAAGTTCTTATTCGCGCAAGCATGGCTGATCTCGAGACCCAGATTCAAAAGTTGTCAGCCGCAATCGCCGGTTTGGAATCGCAACGGAAAAGTTTGGGCGATGCTGTGGTCGATCCAGCGATCGCGGCCTTGCGCGAACAGCTGACCCAACTCGAGAGCGGAAGGGGAGATAAGGCGGAGACGGACGAACGCAAGTTGGTAACGATTGTGTTCGCCGACGTCTCGGGATTCACCGCGCTTTCCGAAAAGCTCGACCCGGAAAAGGTTCGTGAGTTAATCAACGCCTGTTTCGACTGGCTGGTGCCGGTGGTGCAAAAATACGATGGGACCATCGACAAATTCATCGGCGATGAAATCATGGCAGTGTTTGGCGCGCCGGTGGCGCACGAAGATGATCCCGAGCGCGCCTTGCGGGCGGCTCTTGACATGATGGACGCGATTGTTGCGTTCAATCACGCCAACGGGACCGAGCTTGGTCTCCATATCGGTATCAACACCGGTCTGGTGGTCGCTGGAGAAATCGGTGGACGCGATCGCCGCGATTATTCAGTTATGGGCAATGCGGTCAATCTGGCTGCTCGACTGGAAGACGCATCACCGGTCGGTGAAATTTTTGTTGGGCCCGCAACCTACCGGCAGACGCAACGGCTCTTTGATTTTGAACCGGTCGCGCCATTGAAGCTAAAGGGGAAAGAAGCGCCGGTGGAAGTGCGCCGGTTGCTTAGGGCAAAGGCTGTGCCCAAGCCTATGCGTGGTATTGAAGGATTGCGCGCGCCGCTGATCGGACGTGATGACGAACTCACGGAGATACACAAGGCAATTTCAGACTTGGAGTGTGGGCGGGGAAGCATACTTGCGATTTTGGGCGAAGCGGGTCTGGGCAAAAGCCGTTTGATCGCGGAAACGCGGGCGTTGCTGCCAGCAAACGTGACTTGGGCAGAAGGCCGCGCCCTTTCCTTCACCGCCGGCATGAGCTACTGGCTCGCACGCGGGATCGTGCTGAGCCTGCTGAACGTTAAACCGGAAGCTGCGCAATCCGAAGTTGCGGCGGCATTGCAAAAAAGCTTGGACGGGCAGTCCGAGATTTATCCCTTCCTGTCTCGATTGCTGGAGCTGCCAATGGGCGCAGCGACGGAAGAGCGAGTGAAATTCCTTTCGAGCGAGGCACTTCGATCCGGGATTCTGGAAGCGTTGGGCGGATACGTTCGCCGTCGCGCTCGGCAAGCGCCATTGGTCTTGGTCTGGGAAGATCTGCACTGGTGCGATCCCTCCTCCTGGGAGGTCTTGGAAATGTTGGTTCCGCTTTCCAATGAGGTGCCACTTTTGCTGCTATGCGCCGCCCGGCTGGAAGACAATCGCCTCTTGGAAGGACTGCAAGGGAACGATGGCAGCTGCGTGCACCACATCATCCGCTTGTCACCACTGACTCGGGATGAAAGTGGCTCGCTTATTCAACAACTACTGAAGATCGAAAATTTACCGGTGGGGATGCGCGAATTAATTTTGAATCGCGCCGAGGGGAACCCGTTTTTCGTCGAAGAGCTTCTCCGATCCTTAATCGACGCCGGCGCAATCGTGCTCAGGGGGGACCGGGCCGCGGCCACGCGCGAGATCGATGCGATGGAAATTCCGGAGACGCTCCAGGGGGTGCTGGCGGCGCGCATCGATCGGCTGCCGCCCGATAACAAGCAAACCCTGCAGCGCGCATCGGTCATTGGCCGGATTTTTCAAAGGCGCGTGCTTGCCTATATATATGAACAAAGAGCGAAGCATCGACTTGAGGCTGCACTCGGAGAATTGCAACGGCGGGAGTTTATCCAATCGCGTGAGCAGCAGGCGTCAGAGACGTCGGGCCTGGAAGAAGGCGAATATATTTTCAAGCATGCCATCACGCACGATGTCGCCTACGAATCGATGCTTTTCGCTCGGCGCAAGGAACTGCATCAGCTTGCCGCGGAAGCGATCGAAGCGCTATTTCCCGGGCGGCTCGATGAACTTTCCGCTACGCTGGGATATCATTATGAGAGGGCGGAAGCGGCCGAGCGGGCAATATTTTATCTGGGACGAGCGGGCGAACGAGCGAAAGCGACCTTTGCCAATGCGGAAGCGATCGCTTTCTACGAATCTGCGATCGGGCAAATCACGCGCGCCGGCGACGGGCAATTTCGTGAAAGCGGGCTGCGATTGAACGAAGGTCTTGGCGATGTCTTGACTCTGGCCGGACGACACGAGGAAGCGCGCGATGCGTTTGGCCGCGCTCAGATTCTGGCTGGAAACGCCGACCCGATCTCGCGTTCGCGTCTTTACCGCAAGATTGGTTTTAGTCACAGCCTGCAGCGACATTTCGCCGAAACGGCCCGCGAATTCGACATGGCCGATCAGGAATTGGGCGAGCCTGGCGACGCGGCTGCTCCGGATTGGTGGGAGGAAAAGGTGCAGATCCAACTGGAACGCATGCATCTTTTTTACTGGCAGGGAATGGTGACCGAAATGCGAGAACTTGCGGGCCAATGTCGGACGATGATCGCAGCACGCGGCGCTGCCATCCAGCGGGCAAAATTCCTGAATATGATGGCCCTTTCCATGTTGATGGAATCGCGTTTCCGGCCATCGCAGGAATGCGTCGAACTGGCGAGACGCGCCGTGGCTACAAGCGAAGAAGCAAACAACCGGGCGGACGCCGCGCATATTAACTTTGTCCTGGGATTAGTCCAGCTGTGTCACGGCGAGTTTGGGGATGCGGCGGAACAGTGTGGAAAGGCTCTCGCGATGGCCGAGCGGACTGGTGATCTCGTTTTGCAATCGCGGTGCCTGACCTACCGAGCGGTGGCGTTTCGCCGACTGGGTGACGTCTCGCGTTGCAGCACCGAAGCGCAAAGGACGCTCGAACTCACCACCAAACTCGGGATGGTAGAATACATCGCGATGGCAAAGGCAAGTCTCGCGTGGGTGGTTTGGCGGCAGCAAAATCACGCGGAAGCGGAGAACCTCGCGACCGAGGCGCTCAAGTTATGGCACGGAATGGACGATCCTTATGGTTTCGATTGGATGGCGCTTTGGCCGCTGATCGCGATCGCGTTGCATCGCCAGAATAGCGACGCTGCAATCGCATTTGCACGCGGTTTGCTGGCCGAGAATCAGCATCCCTTGCCGGAAAAGCTATTGAACCCAATTCGCAAAGCCTGCGATGAATGGCAAAACGGTGCGCAAGAAATTGCCACCGCCGACCTCGCCTCTGCTATGAGCGTGGCCCGGGAGTTAAGTTATCTGTAGCAAACGGAACCGGTCGAGCGGCCGGCCGCGGCTTTTTACGACAATGTTTCCGGCCACCAACTCGCCACCGCTGCGTCTACGGGCGTCGCGCGTGGTTGTCCTCGGTAACCCGAGCAAAGCGCGGAAGTAAAGATCGCCGATCGGAAATGCCGCGCGCATTACCGTTGGTCCGCTGATTTGCCGCATTGCGACGATTGGTTTTAACGGCAGATTCTCGCCCTTAGCCGGGCTCTTTTCAGAAAGAGCCGAAGCCGGTCGCGGACTGAGAACCTGCACCTTCATGAAATGCGGATGCGATTTTTCCCATGCTACAGCTTGTGATTTCGTTTCGAAGTAACGATCGATTACAACCGCGTTTCGCTCCGCTGCGTTACGGCCTGAGAGGCGGGCGGCCTTCCGGCTTACCACGGCCGGCCCGGTATCAACCGCGATTAGTTCCTCGTCCTCGAGCAGAATCCTGCTGCCGTAACGGATCTTTTTCGGATCGACGGCGCAATGACCATTTCGGAGGCGTGCTCCATTCCAGGCTGCGCGGAATTGACCTTCCTGCCGCCAATAGGTGGTAACGCGGGCAAGAGCTGGCTGTTCGGCGGCATAGGCCCACGGGGCGACAAGGAGAATGCCGATAATTGAAGCAAGTCGCGCTGCCATGTTCCATCAAAGGCGGGTTGCCGGGACGTAAACAACCCAGGTGGGGCATGCCTTAGTGGTTTAGCTCCCCTAAAGGAATCGGAAATGTCTGGAATTGTGGATGCAACGGGCTTCGGATTCATTCTAAAAATTATAGGATTTTTGCTGAAAAATCGCTTGTCAGGCCCACGAAATGCATTATAGAGGGCACTCCCAAAATGAAAAAAGTTCTCCCCATAACCCTCTTTTCCCTGGGCTGCGCCGCCCTTTTCCCGGCCACGGCTTCGGCTCTCTCCATGTCGCCGCCGCCGCGACCAAACCCGCAACCCTCCAAATTCGTTTTTAAAGACGCTTCCGGCAAAGCCACCTCGGTGGATGTCGTCAAAAATTACCAACCGACTAAAATCGTGCGGCCTTTCGCGGCAGCCGGTCGCCAACTCGATCCGAAATTGATGCGTGCCGCTACCATTGCGGAGGAACGAGCCCATGCGCATTCGGGCCGGCAATGCTGGCACGCAGTGAAGGAGGCGCTCCTGGCGTCAGGCGTGATAAGTTCACGTCCGACAACGGCTTACGCGAAACAGGCGGGGCAGGAATTGGTCAGCAACTATGGCTTCCGAAAACTGGCGGTGAGCGATCCGTATCAAGCACCCGTTGGCTCCGTTCTGGTCTACAATGCCAGCCGCGCCGCCGGCCACGTCGAGATTCGAACGAAAGATGGTTTCGCGAGCGATTTTCGATCGAAAACGCCATCGCGCCGTCCGTTGCTTGGCGTTTTCGTTAAATCGTAACCGAGGGTTCCTGCTTTTCCTGGCGCTGAACTAGAGCAAGTTCGCTCTGTTTTTTCCCGAGCCAGAAACACAACGCACACCAAAGGGCCGTCAGCGGGACCGCAACGAAACTGATTCCGGTCAGTTCAAGTCCGAGCGCGCGCAATCCACTGTAAGACCAGGCGCCGATCTGATCGCCGGAGCGATAAACGAAGGTGTCGATAAGACTTTTGGCCTTATATTTGTCCTCCCGCCGCAAGACCGTGAAAAGGACTTCACGTGCCGGCCGCGTGAAACCGAAGTTGGTCGCCCGGCGCGCGACTTGGAAAAACGCCAGCAGACCGAGCGTCGGCGCAAAACCAAGAGCCAGGAATCCAATCATGCTTAGCAGTGGCATCGTAACTAGCGTGATTCCGACGCCGAGTCGCTTCATCAGGTGCCCCGTGATTAACAATTGCAGAACGAGGGTGAGGGTGTTTACCACCAGATCGAGTTGCGCAAAAAACGCAGTGCGCGCGTTGCGGTCTTGAAATTGATGGCCGGTGATCTCGGTTTGCTGGAAGTAAGAAAACGTCGTCGTGACGGTGTAGAGGAGCACAAATCCGCAGATGCCGAGCAAATAAGGCGAGCGGACGACGTGTGTAATTCCGGCAAGAATTCCACCGCCGATTGGTTGTTCCGCAGCTGGGTCATCCCGAGCGCCAGTCGAGGGATCCCGTGGCGCAAGCTTAGAGGTAACTTCATCGGGATCCCTCGGCTGACGCGCCGGTTGCCGAGCAAATTCAGTTGGAAAAAATTTTACGCACCATGGAGCCGCTTCCAGCATCGCTGCCGTAACGAGAATTAAATTCGCGGCGCCCAGTTTGTGCACCAGGGTCACCGTGATGATGGGACCAACAATCGCGCCGATCGAGCCACCCACACTAATAAATGCGAACAGCCGCTTGGCTTGTTCGCTGTTAAACACATCCGTCATGAACGCCCAAAAAAGCGTAACGACGAAAAGATTGAAAACGCTGACCCAAACGTAGAAGGCCCGTCCGACCCAGACGTTTTGTGCGGGCGTTAAGGTGTGCATCAGGACGTAAAAAATGACGAGGTTCGCCATGAAAAAACGGTAGGCGATCGGGATGAACCGTCGCCGCGACATGCGCGCGACGATGGCGGAGAAGAGAGCATTCGCGAACAGCATCGTCACCAGCGTGCCGGTGTACATCCACGGCAGAGTTTCGATGCCGCCCGCGGCAGCGATGTCGTCGCGAATCGGGCGGACGACGTAATAACTGCCAAGGACGATGAAGTTGAAAACGAATCCGAGTAAAACTGCGCGAAGTTCCTCTGGGCGAACATCGACGATCTTTCCGAGGATGCGCTTCATCCTCGAATGACGAAGCACGAATGACGAATGTCCAAGGAATGACGAAGCTCGAATGACGAAGTACGCAGTCTTCGGACCTCGTCCTTCGTAATTAATTCGTCATTCGTCATTCGGTTTTCGTCGTTTTGTAGGTGCCACACCGCAAATAATTTCGGCTTCGCGTCCGAGCAACATCCACGGCTTGTGAATACCGAAGGACGCAATTTTGGCGTTTCGTCATTCGACTTAATTCGTCATTCGTCATTCGGGCTTCGTTATTCCGCCTTGTTTGTGCAAGGCGGCCAGCACTTCCGCCTCGCGCTTCGGCGTAAGTCCTGCTCGTAGTTTCGCCTGGCGTTCCGGCTTCTGCGCTTTGAACCATGCGAGCGTATCGCGCGCGGTATCGCCCAGGGGACGAAACGTTAAACCTTTCGCCAGCGCGCGGCTGACGTTGGTGCGCGACATTCCCAATTCATCGCCGGCCCACACTGGCATGCCCGACCACGCTTCGACTTTCTGTTGCTTGAGAAATTCGGCTTCGCCCCAAGTAAATGTCGCGTTTGAATTGAGCGCGCTTTTTATCCCGTCGAGCATGCCGCCAATTCCCAATTTCTTCGCCGGTCCGGTGGCATTATAGATTCCGGTCTCCCGATTTTCCGCGATCCGAATGGTCCATTCTGCCAGATCTCGCCCGTCGATGAATTGCACCGGATCACTCGGATTACCTGGCGCCAGTACTTCGCCTCCGCGGTCAATCCGCACCGGCCAGTAAGTGAAGCGGTCAGTTTCATCGCGTGGTCCAACAATCAGGCCCGGGCGAATAATGAGCGATTTGTCCGGAAACCACTTTTGCGTTTCCTGCTCGCTCAACGCCTTAAGCGGTCCGTAAGTTTTGTAACCCGACGCCTTCATCGCTTCGAGCGTTTCCTTGAATGGATCAGCCCCTTCGTATTTCGCGAGCGGCGCGTTTTCGTCGACGCCGGTGCTCGTGTCGGCGTAAACTGAAATAGTGGAAATGAAAACATAACGCCCGACGTTTCCTTTCAGAATCTGAGCGGCATCTCGGACCCACGCCGGCAGCGTCGTTGGGTTATCGATACACACGTCCCACTGTTTTCCTTTCAACGCCTCGAGCTGGCCATTGCGATCCCCGATCAATTGCTCAACTTCCTTCGGCAATTCGCCGGGATGCGTTTTGCCGCGATTAAAGACCGTAACTTTATGTCCGCGGCTTAGCGCGTATTTTACCTGAAACGGGCCGGTGAATCCGGTGCCGCCGAGGATAAGAATTCGCAATGGTTTCACGCTTTCCTCAGCGAAGATATCCTGGATCCTCATCGCGGCGGTTGCGACGATGGAGAGTTTGATAAATTGACGACGAGTAGTGGTGCACATTTTTATCCCTTGTCATGTCGAGCGTAGCCGAGAGATCTCTGATTGCTAATCAGATGACGAGAAGGGATGTGTCAACGTTACTCGACATGACAAGAGAAATGACGCGACGTGAAGCTGCGCGGTTGATTGGCGGAATAACCGCAAGTTGTCTCTGGCCGATTGGCGCAGCGGGCGCGCAAAGCAAAAACGAATCAACAACGATGCTAACGCGTCCAATTCCTTCGTCCGGAGAAAAACTGCCGGTGATCGGACTGGGGACATGGCAAACGTTTGATGTTGATCCGGCGCAGTCTGCACCCCTGGCTGAAGTGCTGCGCACATTCGTGAAACTCGGCGGTCGCCTTATTGATTCCTCGCCGATGTATGGACGCGCCGAGCAAGTCATCGGTGATCTTCTAACCAAACTTAAACTGCGCGATTCGCTTTTTCTTGCCACTAAGGTCTGGACCCGCGGCCAGCAAGCGGGGATCGATTCGATGGAGCGCTCGTTCGCGCGTTTGCAAACCAAGACGATCGATCTGATGCAGGTGCACAACCTGGTCGACGCCGAGACGCAGCTCCAGACAATGCGGGAATGGAAGGCGCAAGGAAGATTCCGGTATCTCGGAGTCACGCACTACGAAGCAGGCGCCTTTGCCGAGGTGGCGAAAATCCTGGCACGCGCGAAACTCAATTTTGTTCAGATCAACTACTCGATCATGGAACGCGACGCCGAAGAAAAAATTTTACCGCTCGCGCAAGAGCGTGGCATCGCCGTCATTGTTAATCGTCCCTTCGGCGGGGGCGATCTGTTTCATCGCGTGCGCGGAAAACCATTGCCCGATTTCGCGGCCGAATTTGATTGCACTTCCTGGGCACAATTTTTTCTAAAGTGGATCGTCGCGCATCCTGCCGTGACCTGTGCGATTCCGGCGACGAACAGTGTTCAGCATCTCGACGATAACATGCGCGCCGGGTTCGGCCGATTGCCCGACGCAAAACTGCGTCAGCGCATGATCGAAGCCATCACAAATTTGTAAGGTGGCTAAGAACCTCATTTGGTAGGGCGACGCTCTGCGGAGCCGCCCTAAGTCCACCAGGGTAATTCGTTAAGGATGCCTTGATAAGGCCAGCGATCAGGGCCAGCAATTAATCCTGCGCGCACAGGATTCATCCGCACATAATCCCATTTTTCGGAATAGCTCTCATCTCACCGAAGCCGGTGATGAAAGCTGTGCGCCTGAAAGAGCGCTTCGGACGTTCTAATCCGGCCGCGTAACCGGCGTTTCCTAGGAAATCCATTCTTCAATTTTGTGATCTTCAGGGTTGGGCGCGCAAAACAGATGAACATGATCCGGCATGATTGTGAACGGAATCATTGGCAAGATTAGCTCGGCGTTTGCGACTGCAAATTGTCACGAAAACAATGGTCGGTTGATCGCGAAAGACAAGAACGCCCTCGGCAGGATGGCTACGGTTTGGTCTTTCACGCATAGGAAATCGGCTCGACAGAGTCTCGCCCTACCAAAGACGATGCAAGGCATCAAAACCAGGCCCGCACCTTCGGCCAGAGTTCGCGCAACGGAATCTTCAAGCCGCGACAAACGAAAATGTGCAATCGTTGTTCCCAAGGCATCGCCCAGGGACTGCTTTCAACCAACCCGCGATCTTCCACTGAGCCAAATTGCTCGCGCTCATCGGTCGCGTCGTCATCCAGCACAATCATTATCTCGCCACTGTAATCGTTCGGTCCCCAGTAAAAATAATTTTGATGTCCGGAGAGCGCTGGCGGTAATCCGTATTTCGGGCCGAAGAAATCAATCGCGCCAGCCTCGCCATAATTCTGGCAAAAAATCGCAGCAAGCTTCTGTTCATTCGCAGGCAAGCTGGTGTAAACCCGCGCGACCGAGCGCACCATCTCTTCCCAGCCGAATTGGTCGGCATAGAGTTGGGGTAATGCCGCAGTATGCGACGTTTCAGTTCGCGGGACTTCGAAATGAATCGCACGCATATAGGCGACCGATTTTTCCGGTGGTAAAACTGGAAGAACGACCGGCACGAGAACTATCGCCGAGACAATGACCAGAAACGCGATCGCGGGTTTGAGCCATCGGAAGCGCAGCGCGAAAATTCTTTCGAAGGCAACGCCACCAGCGGCAAATAACATCGGATAAGCCGGGGCGAGGTAATAATTTTTCCCATGCATGACGATGAATTCGGCTAGTGCGATCAGGTAAGTGAAAGCAATAGCGCGATAGCGCCGGCCATCGCGCGAGGCGAGCAGCCAGATCAACCCGCCAAACCAGAGGAGGAAGGTTACGGGATTCATCAAGGTGATTTGCTGCGAGAAAAATTCCCAGGGGGTGAGAACGACGTTTTTGTTGCTCTTTGCGATACCGTGCAGCAACACCCAGGTGGGCCAGCCGTGTTCTATTTGCCAGATGATGTTTGGGAGCGCGATGACAAGGGCAATGAGACCGCCGAGCCAAATCCATTTTTGCGCAAGATGACGATGCTCCGGCGTTAACAAGGTCGCTAGCGCGATTGCCACGCCAAAAAAGACCATTGAGTGCTTGTTTTGGATTCCGAAGCCGACGACGACTCCAAACCAAATCCAGGTGCGAGACGGTGCGCCGTTAATAATTCGGCAGAGGAGGTAGATCGCGCCCGTCCAAAACAAAGGCTCATAAACATTGGGCGAATAAAAATTGCCGACGGCGAGGAAAAACAAACTTCCGAGCATGCCCGTACATGCGAGAGTTATCGCCCAAGCGCGGCCTCCCAGCTCCCGCGTGAGCATTCCG
>Ga0209577_10007142_pt1 | contig 10287 bp, 10 predicted proteins | sample GraSoiAngelo_109_FD_185874 | JGI IMG/M metagenome (GOLD analysis project Ga0209577, IMG submission 185874) | Grasslands soil microbial communities from the Angelo Coastal Reserve, California, USA - 14_0903_12_20cm (SPAdes) (version 2) | ecosystem: Environmental > Terrestrial > Soil > Grasslands...
GTTGAAGGCGCGCGAGGTCATGGAGTGCCTGGCCGGGGAGATCCGCCCGGCGATGCTCGAAGCCGTGCGCCGATGCCACGAACGCCTGAAGACGGCGATGGTCACGAACAACTGGCGGGCCGAGGACGAGGGCGGCCGCTTGGACACCCTGTTGCCGCTTTTCGACGTCGTGATCGAGTCCAGCAAGGCCGGGGTTCGCAAGCCCGACCCGCGCTTCTATGAGATGGCGTGCACCCAGTTGGAGATCGAGCCCTCCGAAGCGGTGTTCCTCGACGACCTCGGCATAAATCTCAAGCCGGCCCGGGCCATGGGAATGACGACGATCAAGGTGACCGACCCCGACGCCGCCATCGCCGAGCTCGAAGAGGCAGTCGGCTTCGCGCTCGGCTAGAGCACGATGATGAGGGCGATCCCCAAGGCCGTCACCAGAAGGGCCACGTAGTCCGGCAGGCGCAGGCGGACGGGCAGGCGGGGCGCAGGGCCGACGCCGCCACGGCCGTCGATGGCCTCGGCCAGCTCGCGGGCGCGGCGCAACGCAGAGACGAGGGCGCCGACGAGGAGGTCGTGCAGGTTCATGACCTCCTCGCGGAACGTCGTCGGCACCTCGGGATGGCGAAGGCGACGCACGGCGTACAGCGTGCGCAGCTCGTCGACCAGCAGCGGGAGGCAGCGCACGCACAGCGTCACGGCGGCGACGATCTCGTCGACAGGGAAGCGGAGGAAGCGCAGCGGCGCGAACAGCCGGGTGAGCGCGGGGCCGAGGTCGGCCAGGTGCGTCGTCCATCCGAGCACGACCGCGAACCCGAGGACGATCACCGTGAGGGTTGTGAACCGCAGCCAGTCGATCAACCCGCCGAGGCCGATGTTGAAGCCGGGTGTGTGGATCTCTGGTTTGCCGCCCGCCGTCAACGCGAGGAAGCCGGCGAAGGCGATGGCATAAAAGAACCACAAAGGCGGCCGGGGCACCGCCGTGAGCGACACCCGGCAGGCCAGGAGGGCGGCGACAAGGATCCCGCCGGCAACGGCCTGCGCCGCCCACGAGGGCTGGGCCACGACGGCGATGCCGACGCCGCCGACGACGAGGAGTTTGGTGCCCGCCCACATGCGGTGCACCGGGCTGTTGCCGGGGACGTGCCGCAGGAAGTGGAGCTCGGTGGCGGCTGTCGTCATAGCGCCACCCTTGATGCGAGCACCTCGGCGACCGGGCCGTCGTCGGTCACCGCGCCGCCGCCGAGCACGAGGGCGCGATCGGCGATGCGTTCCGCGTCCTCGGTGTCGTGGGTGACGACAATGGTGGTGAGGCTCCCGGGAAGGCGGCCGATCACCTGCACGAGCGCTTCCCGCGACGGGGCGTCCAGCCCGGCAAGGGGCTCGTCGAGCACGAGGACGCGCGGGTCGCGGGCGAGCACACCGGCGAGGGCAACCCGCCGCTGCTCGCCGCCGCTCAACTCGTCAATGCGCCGCTCACGGAAGCGCTCGGGGTCGAGACCCACGTCGGTGAGCGCCCGGTCGACGGCGGTGTCGTCGATGTCGAGCCCGAATCGCACGTCCTCGCCAACGCTGGGGCGCAGGAGCTGCAGGCGGGCGTGCTGGAAGGCCATCGCCGTATGGCTCTCGGCGATCGAGAGCGGGCCGTCGTCGAGCGTGATCTTCCCCTCTGAAGGGGTGAGAAGGCCGGCGAGGATCCACGCCAGCGTCGACTTGCCGGACCCATTGGGGCCCACGACGATCACGCGGGCGCCGTCAGCGAGCTGCAGGTTGACGTCGTGGAGGGCGCGGTGTGCCCACGGGGTGCCTGCGGAGTACACGTGGCCGACGCCGTCCAGAACCAGCACGGGCGCCTACACCCCCGCCGGTTCGCCGAGGATCACACCGGGAGGACCGGCTGCTTCAACCTGTCCGTCGCGCAGCACCACGACGAGGTCGGCCCCCACCGCCTCGTTCATGTGGTGGGTCACGTGGACGACGGCCGTTCCGGCGGCGGGCAGGCGGCGCAGCACGTCCATCACCTGGCGGCGCCCGGCGGGATCGACCATCGCCGTCGATTCGTCGGAGATGAGGAGGGCCGGCCGGCGAGCCAGGGCGGCGGCGATTGCGAGTCGCTGCAGCTCCCCGCCCGAGAGCGTGGCCGTCTCCCGCTCCGCGAACCCCTCCAGCCCCACGCTCGCCAGCAGGCCGTCGACGTCAATGTGCTCGTCCGCCGGCAGTCCGAAGCGCAGGTCGTCGGCAGCACGCACGCCGAGCACCTGACTCTCGGGACGCTGGAAGATCTCGGCCGTACCACCGTCGCGACCGAGCCCTGCCGACCCCGGTCGTTCGACGCTGCCCTCGGTGGGTTGGTGTCCGGCCAGCAGGCGGGCGAGCGTCGACTTCCCGGACCCGTTGTGGCCGACCACGGCGACGAAGGAGTTCGGCTCGATACGCAGGTCGACACCGCGGAGGGCGTCGCGCGTCGCGCCGGGGAACCGGTATCGGGCGCCGCGGAGGACGATCGGCAGCGGCCCCGGATCGGCGGTGTCGGGTGGGGCGTCGGGCCCTGGCCGGGCGAAGGCAGCATCGAGGCGCTTGAGGGCGGGGTTGGCGATGCGCCGGCACAGCAGGGCAGCGAGCACGAGGAACACCAGCTCGAAGGCCGGGATCATGATCCACCAGTGGGTGATCACCCAGTGCACGGCGTGGTCGCCCCATTTGGCGGCGCTGTCGAATCCGAGCCACCGCGCCACGCGGCGCGAGCCCTTGGTGCTGATGTCGATCTGCTTGAACGTCAGCTTGCGGGTGTTGGCGAACGCCCACAGGGCGGCCAGGGTGAAGGCGGCGGTCGGCAGCCAGACCGTTGGTATGGCGAAGAGCGCAGTTTTGAGCCAGCCCCAACGCCAGCGGTAGGCGAGGCCCACGATCACGCCGATGAGCGCCACGAGGATGTGGTTGAGCTCGAGCGTGAACCCTCCGAGAAGGAATGCCACCTGGCCCGAGGCCACGGTGGCGATGACGACGGCGCGAAGCCTGCGGCGCACCGTCAGGGCCGCGAAAGGGACGGTCGCGGCGGCGAAGAAGAGGATCGGGAACGGCAGCAGCCAGCCGGCGAACGAGAGCACGAGGGCGACGTCGCCGAGCACGGCCGCCTCGGCCAACTCCGCGGCACTGAGCGGTCCGTGCCGACGGCGAGCCATCGCTACTGCTTACCGCTTTTGCGGGAAGACCGAACGGCGGGCTACTACCTGCCCATGTCCATTCACGACATCGATATCAAGACTCTGAGCGGCGACCCGACCAGCCTGGGCGATTACAAGGGCAAGGCCGTGCTGGTCGTCAACGTCGCCTCCAAGTGCGGGCTCACCCCGCAGTACGAGGGCCTCGAGCGCATCCACGAGCAGTACTCGGGCCGTGGCTTCACGGTCTTGGGCGTGCCCTGCAACCAGTTCGGCGAGCAGGAGCCGGGCTCACCGGAGGAGATCGCCACCTTCTGTTCGACGACCTACGGCGTCAGCTTCCCGATGACCGAGAAGATCGAGGTCAACGGCGATGGCCGCCACCCGCTCTATCAGCAGCTCACGGCCAAGCAGGACGGCGAGGGCAAGGCCGGCGACATCCAGTGGAACTTTGAGAAGTTCCTCATCTCACCGGAAGGCGAGATCGTCGCCCGCTACCGCCCCCTCACCGAGCCCGAAGCCGACGAGGTCATCCAAGGCATCGAGGCCACCCTGCCCGGCTGACCGGTTCGGAAGTGGCGCTCGAGCTCGTTGGCGTAGCGCGCGCCGAGGGTGTCGGCGTGGTCGCGGATCCACTCACTTACTCGAGTCGGTGCCCTCGACGGGCCATCGACGTCAGCCAGGCCGTCCGCCATCGATCGGTATTCGTCGCTCGTGAGCACGACGTCTCGGACGAGGGCGTTCAGGCCAGCTGACAGCAGAGGGATGACGGAGCCCGGCACGCGGATGATCCGAGCACGACTGCCGACGGCGGCCCGGATCATGTCAACCAGCTCGTAGAACGTCGGCCGCTCGGGCCCGACTGCGTCGATGATGGCGTCCTGAGTGGCGCCGCCAAGCTCGATCGCCAGTGCCGCGAGGTCATCGACGTGGATGCCGCGGATGCGATAGTCGCCACGACCACCGACGGCGAATAGGGGCAGTCGACGCAGCAGCCACGCGATGTTGTTCAACAGCACGCCGTTGCGGCCAAAGAGGATCGCTGGTCGGAGGATGGCGTACGACAGCCCGCTTTCGGCGAGCGCCCGCTCTACCAGCGCCTTCCCCCTGAAGTACGGATACGGCGACTCGATGCTCGGGTTGGTGATGCTGACGTGCACCACTCTCCGAACGCCGGCCTTGCGAGCGGCGGCGAAAAGGGTTCGAGAGTTGGCGACCGCCTGGTCGTGGGTGGCTCGACCTCGGGCAAATCGGAGCCAGTAGGTGTTGTAGAGCGTGTCGACGCCGTGCAGTCGGTCGACAAGTCGAGGTAGATCTCCGAAGTCGAGCGGGTAGGTCTCGATGCGAGGGTCTTGTGAACCACGTTCCGGGTGCCCCGTAAGCGTGCGGACCGCGCGCCCCGCAATGAGCAGGCGCTCTGCGATCGCCTGCCCGGAGTAGCTGAATGCCCCGGTCACGAGATCGACGCTCATTGGCGGACCTGTGTCATCGCGTCGACCAGCGGCGCCAGCGTTCCGGCCTGTTCGAAGAGCGCGGCCGCCGGCTTTCGATCGCCGTCGAGATGAGCGAGGAGCTCGAGGCCCAGGTACAAAGCGACGATGGCGTGGGCCACGCTGTCGGTCGAAAGACCGCTCCCGCCGCCATCGATTGCGCTCTTGGCGAACGCCCGCCACGGCTTGATCCGCTTCGCCACCTCCGGCCCCAAGCCGGGAGTCGACGAGGCGCCGGCGATCATTTCGGCCAGCACCGTGACGTAACCCTTGTCGAGGTCCTCTCGGAAGATCCCCGCCGCGACCGCCACCAGGTCCCCCAGCGACGTCACACCCTCAACCGTGTGCTCGTACTCGTCGAGCCGACGTCGGCTCACCTCATCCAAAGCGGCGAGCAGGAGATTGGCGACAGAACCGAAGTGATAGAAGACCAGGCCCTGGTTGCACCCCGCTCGTGCCGCGATCGAGCGTGCGCTGGCCCCGACGAACCCGTCTTCACGCAGTGCTGCGATTGCTGCGTCGACCAGCGCCCGGCGAGTGTCGTCCGCCGCTGCCGAGGGCTTACGCCGTACTCGAGTTGCCGGACCCGAACGTGCCACCGTAGCTCCTCTTTGAGCGAATGCCTTAAGCGACCGCTCAAATCCTGGCACCGACGGACTGCTGACGCAAATCGATCACGCGAATTGGCCGCGGCTTAGTGGGCGCTTATGGCTGCGACAACGGTGACGACGATGAGTAACGCCGCCCCGGCGCCGTGGAAGACCAGGAAGCCGCGGCCGACGTCGCCTTCTCGACGCCGGTTCGGCTGGCCACGCCGTGACCGGAGGAAGGCCGTGACGCCGACGGCAGCGGTCAAGAGAAGAACGACGACGACCGCCGACGCCAGGGTTGCGCCGCGCATGGCAAGGAACAGGGCGAGCAGCACGAGCGATGCGAGCGCCAACGAGGCGTGGGTGACGATGACGGCGAGCGTGCCGCTCGGGGCGTGCCTGCGCTCGTCGTCGTACCACTCGACGAGCACCATCGTGCCCCCGAGGGCGGTGATCATCAGCAGGAAGAAGGCGAAGGGACCCACTCAGGACGGGACGTCGGCCAGGGTCTTCTGGAGGAGCTCGGCCTGCTCTTGCTGGTGCACGGTGGCACTGCCGGAAGCGGGGCTCGCCGATTCGACGCGGCTGACGTGCTTCAACGTGAAGTCGTCTCGGAGCAGGCGGTGGAGCCGGGAGTGCACGAAGGGCCAGGGGCCCATGTTCTCGGGCTCCTCCTGGAGCCAGTACACCTCCGGCGCCCGCTCGTACTTGGCGAGCACGTCGGCGATCTGCTGCTCGGGCCAGGGGTAGAGCTGCTCGACGCGGACGATGGCGACAGGTGCCTCGGCCTCGTCGCGGGCCTTCATGGCGTCGTAGGCGACCTTCCCGGAGCAGAGCACCACGCGCCGGACCGCTGACGGATCAGAAACGGCGGGGTCGTCGAGCACTTCCTGGAAGGACCCCGACTCGAACTCGTCGACCTTCGACCGTGAGGTGCGAGCCCGCAGTATCGACTTGGGCGTGAAGATCACCAGAGGCTTGCGCACGTCGCGGCGCACCTGCCGCCGCACCAGGTGGAAGTACTGCGCCGCGGTCGTCGCGTTGGCGACCTGGATGTTGTCCTCGGCGCACAGGGTCAGGAACCGTTCGATGCGACCGGAGGAGTGCTCGGGCCCCTGGCCCTCGTACCCGTGGGGCAGCAGGATCATCAGCCCCGACGTCTGGCCCCACTTGTCCTCGGCGGCCACCACGAACTGGTCGATGGTGATCTGGGCGCCGTTCGCGAAGTCGCCGAACTGCGCCTCCCACGCCACAAGGGCGTCCTTGTGCACGACCGAGTAGCCGTACTCGAACCCGAGCGCCGCGTACTCCGACAAGAGCGAGTCGTAGATGAAGAACTTGCCCTGGCCAGGATCGAGGTGGGCCAAGGGGGCGTAGCCCTCCCCGCTCTCGTTGTCGACGAGCACGGCGTGGCGGTGGGAGAACGTCCCTCGTCGCGAGTCCTGACCGGACAGGCGGATGTCGGCGCCCTCGATGAGAAGTGAGCCGAAGGCCAACGCTTCGGCGAGCGACCAATCGACCTCGCCGCTGTCGTAGAGCTTGGCCCTCGTCTGGATCTGGTTCTCGAGCTTGGGATGGACGTGGAACCCGTCGGGATAGGTGTGCAGGGCGGCGACGACACGGTCGAGGACTTCGCGGTCGACACCGGTGTCGATGTGCGGGAGCACGCCCATCGGCGCCGGGGGCGCCTTGGCAATGGGCTGCTCTGACGGCGAGGACTCCTTGGTCTCCTCGAAGGCCTGGCTCATGCGGGCCGAGAAGTCGTCGAGGGTCTTCTCGGCTTCCTCCATGCTGATATCGCCGCGCCGCACCAAGGCCTCGGTGTAGAGCTTGCGCACCGAGCGCCGGTTCTCGATGCGCTTGTACATCAGGGGCTGCGTGTAGGACGGGTCGTCGCCCTCGTTGTGGCCGTGGCGGCGGTAACAGACCATGTCGATGACGACGTCCTTGTGGAACTGCTGCCGGAACCCGAACGCCAACCGGGCCACACGGACGCACGCCTCGGGGTCGTCGCCGTTGACGTGGAAGATCGGGGCCTGGACCATCTTGGCCACGTCGGTGGGATACACCGACGACCGCGCCTGCTCGGGGCCCGTGGTGAACCCCAGCTGGTTGTTGATCACCAGGTGCACGGTGCCGCCGACGCGGTAACCGGGCAGGTCCGACAGGTTGAGCGTCTCGGCCACCACGCCCTGGCCGGCGAAGGCGGCGTCACCGTGCACGAGGACGGCGAGCACCGGGAAGGCCTCACGCTCGTTGAGCTGGTCCTGCCTGGCGCGCGTCATGCCCTCGACGACGGGGTCGACGGCTTCGAGGTGGGACGGGTTGGACGCCATCGTCACCGGCAGCTCGGTTCCCGACCGGCCCACGAACTTGCCCGACGCCCCCACGTGGTACTTCACATCGCCGGAGCCCTGGATGGTGTCCGGGTCGATGTCGCCCTCGAACTCCCGGAAGATCTGCCGGTACGACTTGCCGATGATGTTGGCGAGGACGTTGAGCCGGCCGCGATGGGCCATGCCGAGCACGGCTTCCTGCGTGCCCTCTTGGGCCGCCAGGTCGAGCACTTCGTCGAGCATCGGGATGGCGCTCTCGGCGCCCTCGAGCCCGAAGCGCTTGTGGCCCACGTACTTGGTGTGCAGGAAGCGCTCGAAGGCCTCGGCCGCGTTGAGGCGATCGAGGATGTGACGCTGCTCCTCGGGCTCCAAGGCCGTGTTGACGCCCTCGACCTGCTCCTGGATCCAGCGCTTCTGGTCGGGCTCCTGGATGTGCATGTACTCGACGCCGATACGCCGGCAGTAGGCGTCGCGCAGAACACCGAGAATCTCGCCCAGCGGCATTACGTCGGTGCCGGCCAGGCCGTCGGTGAAGAACTCGCGCTCGAGGTCCCAGATGGTGAGCCCGTAGGTCGCCGGGTCGAGCTCGGGATGGGTGTGGGGTTCCTTCCACCGCAGGGGATCGAGGTCGGCGATGAGGTGCCCCCGGACCCGGTACATGTTGATCAGGGTCTGGACGTGAACCTGCTTCTCGGCCTTGACCCGCTCGTTGTCGAGTGGGTTGACGTCGGGCCGCCACTGCACGGGCTCGTACGGGACGCCCATGGCCCCGAAGAGATCCTCGTAGAAGTCGTCAGCGCCGAGAAGCAGGTCGTGGATGCGCTGGAGGAACAGGCCCGACTCGGCGCCCTGGATCACCCGGTGGTCGTAGGTCGACGTCAGCGTGAGGACCTTCGACAGGCCGAGATCGGCGATGACGCGCTTGTCGGCCCCTTGGTACTCGGCCGGATAGTCGAGCGAGCCCACGCCGACGATGACGGCCTGGCCCGGCATCAGCCGCGGCACCGACTGCACGGTGCCGATGGTGCCGGGATTGGTGAGCGAGATCGTCGTACCCGAGAAGTCGTCGGGTGAGAGCTTGTTGTTGCGGACCTTGCGGATGAGCTCCTCGTACGCCGACCAGAAGGACTTGAAGTCGAGCGTGTCCGCGTCCTTGATGCACGGCACGAGCAGCGTGCGGGAGCCGTCCTTCTTCTCGACGTCGACGGCGATGCCAAGACCGACGTGGGCGTGGCGCACGACCTCGGGCTGGTCGCCGTCCCTCGTGAACGTGGAGTTCATGTTCGGGACGGTGGCCACGGCCTTCACGACCGCGTAGCCGATCAAGTGGGTGAAGCTGACCTTGCCCTGGCCAGTGCGACCCATGTAGCCGTTGAGGACCTTGCGATTGACCTCGAGGAGGCGAGCCGGCACCGTCCGCACGCTCGTAGCGGTAGGGACGGCGAGGCTGGCCTCCATGTTCTGCACGATGCGGGCCGCCGCCCCCCGGATTGGCTCGCCGTGATCGACCTCTTCCTTGGGCTCGGCCTTCTCGGCCTTCTCTGCCTTCTCGGGCTTCTTATCAGCCTTCTTCTCGGCCTTCTTGGGAGCCGGCTTCTCCTCTTTCGCGGTCTCAGTGGCCGTCTGGACGGGCTCCTTCGGCGACGGTTCGGAGCCGTCGCCGTCGCGCTCGTCGGCGAAGAAGTCGCGCCAACTCTCCGAGACCGAACCGGGGTCGGCCCGGTACTGGTCGTACATCTCGTCGACGAGCCACGCGTTGGGCCCGAACGTTGTGTCTTGGTCGGTCATCTGTTCGCGTCAATTCTACCGGCGCGCCCCCCGTAGCCTTCAGAGCTGATGGGTCGAGCGCGCGTGGTTCGTTGGGTCGTGATCGGGGTGTGCGTCGTCGGCGTCGGCGGGATCATCGTCGGTTCCATCGCCGACAACAACGCCATCGCCCTCACCTTCGGCTTGATCACCGCCGCCGCCATCGCCTGCCTCATGGTCGCCACCGCCGTGAGCCCGTCGGCCGGCGCGGCCGCAACGAGCACCAGCTTCGACGAGCGCCAGGCGGCACGGGTCGAGGAACTGGTGGGGCGCTTGGTGGCCGGCGGAGCCTCCGAAACGGCCGTCCGCGAGCTTGTCGGCGAGGCCGTGCGCCTCGGCCAAACGAGCGCCCGAATGCAGGAAATCCCTCACATTGGCCCGCCAAATGCCGATGATTAAGGCGTGGGTATGAAGACAACGTGGAAGAGCCGGGCCGTGACTCGCCCTGTCGAGGCGGGGAACTCGGCCATCTGCGCATCATGCGACGAGCCGGTCAAGTTCGCCGCTCGAAACAAAGCCTTCCAGGTGATCGCCAACGTGTACGAGAACGGCGTCTGGAATCGAGTCGAGCACTACCACGCTGAGTGTTACGAGCAGGCCGGCGAGCCCTACGGCACCGCCGCCTAGCTCCGCCTCAATCTCGTAACGCCAGCGCCAGTTCCAGGAACAGCCGGGTGGGCTGGGCCTTGGGGTCGGCGCCCAGCAGGGCCTCGATGCGGTTCAGGCGGTACTCGAGCGTGTGGCGGTGGACATAGAGGTTCCGCGCCGCCGCCGCCAGTGAAAGTCCCGACCCGTAGAACTCGGTGAGTGAGCGCAGCAGTTCCTCACCCCGACTGTCGGCGAGCACCGGTCCCAGCCACGCATCCACGAAGGCCTGGCGCTCGTCGTCGGGCCCGTCGAGCACGGCCGCGAGGGG
>Ga0209577_10007144_pt1 | contig 10285 bp, 9 predicted proteins | sample GraSoiAngelo_109_FD_185874 | JGI IMG/M metagenome (GOLD analysis project Ga0209577, IMG submission 185874) | Grasslands soil microbial communities from the Angelo Coastal Reserve, California, USA - 14_0903_12_20cm (SPAdes) (version 2) | ecosystem: Environmental > Terrestrial > Soil > Grasslands ...
TTCCGCTGGCCAGGCGGCTGGCTGTCGGCAGTACCTACGCGTTGCTGCAGAAAGCACTGGCGAGCAGCCCCGAGCAGCCTGCTCGCTGCTTCCTCCCGCTCGGGGATCCGTCCCAGCCGGGCGAAGCGCTCACCGCTCATGCCTTCCTGGGGAAGGTGCACCAGACCGCCAATTTGCTAGCTGATCTGGGGATGGGTCCACCGGATGTCATGGCCCTGCTGCTGCCCGACCTGCTCGAGAAAGAGCTGCTGCTCTGGGGAGGGCAGGCTGCTGGGATCGTCTGTCCGATCCCTGCCTGCTTGCCCGCCCCGCAGATCGTCGATCTGCTGCAAGCGGCGAAGGCCAGGGTCCTCGTAGCACCATCGCCGTCGGTGAATCAAAACCTGTGGCAGAAGGCGGAACAGGTGCGCCGGCAGGTGGAGAGCATCGCCATGGTCCTGCAAGTGCGGGGACCGGGCAATGAACGAGAGGCCGCGTATGCCTTCAATGCACTCGTCGAGGATTACCCGGCTGACCGCCTCCACACTGGGCGTGAGATTGCCCTCGACGATCTCGCGGTCTCCTTCCCTACCAGAGACACGACCGGCATACCTGGCCTGGTGCCTCTGACCCACGGGAATCTGCTGTACACCGCCTGGGCGCTCGGCCTCGTGACAACGCTCGCGCAGGAGGAAGTCCTCCTGCGCGGTCTCTCGCGCTTTTTCCGGGGGTGGTGACCAGCGGCTGGCTCATAGGCAACCTGGGTTGACCCCTGAAGAAACAGGTGAGAAGATCGATTTGCGCGTGTTTCCGCTCACATAGAGAGCGCTTCTCCTAAAAACCAAGCACCAGAAAAATGCATGTGATGCAATGCTGGCTCTGACTTTCTGAATCGGCCGCGAACATAGAGCTCCTATCGTTGGTGAATCCCTATCTCATCCCCAGGCTTGACAAATCTTCTTGAATGATCTATCATCATGGTGAATGAATATTCAACGAAGTGATTCTTCATTCAATTGCTACAGAGCAAGACAAGAGAGCCTCTGAAGGATCTCGCCATCGGCGCACGCATGCGTGGCATCTCTCTTAAGAAAGGAACAGAATGTGCTTTGACATGATTAATGTCGTTTTTCTGCCATGCCAAAGGAATTGCGTCGATACAGGCTGCGGGTACAAAGTGACCTTAATGAAAAACTGAGGTGAGCTAAAGGCTCCTGCAGTATCGGGCATAGTGCTTGGCCTTATCTTGGAACACATTCTGGGTGACAAGACACTGGAAGCGAAGTGGAATGAACTGCCAGAATTTCTTACTGCTATGATTTTGGACGGACTAGGGAGTGATCAATCATGACGAAGAAGCAAGTTGACGTTACCGACCCAACGTTCAAAGCAAATCCGTTTCCGTTTTACGCACAACTACGCGCCGAAGCACCTGTTTTCCCGGTAAAGCTACCGAATATTATCTCCAAGCAGCGCGCCTGGCTCATTACACGCTATGACGATGTACTCAATGCCTTGAAAGACGAACGTTTTGCAAAGGACCGCCGCCATGCTATGACACCTGAGCAATTGAAAAAGTTCCCCTGGATACCGCCCATGTTCAAGCCGCTTGAGCACACTATGCTTGACCTGGACAGTCCAGACCATACACGACTGCGAGCACTCGTCCACAAAGCATTCACGCCACGCCTGATCGAGCAGATGCGCGACCAGATACAGGCGTTGACCAATGAATTACTGGAGAGAGCAGAGCCCAACGGCGGCATGGACTTAATTGCTGATTTCGCACTGCCACTGCCGCTCACCATGATTGGGCGCATTTTGGGGGTGCCTGCCCAAGACAATCAGAAGTTTCATCGTTGGAGCAAGACAGTGGTTTCAGCGGGAACCAACATGAATTACTTTGTGCTCATTCCCACCATCATGCGCTTTATGGGGTACTTAAAGAAACTCGTCAAGGAACGACGTGCACATCCAAAAGACGATCTAGTCACAGCACTGGTTCAGGCCAAAGAAGGGAGCGATCAACTGAGTGACGATGAAATTCTGGCAATGATCTTTCTTCTGCTGATCGCGGGTCACGAAACAACCGTGAACCTGATTGGCAGCGGCACGTTCGCGTTGTTGGAACATCCCGACCAGTTGGCAAAGCTGCGTAGTGAGCCAGCACTCATCAAGACGGCGATTGAAGAACTGGTGCGCTTTGTATGTCCCCTTGAAATGGCAACCGAACGATATGCTCGTGAAGATATCACGATTGCGGAAACAACCATTCCACGTGGTGAACTGGTCATGGCAGTGATAGGGTCAGCAAATCGTGACGCAAACTATTTTGATAATCCTGATGTACTGGACATAACCCGCAAGAACAACAAACATTTGGCATTCGGCCACGGTGTGCATTTTTGTCTTGGTGCTTCACTGGCCCGGCTTGAAGGGCAAATCGCCATAAGCACGCTGATCCAGCGAATGCCCAATTTGCGTCTGAGTAGTGCACCAGATCAACTTCGTTGGCGTGGCACGTTCGTCCTTCGTGGATTAGAGGCACTACCAGTGTCATTCTAGTTTCGTTGCCTTGTTGTGCTTTGACATGATACTTGTCGTTTTAAGGTCAATTCTGGCAACCAATTGCTGACGAGTGCAAGGGGCTTGCTGAACAGTATAGGGCCAAAGGCGAAGCACAAATCTTGCGTGGATAATCCCATCTCTGCCTCATTTCCTGGCGTTTCTGCCAGGTAAAATGTCGCCAAACGGAAAATAAGCATGTTTGAATGGGGCTCATCCTCACATTTGGGGAAAGCTCTTCTATTATGTGGAATGAGGACACGTGTTTGAGCATGAAAATTCGCTTATATTAACCGGTAAAAGCAATTTGACAGGTTATATAATTCGTGCTACCATCTTACCAGTAAAGTAATTTTGGCAGTAAGAATATATCCATCAAGAGAGAGAAAGAACAAGGAGACCATCATTTCATGCCAACACCTACCAACATCCTGTTGCTGCTTACCGCCGCATTTATTTTAAGCGCCATCCCTGGTCCAGATATGCTCTACATCATTGCACGAAGTACAGGGCAGGGACGTCCTGCCGGGTTGATTTCTTGCCTTGGGATTGCAGCAGCTGGGCTGATACAAACCAGTGTGGTTGCGCTGGGACTCTCTGGTCTCTTTCTCATGGTGCCGATGGCCTACGAAGCGATCAAATATGTTGGTGCAGTCTATCTGATCTATTTAGGCATTCGCACGATCCTCAATCGTCAGGAGGTGCTAACAACTCCAGTCACCGAGAAGGTAGATGTGATAAAGGTGTTCTTGCAAGGCAGCTTCACCACGTTATTCAATCCCAAGGTTGCCTTCTTTTACCTCGCCTTTCTTCCTCAGTTTGTTGATCAAACAAAGGGTCATGTCCCCCTTCAACTCCTGGTTCTGGGTCTCGTGTACAACGTCACGGGGCTAGCAGTCGACTCGAGTGTCGCCTTTCTGACAAGTTTCCTTGGGAAATGGCTCAAAGATCGTTTGGGGGCAGCAAAATTCCTGCATTGGCTCACCGGAGGGATCTTCATCGGACTTGGTGTACGTCTTGCAGTTTCGCAAAGGCCTTGATCAACAATATCAACGATTCATGGCCTGACTGCCTGGCAAGAGGAGAATCAGGCCATGAGGCGCTTTGTCTGGATCAGTCATTCGCTCCTGGCATTATTCTTCTGGTCGAACGAACAGCAGCGGCAAGCGTGTGGTATGGAGCACTCGTTCGGCCACATTGCCCACCCAGGGCTGCGGGCCGCTGTACCCTTGCGTGGTCATGGCAATCGCATCACAGCCGCCGAACACCTCCGCTCCTTCGTCGTCTCCGCCATTCTCGGCGATTATCCACAGCAAGCAGCATGACAGGAAGACACGATCGGCCAGTTCTTCATCGAAGATATGCATAGGAATAAAGATATCAAGTCAGGTACAAGTCCCCCACTTTATGGTAGACTGAAATTACACTTAAGCATGAAGGAGTCTATAAGATGGAACGACTTTACTGGAATGAGGATATGGAAACGATGCAGCCAGCCGTGCTGCGTCAGTTGGAGAATGAGTACCTGCGAACTCAGCTTGACTATGTCTGGCAATGTTCTGCATTCTATCAAGCCAGGTTCGCTGAAGCTGGCGTGAATCGCGCAGACATTCGCGATGTCACCGATCTACCACTTCTCCCTTTTACCGAGAAAGACGAATGCCGGCTCAGCCAGCACGAACACCCTCCTTTTGGCAATTATCTGGCGAGTAGCCAGGAGCAAGTGATTCGGGTGCACAAAACCTCTGGTACGACGGGGCGTGCGCTCTATGTCGCCCTCACCCGCCAGGATCGCAACCTGATGAATGAATGCGCAGCCCGTTCCTACTGGGCTGCTGGGCTGCGCCCGAGCGATATGGTAGTTCACTGCCTCAATTACCGCCTCTGGGTGGGCGGCTACTCAGACCATGAGAACCTGGAGACAACAGGAGCCACCGTTGTGCCCTTTGGAGTAGGCCAGACCGCTCTACTGATCCACACTATCCGTGAGCTGCAGGTCAACGCGATCAGCGCCACTCCCTCGTATATGCTTCCACTGAGCGAAGCTGTTCTGGCTCAGGGACTGAACCCTCGCGCTCTTGGCCTGCGTAAGGGACTCTTTGGAACTGAGCCAGGGATGAGCGAACCGAGCGTACGTGCGCGTATGGAAGAGACCTGGGGCATACGTGCAATGGATGCGAATTTCGGGATGGCCGATATTTTGAGCATCATGGGATCAGAATGCGATTATCGCCAGGGCCTGCACTTCCACGCGCAAGGAGCTGTGGCCGTCGAGTTGATCGAACCCGAAACAGGCACTCCCCTTACGCTCACCGAGGGCGCCGAAGGCGAGTTAGTGTACACCCATCTCCTCAAGGAGGCACAACCCCTGGTACGCTATCGTGCTCGCGATGTGGTGCGCATCCTGGGAACTGGACCATGCGAATGTGGGCGAACGAGCTTTCGCTTCCGTATCCTGGGTCGCAGTGATGACATGCTCCAGGTACGTGGTGTCAATGTCTTTCCCACTGCTGTAGGCAATACACTGGTCCACCTCTCGAACCAGCTCTCTGGCGAGTTCCAAATTATCGTCGATCATCCTCCCCCGCACCAGTACTTACGGGTGCGCGTAGAACTGGCGCAGAACCTGGTCCCCACTCATGTAGGAGGTTTATCCCAGCAGATTATCCAGGCGCTCCGCGAGCAGCTTAGCTTCCGTGCCGAGCCAGAGCTGGTTCCTTATGGGACGCTCCCGCGCACAGAGCAAAAGGCCCGCCGTGTCATCAAGACCTACGAACAGGCTGGCAGTTGAAATCGCCAACCATCTGAACAAGAAGAGAAGGAGCCATGATGAGCAGCGCACCACTTGTCCTCTCTACCGTTGCCAATAAAATTGCCTATGTGGTGATGAACCGGCCAGGTGCGATGAATGCCATGAGCCGGGCAATGATTACTGAACTTCGCCGGGCCCTGGAGCATGCCCAGAGCAATCCTGACGTCTCGATCATTGTCTTATCGGGCGCAGGAGGTAACTTCTGCGCTGGCGATGACCTGAAGGAATCTGAGCACCAGAGTGCAGAAGACTTCCTGGCGCTGATTCTGGATCTGCAACGACTCACCCGCTTACTACTGATGGATGAGAAGCCAAGCATCGCGGCTATGGATGGCTATGCCCTGGGTGGGGGATTCGAACTAGCTCTGGCCTGCGATTTTCGCGTCGCCAGCACCCGTGCGCGCATGGGATGTGTGGAAGCGAGTGTGGGCATGGTCATCACAGGCGGCACCACTGTGCTGCTCCCACAGCTGGTTGGACAGGGCATGGCGCGGGAGATCATCCTGTTCGCCGACATCATGGAAGCCGCCGTCGCCCAGCGTATTGGGCTGCTCCATCGCCTGGTCGAGCCGGAACTTCTTGACGCCGAGGTGCAGGCGCTGGCCAGCAAGATGCTGAGCCGTGCGCCGCTCTCCCTGCGCGAGAGCAAGCGGCTGCTCAATCGCCCACTGGAAACCGAATTGGAGCGTGCCTTCCAGAACGAGATTGAGGCAATCATGCGCTGTTTTAGTACTGCTGATGCTCACGAGGCCACCGTGGCCTTCCGCGAAAAACGTCCCCCCCTCTTTGTGGGAAAGTAATATCTAGTCTCAGTGCAAATTGGTGTCAAGATGAGTGACATAAGGAGAGTGAGAAACATGCCAGCAACAGAAGCAACATTTAAAGCATTTGTCGTCGATAAAAAAGAAGACGGTTTTACCGCAACCTTCAAAGATTTAACTCTGGCTGACCTGCCACCTGGCGAGGTTCTGGTCAAAGTAGCCTACTCGAGCGTGAACTACAAAGATGGCCTGGCCTCCATTCCAGAAGGCAAAATTGTACGCAACTATCCTTTCGTGCCCGGTATTGATCTTTCGGGAGTGGTGGCCGAATCCAGCGATCCACGCTTCAAACCTGGTGACGAAGTCATAGTCACCAGCTATGAACTGGGCGTCTCTCACTATGGTGGATTCAGCGAATATGCTCGCGTCAAAGCCGATTGGGTGGTGCCCTTGCCTTCGGGCCTCACCCTCAAAGAGGCGATGGCGCTGGGTACAGCTGGCTTCACCGCCGCCCTTGCAATATATAAGCAGGAGTACAACGGCCTCAAGCCGCAGAACGGGCCCGTGCTGGTCACCGGTGCAACGGGGGGACTGGGGAGCGTTGCTATCAGCATCCTCAAAAACCGGGCATATACTGTGGCAGCCAGTACCGGCAAAGAGTCGGAGCATGACTATCTCAAAGCACTGGGCGCCGGTGAGATCTTAACTCGTGAGGAAACGTCAGTTGAGAGCAATCGTCCTATGGAGAAAGAGCGCTGGGCTGGGAGCGTCGATGCTGTTGGCGGTACCACGTTGGCCAATCTCCTTCGTACTACCAGGTATGGCGGCTCAATCGCCTCGTGTGGTAACACCGGGGGACCGAATTTCAGCGCGACTGTCTTCCCACTCATCTTGCGCAGCATTAACTTGCTGGGCATCGACTCGGTAAACTGCCCTATGGACTTGCGCCGCCAGATCTGGGAACACCTGGCCAGCGATTACAAGCCGGAGCACCTTCTCGATCTCATCGCGCACGAAGCTCCATTCGCGGAACTCCCTCAGGCGTTGGCCGCCGTTCTCAAAGGTGAAGTTAGAGGCCGCACGATTATCAAAGTGAGCTAGGAGCACTCTTATGCAAGAGCAATCTCGCCCCGCAGGGCGAACGCACATGTTGGATGAAATTCAGGAGCAGCCGGAAGCGCTGCGACGTACTCTAGCCGGTTCAACCGAGCCTGCCCGCCAGGTCACTCTGGAGGCTCAGCAGCGTGGTATAGATGTGATCATACTTGCTGCCCGTGGAACTTCCGATCACGCTGCTCTATATGCCCAGTATCTATTCCAGTACCTCAATGGTATTCCCGTCGCTCTCGCTACACCCTCGCTGTATACGCTCTATGGTACCTCGCTCAAGTTGGGGCGCGCTCTGGTCATAGGAATTTCTCAGTCCGGCGAATCCACTGATATCGTTGAGGTCGTTGCCAGGTCGCGCGAGGCGGGTGCCCTCACAGTAGGCATCACCAACCAGGAAGGGTCTCAATTGACCACGGCTGCTCAGCATACCTTGCTTTGTCATGCTGGACCTGAACGCAGCGTCGCTGCCACAAAAACCTATACCACCACCTGTGCAGTGCTCGCACTGCTGTCCGCCTTTCTCTCAGGCGGTGAACCACTGCGCGACGGCATCAAGAGCATTCCTGACCTCGTCGCAGCGGCGCTCAAGTGTGAAGAACAGGTTGTACGTGTAGCCGAACGCTACGTCCATGCCCGTGACTGTGTGGTGTTAGGGCGCGTCTTCCAGTACAGTACCGCTCGCGAGACGGCCCTGAAACTGGAAGAAACCTGCTATGTTGTTTCGACACCTTTCTCTACCGCCGATTTCAAACATGGACCTGCCGCGCTGGTTGATCGTGGCCTGCCCGTCATCGTCTTCGCGCCGCCAGGGCGTACCTCAGCCGATTCGCTTGAGTTGCTCCAATGGCTGCGTGAGAACGGCGCAGATTGCCTGGTGGTGACTGAGGATGAGCGCATGCAGGAACTGGCAACGACATCCATTCGACTCGAACTGCCCGCGTTGGCAACTGGAGTTACCCCTGCGACGCTTGGAACAGGGGGCAGGAATGACCCGGCGAAAGATGTGCGAGCCGGCCTTGCCGAACTGCTCGCGCCAATACCCTATATCATACCTGGTCAGCTCTTTGCTAACTATCTGGCCCTGTATAAAGGACTGAATCCCGATCAGCCGCGCAGCCTGACAAAAATTACCCGTACACGCTGATGCCTTTTTTTCTTATAGTCTTCTCGATACAAACGAGTTCCCATTAACCGTGGGCCTAGCGAGGTGAGAAGGCCTGTCTCCCCGTAATCTCCCGTCCAACAATCAGCGACTGGATGGTATCTGTACCCTCGTAGGTGAACACCGCTTCAATATCAGCATGGTGGCGGGCAATGTGGTAGTCGAGTAGAATCCCATTGCCGCCAAGCATTTCGCGTGCATCAGCAACAACCTCACGGGCAAGCCGGGCATTATTCATCTTCGCCATTGAAGCCATTGAGGCCGTCATTTTATGCTCTTCCTGCAGTTGGCCAAGTCGCAGACAGAGAAGTTGCATGGTCGTCACATTGGCAAGCATAATGGCAAGCTTATTCTGGATGATTTGAAAGCTGATGAGCGGCTTGTCAAACTGAATACGCTCCTTTGCATAAGTGAGCGCAATCTCATAGGCGGCAATAGCATGACCAACCGCCTCCCAGGCTACACCGGAGCGCGTGGCGGTGAGCACGAGCGCGGTATCCTTGAAGCTGCGTGAAAGCGCGAGACGGTTTTCTGCTGGCACACGGACATCGGTGAGCGAAATATCCGTCTGCCAGACGGCACGTTTGGACACTTTGCCGGTCATAACCTTTGGCTCGAAACCCGGTGTCCCCTTCTCAACGAGGAAGCCACCCACGTTGCCTTCGTCGTCACGCGCCCAGATAACTGTGACATCGGCAAAGGAGGCATTACCGATCCAGCGCTTGGCTCCGTTTATGATGTACTCGTTGCCATCGCGCTGCGCACGGGTCTCCAGCGCTACCGCGTCAGAGCCATGATTCGGCTCAGTCAGACCAAAAGCCCCGATCTTCTCCATGCGTGCCATCGCTGGCAGCCAGCGCTGTTTTTGTTCTTCCGAGCCCAGCATTGAGATCGAGTGCATCGCCAGCCCGGAATGGACGCCGAAAAATGTGCAGACACTGGCATCTCCACGCGCCATCTCTAACATGATAAGGCCAGAGGCTACAGCGCTCAGACCAGGGCAACCATACCCCTTGATATCGTTTCCGGCGATGTTGAGAGCTGCAATTTTAGGAACGAGTTCAAAGGGGAACTCAGCTCGTTCCCAGTAGTCGTTGATGATGGGAATGACCTCCTTGTCGCAGAAGACACGGACTTTATCCCGAACGTTGCGCTCCTCCTCAGTCAACAGCTCATCCATCAGATAAAAATCGGTTCCGAGCGACTGCCCGAGTGATTTTTCCAGATCGGCTACCATACTTGCTTCCTTTCATTCCCTGTTTCCTCGAAAAAAGATGCTTTCCTTATTACGTTTTCAGCTGAAAAAAAGGTGACGCTTTAATACTACAACATATTATAATCTGTAATGTACAGCTTTTTCTCCTCCCTCGGTCCAGCATAGTGCTACCAGAGTAGTATGTTTCTTCTCCCAACCCAATGATACTCAAAATACTCCTCTGTAAAATTACGGATGTACAATTGCGGAGTTTTATACTACAATAGAGGTGAAGTAATCATGAGAGAGAGTAATGTAACCTGACCACCAATGTAACCATCTAGATAGGAGAGGCCAGCATGAACGAGTCCCTTCTTGCCCGCGACCAGCTGCTGGCCTTCAAATTCTTCATTCCCTCTGTCTCTCATGCCTTAATCCTGCGTTCCCGTTTGACAGATCTGCTGCTCAGGACAAGTTTCTACCTTAGTCTCACCCTCGTCTCGGCTCCCGTCGGCTTCGGCAAGACCACCCTGCTTTCTTTCTGATATGACCACAGGCGTAGAGGCAACCGTTAAAGTGTTTTGAAGTTTTTATCGCTCTCCAGAAATGGTTGTCTGCAGGCGACCAATGAAAGGAAAGGAATCATGAACCAGGTCCATATTTGTGAACATAATGAGCTACTTTCCACCAAGTTCCATGCG
>Ga0209577_10007145_pt1 | contig 10285 bp, 10 predicted proteins | sample GraSoiAngelo_109_FD_185874 | JGI IMG/M metagenome (GOLD analysis project Ga0209577, IMG submission 185874) | Grasslands soil microbial communities from the Angelo Coastal Reserve, California, USA - 14_0903_12_20cm (SPAdes) (version 2) | ecosystem: Environmental > Terrestrial > Soil > Grasslands...
CACGTCTTCGAAGACGGTCCGGCGCCTACCGGCCTGCGCTATTGCATGAATTCCGCGGCGCTCGATTTGAAACCGGCGAATGAGATCCCGGAAAAGAAATAGGACAGCTTCGATAGCGGCTGTCCTAAAGCGCGGCGTCCTGCCGGCTTCAATTTCCAATGTAGCGTCCGCACCTGCCCGCAATCACGGCGCTCGTGCGTCGACGAGGGAATTTCGACCAGGGTCTTTCTTGTGCTCTACGCCCCGGCTGCGGCCGTCGTTGCTTTGGCCGCATCGTTTGCCGGCGGCTTCGGAGCCTCAACGTGCTTCGCTTGCTGCTGAGGCTGCTTGCCTTTCTGCTCGGCGGCCTGCACCTGGACGCTGCCCTTCAGAATCGCGCCATCTTCCACACTGATGCGCTGGACCACCACGTCGCCCGTCACCGAGCCCTCGCTGCGAATATCCAGCCGATCGCTGCAGATGATATTTCCCTGCACCTTGCCCATGATCACCACTTCACGGGCATTGATGTCCGCCGTTACCGCTCCATTGCGGCCGATGGTGACCCGGTTTTCGGGAATATTGATGGTGCCTTCGATGCGTCCGTCGACGAAAAGCGATTCCGCGCCGCTGATCTCGCCCTTGATCACGAGTGAGCGGCCGATCGTGGCTTGTTCCATGGGCGCGCTCGAAGCCTTCACGGGCGCGTACGCGTTCGGGTTGGACGCGATGGGCGTCGCATTCTTATTTTCTGGTGGCTGCAACATGGATACCGACCTTCCTTGATTTCCGCCCGTGCTCCCGCGGAGCCTCGGTGATTGCGGTGCGTCTGTGGCCCTTGGCCATCCTGAATATCGCATGCCAGTAAGTAATCAAACAGGTTACTGAAGAGCTTGTACGGATGCCGGGAAGCCCCTGTTTACGGGCCTATTGTGATCATCCATGTTTTCCACATGGGGGCTCTTTCGAGCTATCCGGATAGCCCATTGGTGCCATTCCCTGCGTTCCCTGCAGAACGTAGAGTGGTTGTCGAGCAGCACTTGGGGGAGGGCTGTTTAACTGGCGTCCCGTGACTCTTTGAGTCAGGGGCGCTTTGTTTTTCTGCCGATTTTTTGTCTGCGGTGCTCCGCCGCCCTTTCGCCACCCGCCAGTTTTTACCCGCGAACCAACTGCCTCCTGTATCATCCGGCCATCATGGTGGCTAATGAATCCAAAAGACTGGCTGAGCTTTATGCCGCAATGAATGATGGAGAACTGGAGAACATCGCGAAGAATCCCAACTCGCTGACAGATGCGGCCCAAGTCGCCCTCGCCACAGAGTTGCGCCGCAGAGATTTGGCGCCGCACACGCCGGATATGCCCGAAGGCTACGAGAAAGCGGAGTATCGCGGCTTGGTAACTATCCGGAAGTTCCGCGATCAGGCGGAAGCCTTTCTGGCCAAAGGGAGTTTGGAATCGGCTGGTATCGAGAGCTTTCTGGTGGACGACAACATGGTGCGCATCTTCGTACCAACCTTTACGGGCGGTGTGCGGCTGCAGGTGCGGGCAGAGGACGCGATCTTGGCTGCGGAAGTTCTCGATGAACCGAATCTCGAGGATTTTGATCTCGAGAGCTAGGGAGAATCGTCGGGAACGCCGCTGCTGCGCGGTGGAAGCTGGACCAAGACTGACCTCCTTGCCGGCTCTGCGATATTCCTATTCACGAAACAAAGCCCGCTCCTCGCAAGAGAAGCGGGCCCCTTATCCAAGGCTGCGAAGTCGTTCTAGTCTTCTCCCCGGCCACTGAACAGATCTGACATGACGCTCACGTTCGCGTCGCATGCATGGTTCAGGCAGGGCAGTCCAAAGGCTGCTTCGATACTCTTGGTTAAGGAGAAATGGGTGTAGCGCTTCCCGCTGCGCACCCCGTGCTCGCCATAATTGGTATCGACGATTGCGACGACCTGGTTGGTTGTGGGTGCGAGGCTGTAGTCGTTCTCGTCCCACACCACGACAATCGCGCTGCGTCCGCGGTGCCATACCGAAGACCCATGGATGGCGTTCACCAACGTGCGCAGCGTGACATCACCGAGGTAGATCAGCGCCGGGTTCAGTCCACTCTGCGTGCCATTGTCATTGGGGTCGAAATCGCATTGCGGACCGCCGTTGCCGCGCCCGTGCTGGTCGTTGCATTGGTTCGGCGCGATCAACGAGAAAGACGGCACATGTCCGGAGGCCAGGTCATCAAACAAACCGCGCGGACCTTCGAACCCGACCACGTTCTTCAGGCTGTTACGCGGATTTTCACCTTCCTGCACGCTCCGGAAATACACGAACGGATTGTGTTTCGCTGCGTACAGCTTGACCAGGCTCTGCGTCTCACCCGGCAGCACGCCGGGAATGTTCGAGCTGTCAGTGAAGAACCCGTCCGCGAAATTGACTCCATCCGCCCCGCTCGGAGGCAGGTTTTCCTGGTAACTCTTCCAACTCAAGCCGGCCTCGACCAGTTGATCTCCAATCATCTTGCCGGATGTATTTTGGGCCGCCGGAATCGACTGTACCCCGTCGATATTGATGTCCCCTGGAACGCTCTGTACTTCGTTTGTGCTGTCGAATGCGGGTGTGGCCGCGTCGGTCCCCATTCCCGCAATCGGGCAAACGTTCGGGCTGGCCGGATTGTCGGTGTTCACTGTGCCCGAAGCAAGATTGGTCGAGCAGTTCGCATTGTGCCAGTCTGGGTTGTTATCGCTGTGCACACCAAAATTCGAGGCGCCCACAATTTCCAGATAGTTGGTCGAACTGGGGTGCGCGACCGCAAAGTAGTTGGTGGCCAGATTCGCTGACCGTGCGTACTTGTTCGCAAAGGGAGCGTTCGGGTTATTGAGAATCTGGCTGTAGCCATGATTTTCCATCATGATCACGAACACGTGATCCAGGTGCGGAACGCCCTTGGGGACCGCGCCTTCGGCGCCGAACACCGTCCCCACCATTGCAATCACCAGCAGCGCCAGAATTGGCGATTGGTGCTTCATGTCAGTCACATTTCCCTCCAGGAAACAGTCGCCGAGTGGTAGGCCGTTGCTCAATGGGCGCCCGCTCGACCATTGGCAAGCTAGTCAGAGTTTGTTACCGTTCCATGAATAGAAAATTAAGTTTCGGTGAATATCGATTTGAGACACGCCGAGAGTGCTTGCTGGACAACGATTTTGAGGGTCTGCGCCAACGCGGTTATGGACCGGTTTCCTGCTGGCAGGAACCGTTCTTTTCCTGCAATATCAGCACAGAAAACCGCTGCAACCGAAGGCCTCATAGTGGGCAAGTTCGCCGCGCAAATGCTTTTGTGCGCCTGCTTGTCGGTATTCACCGTCGCGCAAAACAGCCAGAGCATTGATCGACTCTCGGTGACGTCGCTCGCGGTTGCGGTCTTTCACGGCGACGCCTCCATCGGTAGCGCTACCGGTTTTGTGCTGCAGAAAAATCACAACTACTACCTCGTGACCAGCCGCCACGTGGTCCTGATGTGTGCCGAAGACACAAACCCCAACAACGTCGGTGGTTGGATATGCGCGGATAGGCTGAAGATCTTGCACAATACGGCGGGCCGTCTAGGCGATTGGTTCTGGGTGGAAGAGGATTTATACGATGACAGCAAGCACAAGCGGTGGCTGGAACACCCCACGCTGGGCGCGTCCGCGGACCTGGTTGCGCTCCCGTTGAAGAACACGTCGGGGGTGGAGTTCTATCCACTCGACCTCGCGCTCCGCAATTCCGACATGCAACTCGCGCCCGGCGATCCCGTCAATATCGTAGGCTTTCCTTTGGGAGAGACGCAGGGTGGGGGACTGCCCATCTGGAAGACAGGGACCATCGCGAGCGATCTCGACATCAATTACGGGGGAAAGGCCAAGTTTCTGGTGGATGCCACCGCTCGATTGGGAATGTCCGGATCCCCGGTGTATGCGCGGCGATTTGCGCAGGACAAGTCTGGGGGCACGAACCCGGTCGGCGTCACGAAATTTCTGGGTGTCTACTCGGAGGAGAATCAGGCGCTTGAACTGGGAGCTGTTTGGAAGGCCGAGGCCGTCTCCGCGCTTTATGACTCGTTGCCCTAGCGAAGTAGAACGCAAAATCTTAAACCGCAAAGGCCGCGAAGGAACCGCGAAGAGCGCAAAGAAGAGCCGATGGGTATTCTCGATCGTTTTGGGGAAGTCACGCAGAGAGGCAAAGTCTTAAATCGCAGAGAACGCCGAGAACGGCGGCAGAAAACGCAGAGACTCAGGGAAGCGGCTGAGGCTTACGATGTCGAAGCTTGATGCGCTTATAACGCGTTACCAGCAGTGCATTAAGATCAAACAGTTTTCGCCGCCGGGATTCAGCATCTTACAAACCCTTTACCAGAAAATGACATTCGCCTGACACAACCTTGTGCGACGGTGGATACGCTACGTGGCATTCGCGACCATCTCGTCTCGGGAGGTGTGTCATGCGCAAAGCGTGTTTCTTGCTGCTTCTCACAGTTGCCACGCTCGGGTGTGGTTACAGTTCCAAAAATGGCACCGTGGCTGCCACTGCTCCCACCATCACACAACTGTCACCCAGCAGTATGACCGCCGGGGGCGCTGCTTTCACTCTGACAGTATCCGGGGCAAACTTTGCTAGCGGTGCCGTCGTCTCTTGGAATGGGGGGACTGTGACCACGACTTTTGTTTCGTCGTCAAAGCTTACAGCCGCGATTCCGGCTGCTAATATCGCGAACGCCGGAACCGTGCTCGTGCACGTGACGAACCCCGGTGGAACAGGAATCTACATGAGCCAAGCAGGTCAGAGTTCTGCGACGGTGGATTTTACAGTTATGCCGTAGCCGAGCGGGATTACAAAGCTGTCTCGATATCTCGTACATCACGGCGCGGAACTTCGTGTCCGCTTCCGGCTCGGCCGTAAGTCCCCACATGTTAATAGGAGTTTACAAAAGGTTGGCACGTCTGAACTTCTCAAGCCTCAGATGTGAAGATAGTATCGGAAGCGACGAGGATGCTCACGGTGCCGCTTATATTTACCGCTGCGATGCTGACGATTATCGGCCTGGTACTTTTCAACGCTGCGCGCTCTTAAAAGCGCACGTCCTTTTTTCACTCGTTCCCTAGCCGCTTGTCCGGTTCAAACCTTGCGTCGTAAACCTGCTACGACAAAGCGCCCCGGACTTAGAAAGTCACGGGACGCCTGTCCGAGCAGCCCTCCCCCGAGTACTGCTCGCTCTGAGGCTCGCAGCGCCGAGGTGGCCCACTCGAGGAAGGGTTCAGGAATGCTCCCTCGATTCCCCATCGGTACCGCCAGCCACAAAAACGTTAGTCGCTGCGGCGCTCTCGTAAAATGGCACGAGCGTGCCGCAGCGTGGCACAAAATGGGGACGGAAGCTTGTGATAAGGGACGGGAGAAAAGTTCCGTCCGACGATTACTGGATTGAGCTGGCGGCCTCCGAGAACACGCTGTTCGCGTTGCTGCCAATCATGCGGATGGTACCGACGACGATGACGAGGATGACCGCTAGCATGACTGCGTATTCAGCAATGTCTTGCCCTTGGTCATCCGACCAAAGCGTGGAGAGAAGGGGGAGGGACATATTGTTCACCAACCTGAGTGGGATTTACCGAGGGTGATTGTCAATGATCCGATCGTGCCAGAACAGATGACGAAAGTCATATGAACTAGTGGGTATCTGGCCGCGTCGCGGCTGTTCCCCCAGGTCTCAGGTGTCAGGTCTCAAGCATCCAAGTTCTCGCTGCTGGAGTGTCCAAAGGAGGGTTCGATCAGTTGGCCGTTTCCAGGCTCTGCGACAATGCTTCCCACTCTGCCATGAGCGACGCCAGTTCTTTCCGCCGCGCCTCGAGTTCCTGATTTTGCCGCTGCGTTTCTTCTGCGCTGACAAATGTCAGCAACGAGGTTTCGCAATGAGCAATAGCAGTTTCCACGCGAGCTATTTCCTCTTCGAATTCATGGACGCGCTCTTCAAGCTGTTTGCGCTTGATCGGATTCAGCCGCTTGCCCTTCGATTCTTCACGGGCAGACGAACGTTCCACGCTCTCATTTCCATTCGCGGAGACTTTCCCCGCCTGCGACCCGTTCCCCGATGACCCGCGTGTGGGCACATCCGCGAGCGTAGGCACGTCGGCCACCCGGCCCTCTTTACGCCAGCGATAGTCTTCGTAGTTTCCGGGATAAACCTCCACGCGACCGTCCCCGATCTCGAACACGCGCGTGGCCAGCTTGTCGATGAAGTAGCGATCGTGCGAAACCAGTACTACCGTCCCCGTATATGCTGCCAGCGCATCGAGCAGGATGTCCTTGGCTCGCATGTCGAGGTGGTTGGTTGGCTCGTCGAGCAGCAGGAAATTGGCGGGATGAAGCAGCAATCTCAGCAGCGCATACCGCCCACGTTCACCGCCTGAGAGCACGCCGATTCGTTTGAATACGTCGTCGGCCTGAAACAAAAAGCATCCCAGCAAACTGCGCAACTCGGTTTGGGTCGAGCGCGGCGAAAGCTCTCCCAAATCATCGAGAATGCGAGCATCCGGATTCAGTTCCTTGTACTGGTCCTGTGCGAAATAGTCCGCTTCCACGTTGTGCCCGCTTTTATATTCGCCGGCACTCAGGGGCTCGATGGCCGCCAGCAACTTGATAAGCGTTGATTTGCCCGCTCCATTCACCCCCACCAGGGCGATGCGATCGCCACGTTCGATGATGAAATTCACATTTCGAAAAACTTCGTTCGCACCGTAGCTCTTGGCCACGTTCTTGAACTCAGCCACGATCCGCCCGCTGGGCTTCGGCTGCGGAAAGGAGAAGTGAATCGTCTTCTCTTCAGGCGGAATCTCGATCCGCTCCATCTTCTCCAATTCCTTGATGCGGCTCTGCACCTGCTTGGCCTTGGTCGCCTGGTAGCGGAAGCGGTTGATAAATACTTCCAACTGCTCGATGCGTTCGCGCTGATTTCGATACGCCGCTTCCAGTTGCTCTCGCCGCTGGGTCTTCTCGGCAAGGTACTTGTCGTAGTTGCCGCTGTAGAAGAAAAGCTGCCGGTTCCAGATTTCGACCGTCTTCTTCACCGTGACATCGAGGAAGTAGCGATCGTGGGAAATCAGCAGGAAGGCATACGGATATTCGTTCAGGTATTCTTCGAGCCAGTTGCGGGCTTCGAGATCGAGATGATTGGTCGGCTCATCGAGCAGCAGCAGGTTGGGCCGTTGGAGCAGGAGCTTTGCGAGCGCCAGGCGCATCTGCCAGCCACCCGAGAACTCATCCGTTAGGCGCGTCCAGTCTTGCTTGCGGAAACCAAGTCCCGTGAGCACGGTTCCGACTTTTGCTTCAACGGCATAGCCATCGCGCGTCTGGAACTCGTGCTCCAGGCGATGGTAACGGTCCGCGACCTGCGCGTATTCGACCGATTCGTGCGGCAGTTCCGACATCTTCCGCGTCAACTGCTCCATCTCTTGTTCCATTTGGCGGAGCTCGTCGAAGACCGCCATGCACTCGGCGAAAACGCTTCTGCCGGATAACGTCAATCCGTCCTGCGGCAGATATCCAGCCGAAGTGCCTTTTGCGATGGTGATGGAGCCGTAGTCCAGGGTCTCGAGCCCGGCCAGGATCTTCATGAGCGTCGACTTGCCGGTTCCGTTGGCGCCGACCAGACCAATGCGGTCCTGCGGAGTGATGAGCCAGTCCGCGTTCTCGAACAGCAGTTTGTGGCCGAAGCGTTTCCCGGCGCCGGAGAGCTGAATCATGACGACCTATTCATCGTCTCACGGGAAAGCAGATTGCAGAAGGGAAGTGGCCCCCGTCCAAGCTTCGCGTGGGCGGAAATTTTGTGCGGAGCCGGGGACTGGAAGACACTTACTGCTTCGGTGTCGGCTCCATCGGATCATGCTGCCCATTCTGACCCTGTGCATTCACGTCAGTGATGGGCGTAGCTGTAGAAGGCGGCTTTCGCGCGCGCGCTGCGCGCGCCAGATCTCCCAACGATGGCTGCTGCGGCTTGCTGGCCGGCACCGTCTCGGTGCCATCTTGTTTCGCCATCGGCACGTCCAGTGATAGCGGCTGCCCGGCTACATGAATCTTGCTTTGCCATGCCTGGAATCCGACCATGCGCAGCACGACGACATGATCACCTGACATGACGTGCAGTGTGTAAGGCGTGCTTCCCGCCAGTCGGCCGTCCACTGAGATCTCCGCGTTCGGAGGCGTCGAGGCGACCTTGACTTCGGTGGTCGGCCCGCTAGCCGCACGCAGCCGAGTCAGATCCAAGGGTTGGTTTCCATTGATATAAGCAGTGAGATCGGTTCCCTGGGTGATGCTGGCATCTTGTCCGCTGCTGGAAACGATGGTGCTTTGATCATCGCGGATCAATTTGTTCTTCGACGCGCGGATGGGCACCCGCTGGCCGTCCGCCAGCGTCACTGACTCAAGGTTGATATCGATCCAGCCCCCGCGTGCGTTGGCGCCGGAGCGCAGATTCGTGACCTGGGCGTTCCCCACGCTGCCTTTCGGAATGACGACCACGTCACTGACGCGAACATCCTCCGCGACTTCGAGTTCGAGGCCCTCGCCGACCCGCACCCCGGTGAATGCGCTTCCCAATCGCAACTTCACCGCTGTGCCGTCCGCAAGCACGACATTGACAGGAGTGGTGTTGGCGGCAGCGCCCTGCGGCGAAGGAGCTTGCGCTTCGGAACGCAGAGCGAATCCGGCAATCAGGAGTGTCACCAGAATCTTCGTCTTGGTCATGGCATTCTCCGCTGGCCAGGAACTCACTTTGGCGCACATCTATTGTTTCAATAAACTCGACGATGCCATAGTTACGGGAGTCATGGCCTGCGGATGAGGGACAAACCGCGCAGAACGGGCAGTTTGAAGACTTTCAGGAGGGCTGGACAGAGCGTGGGTTGCGCGCTTCGGGATAGCTTGGGAGCACAGCTTTCTCCTGTTGAATACACTCCAAGGCGCGGTCGATCACGGCTTGCAGTTCGGCTGCGTATTTTACTTCGCGTCCCTTCGCAAGCATTTTGCGCGCTTCAAGGGCATCGAACCAGGTCGGATTCCGCATGGTTTCGCTGGGGGTCTGCAGCCGGGTGATCTCCATCAGGAAGGCCTTCACCACAAACTCCTGTACGCCGGCCGGCTGCCAGAACACGCCCTTGGAATGGAGATAGAGATGAAAGTGATGAGGCTCGATCACGCCGACCGCACCGGCTTCTTCCAAGGCTTCGCGCGCGGCCGCCTGACTGTGCGACAGCCGGGGCTCCGTGCATCCCTTGGGAAATGTCCATTTATTGCCGCCGTTCGTGTTGACCAGCAGGAATTCGACCGAAGGGCCGCGTCCCCGATAGCACACCGCCGCGACCTGCAAAGGCAACGATTTCGCAATGCGCGGAGCACCCATGAGGCTAGTCTCCTATGATTAGTTTACGAGCAAAGTATTTCAGAAGTGTGAATGTGCAACAAAAAGTGTGCAGTGAGGGGTAACCAAGGTTACTCCCCTCTCCCCCGCAAAGACGATCGCGAACCGCTCGCCAATACATCCACTCGGTCGCTCTCTGCATCTTGTCCCTGTTATGCTGGGTTGGAAACTACTCAGGCAACGCAACTTACACGGATCGGCATCTTTTGCGAATAAGAGTTGATCGAGGCCGAGTCAAATTAAGGGATTTCGGGTTCACACTTGAGAAAAAATGGAAGGACGGGCGTCTCGCCCGCCTTTCCACGAAAAATGCGGGGTGAGCCTGTAATCGGATGTGTGCGCTTCATGACTCGCGGCTTGGGGTGAATCGAAACATGACCGCGCAAACTATGTATCGCCGAGAGGCCTTTTGCCTGGTCGTTAAACCTACCTTCCGGAGAGAGGACGCACTTGAAAAAAATCACTTTTTGGCTCGCCGTAGGCGCCACATTTTTGATGGCCACAGCTGCCTACGGTCAACAGATGGATTTCGCTTTCGGTCTCGGTACCACCCATTCTGCCTCGGTCTCGTCTAACTCCACTTCGCCTTTTCCGCCCGCATCGCTCACGGGTGGGATTTACCCGTCATTCAGCGGTGATTTTCTGTTGCACAAGAGTTTTGGAGTTGGCGGGGAAATCGCCTGGCGAGGCGGGCAGGCGAACTATGATTTCTCGCAACCCTATCGCCCGATTTTTTGGGACTTCGATGGTGTCTACGCGCCGAGACTTGGCCCCCACGTGGCGGCTGAGTTGTCGGCGGGCATCGGAGCGGAAAGCACTCGCTTCTACACGAACTACGTCACCTGCAGTGCTATCAGTTGCACCAACTACGCCACC
>Ga0209577_10007146_pt1 | contig 10285 bp, 10 predicted proteins | sample GraSoiAngelo_109_FD_185874 | JGI IMG/M metagenome (GOLD analysis project Ga0209577, IMG submission 185874) | Grasslands soil microbial communities from the Angelo Coastal Reserve, California, USA - 14_0903_12_20cm (SPAdes) (version 2) | ecosystem: Environmental > Terrestrial > Soil > Grasslands...
ACCCGGCTCACTGCCTTCCTGCATGTCCTGTGTTCGATCCACCCAGCCGTAGGGAGCCCTATAGCTGAAACCGAAGAATGGATTGCGATAAACGCCGTCATTCATCGAGCCCGCGTCCGGAGTGGCTGATCTGGCGTGAGCAACGGGCCGGTGTGACTTGGACGAAGATTCAGAGGAAGTAGACGCCTGTTGCTTCGACCAAGCCGGGCCAGTTGAAGCGAAACACACGCAAAGCACGACAGCCGGGCAAATGGGTACCAGAGAAAACTTCATTTCCGCTTATCTTACAGGACAAAAGAACCGCAGGAATTTGCGGAGCTGCTGTAAATGCGTGGGGAAGGGCTTTCTAGGGCTGCGCGCAGGGCAGGCTCTTGCCGTCCCGAAGGCGGCAGGTACCAGTAATCGGCTCAGGCTCAAAGATCGACCGGACTCATCAAGCCGCCACGCTCATTCCCACCGGCTGCCCGCAATGCGCGCACCGCCGCGCATCAATCGGGATCTCGCTCAGGCACTCCGGACACTTCTTGGTTGTAGGATCAGCCGGCGCCGGAGCTTTCCGCATCCGCGCCACCAGCGCATTCACCGGAGTCACCACAAAGAAATAAACGGCAGCCGCCACCAGCAGAAACGCAACCAAGGCGTTAATGAAATCTCCCACGGCGAACCCGCTGCCGTTGATGGTGAACTGGATAGCGGAAAAATCCGGCTTGCCCACAATCGCCGCAATGAGTGGAGTTAGCAGGTCCTTGGTGAACGCCGTAACCACCGTGGCAAACCCCGCCCCGATCACCACGCCCACCGCCATGTCAATCACATTGCCACGCAGAATAAATTGCTTGAAACCTTTGAGCATAAGTGCCCCCTGGAGCAGAGGCGCCACTTTACGGCGGAAGAGGCGCGGGGTCAAGGGTTGAGATCAAGTGGGCAGCATGGAACAAAAGCTGGGCCTTGCCTCATGGCGCACTGCGGCAAGCAAAAATAGATTCGCATAAACCGATACCTCCACCGGGTGACCGCCGTCACAGACCGTCTGATTCCTTTTCAATAGTTCTTGTATGCGGAAAAATCCGGAAAGATCGATACTCGTACGCTCCGTATCAGGGCACGCCTTCAGGCGTGCCGAAATGATCCGAAGAAAAAGGCCCGGCTTTAGCCGCTGCATGGCCATTCCCAGCCGTCATTCCGACCAGTTCCGTATCGTTGCGGGCGAGCGTACATTTTTTGTGACATCTTCGACATGGGGCAAACGAAATCTGCTGCAGTCGACCCGAACAGCCGAGTTGTTCATACAGGTGTTATTTGCATATCGCGAGCAAGGGAAGTATCGCATCCACGAGTTTGTAGTCATGCCGGACCATTTTCATGTTCTGATCACGGTGGGACGAGACATGAGCATCGAGCGGGCGGTGCAGCTTATCAAAGGCGGATTTGCTTTCAGAGCCACACGCCAATTAGGGTTCACAGCGCCAGTTTGGCAGAAAGGTTTCTCCGAGGTGCGCGTGCTCGAACAGGAAGCATTCGCAGGGCAGGCTGAATATATCAGGGATAATCCCGTTGCCGCCCACTTGATTGATCGAGCTGAGGATTATCTCTATTCGTCGGCAGGCGCCCAATTCCAACTGGATCCGCCCCCGCAGCGGCTAAAGCCGCGTCTCTCTCATACCCTGATCGGCACGCCTGAAGGCGTGCCCTGATACAAACCATCTGACAGGCCGCGCCCGGCGCTCAGATCCTCATCGGCATCACAATATACCGGTACTTGTACTCATCCCCTTCGCCCGGCCGCAACTGTCCGGCCGACTGCGGATCCTTCAACTCCAGGCGCACATCGCCCGCGCCCACCGCTTTCAAAAAGTCCAGCAGATATTGCGCGTTGAAGCCGATGGTAAGCGTATCGCCGTTGTAGTTAGTCTCCAGCGAATCTTCGGACTCGCCCATCTCGGTGGATGAGGCCGAAATCTTTAACTCGCCTTTATCCAGCCGCAGGCGCACCGCCCGCGAGCGCTCATCGGCGAATTGGGCCACGCGCTGCACAGCCGCGTTCAAATCATCGCCATTGACTGTGATCAGTTTGTTATTGTCCTTGGGCAGCACGGCTTCGAAATTGGGGAACTGTCCGGTCAACTGCCGCGAAGTCAGCAGCCGCGGCCCGATACGGAAGTAGAGGGTCGATTCATCTTTGGCGAACTCGATCACTTCCACGTCCGTCGAATCCACCAGCGATTTCAGTTCATCCATCGCTTTTTTGGGGATCAGCGTCTTCATCTCCCCGGAGACGCCCTCGAATTTCTCACCGCTCCGTTCAATGTGGGCCAGGCGGTGCCCATCCGTCGCGACCATGGTAATGGACTCCGGCTTCAGCACCATCAGCGCGCCATTTAACGTATATCGCGATTCCTCATTGGCAATGGCAAAGCCGGTTTTGGCAATCATCGACCGCAGCACCTGCGCCGGAATCTTCACCACACCTGCTGTTGGAAACACGGGCAGACTTGGAAAATTCGACCGCGCCATGCCGACCATCTTCGTATTCGATCGCCCACAGCGAATGCTTACCCAGTGATTTTCCAGCAGCTTGATAGTGATATCGGCGTCGGGCAGCAGCTTGACGTAGTCGTGCAGCTTGCGGGCAGGAATCGTGCAGGAGCCTTCTTTCTTTACCTTGGCGCTACAGGAGGTGCGCAGGCTAAGGTCCAGATCGGTCGCGGTCAGCGACAACTTGTCCCCACCTGCTTCAAATAGGTAATTGGACAGAATAGGAATCGTAGTCTTACGCTCGACTACGCCCTGGGTCGCCGTAAGCTCTCGCAGGAGTTCAAACTTGCTGACCGTGATCTCCATCGTTGTCGTTCCCGTCGCAGCAGTGGCTACTTCCACCGGCATAACAGTCTCCCCTATGTAATGCGTCAGCAAACCGAAATCGGGTTAGCTGGGGAACCACAACTCCGGCTACTTGTGTAACTACCTTATATCAAAATAAAAACCTATAAAACCAGTAGTAATAGTAGGGGCTAGGGAAAAGTGGAAAATCAGTCCAACTTCCCTACTGCCATCATGTTCCATTCAGCCCCTCGTGTACAAAATAGGACCCGCACTTTGCGGTGGGAGCAGTACGGTTCGGCCGCTTAAACAGATTTCCATCCACTCTTACACAGCTTCCACATCTGCTCCACAACGCACCTGAAGGAAGACCTCTCTGCTGAGTGGAAATCTGCGGCGAGCCCGCGATTCATCCGCCTAGCTGCTCCGTAAGTTTGTTCAGCAGCCTGTTTAAATCCTTGTCGTTTTTGCGGACCTCCTCAATCTTCTCGACTGAGTGCAGCACCGTGGTGTGGTGCTTGCCGCCGAATTGCCGTCCAATTTCCGGCAACGAGGCCTCAGTCAAATGCTTGGCGAGGTACATGGCAATTTGACGTGGATAAACGATGGCACGTGAGTTGTTCTTAGCCTTGATCTCCGTCAGCCGCAGGCCAAATTGCTCGGCTACGGCTTTCTGGATTGACTCGATTGTCACTTTTCGTGCCTGCGAGTCTATGAAGTTTTTAAGCACCTGCTGGGCATAGGGCAGGGTAATATCCGCCCCAATGAGAGAGGAGTGGGCCACCAGGCGGATCAGCGCTCCCTCGAGTTCACGAACGTTCGAGCGGATGTTGGATGCTATGTACAGCGCCACATCGGTGGGCAGCGTGACCTTTTCCTGCTCCGACTTCTTCTGCAGGATGGCAACCTTCGTCTCCAAGTCGGGTGGCTGGATATCGGCGATCAATCCCCATTCAAAGCGGCTGCGCAGGCGATCCTCGATCTCGGCCAACTCCTTCGGCGGACGATCGCTGGCGATCACGATCTGCTTCATGGACTCGTGCAGCGCATTGAAGGTATGGAAGAACTCCTCCTGGGTGCGCTCCTTCTGAGCTAGAAACTGGATGTCGTCCACCAGCAGCACGTCTACATTGCGGAAGCGATCGCGGAAGCTGGTCATCTTGTCATAGCGCAGCGAGTTGATCATGTCATTGGTGAACTTCTCGCTGGAGACGTAGCAGATGGCTGCCTGCGGTAGTCGCCGCTTGATCTCATGCCCAATGGCCTGCATCAGATGCGTCTTGCCCATTCCGACACCGCCGTAGAGAAAAAGCGGGTTATAGGCCTTGGAAGGACGTTCAGCAACTGCCTGGCAGGCTGCGTGCGCGAATTGATTACCGCTTCCGATGACGAAGGCATCGAAGGTATAGCGAGGATTAAGTTGGGCAGCGCCGTCCCAATCGAATCGGGACTGGCTTCCACCTGCAGCGGACGTGGCCATCGAAAGTCCGCCATCGTGACGGACCGGCGTGGAGGCCGGATCATCTTCCGGCGTGACAAACTTTACGTCCTCGTACTCCAGACCGAGATTATCGATGGCTTCCTGGATCAGGTCGGCATACTTGTCGCCTACGTGGCGGAATTCCGCTGTAGGCACACGCACGAACAAAATGCCACCGCTGGCATGGCTATACCGAGTCGGTTTCAGCCAGGTGTCATAGGAGTGCCGGTTAATCTTTTTTTCGAGCGCATCCAGGATGCGCAACCACGGGTTGGGAACTATGCTTGGACTTGGAACGGACATAAACACTCATTGCTGGCCCGCGCGACGCTCACGGACCCGGTCTCACTTCAGTGGCGAAGAAGCTTGGTTTTGAAGAACAACCTCTGTGACTGGCAGAGGCGGCTGCCTTGGCAAAAATTCATTAAGTTGAACAGAGCGGCATACTAGCACAAATTTTTTTGGTGTGTGGAAATCTTCTCAGCTGATTTTCTTCAGTTGCGAAATCCGGCGCTCGGTTGGATGCTTCTGTCAAGTACTTAGCTAATAACTGCAACGTGAGTAGTGCAAAAAGGAAAGATTTTTTTCGAAATCCAGTGACCCGCTCAGGGAAGCGGGAAAAAAACATTTGTCTGCAGCGCAACCAAATCAGATTAGCGCCTCACCGCATTCTGGACGCTGGTCGTACCGGGGCCTTGTAGTCCTTGGGATAGACCACCACGGATCGGTGGCCTCCCTCCCCTTGGCTCTCGGTGCGCAGGTCGCCCTTATCGCGCAGGGCAAGATGCACGATGCGGCGCTCTCGTGAGGACATAGGCGCAAACGTGTACGGGGAGCCGGTTTTGCGGACTTTCTCGGCCGCTACGTCGGCAGCTAGGCGCAACTCCTCCAGGCGCATAGCGCGGTGATTCATGCAGTCGAAGGAAATTTTCTCGTGTTCGGTCCCTGGCAGGCGGAGTATTTCCAGGGCGATAAGTTCAATCGAACGGAGGAGCTCGGCGCCGCGTTCCAGCAAAAGCGCCGAGTCCGGGCCGGCAAATTCCACCAGGATCTCGGGGCGTTCCCAATCACGCTCTTCGGGCAGAGGAGGATCAACTGTGATGCGGTACTTAACGCGCAATCCCCCGTGCGCAACAATACCTTTCAACAGCTCATTGATCTTGTTTGCCGCAGCAATTTTGTCCGGGATAGCCATTGAATTAAGCCTTCAGCTCTCAGCCATCAGCGCTCAGCGAAACCGCACCGAAACTTTGACGTTCGCAGTGCGTTGACGGCTAACAGCTACTTGTCCTTCTTCCGCGCGCGCTTCTCCATCATTTCGCGCATTTCACGTCCAAGTTCTGTGCGGTTCATGATCGCCTGTTGCACAATGCCGATCAAGTTTCCTTCCGCCCAATAGAGGCAAAGTCCGGCCGCCAGGTTCCAGCTGATAACTCCCAGCATGACCGGCATCATCAGGTTCATCATCTTCTGCTGCGCCGGATCCATCCCCGCCTGCGGCGTCATGCGCTGCATGAACAGCATGGTGATGATAACGGCGATGGGCAAGATGTGCCACGGGTCCGGCGACGACAGATCTCTGATCCAAATCCAATGCGCATGGCGCAAATCGAGCACCGCGCCCAGCATGCTGTAATAGGCGAACAGGAACGGCATCTGAATGATCAAAGGCAGGCACCCACCGGCCGGATTCACGCCTTCTTTCTTGTAAAGCGCGGAAATGTCCACATTCATCTGCTGCTTGCGCGGGTCGCGCATGCCGTACTTCTTGTATTTTTCCTGGATGGACTTGATTTGCGGCGCGACCCGCTGCATCTTCAGCATCGACTTCATCTGCGAAATGCGTAGTGGTAACAAGGCCAGATTGATGATCAGAGTCTGGATGACGATGGCCCAGCCCCAGTTCGGCACCATGTGATCGTAAGTCCATTTCAGCCAAAGGAACAAAGGCCGCGCGATGATGCCGAAGAAACCAAAATTCACCAATCCCCGCAAATCCTGCTCAGCGCCTGTGATCGTCGGTACGTGGACTGACTCCACTATCGGCAGCGATTTCGGGCCTACAAACATCTGCCCGACGCTACGTCCCTTGGTGTTGCCCACCGCCGCGCCTAGAAGCTCCACCTTCACCGTGTCGTTGGGATTCGGGTTCTTCGCATCCTTCGGAACATCGAGCGAGTTCCGCAGCGTGACCATGGCCGCGTTCTGTGGCTCATCTGGAATGAAGACGGCGGCGAAGTACTGATTCACCACTCCTGCCCAATTGAAGGGACCCGGCAGTGTGTTGCCACCGCTGATCTTCTTTATCGCCAGGCGCTCGATTTTGCTGTTGTATTGGTATTCAATCCGGCCCGCAGCATAGGAAGCAGGGCTGGTCTCATCCCCGAATCCCGAGGGCCACATGGAGAAGGCCGGAATTTCGCTCCCCTTGTAGCTGACCGAGGTCTCCACTTTCACGACATAGGTGTGATCGAACTGGAATGTCTTGCGGACGGATACATCCGAATCGGAGTACTCGAACGTGACTGCTGCCGGAGCAGAAATCATTCCCTCCTGCGAAACCACAAAGAGAGCCGAGTTCAATTTATTGCGCAGTGATTCGTCGTAGGTCCACAGTGAGAGAGGATAGCCATATTTCTCCGCGGCGGCGACATTCACGAGTTCAAGCGGGTTTCCCTTGTCATCGTCATATTTTTTTAGAATCCATGACTTGACCTGCCCGCCATGGTTGCTGAACCGGATGCGGTACAAATCGTTTTCAATGGTCGTTTCCGCTTCTATTGCCGCTTGCTTGGTGCCCGAGGGCGGGAGCGTAGCGGGTCGGTGAGTGAGGGCGCTTGACACCGCGGCTCCAGGCGCGCTCTGATTTGCCGCACTCTGCGCCGGCGCCGTCTCGGCTTGCTTTTGTGGCTTGGTTTCTGCCGGCTGCGGCCCATATTTTTTCAGCAGCGGCTGGAACAACATGATGACCAGGAAGGTGAGCGCAAACACCAGCAGCAACCGCCGCTCCATCCCCGGTTCTTGATTAGGATTTTGAAAGTCTGCCAAATTATTAATACCGTCTAGTTGCAGCTGACTGCATCGGGGGTGGAGCAGGCCTCTGGGTCAGTGTGCGATCTCAAATCCTGTGCTCATCATTCTTGCGCCAACCGTCGGATCAACTCTGCAAGCCCGTAAGGGCGGAATTCATTAGCCCAGCGCGTGAGCGCTGGGTCAAAGCGAGGGAAACGAGCCAGCCCCGTAGGGGCGACACTCTTAGCGCAGGGCGTCAGCCCTGCATGAGCGTGAGGGCTTTAGCCCTGTGGCTTTCAACACAATCTTGATTCCCATACGTACCAGGCTCGTCCATAGCACAGCCGCGTCCATCCTTCACCACTGGATCGTATCCGCCTCTTGCCAACGGGTGGCAACGCAGCACTCGTCGGCTGGCCATAACCATGCCGCGAATTGCGCCATAACGTTCCACCGCCTCCATGGCATATTCGGAACACGTAGGCACATATCTACACGATGGCGGAAGCAAAGGCGAAATCAGCCACTTGTATCCGCGCAGCATTTGGAGCAGCAGCTTTTGTGCGACATGCCTCATAAATTGCTTATTTTGGTGACTTCGCCGCCAGCTTTTGCTGGATCACCGCGAAAGCCTGGCCCACTTCCCCCAGCAAATCCGCAAAATCTATTTTCAGAACCGACTTCTTGGGGTTAATCACCACATCTACTGGCACCGAGGATGTCATCGGCCGGAGCCGCACCGCTTCCCGCAGGCGCCGTTTGATCCGGTTGCGCTCGACCGCCCCGCCCAGAACTCGTCCGACCGTGAATCCGACTCGCAACCCGCCTGCCTGCGCCCGGCGCAGATAAAACACCGTCATATGAGCCGAAAAGTGTCGTCGTCCTTCTTTGTACACGCGCTCGAAATCAGCATGCCGCAGCAATCGCAGGCTGCGCGGAAACTTCCCACTCAACCCCCCACCCGACCGATTGTTGTGCCCTTGCGGGGCGACGTAACTCACGGTAGCCCACGCCCGAAAGTTTTACGAAGGCCCGTAATGCACGGAGAAAGGAAGTTTATTCGCGGAACCCGGGCTTCACTGAAACCCGCTTGCGACCCTTGGCACGGCGGCGCGAAATCACTGCCCGACCGGCCTTGGTCTTCATGCGCGTACGAAATCCGTGCGTCTTCGAGCGATGACGCCGGTTGGGCTGGAATGTGCGCTTGGGCATGAAAAATAGCTGCTCCTTACCTGGAAAAATCGCCGCAGAACAAACGAAGAGTATAAATGACGGGGAGCAAGGGCGGCAAACTAACGCTGGGTAGGATGTGGCGACGGGAAAAACGGCCCACCCTGGTTTTGGGTCATGGGCACGGCATGGGGTCAATGCGTGTAATCGCCGGTTTTGAACAACTGACAGAAACAGATGCCGTCATGGGCTAAACTCATTCACGTGAAAAAGTCGCCAGTTGCTTCCACGAGGCGGTACCATCACATCGGAATTCCCACTACCGAGCGTCGAGAAGGTGAACGCCTGATCGAGCACTATGCGACGTTCGTGTCTGGATATGAAACCAGCGCCTACGGAATCGAGTGGATGCGGTTCGAACCTGAAGCACCGGTCCCTGAACTTGTGCGTACTGTTCCGCATGTCGCCTTCGAAGTGGACGATCTCTCCGCTGAAATCGCCGGAAAAGAGATACTTATTGCGCCCAACTCACCCTCACCGGGCGTGAGCGTCGCTTTTATTGTCGAGAATGGAGCCCCAGTCGAGTTTCTCCAGTTTGATAAGAAGTGATGCTTGAAAACCGTCAATGGGGTTGTGGCGGATCGTTGGCGAAAAATCGCGATTACAGCACTCATCCGGGTCACTTGTGTAAACGCCCCTTTAACAACAGCTATGGGAGGCGCTAGAAGTGCAGTTTGACACGTTTCGTGCGTCCTGCCCATCAGGTGTAGCATGCAGTTTGGGTTGGGGGGGTGATACATGGCCCGCCGCAGAGAAACTCCCATTGAACGCATATTCCTGAAAGTCCTCCACCGCAAGATGAGTGCTGCGGAACGCCGTATCTTCCTCGGCAAGCGTAAAGCCAAACCCAAACAGGCATAGCTCCGATTCTGGCTGAGACTCGGCAATCGTCGATTGTTGGCGAAATCGCGTTTACACTAAAAATCGGGGTTCTGAGTGAAATCGCCCTGATGGCAACAGTTATCGCGAAAGATTCGAATTTCGTTGGTACGCAGTTTTCCGGCGATTTAAGCTCCACGTATGAGAGCGATGGTGTCAAGCGTTTTCGAGCACACTGCGGCATGCACTCGCAGAAGAGCGCCATTTCGCTCTCGTTGAGGAGTTTGCTCTGCCAGCCACGGCTCTAAGCAAGTTGGGGTGAGCGTCCGGAATGCACTCCGGACGCTCACGTTTGAGTAGGCCTGCACGAAATTTGGTTCGGGCCGAGATTAGCTGGGCTTCATTGCATCCCCGTGGAGTCTAGTCGCGAACTGAAGAAGAGGAAGAAGTTGGATCCGACTTCAATAGCTCTGCCGGCTGCTTCCGCATCATCCATTGCCTTGGCCGAGGTGATGCCGCTGCTCCCATCTGCAGACGGCCAGTCGCTCTGGTGAAGTATCAATACCGGCCTGACCTCCCACCAGATCGGGGTGGCATTCACGCGACTATTGTCCACAACGTGGCTGTGATTCGGGGTTGGGACGAAAATCGGCATTGTTGGAGGACCCGTCTTGCCCAATGCAGCCAACGTCACCGAAAGATCGACCGACGAGGCGTGCATGGTGCATGTGCCGGGTACGGGATGATTCGGGTCAGGACATTGGGTGGAAACGGCCGGATGCGTCTTCCAAGCTTCGGGCACAAACCCAAAGAACTTGATTAAGGCCGCTCCCAGAGCGGGCCCGCAGAGTTCGCCCGGCCTGCCTCCACTGGGGCATGCCATAGCGTCGTTCGGGTTTTGATCATTGTCCACGGAAAACATGG
>Ga0209577_10007147_pt1 | contig 10285 bp, 8 predicted proteins | sample GraSoiAngelo_109_FD_185874 | JGI IMG/M metagenome (GOLD analysis project Ga0209577, IMG submission 185874) | Grasslands soil microbial communities from the Angelo Coastal Reserve, California, USA - 14_0903_12_20cm (SPAdes) (version 2) | ecosystem: Environmental > Terrestrial > Soil > Grasslands ...
GTCGAGAATGAACTCCTGCGGCAGCAGGTGCAGGATTTCGCGATCGGAGGGCAAGGGAATCGCGCGAGCCTTGTCAACTGCCATGCGGATTTCGTCGCGGGTGATTTCGCGGGAGCGCGTTCCGAAGCTGATGCCGCCGTGACTGTTCACGCCGCGCACGTGGGATCCCGCGGCCCCGATGAGCGCGTGCTCGACTGCGGCTCCGGCGGAGTCCTCGGCCTCGACGACTGCTTTTTGAATGGCCGAGGCTGCCTTCTCCATGTCAACGATGAGGCCTTTGCGCGAGCCGCGCGATTCGGCGATGCCGTGCCCGCGATAGCGCAAACCGTTGTCGGTAATTTCCGCAACCAGCACGCAGGTCTTAGCACTGCCTACATCGATCGCCGTCAGAAGATTGGATTGCTGATTCGCCATCGTTATGGATGATCCTGTTCCTTGTCCTTATCTTTGTCTTTGGGAATACCCGCATTCGGTTTCCTGATGCTGTTGTTCCACGGTTTCACGATTAGTGGCGTTGGTTTGGTTGCTGCATCGTTGTGAACCACCACGGCTCCCGCGTTGGCTTTGCTGGCCTGATTCGCAGCCGGCGCGGACGTGTTTTTTGCCACAAATCTGCTTGAGCGTCTGGACCAGCGTGACTTGTGCGCTCGCTTCGTCGTGGGTCTCGTCCAGGCCTTGCCCACCCGCGTCGGTATGGGTGCGAGCGGCGGCTTTGCCGTAAATGTTGAGTGGCTGATGAGTGCGGTGGGTTTCACGCCGGCCGAAATCGCGGCCTTGGCGGCGGTAGCGGAGAGCGGTGCTTGCCGCACCACGCCCCGCAGGTCGGGATTTACCACGATCTGGCGGTCGTAACGGAGGTCCACCGACTGCAGCTTGTCAAATTGCTGGCGCCACTCGCGCACATGGCCAACGAAAATTTTGTAGCGATCGAGATAATTCGACGAACCGAGATGAACCAGGACTTCAGGATTCGCTACCGAGACTTTCACATCGTCGGCGTCGGAGAGATCAACTTCGCTCAGATCCTGGGAATAACGAGCCCCTCCGGAATCGAGTTCGCGAATGAGCTGGTTGTAAATTTTCATACGGGCAAAGCGAGTAGACGGAGGCTCGCCGGAGTTCATGCCTACGATCACGGGAAAGGAATATTTCTTCTTGTTGCCCGAGGGCAGATCCATCAGGGTGCCGACGGCGTCGATGAGGAAAATGCGGGGGCCGACGCGGGCGAAGGCTACCGGCGTGCGTTCCTGGATTTCAACCTTCAGCCGGTTGGGAACGAATCGCATGATGCTGGCCGATTCGACCCAGGGGATCTGCTCGAGCTGAGCTTTGCGCTGCGCCAGCGGAATAAAGAAGATGTTGCGGCCAATATCGCCACCCATGACTTCCATGATCTGGGCGTGGCTGATGTTGTGCGTGCCGGTGATTTGAATGTCGTCGCTGGACTCAATGCGAAAGCGCCAGGAGTGCTCGCCGTAGTGGTAGATGGCGCCGACACCGACGCTGCCTGCAATGACGACGGCTAGTGTCAGCAGGGTCCACTTCAAACCGAGAGCTGCTTTTTTGGGCAGAGGACTGCGGCGGACGGAAACGCGCTTTTGGGCGCGAAGGAAGGGCGATTCCTGTTCCACGTCGAGGTCAAGCAAGCGCGCATCGTCGATCTCTTCGCGCGCGAACGCCTCGTCAGGTGGATACAACTCTTCCTGCGAGATGGTCGGGGATCTCCGTGCCATCAACTCAGGTCAGTTGTCGCCAGGGAATCGCTGAGCGAAAACAATATAACTTCTTTTCGCGAAATGAGACAGAAAAAAGTTTAGAAAGTTTTGCACAGAAGGGCAGCCGGGAAAGATCTTAACCGCGGAGGTCACGGAGGCGGCGCCGAGATTGCAGAGAAGTGCGGAAAAAGTTTGCGAAGACTCTTGACGCTTCGGACGAAAGCTGTGAGGCGGTTGGGCTCTCAGAGATTGTCATCGCCCGCGACTACGGAATCAACATCGACCTCCGGCACCTCGACCCTGACTTCGGGAATGTTGACCTCGGGGACTTCGACTCTGACCTGGGGAATCCTGACCTGCGGGACTGAGACGCGAATGCGCGGAGTGTGGGGACAAACCACTACGGCATGGCCGGCCGCATCAATCGCGATTCGCTGGGCCATTTCAATTTGTTCACGGTGGAAGTCCAATTGGCTCAGGGCCCGATCCAACTCAGAGCGATGGCGCTCCAGTTGTTGCTGCGCCGTTTGGGCGAGGGCGTATTGGACCTGTTCGCGCGCGAGCACGCTCTCGGCATCCGTGAGGCTTTCTACGTCTTCTTGGGCGGGTGCGGGGCGCGTCAATGCGAATAGCGTCTCGGCTTGGGCCATGTAACTACGGACGCAATGGGAGTACGATTCGGCCACCGCGAGCGAGTGATCGACATAGTGATGGGCACATGCCAGCCGGCCGCTCTGATATTCGCTGTTGATGCCCAGGGCGAGTACGCCTGCCGCCAACCAATACCAAGCTTTTTGGGATGCCATAACCTGCTCCTAAGCCATTATTCCCGTTAGACGGGGCGGGTATTGTTTTGTTATCAGAGGGGGATACGGGGCCGGGGGTGAAATTGTTCGATTTTCTTGTAGCAAGAACCGGCAATCATAAGCGCTCCAGCGGTCCAGCCGGCTGAATTTGTTGGGCTTTTTTTGCAGGAAGGACCTGGAAACTCATAAATCAGCGCTTTGCCGCATGACACGGTCCAGCCCGAAAGGACGGAATTCATTAGCCCAGCGCGTGAGCGCTGGGCTGAAGCCGCAATTGACCGAGCCCCGTCCAGGGGCGGTACCCGGAGCCCCTGGGGCAATACCCCTTGGCATTGCCCCCATAAGCGCTAACTTAAGGATTACTTCCGCTTTGCCCGTCATCCGGGACTGATTTACTTCAAAGCATGATTAGCGATCCCTTTGCGTGGTGGCTCCTCACGCGGACACCTTTGATCAGCGGACGTTTACAAAATCGTTCCGCTAATGGAGTCCATCGTTGCCTCGCGCGCCCCTGGAATGACCGCACGCACAGCGGCAACCTCATGAATGACGAACACCGCGGGCGCTCCTTCATGTGTCATCCATGTGTCTCGGCTTTGCTGGGCAGGGTGAAACAAAAGCTTGCGCCGCGCGGACAGTTGTCGGCAGCCCACAAGCGGCCGCCATGCGACTCCACAATGGATCGGCTGATCCGAAGTCCCATTCCGGTGCCGTGTGGTTTGGTGGTAAAGAACGCATTGAAGATCTGCTCTGCCTGCTGCGGGGGCAACCCCACGCCAGTATCGCTGACCGAGACCAGGAGTTGCTCATTTTCCGCTCGCTGCGATTTGATGGTGAGTTCGCGCGTTCCATCGACATCCTTCATGGCATCGATGCTGTTCATGATCAGATTCATTATGACCTGCTGCAATTGCACCCGATCTCCCATGATTTGGGGAAGATCCTCCGTCAGTTCAGTCCGGAGCAATACGCTGTATCGCGTTGCCTCGCTGCGCAGGAGGACGATCATTTCTCGAACAACTTCGTTTACATCCACCGGCTCGCGTTCCAGAGTGCCCTTCTTGAAGAGCAGGCGAATCCGGCTGATGATGTCGGCCGCACGCTTTCCATCTTTCGCAATTCTCATCGCCGCCGCGCGCGCCTCTTCTACATCGGGGTGATCGCGCGTAAGCCAGCGCAAGCAGGTGTTCGCGTCGGTGACGGCGGCCGCGATCGGTTGATTTACTTCGTGCGCCAGGGATGCGGTCAGCTCTCCCATGGTGGTCACGCGGCTGACGTGTCCGAGATCGGCCTGCGCCCGGCGCAGAGCCTCTTCCGCCCGCTTGCGTTCTGTGATGTCCATCGAGCTGCCTACGAATTCCACCCAATCCCCGGCGGCGTTGAAGACCGGATGGCCGATCGCGTGGACGTATTTGACCGTCCCGTCCGGAAGTAGGATTCGGAATTCAACTTGGTACTCGGACTTTTCGCGGATTGCTCGATCGAGAGTCCGTTGCCACTTGGCTCGGTCCTCCGGATGAATGCGCCCCAGCAGTTGTTCCCAAGCCGGCATGCCCACTTCTGGATCGAAGCCGTATATCCGATACCATTCCTCGGACAAATGCAAGGCAGTGTCTCCGGCCGATCGCCAGGCCCAACTGCCCGTGTGGCTTAGCCTCTGCGCTTCCGCCAGATAACCTTCGCTCCGCCGCAGCGCTTCTTCCGCCTGCTTGCGCTCGGTGATGTCGCGGACGGCACCGGAGACAAGCGTGCCCTCCTCCGTCTCCAGGGGACTGAGACTGATCTCCACGGGAAACTCCGTGCCGTCTTTTCGCCGTCCGTACAGCTGCAGACCCGCACCCATCGGCCGCACCCGAGGCTGGGCGAAGAACCCAGTGCGGTGTTGGGGGTGTCGGCCCCGCAATCGTTCCGGCACCAAAATTTCGATCTCCTGGCCCAAGAGTTCTTCCCGCTGATACCCAAACAGCCGCTCCACTTGTGCATTGACCAATACGATCTTGCCCTGCCGATTCATCACGATCATCGCATCCGGAGCGGATTCCAGAAGCCCACGGAATTTCTGCTCGGCTTGCTTGCGCTCGGTGACATCCATCGAGCTGCCCACGAATTGCACTAACTCCCCGGATGAACTCAAAACGGGATGGCCGACGGTGTGGATGTATTTGACCGTGCCGCCCGGAAGAAGGAGTCGCACTTCCACTTCGTAATCCGACTTTTCGCCGATTGCTCGATCGGTTGCCTCTTGCCATTTGACTCGGTCCTCCGGATGAATGCGCTGCAGCCGTTCCTTCCAAACCGACATGCCCTCTGCCGGATCGAAGCCATATATGCGGTACCATTCCTCGGAGAGATGTAAGGCCGCGTCTCCCGCCAGCCGCGAGGCCCAACTCCCGGTGTGGGTGAGCCTCTGCGCCTCCTCCAAGTACGCCTCGCTTCGCTGCAGCTTCTCTTCCTGCAGTTCCAAGGTCTGGGCAGCGAATCGCCTATCCATCCAGGATGTCAGCAGAGCCAGCCCGAGGACAATAAAGGTGACGGCGGCAATTCCGGCGGTGCCAAGGGTGGAGATGCTTACGGCGTGAGACAGGTCCGCCGGCATGCCTGAGGGCATGAAACTGGCGGCGGCCATCCCGGTGTAATGCATAACCGAGATCCCAGCACCCATCACGGCGGCTCCGGCTAACTTTTCCCAGCCGATCCCCGTCTTCTCGTCTCGGAAGTGAAAGGCAATCCACAGGGCGGCGAGAGAAATCAGAACCGCGAACACGACGGACAGGATGACGAGAAAGGAATTAAACTGGCATATGGCCGGTAAACGCATGGCGGCCATGCCGATGTAATGCATACTCGCAATACCCGCGCCCATCAGGACACTTCCGGCGACCGCTCGGGATACACCCATTTTCTGTCGGCTCACCATATACAGCGCAATCACCGACGCGAGAATGGCCGCAAACAGTGACAGCAGAACGGTTGGCCAGTGGTAGGCCACGGGAATCGGCAGGATGAACGCCAGCATCCCAATGTAGTGCATGGACCAAATGCCAGTCCCCATCGCACCGGCGCCGCCCAGCAGCCAAACCGCGCGAGTCCAACCGCCCGCCGCAGTTACGCGACCTGCAAGATCCAGAGCAGCGTACGACGCAAACATGGCGATCAACACCGAAAGCGCCACGAGCGCGTAGTTATACGAGCCAATCAAGTTCATTGCAGCCGCGTGACTCGCTCGATCAGATCAACCGGTCTTGGGACGCTGCCAATTGCTCCGTGGGTATCGTGATTGGCACAGACGTAGCCCATACTTACCGCCTTACGGCAGCAAATTTAGCTCACCGCGGTGAAGATTAACAGGCCCGAGTTCGGACTTGAATCCAACGGAGGGTTTAATGCTCTTCTGGTAGCTCCCAGATAGTCTGCCAACCGGAAGAATTCTCCTTAAGTTAGCGCTTATGGGGCGAGACCTCTCTACCCGATTAGAACCCTAAATGATTGACTTCCGTCGGAACGTCAGGGCACCCATCACCCGCGGGCGGCCATTTGGCGGGCTTGCAGCTTTTCGAGGATCGTGGGGCCCAGGTGAGAGACGTTTCCCGCGCCCAGCGTGAGGATCATGTCTCCTTCTTCGGCTTGCGAGGAAACGACGTCCGCAGCTTCGGCGAAGGAAGCAACGTAGCGGCCGTCCTTGCTGCCTTCTTCTTTAATACGCTGGGCCAAAGCTTCTCCGGTAATGCCGGGAATGGGTTGTTCGCTGGCAGCGTAGATGTCCAGCACGATCAGCGTGTCGGCATCGGTGAAGGCCTGGGTGAATTCTTCCATTAATGCCTGGGTGCGGGTGTAGCGGTGGGGCTGGAAAATTACATGAATGCGGCGGTAGCCGCACTGGCGGGCGGCGGCGAGCGTGGCGCGGATCTCGGTGGGGTGGTGGCCGTAATCGTCGATCACGCTTACGCCGGCTGCGCTTCCGCGGAATTGGAAGCGACGATCGACTCCCCGGAAGCTGTCGAGCGCGCTGCGAATGTGTCCAAGTTCGATGTCGAGACGCGTACCAACGGCTATGGCGGCGGTGGCATTGAGCACGTTGTGGGCGCCGGGAACGTGCAGCGTGAATTCGCCCAGATCTTTTTCGCGATAGGTCACTTGGAAGCGGCTCATCAGGCGGTGCTCGATGGAATTCAATTCTGGCTGGCCCATCTTGATGTGGAAGTCAGAACCGCGTCGGGTGCCGTAGGTCACAACTCTGCGCTGCACCTGGCGCAAGAGTGGACGGAGCAGCGCATCATCGTTGCAGCCGACTACCGTGCCGTAAAAGGGCACGCGATCCATGAAGTCGTGAAAAGTGTGCTTCACGTCGCGCATGTTGCGATAGCAGTCCATGTGCTCGCGGTCGATGTTGGTTACTACCGCAATAATGGGCGAAAGCTTAAGAAACGAGCGATCGCTTTCGTCGGCTTCGGCAACCAGGTATTGGGAGCTGCCCGTGCGCGCGTTGGAACCCATGGCGTCCACGCGTCCGCCGACCACTACTGTGGGATCGAGACCGCCGGCGGCCAGGACGGCAGCAACCATGGAGGTGGTGGTGGTTTTGCCATGCATTCCTGCGATGGCAACACCGTACTTCAGGCGCATGAGTTCGGCGAGCATCTCGGCGCGTGGGATTACGGGGATGTGCAGGTTGTGGGCTTCGGCGACCTCTGGATTGTCGGGGCCAATGGCCGAACTGGTGACGACTACTTCCGCGCCAACCACGTTTTCAGCGCGGTGACCTTCGGTGATAGTGGCTCCGAGTGTGGCGAGACGCTGGGTGACGGGGGAAGGTTTCAAGTCAGAACCGGAAACCTTGCAGCCGAGATTGATTAAGACCTCGGCAATGCCGCTCATGCCGATGCCCCCGATGCCGACGAAATGAATGCGTTGGATTTTGGCAAACATGGTGAAGTAGTAGCTGGTAGCTAGGAGCTAGGAGCTAGCAATTAGTTATTTACTAACGGTGTCGTCAATTCTAGATCCTTGACCCGGAACTAGCTACTAACTACCAGCTACTAGCTACTCGCTCCTGCCAACTGCGCCGCCATTTGCGCAATCTCCTGGGCAGCATTCGGATGCGAGAGTTTGCGGGCGGCGACTCCCATTTTGTCTAATCGAGCGCGATCTTGCATAAGCGCGCTTGCGGTTTCGACCAGGCGCTCGCTGGTCAGGTTCGCTTCTTCAAGCACTACAGCGGCTCCGGCGCGCTCTAACGCTTTCGCGTTTACTTTCTGATGATCGTCGGCGGCGCGGGGGAAGGGGACGAAGACGGCCGGTTTGGCGGCGGCCGTAATTTCCGCTACCGTGCTTGCTCCCGAGCGGCAGACCAGCAAATCGGCACGGGCGAACATGGCCGGCATGTCGTCGATGAAGCGGTAGACCTCGGCCGATGACTGGGCGCGTGCGTAGGCTGCTTGCGCGTCATTATAGTCGCGCTCGCCGGTCTGGTGAATGATGTGGAGGTGGGGAATTTTTTCGCGAAAACGGGTGAGCGAATCGATCATGGCCTGGTTGATGGCGTGGGCTCCCTGGCTACCTCCAAAGACCAGCAGAGTTGGCCGGGCATGCGGCGCCTGGTCAGCGCGAGCTTCGAAAAACGCGTGGCGTACCGGGACTCCGGTCAGGTGGCAGCGGCGGAAAAAGCGGCAGGTTTCCTGAAAATGGACCGCGGCGGCTGAGACCATCGGGGCGACCAGGCGGTTGGCAAAGCCGGGAACTACGTTGGGTTCGAAAACCAGCGTGGGGACGCCGCTCAGCGCGGCGGCCAACATCATGGGGCCAGAAGCGTATCCGCCGACGCCAATGACCACGCCGGGACGGTATTCGGCGAGCAGGCGCCAAGACGTCCAGATAGCGCGCGGGAGGTCGAGTGCGGTTTTTGCGCGGGTGGCCAGGCTTACGTTTTTCAAGGCTCCGACCTGGATGAGGCGCAGTTGGTAGCCGGCCGCCGGGACAAGACGGTTCTCGATGCCTCGGGGGGTGCCTACGAAGAGGACTTCGGCGGCGTAGGTTTTTTGCAATTCTTGCGCGATGGCGAGCGCGGGGATGACGTGTCCTCCCGTGCCGCCGCCGGCGAGTATGGCTCGCATGCAGTGAATATAAATCAGTGGGAAGTAGCTGGTAGTTAGTAGCTAGTAGCTGGGCGGCGCCCTAGCTACTAACTCCTCGCTCCTAGCTCCTGATTCACCGGATTTTCAATCCGTACTTTTGGGTCATGGGCGGAACGATGCCGTTCATCCGTAGGTACTCTACAATCTGCCCGTAGTGGTCGGTGATGTGCCAAACGGCAACCACCGAGATGCCGATCTTCGTGTTCGGTCCGGCGTAGCGGCCTTCAACGCGTTCGAGCGCATTTTTTTCGCTAAGCGTTGCCAGGACGCGGTTCGAATAGTCGAAAGAGTCCTTGAGGTACTTGATCAATTCTGCCTTGGTCTTTGCCGGATCGTGCCCGCCCTTTTCGCAATCTTCGGGCGGCTTCTTGCCCTCGAATTCGTTGAAAAAGGCGAACTGGGCGCAGGCAACATGCTTTACCTGCTCGCCGAAGCTGCGGACGCCCTCGAAGTTTCCGGCCGTGGGGATAAACGAATACTTGTTCTCAGGCATAGCTTCGGCCACTCCGAGAAAACTCCCCTCGGTGAACTGAAGCGTTTGGCTGATGCTCTCGGCAATGGACTTGGGAATGTCGTCCTGCTTGGCGGCAGCTTTGGAAGCAGATTCCTGCAGAATTGTGGACGTCGCTCTCGCAGTGAGCGCGACGCCACAAATTACGAGTAAGGCTGTAATGCGTAGAAAACTCATTCCATCCTCCTGAGCCGTGAAGGCTACAGTCTATGTTTGGGGCTGCTGCTTGCTGATCCCGCGCAATGTCGTCAGATGTCACCGCCTTGGCAATGAAGCATTTTTTTTGAAATAGGACTCGCTTTACGATCCCTGCTAACGGTTTGAGGCGACCATAGTCTATGGCAAGAAGGCGATCGCAAAGGCCGACGAGGGCATGAACCGATGAAGACGAAACATAGAACAATCCTGGCAGTTCTCAACTCGTGGAAATTCAGAGGATGGATTGTTTGCGGAACCGCCCTGGCTTCCTTTGCCGCCGGATCGCTTCTTACCGCCCGCCTGACGCGCTTGCAGCAAGTAAGGGCCGATGGCAATCGTGTCTTCGAGCTTATGATTTACCACACGCTGCCGGGCAAAGTGCCGGCCCTCGAGTCCATCTTTCGTGACGTTTCAAAGCTGCAAGAGAAGTACGATCTCAAGGTCGTCGGCTACTGGGTACCCAACGATGACCCTGCTTGGGCCAACACATTCATCTACCTCGTGGCTCATCCCGGCCGGGAAGAAGCTAAAAAGAATTGGGCCGCGCTGCATGCCGACCCGGCGTTTCCCGAGTATAGGAATCAGGCCGTCCCCATCATAGAAAAGGTAGACGATAAGTATAGAGTGGACGAAGTGTACATGCGTCCGACGGATTATTCGGCGCTGAAGTAGGCAATTGGTACAGCGAGACGGGACAAAGCCCCGTCTCTATGAAACATGAGTCAATTGCGGAATTGTGCTCTCGCTTGCTTTCTTCTGTTTGTTTCCCAACTGGCTGGGGCTGCGCAAAATGCCTGGATTGCCACCTGGGCGGCGAGCCCCCAGCCAGCGGCGCCCAACGGAAAGAAACCCCTGCTCAATATCGAGGACCAGACGGTGCGGGAGCGCGTTCGTCTATCGATTGGAGGAGCCCAGATCTGCATC
>Ga0209577_10007149_pt1 | contig 10284 bp, 10 predicted proteins | sample GraSoiAngelo_109_FD_185874 | JGI IMG/M metagenome (GOLD analysis project Ga0209577, IMG submission 185874) | Grasslands soil microbial communities from the Angelo Coastal Reserve, California, USA - 14_0903_12_20cm (SPAdes) (version 2) | ecosystem: Environmental > Terrestrial > Soil > Grasslands...
CACGAGCCCAGCGACACGGAGATCGCCGAGGCCCTGGGGATCACCGTGGCCAAGGTCGAGGAGCTCAAGCGCATCTCTCGCGAGCCGGTCTCGCTCGAGACCCCGATCGGTGAGGAGGAGGACTCCCACCTGGGCGACTTCGTCGAGGACCGCGACGCCGTGGCCCCGGTGGACGCGGCCAGCGAGGGCATGCTGCGCAACGAGGTCGAGGACATCCTGGCCACGCTGACGCCGCGCGAGCGGCGGGTGATGCAGCTGCGCTTCGGGCTGGCCGACGACCACCAGCGCACCCTGGAGGAGGTCGGCAAGCGGATGGGCCTGACCCGCGAGCGCATCCGTCAGATCGAGGCCAAGGCCCTGCGCAAGCTGCGCCATCCCTCCCGCTCCAAGCCGCTGCGCGGCTATGTCGACCAGCTGGCTTAGAACGAGCCGCTAGCGACTGGCGACGCCCGACGCCCGGGTCCCGGCGTCCAGCCTGGCCAGCATCCCCTGCAGGACGCGGGCGAAGGTGGGGAAGGGATGGATCAGGTCCGCCATGACGCTGATCGGGATCCCCTGTTTGACCGCCAGCGTGAGCTCGGAGAGCATCTCCCCGGCGCGCGGGCTGACGATGGTGGCGCCGATCAGCACTCCACGATCCCGGTCGGCGACCAGTTTGATGGTGCCGCCGGGCGGTCCGTGGATGTAGCCGCGGGCGGTGGAGGCGACGTCCTGCACCACGGTGAACACGTTGACGCCCCGCTCCCGGGCCTGCGCCTCGGCCACGCCCACCGAGGCCACCTCGGGGTCGGTGAAGGTCACGCGTGGCACGGCGCCGTGGTCGGCACGAGCATCGTCGCCTCGCAGCCGGCGCCCGGCGATCACGCCGTGATAGTCGGATAGATGTGTGAAGCCGCCCAGGCCTGTGACGTCGCCGATGGCGTAGATCCTCTCGCCGGCGGCCAGCGTCGCCGGCTCGGTGGCCACGAATCCCCGATTGAGCCTGACTCCGCTGCCCTCGGTGTCGATCACCTCCGTGTTGGGCCGGCGCCCGGTCGCCACCAGGAGCCGGTCTCCCTCGATCCTGCCCGCGCTGGTGATGACCGCCACGCCCTCGCCGGATGCCTCCACCGAGGACACCCTGGCGCCGACGCTGATCTGGACACCCTCCTTCTCCAGTGCCTCGGCCAGGCTGGCGCTCGCCTCCGGCTCCTCGAGGGCCAGGATGCGGGGGGCCGACTCAACCAGGTGGACGGCGCTGCCCAGGCGGGCATAGCCCTGGCCCAGCTCGACGCCGACCGCGCCGCTCCCGATCACGATCAGCCGCCGGGGCAGCTCGGCGGCCTTGACGGCCTCTCGATTGGTCCAGGCGCGGACCGAGTCCAGGCCCGGGACCGGCGGAACCGCCGGGCGGGTCCCGGTGGCGATCACCACCGCGCGGCGGGCCCGCAGCCGCCGGCCGTCGACCTCGACCTGCGCGGCGGCGACCAGCCGCGCCTCGCCGCGGATCACGGTCGCGCCCTGTTTCTCCAGCGCCTGCAGCGCGCCGCTGTCGTCCCACTCGCGCGACATCCAGGCGATCCGCGCGGCCACCCGGGGACGGTCGACGGCCCAATCGACTCGCGAGGCCGCCAGCTCGCGCGCGCGTCCAGCCTCGGCGATCACCTCCGCGGAGCGCAGCAGAGTCTTGCTCGGGAGGCAACCCCAGTAGGCGCACTCGCCGCCGACCAGGTCCTTTTCGACCAGCGCCAGATGCAGGCCCGAGCCGCTCAGGGTGCGGGCCAGCGCCTCGCCCGCGGGGCCCGCTCCCAGGCAGATGACGTCGAACTCGTCCATTGAGATTCCCCTGGCGGCACACGCGGCCGCCCGTCCACAATAAGCCACATGGCAGTGACGCAGGCGACCCAGACCATGGAGGCGGTGGCGGTGACGCCGGGTCAGGCGCAGAGCGCCCGGATGGTGACCATGCCCAGGCCGGCGGTCGCGCCAGGCCGCCTGCTGATGCGGGTGCTCGAGGTCGGGATCGACGGCACGGACACCGAGATCAACAACGCGCAGTACGGGGAGGCCCCGGCCGGCTCCGACTTCCTGGTCATCGGCCACGAGGGGCTGAGCCGGGTGGAGGCCGTCGGCGAGGGTGTCCGCGGCTTCAGCGCGGGCGACCTGGTGGTGGCCACGGTGCGCCGTCCGGACGGCTGCGCCAACTGCCAGGCCGGTGAGAGCGACATGTGCCTGACCGGCCGCTACACCGAGCGGGGGATTCGAGGGGCGCACGGGTACATGGCGCAGTTCTACGACGAGGTGCCCGACTTCCTGGTCAAGATCCCGCCCGAGCTGCGCTCCTTCGCGGTGCTGCTCGAGCCGCTGAGCGTGGTGGAGAAGGCGGTCTTCCAGGCCTGGAAGATCCAGGAGCGCCTGGTCTGGCAGCCCAAGCGAGCCGTGATCCTGGGGGCGGGAACGATCGGGGTGCTGGCCGCCATCCTGCTCCGGTTGCGCGGCCTCGAGGTGCACGTCTACGCGACCACACCGGAGGACGACGACCGCGCCCGGCTGGTCGGCTCCCTCGGCGCCGCCTACCACGACGTGAACCGGCATCCCCTGGCTGGCCTGGCGGAGGAGCTGGGCCAGATCGATTACATCCTGGAGGCGACAGGCGTGAGCAGCGTGGCCTTCCAGGCGATCGGCGCGGTCGGGGTCGATGGAGTGGTCTGCCTGGTCGGGATCTCAGGTGGAAACCGGCAGATCGAGGTGCCGGGCGACCAGCTCAACCTGCGACTGGTGATCGGGAACAGGGTCGTCTTCGGCAGCGTCAACGCCAACCGGCGCTACTTCGAGATGGGCGTGCAGCATTTCGAGGAGGGCCAGCGGCGCTGGCCCGGCATCTTCGAACGGCTGATCACGCGACGGGTGCCGTTCAACGACTTCCGCTCGGCGCTCGACCGCCGTCCCACCGACATCAAGACGCTCCTGACGATCGGCGGCTAAGCGGACCCGCCCCGGCGGCGGGTGATCAGGTCCGCGACCAGTCCGGTCCAGCCGGTCTGGTGCGACGCGCCCAGCCCGGCTCCGGTCTCGCCGTGGAAGTACTCGTGGAAGGGAATCAGGCCGTGCCAGCGCGGATCGCCGTCGAACCTGGGCGCGCCTCCATGGACCGGGCGCCGCCCGCCGTCGCCCTCGCGAAAGAGCGCCACCAGCCGGTCGGCCAGGTCGTCCGAGACCTCGCGCAGCGTACGCTGGCGGCCGGATCCGACGGGGTGCTCGACCCGGAAGTCGTCGCCCAGGTAGCGGTGATAGCGCCGGAGCGATTCGATCACCAGGTAGTTCAAGGGGAACCACACCGGGCCCCGCCAGTTGGAGTTCCCCCCGAAGAGCCCGCTGGTGGACTCGCCCGGCTCGTAATCGAGGACGCGCATCTCGCCGTTGGGCAGGGTGATGTCGAGCGGGTGGTCCTTCAGGGAGCGGGACAGCGAGCGCAGTCCATACGGGGACAGGAACTCGTTGGGATCGAGCACGCTGCGCAGGATGCGGCGCAAACGCTCGGGGCCGGCGATGGATAGCAGGTACCAGCCGCCCTGGCCCGGCTTGGCGATGTGCTCGACCACGCTCGCGACCTCCGGCTTGTTCTCCACGAACCATTGCGTGCGGCGCCCGAAGGACCTGAGCCGGGCGAGGGTCTGGGGGCCGAGGGTGGTCACCGCATGGAGCGGGATCAATCCCACCGCCGAGCGGCCGCGCAGCGGGATGCGGGTGCCGTCCGCGAACAGCAAGAGGTCGTAGTAGAAGCCGTCGTCCTCGTGCCAGAGCCCCTGCTCGTTCATGGCGCTCGCGATGTAGGTGAAGTGTTCGAAAAACTTGGTGGCGATGTCCTCGTAGATGGGATCGTGGTCGGCCAGGAGCAGGGCGATCTCCAGCAGGTTGAGGCAGTACATCGCCATCCAGGCCGTCCCGTCCGACTGCTCCAGGCGTCCGGCGACCGGCAGGGCCGCGGACCGGTCGAAGGGGCCGATGTTGTCCAGGCCGAGGAAACCGCCCTCGAACACGTTGCTCCCGCCCGAGTCCTTGCGATTCACCCACCAGGTGAAGTTCAGGATCAGCTTGTGGAAGACCCGTTCCAGGAACTCGTAGTCGGCGGAGCCGTCGATCTCGAAGACGCGGAGCGCCGCCCAGGCTTGGACCGGCGGGTTGACGTCGGAGAAGGCCCACTCGTAAGCCGGCAGCTGCCCGTTCGGGTGCATGTACCACTCGCGGCCGAGCAGGATGAGCTGCTGCTTGGCGAACTCCGCGTCCAGGTGGGCCAGGGTGACGCAGTGGAAGGCCAGGTCCCAGGCGGCGTACCAGGGATATTCCCACTTGTCGGGCATGGAGATGACGTCACGGTTGTCGAGGTGGCGCCAGCCGCTGTTGCGCCCGAAGCGATGTCCGGGTGGGGGCAGGGGGCCGGCCGGATCCCCATCGAGCCAGCGCGCGACCTCGAAGTGGTAATACTGCTTGGACCAGAGCATGCCGGCGAAGGCCTGGCGCATGATCGCCGCGTCCTCGGCCGTGGCGTCGGGCGGCGTGAGCGAGGCGTAGAAGGCGTCGGCTTCCTGCTCAGCCCGCTGGAGCGCCCGGTCGAAGGCGCCGTCGAGGGGCGGCATGCCCTCTCCCTCCCAGAATCGCAGGCGGATCTCCGCGGTCTGCCCCGGCGCCACGCGCAGCCGGTAGTGGAGGGCCGCCCTGGTACCCTGCCGCTGGGGGTTGACGGTTGACGATCCGAGGACGACGTGGTCGTTGATCCCATCCTTGGGATAGGGAGTCGGGTTGGGAACGCCCCACAGCCGCTGCGCGTTCGACTCGTTCTCGCAGAACAGCGGCTCGAAGTCGCCGTCGCCCGCCAGCGCCAGGCGCTCCATGACCCGATGCCTTCCCCTGACGCCGCCCGCGGCCGCCTCCAGCAGAGGCCGACGGGGATCCAGCCCCCAGGACCAGGTGTTGCGGAACCAGAGCATGGGCAGCACGGTGAGGGTCTCCCCCTGCGGGCCGGCGTTGCGGATCCGCAGCCGCATGCAGAGATCGGTCGGGCTGGCCTTCGCGTAGTCGATAGTGATCTCCCAGTAGCGGTCCTGGTCGAAGACGCCGGTGTCGAGCAGCTCGTACTCGGGGTCCAGCTTCCCGCGGCGGCGGTTCTCCTCCACCAGCCGGGCGTAGGGGAAGGGCGCCTGGGGATAGAAATAGCGCCAGCGCATCCAGGAATGGGTCGGCGTGGAGTCCAGATACCACCAGTACTCCTTGGCGTCCTCTCCGTGGTTGCCCTCCTCTCCGGTGAGTCCGAAGAGGCGCTCTTTCACTATCGGGTCGCGCCCGTTCCAGAAGGCGAAGGCCAGACAGGCGATCTGGCGCTGATCGCAGACTCCGCCCAGGCCGTCCTCGCTCCAGCGGAAGACGCGCGACCGGGCATGATCGTGCGGAAAGTAATGCCAGGCCTTGCCGTCGTCGCTGTAGTCTTCACGGACCGTGCCCCAGGCCCGCTCGCTGAGGTAAGGGCCCCACCGGCGCCAGGGCGCGATCCCGGAAGCCGCCTCGCGCAGGCGGCGCCGCTCGGGGTCGTCATCGATCACCGTCTGCACAGCTCCTGGGTTCGCATGTTACGGTGAGATCCAGTAACGGATGAGCAACGAAGAAACCAAGATCGAGCGGGTGGCGAGTGAGTCGGTGGATCCCGAGCGCCTCCTGGAGGGCGAGAACCCGTCCACTACCCACCTCGAGGACGCCGTGCACTGGCTTCGGGTCTACCAGGACCTCCTGGCCTTCAAGAGCCGGTTGCTGCAGAGCGCGGGCGAGCTCACCCCGGAGATGGAGGAGATCGCCCGGGAGGAGGTGGGCAAGACCGACCTCACCATCCTGGCCGCGGAGGCGGCGAGGCTGGAGCGCCGGCTTCGTTTCTGGCGCGAACGGGTGGATCAGTTGCGCGATGAGCGCAACCGCTGAGCCCGCTGGCTGATCTCCGCAGCTCGAGCTCAACCGGCGTTACTCCTGAGCCTGAGAGGCGCTGTTGGATGATGTTATTGCGGTAATATCATTATTGAGCAGGCAACCATGTTCTCTCTGAGCGCGAGCCGCGAGGAGCGACCCATGAAGGCCGGGGCGGAGGTGCGTGCCGACGACGAGCTCATCCGTCGGCTGCTTGACGCCCTGCCGTTTCCTGCCGCTCTCTTCGAGGCCACGCGTGATGACTTTCAGTGCCTGGGGAGCAACCCCGCGTTCAACCGGCGAGTCGGGCTCAGCCGTAGCGGCCCAGCCGGCGGGAGGCTGAGCGACATGCTCGACGGTCCTCAGCAGGAGCGCGCCCTCCAGGTCTGCAAGCAGGTGCGCTCCGGCCGCCAGCCGGGCCGGCTCGTGGTGCGGGGCGAAGGGGGCCAGGACGAAAGGCCGATCCTGTCATCGTTCGACGTCCTGCCGGTGCGGAGTCGGGGCTCGCGGGTGAGCCACATCCTGATGGTCTCCGGGGGGGCAGCTGAGGACGTCCCGCGCGAGCGGGAGGCGCGCGAGACCAGGCTGCGCGAGCGCGCCGACCACCTGGAAGAGCTGGAGCGGGCCAAGTCGGAGTTCCTGAACCTGGCCTCGCACGAGCTGCGCGGACCGGCCGCGACCCTGCGCGGCTACCTGTCGATGCTGGAGGACGGGACGCTGGGACCGCTCCCGGAAGGACTGCGCCAGGTGCTGCCGGTGCTGCAGGCGAAAGCCAGCCAGATCAACGTGCTGGCGAGCGAGATGATCGAAGCCGCGCGCCTCGAGGAGCGGGGGATGGAGCTCCACCGAGAGCCGGTCGACATGCGAGAGCTGCTCACGCGCCTGGCCGCCAGCGTGCAGGCGACCGCTCCCCACCACCGGCTGGTCATCCACGACCGCAGCCCAGGCCCGGTGGTGGTCAGCGGAGACCGGCTCCGTCTGGAGATCGCGGTCAACAACCTTCTGGACAACGCGGTCAAGTACTCACCCGGCGGTGGCGACATTTACTGTGACCTCTCCTCGGTCAAGGACATGATGCTTCTGGCGGTGCGCGACACGGGGATCGGGATCGCGGCCGAGGACATGCCTCGGCTCTTCGTGCGGTTCAGCCGTCTGGCCGCCGAGACCATGCCCGACGTGCCCGGGACCGGGCTCGGCCTCTACCTGGCCCGCGAGCTGGCCCGCCTGCACGGGGGGGACATCGTCGCCGTCTCCGGACCGGGGGAGGGAAGCGAGTTCACCCTGACCCTGCCCCTCGATGAGCCGGCGGCGCGCTGAGTCGCCCGCCCTCCAGCTCATCCCCGACCAGCTGAGCCTGCCCAGCCTGAGGGAGGCGGCCGCGTCGTGCCAGGCCTGCGACCTGCACGAGACCGGGACCCAGACCGTGTTCGGCGAGGGCGCGGTGGGGGCCACGGTCATGTTCGTGGGAGAGCAGCCCGGCGATCGTGAGGACCTGGCGGGGAAGCCGTTCGTCGGTCCGGCCGGCCACCTGCTCGACGAGGCGCTGGCTCGGGCGGGCATCGACCGCGATCGCGTCTACGTCACCAACGCGGTGAAGCACTTCAAGTGGAAGCCGCAGGGCAAGCGGCGCCTCCACCAGAAGCCGAACGCGACCGAGATCGCCGCCTGCCGGCCCTGGCTCGACGCCGAGATCGCCACCGTGCGCCCGCGGCTGATCGTCTGCCTGGGGGCGACCGCGGCGCAGGCCTTGCTGGGCGCGAGCTTCAGGGTCTCGATCGATCGAGGCCGGGTGACGGAGCGTCCTGGGCTGCCGCCCATCATCGCCACCGTCCACCCCTCGGCGATCCTGCGCGCTCCCGATGACGAGAGCCGTCACGCCGAGATGGAGGCCTTCGTGGCCGACCTGACGATCGTCGCCCGCAGGCTGAAGGGCCAATAGCCCCCGCGTATACTGCAAGCGCTCCCGCGCGGGGAGGTGGCAGAGTGGTCGAATGCGAGCGCCTGCTAAGCGCTTGAGCGGGCTTTCACCGCTCCGCGGGTTCGAATCCCGCCCTTCCCGCCACTTGATGCGCCGCGGTCCCAACGTGGGCCGCTGGATACATACCAGTACGGCCTGGTCATCGCTGTCCCCATCAACCCTTGGCCGTCGTCGTCGACGCCAGTAATCGCTCTGACGCGGATATTGATCGCTTTGAACGCCTCGAAGATGGCGACCTCGGGGAGACCGCTGTCGAGGTATCTACCGGCGACGTCCCTGATGCCCGGATGCAAGCTCGCAATCCGGGCGTCGCGGTCCAGCGGTGCAAGGGCACTGGCGTCACCCGTAGTGCGCTGGCCGACGACTAGAACCTCGTCCTTGACGTGCCATCCCTGTCGGCCCAGGTGGTCGGTGATGCGCCGACGTAGTCGGTCTGTGGGGTCTCGTGCAAACGGCCGCTCAGCCAGGCGCCGATGAACGCCCGGAGCGTCCGTCGGGTAGCCGAGCCCCCATCGTGGAGACTTACGAGGAGGGACAGCACGTACTCCCATCTGTCGCCGGGCACGTCGGCGGGCACGAGCTCCTCGGGCACGCCCGAGTCTACGAAGAAGGTCGGCAGCTGAGTGGCCGTAAACGTGTCCGCGACTGATCGAGCGATCTCTTCCAGTGTGAGTCCACTTATCATGCGGCCGTCGTCTTCTTCGGGGTCCGGAAGTGGGCTGACGATCTCGCGGCCTCGGGCACGATCGCGGCCGTGGATCGTGAGCGACAGGTCGCGGATCTGTTGCAGCCATTGTTGAGCCTCGCTGTCTGGGTTGGCGAGTCTTTGGCCCCAAGTCCGATCGTCGAAAGTCAGGAGTCCGGCATCCCGGGCCAGGAGGAGCTCTCGGGCGAAGGGCCTGAGGTCCCGTTGGTAGTCGAGTGCACCCCCGGTCGAGCTCGCTGCATCAAGGCGAACCCGCTCGTCAGCGCAGCGGTTTCGCCTCCTTCGAGTTCGTCGATCAATCGCAGGATCTGGAGGTCGTCCCAGCGCTTCACCCGCACAATGTTCGCACCTGGCGTGCCGGTGAGGACGTCCGTCGAGGCCAACCGGGACGGGTGCGGAGCCGTCCACGCCATGGTGCGCGCCGGTCATGCTGCTGAGGTGGTGCAAGTGCAGGCAGCCCTGGAGTTGGTGGAGGCGCAGTCCCGGCGAGTTATATGGACGATGGGACGATGGGACAACGGGCGATCCCGGCGAGTGCCCGACCAGCGTTCAGCAGGCGAAATCTGCGAACGCTCGCCCGCTTTCGGGATCCTGGTGCCCACGGACAGAGCAGGAGGCGGTCACCGCGCCTATTACAGGTTCCCGGATCCTGAGGGAGCCAGCCGCGCCCTTCGGGAACTCGGCTGGCGTGGCTGACGCATACGGTCGGTAGCTCCGAGGTCGCCGCGGCCGAGCCCTGTTCAAAAGAGCTCCCGCTTCCAAGCAATAGCGCGGCCCAGCGATTCGTCCTCGCGGCACCTGATACGTCCCTTTTCACGGCCCACTAAGCCTCAAATACGCTACACTGGGTCCCGGAAATGGGCTTTGAGGTTTTTACCAAACGGATGGCACGAGCGGCTAACAAGCCCTACGTGACGATCCAAAAGAAGGGCATCGTGGCATTCAACCATGCTGCCTATGCGGCGCTCGGAGAGCCCAAGGCGGTCGTCTTCCTTTTCGACCGAGAGAAGCGGCTGGTCGGATTCCGGGCTGCCGATCTAGGGGCGGAGCACGCCTATGGCGTAAGAGCGAATAGCAGGCAAACTAGCCATCTGGCTTCCGGGACCCTGTTCACCAGGCATTACGGGATCCCGACGCAAGTTGCCCATCGCTACCTCGGCCGAGTCAGCGACGATGGCTTGCTGACCATCGATTTGAACGAGGTTCCGCAAGACGAATCAGGCGCCGGTCGGGCCCGATAACCATGTGCACCCAGGCCATTGGCAGCAGATCCCAGGGCCATCGGTCCCCTCAGGTAGACGGACTTGAGTCTACTCAGATAGACTGGACATGAAGCGCTCCGAGTTGCTGAGGCGGATAGGCGGCGCGGCGAAACGCAGGAAGCTTGCCTGGAAACTCCGCCGGCAAGGTGCACAGCACGAAATATGGGAACTGGACGGCATGACCGTACCGATACCCCGGCATCGCGAGATCAGCGAAAGGCTGGCGCGCGCGATCATGGCCGACCTGGCCGGCAAGCTCGGCGAAAATTGGTGGCGCCTGAGCTGACTTCTCGGTCGGTCTACAGAGTCGTCGTGGAACGAGACGGTGATTGGTGGCTCATAACCGTTCCGGATGTGCCGAGAGCCAGGAGCCAAGCCCGGCGTCTGGACCAAGTGGAAGCCACCACGCG
>Ga0209577_10007150_pt1 | contig 10284 bp, 10 predicted proteins | sample GraSoiAngelo_109_FD_185874 | JGI IMG/M metagenome (GOLD analysis project Ga0209577, IMG submission 185874) | Grasslands soil microbial communities from the Angelo Coastal Reserve, California, USA - 14_0903_12_20cm (SPAdes) (version 2) | ecosystem: Environmental > Terrestrial > Soil > Grasslands...
CGCCGAGATCGAACGATTGCTCCAAGCCGGGTGGGTCTACAGGCAAGGGGCGGCCAACGCGCACGTCGTTGACACCGCGGACGCGGCGGAGGGTACGCAAACCGCGGAGGAGAACATTCCGGTCATCAACGTTGCCAGATCGTTTCAGCCAAAACAGCATTACGTGGGTGACCTGGCCGGAACGCGAATTGGCAGCCGGTGCGTTGGATGAAGTGAGGAAAAGGACGAGGCAAATCAGAAAAATCGGGAGGCGCATACGAAAAAAATTCATTTGCGGGGCCGACACAATCGCTCAAAACCTCTCGGCCAGCATGCATTTTCGATTGCTCTTTTCGGACCTGTTTGCGCGAAGAAGTCGTCGCCCCGAGGGAAAGACTGCTCGCGTTCAACCGATTTTTTTCAGTCAAGAAATTTTTGCTCGGCACTCAAAAATAAAGTTCAGGTTTTTACTTGTCGGTTTTTCTCGCCGTTTCTAATCTCACGCCGCTGGCAGGGAGCAAGGGAATCGTCAGGTGTGAATAAAGTGTGAACAGAATTCAGCAATTTCGTAACATTGCAAGCCGCGCTTTCGGCGTCGCGCTCGATCTTCCGCCAGATTGTGGGAGCCCATTAGACGCAGCACCGCCGATTGTCGGCGGAGTGTTTTATTATTTTCCCTCGGAAAAAGGCGGTTTTTATCACAACAGGTCCTTCCTTTCCTCTACAGGCGAGCAAAATAATTTTCATAGTTTTTGCCACTTCTACCGCCGCGCCCCTCGAGGCGGTTTCCCAGGAAGAGGCAATTTGGGCTGTTAACAACTTGGTATGGACGAGAGGTGCAAAGCCCTGTGGGAAAAACTGTCGGCTGCGCTCAAGCCGCAGGTCAGTACGGACACGTTTAAGCGATGGTTTTCTGCCGTGGAGTTAACCAAGGCGACTGAGGATTCGCTGACGTTTCGCGTTCCCAACAACATTTACCAGTTCTGGATAGAAAGTAATCACATGGCGGCCTTGCAATCCGCCATCATCAGTGCCGTCGGCGCGCCGCGCACGGTCCGATTTCTTAGCTCGACGGAATCCGATAACGAAAATAATTTCGGGACGCCGGAAGTACAAAAATCCGACCACTCCAGCAGCAAGACCACCGGACTCGGCCTCGGTCTCAATCCGCGGAACACATTCGAATCATTCGTCGTTGGTCCGAACAATCAGATTGCACACGCGGCCAGCCTGGCGGTCGCGCAGGCGCCCGCGCGAACATACAATCCGCTCTTTGTTTATGGCGGCGTCGGACTCGGAAAGACGCACCTGATGCAGGCGATCGGCCAGTATGTCTGGGCGAAAAGGAAAACGTCGCGGGTGATGTACCTGTCGAGCGAACTTTTTATCAACGAATTCATCGACGCCATCCAACACAATACTCTGGTTAAATTCCGCAAACGTTACCGGCAGGCGGGCCTGCTCCTGATCGACGATATTCAATTCCTCGCCGGGAAGGAGCGGTCGCAGGAGGAATTTTTCCACACCTTCAATACTCTCTTCGACGGTCATAAACAGATCGTGCTGTCGAGCGATCGGCCGGCCTCGGAAATCGCCAACCTGGAGCATCGCCTCGTTTCACGATTCGAATGGGGCCTCACGGCAGAGCTGCAACCGCCGGATATCGAGACACGGCTGGCCATTCTCCGGAAAAAAGCGCGTGCTCTGCAGATCAACTTGCACGATGACGTTTATCAGTTCCTCGCCGTCCGCATTCGCAGCAACGTGCGCCGGCTCGAGGGCGCGTTGATGCGGGTCGCGTCATTCGCTTCCCTGAGCGGTAAAGAACTGACGCAGGAAACGATCGAGCATTTGCTGAAAGACATTTTGCTGGAGGAATGGCGGCAGACGGTCACGATCGAGCAAATTCAGCGGAAAGTGGCGGAGCATTTCGATGTGCGGCTGGCGGACATGACAAGCAAGCGTCGCCCGGCTAGTATCGCTTTTCCGCGTCAGGTGGCGATGTATTTGGCGCGCGAGTTAACTAAGGCATCACTTAATGAAATTGGGGATGCATTTGGCGGCCGCGATCATGGCACCGTCCTGCACGCCTGCAAGCTGGTGAAGAAACGGATGATAGAGCAGGACAACATTCGGCAGACCATCTCTTTCATTGACAGCGCGCTTCAGCGCTGATTGAGAGAGAGGTTGCGGATGTAGAAGCAACGCCTTACATCTTAGGCTTTCCGAATGAAATTCAGCGCGACGAAAGAGAAAATACTGGAAGGACTGCAACAGGTTCAGAACGTCGTCAGCACGCGGACCACGCTCCCGATTCTTTCCAACGTTTTGTTGCAGGCAAAAGAAGGAACGGTCAATCTCACCACCACCGATCTCGATGTCGGTGTGCGTGGAGGTTTTGAAGCGAACGTAGACAAGGCGGGCGCGACCACGTTGCCTGCGCGACGCCTCTTCACTATCATTCGCGAGCTGCCATCGAGCGAAATATCAGTCGAGGTCGATGGCAAAAACGCGGCTTCGATTCGGAGCGGCCAAAGTTTCTTCAAGATCCTCGGATTGCCAGAAGAAGAATTTCCACCGTTGCCGAAGTTTGAGAACGCCAAGGTCGTGACGATGCGGCAGAAGGATTTGCGCGACGGTTTGCGCAAGACCGCTTATGCCATTTCGACTGACGAGACGCGTTACGTACTCAATGGTGTTCTCTTCAGCTATAAAGAGAATAAACTTACGCTCGTGGCAACGGACGGGCGCCGCCTTGCCATGGTCGACCTCGAACTGGAATTTCCGCGCAGTCACGAAGCGGACATCATTGTTCCGACAAAAGCAGTCACGGAATTGGCACGCCTGCTTACCGATGATGGCGACGTGAAGATCAGCGTGGGCACCGGTCAGATCGCATTCGATCTTAATAGTACGCTGCTGGTCTCGAAATTGATCGAAGGGAATTATCCGAATTACAAACAGGTGATTCCGTCGGAAGCGAAGGAGCGTATCACGCTCGAACGCGAGACCTTTCTCAACTCGCTGCGCCGGGTATCGCTGCTGGCGAGCGACAAATCGAATTCGATCAAGCTCAGTTTCAGCAAGAACAACATCGAGATCACCGCCAACACGCCTGAGGTGGGCGAGGCCCGCGAATCGCTTCCGGTAGTGTATAAGGGGCGCGATTTTTCCATCGCTTTTAATCCGGAGTTTCTCATGGCCCCCCTCCGCAATTTGGCCGACGACGAAATTTTCTTCGATCTCATCGATGAGATGAGTCCAGGCGTTTTGAAAATCCAGACGCCATTTCTTTATGTGTTGATGCCGATGCGCGTCAGCGCGTGATGGCATCGAGCACGGTTGCGACGGCGAGCTGAGTCAGATCGCCGTTGGGGGCGATCAACAGGGTGACGTCTTTATTCTGCGGCGCCCAAACATTAGGGTCAGTTGGGCCGAAGAGAATGATACTGCGCGCTCCGGCGGCGGCCGCGAGATGAGAAATTCCGGAATCGTGGCCGATAAAAGTGGATTGCCCGAGGAGCGCAGCGAGTTGGGCCAAAGGAAGGTGGTGGGCAAAACGAACACGCGAATCGTTGCCAAATGATGCGCACAATCTTTGCCTCGCATTTTCGTCGGCTTCGCCTAAGACAATGAGGGGTGTGCCAAACAAACGTGGGCCACTTGAGGTCGCAGCCCCGTTCAATACCGCTCTGATAAGTTCGATCCAATTTTCGATCGGCCAGTTCTTCTTTTCGCTGCCACTGCTGGGATGGACCGCCAAAATTGGGGGCGCGCAATTCTCCAGAAAACCACAGGCAAACTCGCGATCTTCTGCAGATGGAAAAATTTTCGGCGCCAGATCGGTGACACTTATTCCGAGCTCTTGCACGGGCTGAATGAGTTGTTCCGCCGCGGACATGCCCGAGACAATTTTCGACGGACCTCGCAAAATATTTTCCGCGCCGCATCGCCGCAAATTCTCTTCGAAGATGCCGTCCGGATCGTAAAGGTAGCTGAGGATCAGATCGAAGCCCGCGAAATAGTTCCGCAAGTCGGATGGGAGCTCGGCCCCTCGCGCGAAAAAGCGTGAGAGCGCAGCGTACTCGATCGAGCGAACTGCGTCGGTATAAAATCGCTTGTCCGCGATCGCGGCGATGTGGGGGTAACCAAGAATTTCAATGCCCGCCTTTGGATGCGCAACACGCAGGGCCTTGAGCGCCGGCAATGTCAGGACGAAATCGCCAAGCGCGCCACCGCGGATGACGAGGATTCGTTTAATAACGGGTGAAGGCGAGAGCGATCAGCGCCACGCCATAGATAAAACCAAAAACGTTTACCCCGCGCCACCGGGCGGTCGTTTTGCTGAACCAATTGAGTTGATCGCGCAATTTGTACGGCACCATTACCCAGGTAAGGCCTAACACTATCAGCACGTAGGCGAACACGGTTAGGACTAGCCGGCTAGGTTCGTAGCGGAAAAAGGCGGCGTCGAGCATCGGTTCCGCGACCAACAACGCGAGGATGCCCAAGGCACGGACGGCGAGAAATTCGTCCACGAAGCGCAAGGTCAGAAAAAATCCCACTGGCAGAATAACCAAAAACGGCCGGCGAAAAGCCGAGAATTCTCCCATTTCCATGGTAGAGATCAGCCAGAAACTCCAGACCAGATCGAGGGCAAGAATCACTATGCCCGCGGTCCGTGAGCGCGGAAAAGCGGCCATGAAATTGCGCGCCGACGCATTCATGGCAAAGCCCAGCGCGCCGAGCAGGCAGAGAATCAGCCCGGTCACGAGTCCTGCAAGTTGCAGTGAAAAATGATAGATCATGGCGTCAATCGACCGGGTGTCCGTAAAGGCTGAAGCCGTTGGCACGCGCGATTGCGACATCAAAAATTTCGCCGACGCGATCCCTTGCCGCCTCGAACACGACGACTTTGTTCGCGCTGGTGCGGCCCATCAAACGCGCAGCGTTTGTTTTGCTTGGGCCTTCACACAAAACTTCCACGCGAGTTCCCACCACTTTTTCATTCGCGCGGCGGGTCGCGGCGTTGATTATTTCGAGCAAATCCTGATTGCGCTCCTCTTTTGTTGCCGCGTCGATTTGATCCGGCATTGTCGCGGCGGGCGTTTCGCGCCGCGCGGAATAGCGAAAAACGAAAGCATTATCGAAGTGGAGGTGTTCGACGAGATTGCGGGTTGCTTTGTAATCGGAATCGGTCTCGCCCGGGAAGCCAACGATGATGTCGGTCGTCAATGCGATTCCTGGGCGGGCAGCGCGAATTTTGTCGACCAGTTGTGTGTATTTTTCCACCGTGTAAGCCCGGTGCATCGCCTTGAGAATTCGATTTGATCCCGACTGAAGCGGCAAATGCACGTGCTGAGCCAGTTTCGGCAAATAGGAGATGGCGTCGATCAGGTCATCACGAAAGCCGATCGGATGCGGCGAGGTAAAACGCAAACGTTCTAGCCCATCGATCGCGCTGACGGCTTCGAGCAATTGCACGAACGGGCTCTTGCGGGTAGCGCACACATTCTGTGTGCTTAGGTCCACATTCTGCGGAACGCGCGCGCTAACCCAAGGGAATTCGTGGCGGCCATAGAGGTTCACGATCTGGCCAAGAAGAGTCACTTCCTTCACGCCATGCGTGACGAGGGCGCGAACTTCGGAGACGACTTCGGCAATGGTGCGGCTGCGTTCCGCTCCGCGCGTGCGCGGCACGATACAAAAGGTGCAATGCATGTTGCAGCCTTGCATGATGGAAACGAACGCCGTGGCCTGCCTTGGAGCCAGCGCCTGTTCACGAATCGTCGATTGCGATCCGGCTTCTTCCTCGACGTCCACGATGGAATAACGTGGATCGTCCATGCGGCGGTAGCTGGGGTCACTGATCCCGGCTACAGCACCTTTGTACAGAACCAAATCATCTACATAGTCAGCGACGCGATGAAATTTTTGCGTGCCGACGACAAGATCGAGATGCGGAATTTCCTTCAACAGCTCCGCGCCACGCGCCTGTGCCATGCAGCCAAGAAATCCAAAGACAGTTTCTGGGCGGTTCTTACTGATTCGGCTGAGCATCCCCATTTTGCCCAGCGCCTTCTGCTCCGCCATGTCGCGCACGCTACAGGTGTTAAGCAGAACAACATCGGCCTCGACCTCGGAATCGACGCGCTCGTAGCCGCGAGCGATGAGTGAATGCGCGACCTGCTCGGAATCGCGTTCGTTCATCTGGCAGCCGTAGGTCTTGATAAAAAATTTCGGCACGGCTCGCGAACGATACACAGGGCCGGCGAAAGTGCTATTACCTCAGGGAGCGGCACCTAAGTTTTTCACTTGCATGTTGTAACGTAAGACTGGCCACCTGCCATATGAACGCGGTCGAGGTGGATCGGCCGCTTCGTCATCTGCCAGTGCTGCTCGCACCTCGAGCCAATCATCAAATGTGGGCAATCGTAACAACGAACAATTCGCTTCAATTTTCTATTTCCGTCCGTTTCAATTCAGACCACGGAATGAACGAGCCAGCGATCGGGATTATCGGCGGTAGTGGCCTCTACCAGCTGGAGGGTTTTGAGGAGTTGGCCGAACATGAGATCGAAACCCCATTTGGCCCGCCATCCGATTCTATCATCGGCGGAATAATGTTTGCCCGTCGCGTTTATTTTTTGCCGCGACACGGACGTGGGCACCGCATCCTGCCGCACGAACTAAATCACCGCGCGAATATTTACGCGCTGCGTTCTCTCAACGTCCGCTGGATCATTTGCGTGACGGCAGTGGGCAGTTTGCAGGAAAAATACGTCCCGCGCGATGTCCTGTTGCCATCGCAGTTTTTTGATCGGACGAGTCTGCGCTCCTGCCACACGTTTTTTGGTGAAGGAATAGCGGCCCACGTTTCCTTTGCCGACCCGATCTCGACCAAGCTGCGGGAGATGTTAGCGGAAGCCACACGCTCCACCGGCGCCACCGTTCACAGTGGGGGCACTTATGTAAACATGGATGGCCCGGCCTTCTCCACTCGCGCCGAGTCGGAATTCAATCGTCGGAACGGGTTCGATGTCATCGGGATGACCAATTTGCCGGAGGCCAAGCTGGCGCGCGAAGCCGAGATCGCCCTCGCCACGATGGCAATGATCACCGATTACGATTGCTGGAAGGTGGAAGAAGAACCCGTTTCGGTCCAAACCGTCATTGGCCATCTGCTCGCTAATGCGGAAACAGCAAAGAGAGTTCTGGCACGTGTGATCCCCGAGATTCCTCGCGAAGCAAATTGGTCGGAACATCGCGCGCTCGAAAACGCCATAATCACGGATCGAAAATTGTGGCCCCACGGCACGATCAAGAAGCTCGGACCGATTATCGAGCGGTTTTTGTAGAGCGAACCGGACGTTGCCAGAGCAGGCGACAAGATGCTAACAGTAAGAGGGCGTTCGCTATTGCAATGAAACCGACGATGCATTGTTCCTGAGGGGCTCGCCGTTCTCAATACCGACGAGCCAATGCCGGCCGCGGAAGGCCCGGAAGACGTGGCACCCGGCCCGGCCCAGGATCCGACCCGAAATCCGGGCTTGGTTCCGTCGCCATTGTTACGTTATTCGGCGGCGTCAGGGACGCCTTGAACTCAGAGCCAGAGACCCCAGGACAGCAGCGAGGCGGCGTCGGTCCAGACCCCAGATTTGGTATCGCCAAGGACCACCACGATCACATCTCGCCCCGGTCGCGAACCACTCGCGATGAGACAATGCCCGGCGGCTTCGGTGTAACCAGTCTTCATTCCATTACAAAATGGAAGTCGCTTTAAAACCTTGTTGGTGTTTTCCAATTCGCGCGTTCGTCCATTGGCGTAGCGAAAAACCAGCTGCGGCAGGCAGACAATGGAACGAATGGTGGGATTCGCATACGCCGCGCGCGCAATGATCGCCAAATCGCGCGCGGTGGAATACTGACCCGGCATAGGTAAGCCATTCGGGTTCACGAAGTGCGAATGCGTCGCCCCCAACATCTGCGCTTTCGCATTCATCTTATCGGCAAACGCGTCGAGGCTGCCGGCATTGTCGCGGGCCAGGCAGCGCGCCACGTCGTTCGGACTTTTCACTAACAGCGCCCGTAGCAGATCAATCCGCTGATAATTTTCCCCTGGCCGAATATTCAATCGGACCGGCTCGGCAAACGTATCGACCTGCTCCACACTCACCGGCCGATCGAGATAACCAGTTTCGGCAATAATTAATGCCGTCAGCAATTTTTGCGTGCTCGCTGCGGGCCGCGGCTGATCCGCATTTTTCTCGTGCAACACCGCGCCGGTGCGCGCGTCAACTACCATCACTGAATTCGCGCGCGTATTCGGGACCGCACCGGACCGTCCTGGATTGAGGACCGACGCCGGAACTGAAATGTCGTTTGCTGTTGCCGAATCGGTCGAGGAGCGCTGGCGCGTGCTTTTGGTTGCACGCTTATGCACTCCCGTTGGGCGGACAACGTTGGGCGCATCCTCATCCTCCGGCGCGATTGCGGCCGTGACGCTACCGAGGCAGAGGAGCCCGCAAATTGTCAGAGTAACCCAACGCACCTGTCGTTTCATTGCCCGTGAAGAATTACCGGTTCAACTATTCGCGGTTACTAATTTAGCCAGTTCCGCGCCCCCGCTGAATCAATTCAATCTCGTAACCTTCCGGCGCATCGATGAATGCGATGGCGCCGCCGTCGCCAAGCGCGTGGGGGCCATCAGAGAGCGGGTAACCTTTGGCCGCAGTCTCTTTTGCGAATTTTGCCAGATCATCCACCTCAAACGCGAGATGGGTCAGATCCGGCCCGACGACGACCGGACCGCTCTGGTCATATTTGCAGATCTCGATCTCTTCTTCGCTTCCCGGAGCCTTGAAGAAAACCAGCTGAGAGCCGCGTCCGGAGGTGTGCCGTCGTGTTTCCTCCAGGCCAAGAACGTCTCGATAAAACGCGACTGTCTTTTCCAGGTCGGTCACGCGATAACGTGTGTGCAGTAATTTCTTGATCATCGCTAAACTAATTGCCGCGATCTCGCCTCGAATTCAAATTCGACAATGCTGTGCCTCAGCTTGGATAGCGGGACAATCACCTGCAAGGGCCTGGTTCTCGACGCTGACACGGGAAAAGTTCTCGCCCAGGCGAGCGTCCCGCATTCCTTTGTTGGAGGAGTCCCGCGCGGCCATGTCGAGCAAGTTCCGCAGATCTGGTCCGATGCAGCGGAGCGGGTGATTCTCGCTTGTCTGGAGAAAATCAGAGGCCGTCGCAGCGAGGTGGTGGCCTTTGGAGTCAGTGCCCAGCAATATGTTACGCTCGACGATCGCAACCTGCCAAACCCGCACTGCCTTAATTCACGGTCTAAATTCCAGCAATACGAATCGCCACGATATCGCCCGGGCGTTAATTGAAGGAATCGTAATCGGACTTGCCCAAGGGATGAACCGCTTGATTAGTCTGGGGATCGAAGCCAAAGAATTGCACATTACCGGAGGCGGCGCCAAGAGTGCCAGCATGCGCCAAATCGTTGCCGACGTTTTCGGTCTCCCGGTAGTCGGATTCAAGGTGGTTGAAGGCGCCGCCCTTGGTGCTGCGGTTCAGGCGGGCTGGACTTATTGTCAGACGAAGGGCGAGCCGCTTCAGCTCGAGAGAATTGTGAAGTTAGCAGTAAAAACCGATCGCAAGACGCGCGCCGAACCGCGCAAAGAAAATCGAGCGCTTTATGCGGATTTGCGTGGACGACACGCCGATCTCACGCGGAAATTAGCAAGCAGCGGCTATTTATGAAAATCGTAATCGGCGCGACCGGCGCCAGCGGCAGCATTTATTTGCAGCGTTTGCTCGAACAAATCAACATCACCGAGCACGAAGTTCACCTGGTCATGACCGCACACGCGCGACAGGTCGCCGATCACGAACTTTTGGCCTTTCGTCTTCCCGCGAAAGTCCTTCGGCATGCCGACAATGATATGAACGTGCCGTTCGTCAGCGGTTCGGCACGTTTCGACGCGATGGTGATCGTGCCCTGCTCTATGTCGACGCTCGGCCGAATCGCCACCGGCTCGGGTCAGAGCGCGTTGTTGCGCGCTGCCGATGTTTTTTTGAAGGAACGCCGTAAACTCATCGTCGTCCCCCGGGAAACGCCATGGAGCCTCATTCAGGCGCGCAATGTCGTGACCTTGATCGAGGCCGGCGCAATCGTCTTGCCTGCTATCCCCTCGTTCTACAGCAATCCCAAAAACGTCAACGATGTCGCGGACACGGTAGTGTGGCGCATTCTCGATCAGCTTGGGTTGCCCAGTTCGAAAGCCTTCCGCTGGGAAA
>Ga0209577_10007151_pt1 | contig 10283 bp, 9 predicted proteins | sample GraSoiAngelo_109_FD_185874 | JGI IMG/M metagenome (GOLD analysis project Ga0209577, IMG submission 185874) | Grasslands soil microbial communities from the Angelo Coastal Reserve, California, USA - 14_0903_12_20cm (SPAdes) (version 2) | ecosystem: Environmental > Terrestrial > Soil > Grasslands ...
CGAGCGGATCTCCGCGATGGCCGCGATGTCGAGACCGAAACAGGGATTGGCAACGATCAGCACTTCAACGTCGCCGGATAGCTCGCGCGCCAGCACCAAGCGCTGCACGTTGCCCCCGGAAAGGCTGCTGACCGGAGCGTCGGTCGAGGATGCCTTGATGTGATACCGGCCGATCAGCTCGCTGGCGGCCTGCCGCATGGCCGCCCGGTTCAGGCCCCAGCGGGCGATCGTGAAGCGCGTCTCGTCAAAGACGCGGAAGGCGAGGTTCTCGGCGACGCTCATCCGGGACACACAGGCGTTGCGAAGGGGCTCCTCGGGGAGGCAGAAGACCTTGTGGCGCCGCATCTCCATCCGAGTCGCCCGATACGGCTCGCCGTGAACGGTGATGGTGCCCGCGGAAGCCTCGCGCTGTCCGGCGAGGACCTCGACCATCTCGGCCTGGCCGTTCCCGGAAACGCCGGCGATCCCCACGATCTCCCCGGCGTGGACGGAGAGCGAGACGTTCACGACGGCCTGGTGTCCCTTGTCGTCGTCGACGCACAGGTGGTCGAGGCGGAGCCGTACCTGGCCCGTGGTGTGGGCGATGCGCTGCGCCGGCGGCGGCAGCTCGCTTCCGCCGATCATCATCGCCGCGAGATTCTGCGCGGTGAGCTTCTCCATCCGTCCCCGTCCGACCACCCGCCCGCGTCGAAGCACGGTGACCTCGTCGGCGAAGGCGACCACTTCTCGGAGCTTGTGCGTGATCATGAGGACGGACAGCCGACCCCCTCGCGCCATCTCGTGCAGGAGCCCGAGGATCTCGTCGGCCTCACCCGGCGTGAGCACCGACGTCGGCTCGTCGAGGATCAGGATGCGGGAGGCGAGATAGAGCTGCTTGAGGATCTCGACCTTTTGCTTCTGGCCGGCCGCCAGCGCGCTGACCGGCGCCTCGAGATCGACCTTGAACGGCATGTCCTTCAAGAACTCGTGCAACCGGCGACGCTCGGTGGGCCAGTCGACGACGAGCGAGAGGTCCGCGCGCGCCAGCGCGAAGTTCTCGGCCACCGACATGCTGGGCACGAGCGTGAAATGCTGGTACACCATCCCGATCCGGTGAGCATGCGCCTCGCGAGGGCTTCGGATGATGCGCTCGACGTCATCGACGATCACGGCGCCCTTATCGGACGCGTAGTAGCCCATCACGCACTTGACGAGGGTACTCTTCCCGGCGCCGTTCTCGCCGAGCAGCGCGTGAAACGAGCCGGGCTCGAGGGTCAAGGAGACGTCGTCGAGAGCGACCAGCGAGCCGAATCGCTTCGTCATTCCGGCGACCGTGAGGCGCGGTGGGGCGACCTTGGGACGTGGCGAGGCGACACCGAAATGTGGGGCGCTCTCGAGACGGGGCCGAGCCACCTCGAAACGCGGCGGCGCGGGTTCAAGAGGCGGCGGGGCGGCGGGCGGCAACCGGTCCGCGCTTGCTCGGTCAGGCTGCCCTCCGCCGCCATCGGTACGTCCCCGGGTTCTGCTCATCGCGATGCTCGGCCTAGAGTGTCCCGCTTGGACAGCTCCGAGGAACGCCGGGATAATTCGCTCCCGACATCACGCTAGCCGTGATAGGTGCGGCTCGGTTCGGGGAAACCACAGCTCGTGCCGTCCGTCACCTGCACTTCGTCCTCCCACGGCAGCCGGTACTTGCCAGCCACCAGATCCTGCATGTACGTATACGGGCAGTCCTGCGCCCCACCCTTCACGGCCACGAAGCCGCGGTGGCCGAACTGATAGATGTTGTTCTCGACGCCCCAGATGCGACGCGCCTCCTCTGCCAGCTTGGGCCGCACCTCGGCCGTGATGATCTCGTCGGGCACGCCGCTGCCCGTGACGAGCGGGGCTCCGTCGAAGTTGACGATCATTCCTTCGCCCATCGAGTTGAACAGCCCGTCGCTACCGCACATGCAGACGTTCGCGGTGTACATCAAGTTGCAGAACGCGTTGGCTTGGTTGGTCACGTGCCAGGAGTGGCGGATGGGCGCCGTGTAGCCGGCGGTCCGCAGCATGATGTTGGCCCCCTTGTATGCGGACTCCCGGGCCATCTCCGGGAACATCCCGTCGTGACAGATGATCAGCGCGATCTTGCTGCCGTTCGGGCCGTCGCAGACCGGGATTCCGAGGTTACCCGGTTCCCACGGCTCGACCGGGGTCCAAGGATGCATCTTCCGGTAGTAGAGCCGGAGTGCACCGCGGTCATCGATGATGACGCCGCTGTTGTAGGGGTTTCCGCCCGGGTTGTACTCCATGAGGGAGAAGCACCCCCAGATCTTCTGCTCCGCGCAGGCCGTTTTGAAGGCCGCGACCTCGGGCCCGTCGAGCCTGGACATGATCTCGGGGCGAGTGTCCATCGACAGGCCGTGGAGCGAGTATTCGGGGAAGACGACGAGGTCCATAGTCGGCATCCCTTTCCGCGCCTTGGTGACCATGGCGCAGATCCTGTTCGCCTGCGTGGCGAGCTCCGCCCGCGTGGCCACTACGGGAAGCTGTAGCTGCACCAGCCCGATGACCACCCCATCAGAAGCCTTGTTCAGTCCGCCTAATCCGGTCATGGGGATTCCCCTTTCATCGCCCGATCACTTCGTCACGCTCAACTCGTTCGGCGCGCCTTTGAGCGTCCGCTGCGTCGACGAGGTCGCGATCATGAGCAGCAAGGTTAGCATGTAGGGCGCGGCGTTAAATAGGTAGTAGCCCGAGGTGATCCCCACGGATTGCAGCGCTGGACCGAGGGCGCCCGCGCCGCCGAACAGCAGTGCGGCGAACAGGCACAGCAGCGGGTCCCAGCGCGCGAAGATCACCAACGCCACCGCCATGAGACCCTGGCCGCTCGAGATCGCCTCGTTCCAGCTTCCCGGATAGTAGAGTGAGAGAAACGATCCGCCGATCCCAGCGAGGAAGCCGCCCGCGACCGTGCCGAGCAAGCGCACCCGGTCCACCGCATAACCCATCGTCCTGGCGGCGTCGGCGTTGTCGCCGACGGCGCGGATTGCGAGACCCCACCGCGTGTTGTAGAGGGCCCAGAGCAGTCCGGGGGCCAGCACCGCGCCGATGAGGAACAGCACATTGACCTCGAGCGCGGCGCGCACCTGAGGGCTCTCACTCCACCATCCGAACGGTATTGCCGGTAGGCGCGGGGCGTTCGGCTGGATGAACGGCTTGCCGAGGTAGAACGCGAGGCCGAGGCCGAACAGCATCAGAGCGATGCCCACCGCAATGTCGTTGACGCGCGGTCGTGCGCAGATCGAGGCATGCACGGCTCCAAGGACCATGCCGCACGTCCCCGCCACCAGCACCCCGAGCCACGGCGATCCGGTCAGGTACGAAACGCCGTAGCCGCTCATTGCGCCCATCACGAGCGTGCCCTCGAGGCCGAGGTTGATCCGGCCGCTCTTTTCGGTCAGGCACTCACCGAGACTGACGAAGAGAAACGGGGTGCTGCCACGGATGGCGCCGCCCAGAACCGCGAGAGGGACTCCCCACCACCCGAGCGCCTCCACCTCAGGCGGCCTCGCGGGGCACGACCCCGTTGGATGGCGCTACGACCGACTGCTGGAAAACGCGGAGCCGCCCATACACCGGTTCGCTGGCGAGAATGACGAGGAAGATGATGCCGCGCATCACGTGCACGGTCGCGTCCGGCAGATCGTGCCACCGCTGCAGCAGGCCCCCGGCGGCGTCGATGCCGCCGAGCAGGATAGCCACCGGGATCACTGCGAGAGGATTCTGCCTGGCGAGAAAGGCCACGAGGATCCCGGTGTAACCGTAGCCGACCACGAGCGATGTGCTGGCCCGGCCGTGAACGGCGGCGATCTCCGTCGTCCCGGCGAGACCGGCTGCAGCCCCCGCGATCAAGCACGTGACGAGCGTCAGCCTGCCGACTGGCACGCCGGCCATGCGGGCGGCGCGGACGTTGCCACCGACGATCCTGGCTGCGAACCCGAATACCGTGTGCTGCATCAGCACGTACGTGACGATGCACCCGACGACGCCGAAGACAAGGCCCCAGTGGACGTCCATGCCTGGGATCAGACCGATCATGTTGCGCTCGCCCACGTGCCAGCTCGACGGTCGGTGCAGGACGAGCGGATCGCGCATTGGGCCGCCCACGAGGTGGTTCATCAGGGCGATGGCGATATAGTTGAGAAGAAGACTGCTGATCGTCTCGTTGACGCCTCGGTAATAGCGCAGGCCGCCGGCGAAACCGACCCAGAGCCCGCCCGCCGACATACCAGCGAGCATCATCGCGGTGATGACCGTCCAGTGCGAAGCGCCAGGAAGGACAGACGCGATCGCTACGGTGGCGAGCGCTCCGATGATCAGGGCGCCCTCGGCGCCGATCACGACGAGCCCGAGCCGAGCCGGCAGGGCGGTACAGAGCGCGGTGAGCATCAGCGGCGTCGCCCGTTGCAGCGTGTTCTGCCAGGAGAACCAGCTTCCGAAGGCGCCGCTGTAGATCGTCTCGTACACCCCGAGCGGGTTGGCTCCGGCCATTGCCACGAAGATCCCGAAAAGGATGAGGGACACTGCCAGAGCCCCCGCGGGGATGGTCAACGCTTCGGCGGCCCCTCGCGGACTGCCACCGAGCAGGCGCATCAGCTTCGGGTCGACCCCCTCACGCCGTCCACTAGCCAGTCCATCGACTCAAGCCAGATGTCCGTGGCGTCGTACGACTTGCCAGTGGGGATCACTGTCTTGCCGGTGTTGTCCTTCATGGGCCCTTTGTAGATCACGAAGCTACCGTCCGTGAACTTCGCCTTGGCGTCGTCGGCCTGCTTGCGGGCCTTCTCGCTGACGGCGGGTCCGTACGGCGCGTTGCGAACAATGCCTGCACGCAGTCCGCCTCTGCGCATGTGAGGCCATGACTTGCCTTCTCGCAGCCAGTTGACGTAGTCGGTATATACCTTCTCCCAGTTCCACTCGGCACCGGTCAGGTACCCTTTCGGAGCGAGCGTGGACTGGTTGACGTGGTAGCCGGACGAAAAGATGCCCCGCTTCTCAGCCGTCTCGATCACGACCTTCGGACTGTCGACGTGGCATGTGACGACGTCAATTCCCTGGTCGGCCAGGCTGTTGACGGCCTCCGCCTCCTTGACGGGTAGCACCCAGTCGCCGGTGAAGATTACCTGCGTCATAGCCTTGGGGTTCACGGTCCGTGCGCCGAGCGTAAAGGAGTTGATGTTGCGCAGCGAGGCGGGATACGGTTTGGCGCCCACGAAGCCGAATTTGCCGGTCTTCGACGTGTAGCCTGCGACGATGCCCGCGATGTACTGCGCCTCGTCGATGAAGCCGTTATAGCTTCCGGCGTTGGTCGGCATCCCCTCCTTCCAGACGGTCGGCCCGCCATGCAGGAACTGGACCTTGGGGTACTTCGCGGCCACCTTCAGCATGTGCTCCCAGTAGCCGAACGAGGTCGCAAAGATCAGGCTCGCGCCGTCCAGGCTGATCATGCTCTCCATGGTCTTCTGAACCTGGACGGTCTCGGGAACGTTCTCCTCTTCGACCACCTTGACTCCGTCGATTTTCTTGACGGCGGTGACGCCCTGAGCGTGCCCCTGGTTCCAGCCATAGTCATCCTTCGGCCCGACGTATGCTGCGCCGACCACCAGCCGGGAGGCGGACGACGCTCTTCGCGGCCACTGGCTCACGGTCGCCGTGGAGGCACTAGCGGCAGCCATCATCTTCAACACCGCTCGTCGCGAGATCCCGCAATGCCCAGGTATCATGACCGTCCTCCTCGCAGCTTTCGCCGTGTTCCTCGGTCTCCGACTCCTCGTTCAGGTCGGATGCCACGCGCGTCGCTCAATGCGCCCGAGGATCTGCTCAAAAAGAGTCGGCGTCAACCGTTGAAGGCTCTGCTGTTGAAGGCTCTGCACGGCCGGTCTGCGTGCCGGGGGATGCGCTGACCTTACGTTCCGGCGGTGACTTGACCCACTTCGATAGGGGGACCGCCCGTATGACGGCGCATCGCTACTCCGCCCTCCTGTCTTGCAGTGTGGGCCGGCACGCTTACGTCACCGTCACAGTCGTTATCCTGGTCCTCTTCGCGACGCCCATATTTGCCGCGACGATTGTGGTCGTAGGCAGCGATCCCACTTAGGTTGTTATCAAGGGAATCCTCGTAACGGCGAATCAGGTCATTGACGGCGAACCGGTGTTTGAGGGCGACATGATTATCTGCGTGGCCGTGATGGGTGTCGCGCCCGCCGGCGCCACGCGTATGGTCGTCACGGACGCGTTTATCTTCCCAGGGTTCATCGGCGCGGATAATCACGTCGCCTACACCTTCCTGACTAAGTGGTGTTGGGTCCCGCCGGAGGAGCCGGGGTCGACCGACTGATCGCTGCAGCACCGCCAGTTGATGACGGAGGACGACATTCTCAAGCGAGACGGTGGCTGAGTGGCCGAGGAGGGCGCGGACGAAGGCCCAGACACCGAAGACGAGGATCATCACGGCTCCCGGTCAGGGCCGGGACATTCCTTCGATCGCGATCACCGCTCACTACGAAGACTTCCCCGCGGCCGGCGCGCGCGACTTCACGGCCTCTCTCCGCAGACCGCTACAGATGGAAGGGCTCTGCCGCACGATCGCCGCGCTGTGCGGTCGCGACGCGACCGGCGGCGGCGAGCGGAGGGCCGCCGCCGCGTTCTGATCTGGCGTCATCCTGCCGCCGCGGCCGTCGAACTGAGGTCCGCCAGGGAAAGCTTTTTCCTATCTTGATCGCGGTCCCGACGGCCTTTACCCTATCGCTCGGTCGAGTAGAGTTACGTATTCCGGCGCGAGGGTTCGCCTATGCCGCTACGTGGCTTATCCGTGCTGGTCGTAGAAGACGACCGGGACCATCGTGAGCTCGCTCGGGACATGCTGACCGCTCTTGGCGCCCGCGTGACCGTCGCCGCGAACGGCGATGAAGGAGTGAAGCATCTCATCACGAAGGGCTGCCCCGACCTCATTCTCTGCGATCTCCGCATGCCGGTGATGGACGGCTACGAGTTCGCGCGCGAGGTCCGCACCCATTCTCCGTGCCGTCAGGTCCGCCTGGTCGCCGTGACGGCGATTCGGGACCCTATCGCCTACACCCGGACGTGGAGCGCCGGGTACGACGCTCACCTTGAGAAACCGCTGACGGTAAAAAAGCTGGAAGATCTCGCCGCGCGGCTCTTGTCAGGCGGGGCATCAGAGCGATGACCGACGATGAGATCAGGAAGCGAGCGCGGTCACGGTTCGCTGATAGCATGCTACCGCCTCACATTTCGACCGGACCGGTGCCGTCGGCGCGTTCCGCGGGCCGTGCGCCGTGTGCGGTGATCGCTTCGCGAAGATTCGGCACGGCGAGCTTGCATTCCATGACCGCTGTCGCGAGATCTGGCTGGAGGAGGCGAACCGGCGCGGCTGATCGGTAGCGGTGGGGGGGAAAGACTGATGCTCGAAGGCATGAAGAACATCGCCTACGAGATCAGAGGGTCGCCATTTTTCGCCTTCCGCTCGGCGCATCTTCCCTTCAACGCCTCCAAGAAGTCGAGCGTGCTCGATCCGCAGGTCGTCGTTGGTCGTTTCGCACACCGCGGATGTCGGCCGTGGTGCGTCGTCGGTACGCTAGCGCACATAAGGGCGAGCGATTCCGCCTCATCGTGCGCGCGCCAGCAGTAAACTCAACTGGATAGTCGACTGCGACTCAGGATGGGCTTTCCGGAGGGCCCGCCATGATCCAGCGAATTCTTGCCGCCACTGATTTTTCCCCGAGTGCAGATGAGGCGTGGCGCTGTGCCGTGGATTTGGCTCGCAGCCTCGACGCTGACCTGCATCTCGTCCATGTCGCCATGCCGATGCCGGGCGACGCGCCGCAGAAGGTTGATCAGGATTATGAGCACGCTGTTGCACTGGCCCAGCGGCGGCTAGAAGAGCGAGCGGCCAGCGCCACGCTGGGAAGCCGCGTGAAGACGGTTCTCCGTAGGGGCGAGCCTGTTCAAGTATTGGCCGCGATGGCGCGCGACGAAAACATCGACCTCGTGATCGTTGGCACGCATCAGCGTCACCGGGCCGGCGACATCCTTGTGGGAAGTGTTGCCGAGCGCCTCATTCGGCTTGCCCCGTGTACGGTCGTCGTGGTGAAGCCACGCAAGACATCCGTCGACACGGCGAGTTGACCTGACGGAATCCGTTCCGCTCGATCGCCGGCCACGCCGAACGCTCAGCCCAGTAGCCGGTTATATTCTCGGCGGATGATGCGGTAGCACCCGCAAGACGCACGTTCCAGCTTCTTCTGGTCGACGATCGTCATGCGCCCTCGTGTATACCGGATGACGCCGGCGTGCTGCAGCATGCCGGCTGCGGTGGTCACGGTGGCGCGGCGCACGCCGAGCATCTGCGCGAGCGATTCCTGGGTCAGGGCAAACTCGTCGGAGCTCACCCGGTCGTACGTCATCAGCAGCCTGCTTGCGCACCGCTCGGCGATGGAGTGCAGTCGACTGCACGCGGCGTGCTGCGCGATCTGGTGGATGAACGCTTGCGTGTAGCGCAGCATGACGGTGCGGAGGGCGCGGCTCCGGCGGAGCTCTTCCCGAAAGCGCGCCGCCGGCATTCGGAGGAGGTTGCCGGGGACATGGCAGAAAGCCTCGTCCGGCGTACTCCCTCCGCCGAGAAATACCGGAATTCCGACCATGCCTTCGTTGCCCACGGTGGCGACCTCGACGAGGCCGCCGTCCGTCACCGTGCTGACGATTGAGTGCACGCCGCTCAAGGGAAAGTAGACGAATTTGATCGAATCGCGCGCCTCATAGAGCGGTTGCCTGAGCGTCATGCGTATCGGCTCAAGCGCCTTGAGGAGTCGCTTACGATCCGCCGCCGGCAAGGCCGCGATCAGCCGATTGAGGTGCGTTCGCGCCACGACGTCACTTCTCCCAGCGGCTGGAAGCCGTTCGGAAAGAGCGCGCGGCATGCAGTCACGTGCGGAAAGTCGGAAAGGAGGCGACCGAGAGGAAGACGACAGCGAAAGAAGCATACGCGCCGGCCGGCGACGTTGTGATCTATCATCGTCCCCACCCAGCGTACCTCGCCGTACAATTACCATGCCGCTGAGGGCGGGGCCTGGGGCGCTGACGGATACGCAAGCGGACACGTTTGATCACCGCCGCCGGGCGAAACGCTACGCGATAACTTTCTTCATGACCCGCTGAACGACGTCATAACATTCGCACGCGACATCTTGCAGCCCGCGCCGATCGACGACGTGGATGCGGCCGCGGCTGTAGTCGATCAATCCGGCCTTCTGCAAGGCGCCAGCGATCACCGTGACCGTGGCGCGCCGAACGCCGAGCATCTGGGCCAGAAACTGCTGCGTGAGCGGAAAGTCATCGCTCTCGACGCGATCACGCGCCATGAGAAGCCACCGCGCGCACCGTTGCTCCATGGAATGGGCCCGATTGCATGCCGCATGCTGTGCGATCTGGACCATCACCGCCTCGGCGTAGCGCAGCAGCAATCGGTTCAAGCCCGTGGAGCGCCGAATCTCCTCCAGGATGGTTCTGGCGGGAACCTTCAGCGCGCGGCCGGGGATCTGACACAACCCCTCCATGGAAGTAGAGGCGACGCCGAGGATCACGGAAATGCCGACGACGCCCTCGTTGCCGATCGTCATCACCTCCACATCGTCGGCGTCCGCCATCTTGACGACGAGGGAAACCACGCCACTGATGGGAAAGTACACGTGGCTGATCTCACGGCCGGCTGCATACAGCACCTGGTGAGCATCGATCGGTTCGGATTTGGCGCCACGGAGGAGGCTGTGGCGCTCCTCAGGATCAAGGACGGCGAGAAGACGATTGGCTAGAAAATCTTCCGGCATCGCGGCGAGTATAACGCGACCTCTAAGCGGTGGCCGCCTGATGTCGGTACGCCAGCGTACATAACGCTCTGAGGATTTCGCTTCACCGCGCTCCGGCGGCGCGCGTACACTCCGACTCCTAGATGAATCCGACCGAGGCGGTGCGGATCATCCTCAGACAGGCTCCCGGAGAACCTCTGTGTCCTGCCTGCCTGGCATTCATCTGCTCAACGAGCTTGACGGAGATTCGAACGATCACGGAGGCCCTGATTCGCGACAGCCAGGAATTCAGGAATGCCTCGCTGACTTGCGCGAGTTGTCGTCGCGTGACTGCGACGATCACATACTCCGGCCCGGAGAAGTGAGTTCGCTTCTCCCCATCCCGCGACTCAAGGAAGTTCCGGCTCAAATCAAGTCGGTACGGAGCCATCCTGGAAA
>Ga0209577_10007152_pt1 | contig 10283 bp, 8 predicted proteins | sample GraSoiAngelo_109_FD_185874 | JGI IMG/M metagenome (GOLD analysis project Ga0209577, IMG submission 185874) | Grasslands soil microbial communities from the Angelo Coastal Reserve, California, USA - 14_0903_12_20cm (SPAdes) (version 2) | ecosystem: Environmental > Terrestrial > Soil > Grasslands ...
GAACGCCCCGCCCGGCCTGGTCCGCGCGCTGGCCGCGGTTGCGGAGACGGCCTGGCGGCTCCTCCCGCTGCCGGGGTCGCCGCCGGTGACCCGCTTCTCGGTGTGGGTCGCCTCGCTCGACTGCACCATCGACATCTCGAAGGCGCGGCGGGAGCTCGGCTACGAGCCGGTCAAGGGCCGCGAGCAGGGGCTCGAGGAGCTTCGGGCGGCGGGTGCGGCCGCCGCTCCGGCCGCCGGTTAGCCGGCAGCGCGACCCGCACGCGCAGGCCGCCCAGCGGCGACTCGTCGAGCTGCATCTCGCCGCCGTGGAGCGCCACCTGCTGCGCGACGATCGCCAGGCCGAGCCCCGTGCCGGGCGCGGTGGCGCCGAGCCCGCGAGCGAACGGCTCCAGCACCCGATCGCGCTCCTCGGCCGGGAGGCCCGGTCCGTCGTCGTCCACGCGCACGAGAAGTGACCCGTTCTCGCCGCCGACGCTCACGTCGATCCGGCCGCCCGGGCGGCCGTGGAGCGCCGCGTTGTCGAGCAGGTTGTCCACCAGGAGACGGAGGCCGCCCGTCCATCCGCTCAACGCGGCGCCGTTGACCGAGTCGTGCAGCTCGTAGGTGACGTCCGGGTGACGCCGGCGCGCGGCATAGACGGCCGCGTCGACCAGGTCACCCACCTCCACCTGCTCCCGGGGCAGGCTCTCAGCCGCGTCGCCCCGCGCCAGCGCCTGGAGCCCCTCGAGCAGGTGCACGATCCGATCCTGCTCTGCCGTCACGTCCTCGAGCAGCGCCTGGCGCTCCTCCACCGGCAGGCCGGGGTTGCGGGTGAGCGCGTCGAGGTTGGCCCGCATGCCCGTGAGCGGTGTGCGCAGCTCGTGCCCGGCGTCGGCAGCGAAGCGGCGCGTGGCCTGCAGCGCGCGCTCCATCGCGGCGGTGGACGCGCGGAGCCGGGCGAGCATCTCGTTGAGGGTCCGGGCGAGCGACCGCACCTCGTCGGGCCCGTCGTCGTCGGGCAGCGCGGTCCCCAGGTCCTCGGCGCTGCTCACCCGCGCGGCGCCCGCGCGGAGACGGGCCAGCGGACGGAGGGCGAAGCTCGTGAACCCCCACGCGGCGAGCGCGGTGATCGCCAGCGCGGCGAGGCCGAGCCACACCACCAGATGGCGCGTGTTCGCCACCCGCGCCTCCACCTGCTGGAGGCTGCTGAAGAGCTCGAGCCGGGCATCCGACACCGGGTCGACGGCAATCGTGAGCGCCCGCCACGGGACGCCCGCGATCTGCACGGTCGACAGCCCGTCCTTGGCGGGCACGACGGGCGCGCCCGCGGGAACGTCGCCGCGCTGCTCCACCACCTGGCCGCGGAGCGACATCTGGGCGAACGAGCCGCTGCCGGCCAGCAGCTGCTCACCCGCCGGGCGCCCCGGCGGGCCGGCGTCCAGCGTGCCGGGCGGTGCGGGAAGCGAGCGGCGGAGGATCAGGTCCGCGCGCTGGCGCAGGTCGCGGTCGACCGCCGCGCGGCCGTCGCTCTCGACGCCCGATAAGAGCAGGAAGCCGGCCAGCGCGTACGCGATTGCCAGCGAGCCCACCGCGGCGATCGCGATCCGGGCGCGCAGGCTGCGCGGCACGCTCATGCCCGCAGCGCCCACCCCACGCCGCGCACCGTGTGCAGGATCCGCGGCTCGCCGCTGCTCTCGAGCTTGCGGCGCAGGTAGCCGACGAACACGTCGACCACGTTCGTCTCGACCGAGGTGGCGTAGCCCCAGACCATCTCGAGCAGCTGCTCGCGGGAGAGCACCTGTCCGGGGTGCCGGGCAAAGGTCTCGAGCAGCTCGAACTCGCGCCGTGTCAGGTCGAGCTCCCGTCCGCCCCTCGTCGCCACGTGGCGCCTGAGGTCCACCACCACGTCGGCCACCACATAGGGGCCCGCACCGTTCGCGCCGCGCCGGCGCAGCAGGGCGTTCAGGCGCGCGGTGAGCTCCTCCAGGGCGAACGGCTTGACGAGATAGTCGTCGGCGCCGGCCTCGAGGCCCGCCACGCGGTCGGCCACCTCATCGCGCGCGGACAGGATGCACACCGGCACGTCCACACCCTCGGCGCGCAGGCGGCGGACCACGGTGACGCCGTCGAGGTCGGGCATCGTCACGTCGAGGACGACCGCCGACGGCGGCATGCGTCCGATTGCGTCGAGGGCCTCGACGCCGCCTGCCGCGGTTGCCACGGCGAAGCCCTCGAGGCGCAGAGCGCGCTCGAGGGCCTGCCGGACGGTGGCCTCGTCGTCTACGACGAGGACGAGGGGATCACGGGCCGTCACACGTCGTCACCTTTCGACCAGCCTAAGGCTCCTTCCACGGCGGCGCGTGCATTTCCGCCGCCAGCGCGTCCTTCACCTTCTGGACGGGGATGCCCAGCTGGTTCGCCAGCTCGGTTGCGAGCCTCTCCCTGCGCGCCTGCATCTGCGACTCGAGCTGCGAGCGCACCTTGTCGAGGGCCGTGCGCACGTCGCTCGACTTCACGCCGAGCGCCTTGGCCAGCTCGTCGAGGAACATCGGCGGCGGACCGGCCTGGAAGCGAAGCCCGAAGCGGGGCCGGCCGCCGGGCGGAGGGCCGCCGGGCGGAGGGCCGCCGCCTGGCGGGCCGAACCGGGGGCCGCCGCGCTTGAAGAAGCGCATGCCCGGGTGTCCGCCCGGCGGACCGGCAAACGGTGGGGGGCCGCCCATCGGCCCGGCCGGACGAACCTTCTCGAGCGCGGCACGGAGCTTGGCCTGGTCGACGCCGAGCTTGCTGGCCAGGGTGCCGAGGAAGTCAGGGGGCCGCACCGCGTTGAGCGCGCTCTTCACCTTGGCCGGGTCGACGCCGAGCGCGCTCGCGAGCCTCCTGGCGAACGCGTTGCGCCGTGCTCCGTCAGCCGCCCGATGCTGCGCCTGAAGCTTGCCCAGGGCGTCCTGGACCCTCGAGAGCGGCAGGCCGAGCGCGCTCGCTAGCGCCTTCTCGAACCGCGAGCGGGGATCGTTCCCGGACTGCTGCTCGCTCCCCTGGATCGCGTCGAACGCGGCCTGCAGGCGAGCCTCGCTCACACCGAGCCGCTTGGCCAGCGACTCCTCGCGGTCGAGGCGCATCAAGCGCATCCCGCGGACCGCTCGGAGGCCCCGCGAGGTGGCGGCGCCGGAGTTGCCGCCGCCGCTCTGGGTCCCGATTCCATAGGCCGCCGACGCCAGTACCACGGAGCCGGCGAGCGCGATCACGGTCGTCTTCCTACTTCGCGGTTTCATCGCACTCCTCCTTCGGTCGGGTGCACGGCGGCCCCCTTTCGAGAGTGAGGATCGGCCACGAGAGTGTGAGCACCATAAGAAGTGCTGCGACTCTTACTCGGCTCATACGGACGCGTTAGCCGGCGCAGGCGTGATCGCGGCGATGCTGGCGGTTCGCGTGCTCGGCCGGTGCCGCACGCCGCGGCCGAGCGCCATATAACTCCGTGCGGGGGTGCGAAGAAGCGGGAGCATTGGAGCCGCGCGCGGCCGCCTGACGGCATGCGCCTTCGCCGCTGCGGTCGTGGCCGTCCTGCTCGCCGCGCCGGGGGCGTGGGCGGCGGGCCGCTGCGGCAAGCACCCCTGGTGCAACAGGTCGCTCGGCCCGGCTGCCCGAGCGGCGCTGCTCGAGAAAGCGCTGACCAGCGAGGAGAAGATCGACCTGCTCGCGGGTGACGACCTGTTCGGCGTGGGCGGCGGCGCGCACATGCACACAGGGACGAGCGACGGCGTGCCGCGGGTGGGACTCCCGACGACGTACTACTCGGATGGTCCGGTTGGGCCGCGCCAGGGCCAGGCCACGGCGCTCCCGATCCCCCTCGGGCTCGCGGCCACCTTCTCGCCGCAGCTGGCCTTCCGGCACGGCGACGTGGCCGCGAACGAGGCCAAGAGCAAGGGCAACGACGTGATCTTCGCCCCGACCGTGAACATCATGCGCACCCCGCTAAACGGCAGGACGTTCGAGGGCTACGGAGAGGACCCTTACCTGGACTCGCGCCTCGCGGTCGGGTGGATCAAGGGCGCCCAGTCGGAGCACGTCATCGCCGACGTCAAGCACTACGCCGGCAACAACCAGGAGGGCGCCGACCCAACCGGGGAGAGCGGGCACCCGGGCTCGCCCCTCGGCGCCGGGCCCTTCGGCAGCCGCTACATCGTGAACGACCACATCGACGAGCGCACGCTCCGTGAGATCTACCTGCCCCACTTCGAGGCCGCCGTGAAGGACGCCCACGTCGGCACGATCATGTGCGCCTACAACCTTGTCAACGGGTTCTACTCGTGCGAGAACCACCACCTTCTCCAGACGATCCTCGAGCACGAGTGGGGCTTCAAGGGCTACGTCCTCGCCGACTACGGCGCGGCGCACAACGCCGCGGCGTCGCTGAACAACGGGCTCGACTTCGAGCCGTGGCCGGGGTTCGCGTACGCGCCGCCGCAGGTGCACATCGCGCTCGCCACCATGCAGGCGACCCAGGCCCAGGTGAACGCGCACGTGGGGCGGGTCCTGCGGACGCTGTTCGCCTACGGGTTCTTCGACCGACGCGCGTTCCGCGACGACGACGCGCAGATCCCGAAGAAGGCGCACGCGCGGACGGCGGAGCGGATCGAGGAGTCGGCGATCACGCTGCTCAAGAACCGCCGGCGCACGCTCCCGTTGAAGGCCAGGCGCCTGCACACCGTTGCCCTGATCGGCGCGGGCGCCGACGGGTTCACCACCGGCGGCGGATCCGCCGACGTCAAGCCGTTCTCCTTCGTCAGCCCCAGGCAGGCGATCGCGAAGCGGCTCGGAAAACGGGTGAAGATCCGTTATGCCGACGGAAGCGACCACGAGGCGGCGGTGGCGGCCGCCAAGGGCGCCGACGTGGCGATCGTGATCCCGGCCGACTACCTCACCGAGGGCGCCGACCGCTCGTGCCTCACCCTCGAGTGCCCGAACGCGCATGGCGACCAGGACGGCCTGATCGAGGAGGTGGCGGCGGCGAACCGCAAGACGATCGTCGTGCTCGAGACGGGCGGCCCGGTCCTCACCCCCTGGCGCAACAAGGTCAGGGCCCTGCTGGAAGCCTGGTATCCGGGCGAGCAGGGCGGCACGGCGATCGCGCGCGTGCTGTTCGGCGGCGCCGATCCGGGCGGGCGGCTGCCGGCGACGTTCCCGAAGAACGAGGGTGACATCCCGACCGCGGGCGACCCCGCGAAGTACCCCGGGCTCGGCAAGGACGTGTACTACAAGGAGGGCGTCCTCGTCGGCTACCGCTGGTACGACGCCAAACGGATCGCCCCCGCGTTCCCGTTCGGGTCCGGGCTCTCGTACACGCACTTCGCGTACCGCAACTTCCGGGTACGGCGCAGGGGCGTCGGCGCGAGGGTGAGCTTCACCGTCGTCAACACCGGCCGGCGCCGCGGCAGCGACGTGCCGCAGCTCTACCTCGGGCTTCCGCAGCCGGGGCCGAACGTGGTCCAGCCGCCCAGGCAGCTGAAGGGCTTCCGCCGGTTGACCCTCGGCCCGCATAAGAAGAGGCGGGTGACGCTGACCATCGACAGGCGGGCGCTCTCGTACTGGAACACGGGTGCCAACGGCTGGCGCGTGGCCCCAGGGTGCTACCGCGTGATGCTCGGCCACTCCTCGCGCAACATCGCGCGCCAGATCATCATGCCGTTCGCGGGCGGGTCGTGCCGGCGGACGGTGGCCGTGCTGGTCGGCGGGCGCTAGGCGGCCAGGCTCCGTCGCGGTCGGCTACGGCACGGCGATCCGGCCGTGCTTCGCCTGGCGCGAGGTCCACGCCGCGAGCGTCTTGAACGGCTTCCTGAGCTTGCCGTGCGAGGTGACGATGCTGGTGTCGAAGTAGTAGGACTGCGGCGGCGGCGGCGCGAGCAGGTACTCGGTCATCTCGCGGACCCGGGGATTGTCGAGCGCCATCTGGAACGCCTTGGGCAGGAACTTGGCGCGCGCGTTGTCTGACTTCCGGTACTTGCCGCTCGCCATATAGCCGTACTCGGTGAGGTAGAGGTCGAGCGGCTTGCCCTGCGGGTTCGTGAGCTGCTTCTTCCTGGCCAACTTGTCGAGCTGCCGGGTGAGGTTGCTGATGTTGTTGAGGGCCGCGTTGTCGTTGCGCGGGCCCGGCCAGTCGGGCGGGTGGTGGTAGTCGTAGGGGTGATGGGCGTAACCGTCGGCGACCAGGTGCCCGCCGCCGCGCACCATCGCACGGAGGAATCGAAGCGGCGAGGTCGAGCGGCCGGACTGGCCGTAGGGCGCCGTCTCGCCGATCAGGATCTTGGCGCGCCGGTCCACGGAGTGGATGATGTGGTACGCCGAGACGTACATCTTGCGGTAAAGCTGCGGGGCCTCGCTCAGCGGCGAGAGCCAGGCCACGTAGTTCGGCTCGTTCCAGATCGAGTAGCGGTCGACGTGGTGCTTGAAGTGCCGCACGACCGCCCGCACGAACTCCTTGAAATAGGAGACCTTGAGCTTGTACCCACCCACCTGGTGATCGCCGGTCGCCCAAGCGGGAGCGAAGCCGCTGACGCAGAGCTGGAGCTTGATGTGCTTCTTGCGAGCCCGGTTGTAGAGGATGTCGTACGACGTGAAGTCGTAGTGCCTGTGTCTGGGACGGCTGTAGCTGTGCGGGTGGTTGACGACCGAGACCCAGGGGATGTTCACCCGCAGCCGGGTGACGTGCAGCTTCAGCGCGAGCTTGAGCGCCTGCTTGCGCTTCAGGTGGTACTGGGTGACGAACGACGGATCATCCTGGAGGCCGATCTCCATTCCCTTCGCTGCGTGGGCGGGGTGCGGCGAGACACCGAGGAGCGCCGCGATCAGCGCGGGTACCAGCACGGCGCCGAGCATACGCGGGCGCGTGCGAGGAAGGGACGTTCGCGAGAGGCGCAAGGGGCGGGGAGCGACGGTGAGACTCCTCCTGAGCGGGGCCTGCTTCGACCGTACACCCGTGCCCGCTAACACGCCAGCGGTTCGTCCGTTGCGCCCCGTTGATTGTGCGTGCGTTTATTCGAGGAGCCTCACCTCCAGCCCTCCGCCGGTCAGGTCGCCAGCGCCGCCGAGCAGGCCGAGGATGCGCGCCACGTACGCCTGCGTCTCCGGGATGGCCGGCACGCAGCCGCAGGCCGCCACTGGGGCCGGGCCCGCGTTGTAGGCCGCGAGCGCGAGCGGCACCGATGCGAAGCGCGACAGAAGGTCGTGCATGAGGTGCCCCTGGGCGTCGATCGAAGCGCTCGGGTCGAACGGGTTGCCGAGGCCGTACGCGGCGGCGGTCCCCGGCATGAACTGCGCGATACCCCGGGCTCCGGCGCCTGACACCGCGAACGGGTTGAAGTTCGACTCCGCGTAGAGCTGCGCCGCGAGCAAGGTGGCCGATACGCCCCAGCGCACCGCCGCGCGGGTGATCGCCGGCGCGAACTGAGCCGGGACGAAGGACTGGAGCGCGGCCGTCGCCCGGCCGTCTCCGCCCCGCGGGCCGAAGCCGACAGAGGCGCTCCCGGGGCTGCGGGCGTACCCGAAATGCCACGGCTCCCACTGGTACCTCCTGATGAACCCGTAGCGCTCGGAGTTGGCGTTCAGCCACGCGTAGGCCGACGGCGGTCCCAGGTCGAGCTCCGTCCCCAGCCTGTGCAGCGAGCGCCCGGGCGGGGCGACCCACTTCGGGTCGGGGTGGCGAGCGAACAGCGCCGCCTGCTCGCCGTTCGAGCGGAAGGCGCTGACGATGATGAGCCGGACCCCGGCCGCTGCAGCGCCGCGCTCCATGCGATCGAACGCGAGCGCTGTGTCCGGTCGCATCGGCTTGCCCTGGCGATATGCGAACGGGCCCCTGTACTCACCGTCGCCGCCCGTGACCGCGAAGGTCGGGCTGCCCGTGGCCGCGGTGAGGCCCGCCTCGGCGTGGGCGCGGACGCGTACGAGCCGCCGGCCGCTCCGGTCGTCTCCCGCCACCCGGACGCCAGCCGCGTCGTGGACGTCGACCGCGATTCGGGTCGGAGCGAAGCTCGCCGCGTCGGGGAACCGGACGTCGGACCGGGCGATCGACACGCCATTCCCGCTCGCGCCGTCGAGCGCTGCCGCCCTGGCGCGCTCGAGGTACGCGCGGACGTCGAGATGCCGCGGGTTCGGCACGCCCGGCCGGAGAAACGGAGGCTCGAACAGGCGCCCGTAGGAGTCGCGCATCTCGCGCGCCCCGGAGATGGCCGCCAGGTCCGCGACCCGCTGGACCCGGCTACGCGCGCCTAAGGCCTGGCCGAGTGACGCGAGGACCATGGCGAACGCGATCAGCGCGGCGATCGCCCCCAGCATCAGGAGCGCCGACTGCCCGCGCTCGTCGGCGAGCCGGCCGTCGCCGACCGGCCTCATGCAGCCGCCGCCCGGCACCGATCGGCCAGCTCCGCGATCGGCTTTGCGAACGCCCCGCGCGCCTCGCGGCAGCCGAGCGCGAGCTGCGCCGCGAGCCGAGACTCCGGGATCTCGAGCCGAGCTCCAAGCGCGCCGCACCGGTGCGAGGGGGGCGATTCCACATCCTCGACCTCCTGCGGCTCGACCCGGTTGGCCACCACCTCCACGCGGCGCCCTGCCGCGAGGAGCGAGGCCTCCACCGCGGCGAGGAGCGACGGCTCCACGGCGGGAGAGGCCACCAGCACCGCCACGTCGGCCGCGCCCAGCCCCTCCGCGGGGTGCGAGGCGTGCGCGACGTCGATCACGACCGGCCAGGTGCGCCGTGCGACGATCGCGGGCAGCAGCTCGGAGTCGGACACGAGGCATACCCGGCCGGCTGGCCGCAGGGACTCGCAGCCGAGCTCCGTGAGGGTCCGGCTCGCGCGCACGGCGGCCGGTGCCGCGATCCGCGGACCGGCGCCCTGGGGACCACCAACGACAACGGCGGCGCCGCCGGGGTCACCGCGCGCGAGCGCCACCGCGAGCACCCGAGCGACCGTGGACGCGCCGCACCCGCGGGCGAGTCCGCGCACGACCACGACCGGACGCGGCGGCGGAGCGGGGCTCGGCGCGGCCGCTCGCGGCGCTGCGGGCTCGAGCAGCCACGCCTCGGCACGCGCGAGCGCGGTCTCGAAGAGGCCTCGTCCGCGCGGATGCGGCCAGGCGTTCACCGTCGCCCCACCCGAGCCGTCGCCCCCACCTCGAGCCCCCGTCCGAGCGAGCGCAGCGGCGACGGCGGCCGCATCGTGACCCGAACCTCGCGGCCCGCCACACGAACCCGCATCCCGGCCTTCGACCATCCTGGCACCGCGTCGCGCGCGGCCCGCGCGGCGTCGGCACCCCCGGCCAATGCCAGGGCGCCTGCCTCGGCAGCATCGCCGGCGAGCACCTTCGCGTACCCGATCGCCAGCAGCTGAAGGACGACCAGGCCCACGACGAGCAGCGCCGGCAGCGCCCCGAGCAGCTCCACGCTGGCCTGACCGCGCTGAGGTCGCAGCGAGCCCCTGATGGCTGATTCCACGGCCGCGTGTGCGCGGGGGCGCGCGGGACCAAGCAGTCGCCGCTGTATACGCGCTTCGGGCGTGGACAGCGGCGATGTGACGCAGGGCGAAGCCCTTGGTGGTACCAAGGGCGAGCCCGAGGACGCAGAGATGCGCGGGTATCCGCGCGTCGTCCGCGTGCGCGGGGTCGTGGGATCAGCCATCTAAGGCCCTCCCGCGGCAGGCCGGCCGAGGCGCTGACCGTTACCGGCGACGTCCAGCGCCGGACCAGCAGCGGTATCCGGATCCGCACGCGCACGGTCCGCCCGTCGCTTGGCCGGGACACCTCGAGGCCGTGCCGGAAGGGCTTCGGGAGGGCGCTCAGCGCGGCGGCGCGGGCATCCCGGCCCACGGCCTCCGCGCGGGCGGCGACGCGCGCGGCGTTCGCGCACAGCCAGGCGGTCTGGCCCGCGAGCGCGAGCTGCCACGCGATCGCGGCTGCGAGCAGCACGAACGGCACGGCGGCCACGAGCTCCACAGACGCCTGGCCGCCTTCCAATCGGAGTGCGCGGGACCAGAGCGAGGGCATGCACCCACCGTGCCGGTAGGCACGTAACGGCTCAACGCGCGGGCGTTACGAAAGAGCTACGGAGGAGTTACGGGGAAGCGAAATCTGGACGCGCGATCGGTCGAGGATGCATTTGTACGTGTATAGGCCGTACAAATGCATTCTCGGTAATCCCGCCGCGATCCGGTCGGGGTAACCCGAGGGATCCGGTCGGGACGCTGCGATCCAGGGCCGACCGCCGGCCTACCCGTACTCGCGCGAGTGCCGCCAGACCCAGAAGATCCCGAACGAGG
>Ga0209577_10007157_pt1 | contig 10279 bp, 5 predicted proteins | sample GraSoiAngelo_109_FD_185874 | JGI IMG/M metagenome (GOLD analysis project Ga0209577, IMG submission 185874) | Grasslands soil microbial communities from the Angelo Coastal Reserve, California, USA - 14_0903_12_20cm (SPAdes) (version 2) | ecosystem: Environmental > Terrestrial > Soil > Grasslands ...
TTCGTTCCTCGACCTGTTCGATGCGATTGAGCAGGGAAAGGGACTTATCCGTAATGTTACTCCACCACCATCGCGCTTAAATGCGCTGCGCTGGTTGTGGGAGGCGCCGGGGAATTCTAAGGAGAAACATGGTCACATCCTACCCTGACCAGCTTGCACGCACCTCACGCAATTGATCGGGGGTAAGAATGCGGAACAGCACCAGTAAACTTTCCAGGTCATATTCAAGGTTAATGGCATGCAACTCCTGGCGAATACGACCAAGCGCGCTAATTTGCGTAGCTGAAATCAAGCCATAGCTCACCAGGCTGGCAGCGAGTAACTGGTCTGGTGTCAGCAATTTGAACATCAGTAATATTTCACCTAACTGGTAATTCATGTCAACTCCGCGCAGCATGCGCTGAATGTTCTGCGCAACCTCCAGGCGATGCTGCGGCACCAGGTGTCCCTCGAGCAGCACGCTGCCCAATGAACGGGTGGCTCGCCCGCTTAAGACAGGCGTCTGTGGGGGTGACTTTAGCGGAATCGGCAGCGAAGACATGGGCGGAAGACTCTGCACGATATTCAGCAGTACATCTTCAGATGTCACCTGGTGGTCTGAGTGCCTGCGCAGTGCTTGCGACAGAGCGGATGACTGATCAACCAGTGCACGCTCAATCGCCTCATCCTGTTCCGTCTCAATGCTCTCCTGACTCTGGCTACCCTCTTGCGCTTTGATTTCACGCGATGCCTCTGTTTCCAGAGGCGCTGGCGCCTCCTTCGCGGTTGGCGCTGAAACGGTTGGAGTCTTCACCGAGGCAACTGGCATAGCGGTTGATACTGCCGCCGGAGCCCGGGTTGATAGCGCCCCGATTTGGGCAATTTGCGCGGCCTGTCCTATCTGCCCCATCTGTCCAGTCTGTCCACTCCGTCTCTCCAGTGGACGCTCAATCGGCAAATCTTCAATGGGAGATGCGCGTAGGGGAAGATCACTGATAGATGTTGACTCGACTGGACGCGCCTGCTGCATTTGTTGCGCTGGCACTCTCTCCGCTCTATCATCAGCGGCGATCCTCGTTCCAGGAGTAGCTCGTTGCTGCTCTTGCTGTGGTGCAGGAGGAGCGGTGGGAGTAGAGGCGGACTGTGCAACAGGCTGAGCCACGATGCGTGGATTGGTTAAGGATACTTCTTCTGGACGAACAGGGGTATTCTCACGAACCATGCGCGAAAGCTGCGCCAGGCTCGACTCCTCTCTTGAAGACGCCATCGACGATGCCGCATCAGCGGGTAGTGGCATACGTTGACCTGGTGATACTGGCGGTGCGCCAGCATTAACGTCACCAGTATTGGGGGCGACCTGCGGCCTGACTGCGGCATCCGCGCCGCTCACGGGGCGCTGGGCAGGCGCTGAATGTGGAGACCAGTTCGTCTCAGGTGGCGACGCATAACTGCGATTACTGGGATAGATGACAGCGCGTATCTTGTCAGTAAATGCCGGCGCGGGAACCCCCGTCCTGGCAGGGCCATTTTGCTCTGGAACGCCGGTCGGGGCTGCCGTGGCCCCGGATGGAGAAGGTGCGGTCAAAGTAGACATGGGAACGGTTGTTTGAGCCACCTGGCCTACCCCCGATCTTGCATCTCCCTCTGCCTGTCTGTTCAAGCGACTCACCCCCTCTTGACCAGTAACAGCAGACGCAGCATTCATGCGTGGGAAGGAACCCGTTGTTGATCCGGGAATGCGCGCCCGCACCGCGTCAACCAGGTTCATGACGCCGAGCATGCCATCAACTTCCATATCCGTCAAGACCGAACGAGAGCGATCATCCGGGTCATCCGCCCCATAGCCCGCCAGGTTCATGCAGCGAAACGTAAATACCTGGACGCCGCGTCCTCGTCTCTGCGCATCCAGCGCCACCCAGAACTCGCGCCGACTCGCAGCGGCCTGCGCCAGGTTCACCAGTACGAGCCTGATAGGAAACCGCGCTATTGCATCAAAAACTTCCACCGCCGTGCGAGCTGCGTGACACTCATATCCCGCGAGTTGAAACTCGCTTGTGAGCAAACCTGTGAGTTGCTGGTCACGCTCAAAAAGAAGGATATGCGGACCACCACTATTTACATTCATACCAGCGCTCCTTGTAATTGCTGCGTCTATGCCAATTATTTGCGCTAGTATAACATAGAATGGTACCTGAAGAATAGCTATCACGACTATTGACAGTACTTCGTCGTGGTCGTACAAATGAGAAAAGTATGTAGCGTATATAGCAGAAAAGGGACAGAAAATAGCATATGGAACACATTCATTCACACCCGGTAATCGCTCTACTGACCGATTTTGGCATTGGCGACGGCGATGTCGGCGTCATGAAAGGAGTCATTGCCGGTATCACGCCCGGCGCGCACATCATTGATATCACCCACGAGATCGCGCCGCAGCAGATTCCCTCTGGCGCGTGGATTCTCGCTTCCGCCTACCGCTACTTTCCCACTAATACTGTGTTTGTCTGCGTGGTAGACCCTGGCGTCGGCAGTTCTCGCGGGGCCATCGCACTTCACGCCGGTGAATGGTTCTTCGTGGGTCCCGACAATGGACTTTTTAGCTATGTGCTTGCGGAACAACCGGTACATGCCGCCGTCCTGCTCTCGAATCCAGCGTATCACCGGCAGTCCGTCAGTTCAACCTTTCATGGCCGCGACATATTTGCCCCGGTGGGAGCACACCTTGCGCGTGGAACAACCAGTACCTTGCATGAACTGGGCCCGGCTCTGGACCCCGCAACGCTTCAACGCCTGGAAGTTGGGCACCCCGCCCGGCATGGCAGCACAATTGAGGCACACGTCATTCACGTCGATAAATTCGGTAACCTCATCACCAACATCCCATTGAGCATGGTACCGGACCTGTTTGATCTTCCGCGGGTACAGCTAATCTTTCCTTCCAGGCAACGAGTCATTGACCAACGCAGGCGCTTCTTCGCTGACGGCCCAGATGATGGCCAACCCTTTATCTACGGGGATAGTTCGGGTTATGTTGGCGTAGCCGTACGCAATGGCAGCGCAGCGAAAACGCTGGGGGTGGGATATGGAACAGCTATTACTTTCGTGACGTTCCCCAAATAGATCGTTCGCGCACCTGCAGATGAAGCGCATCTCCTGGTGATTATCTCTTGAACGAAGTTTCCCCTATGCTCCGAAGATTTAAAATTTGTTGTCGAATGCATAGATTGGTGGAACAACTATCGTCATTCTACCTGGAAGGATACGCTCTTCCATCTGGTTTAACGAGCGTTGTAACGAACACGCGGAAGAGGGAGGATCTTGAAAGTGCCAAATAAAGCGTTCTCGCGGAATGCATCCACGAAAATATGCTCCTGGCAGCCTTTATCCGACAAGACCATAGATGTGCTATGATATGCATGGAGCCCTCTCTTGTACACGTAGCGTATCCCGAAGCACGCAATCCTTCTGTGTTGGTGATTTCCTCCTGGAGAGAACCGGTGTATGGCTGAACGTGTGGGACAATTCCTTGGCAATTACCAGGTGCTCCGCTTACTCGGGCGTGGAGCCTTTGCCGAGGTCTACCTGGCAGAACATCGCTATTTAGAGGTCCCTGCTGCTATCAAGGTCCTCCATGTGCGCATGGAGCCAGACGCCCATGCAAAGTTTCTGCGCGAGGCGCGCACCATCGCTCATCTGCAGCATCCCCACATCGTGCGCGTGCTTGAGTTCGGTTTCCAGGACCAGACCCCGTTCCTGGTGATGGAGTATACCCCCAACGGGACCCTGCGCACCCAGCATCCCAAGGGGACGCGCCTGTCCCTGGAGCAGGTCGTAAGCTACGTCAAGCAGATCGCCCCAGCCCTGGACTATGCCCACCAGCAGCGCGTGATCCACCGCGATGTCAAACCGGAGAATATGCTTCTCAACACAAACGACGAGGTGGTACTCAGCGATTTTGGCATTGCGGTGGTCCAACATTCCATAGACTCGCTCTCGACCCAGAATCCAGCAGGGACTCCCCTCTACATGGCTCCCGAACAAATCAAAGGTAAACCTACCGCCGCGAGCGATCAATACGCTTTGGGGGTGCTGGTCTATGAATGGCTGTGCGGCGAACCGCCCTTTCGTGGTTCCCTCTTTGAGGTGTTCAGTCAGCACCTGCACGTAGCCCCTCCTGGCTTATGTGATCGGATCCCCTCCCTTCCTCCTGCTGTCGAAGATGCTGTCTTTGGGGCGCTGGCCAAAGAGCCGCAGGCGCGTTTTGTCACTGTGCAAGACTTCGCAGGTGTCCTTGAAAACGTAAGTGTTGCCACACAGTCGCTCTCGTTAAGTCTATCCTCTGCTCCCCTGGCACAAGAGCAGATTCCCTCATCTGACACGTTGCCTGCCCCCATACATGCGCTGTCGCCAAAGAAACAGCATCAATCCTTCTCAACAATGCAACCACCTGCTTCGGACCACAATCACACAGCAGACAAGGAAGTGCCGGTGGCGTTGGGGGAGCTTCCGCCCGCTATTCAGGCCATTGCTTCGTCTGGGAATGAGAGAGTGCCCGTCTCGCGAACCAATCGACAACGGTTATTGAAGAAGGTACGCGCTTTCTGGATTGCCGGGGTCCTAGAGCATTCGCTGCACGGATCCGCTCTCGTAGCATTGGGACTAGAGGAGCAACCCGAGGCCGTGGCCAACCCGTGGCAATTGGCGCTCCACCAACCTGCGGGTGCGCCGTATCCTTTGTCCGCGGGCACTCGCATCACCGAAGTGTATGATGCGGCTGCTGGAGAACTGCTGATCCTGGGTGCGCCTGGCTCAGGCAAAACAACCCTCTTGCTGGAAGTAGCACGCGATCTGCTGGATCGTGCCGAGCAGGACGAGCATCACCCCCTGCCCGTCGTGTTCAATCTGTCATCCTGGGCCACCAAGCAGCAGCCCCTCGCAGACTGGCTGGAGGAGGAGCTCAGCAGCACCTACCAGGTGCCACGCAAGCTGGGTCGAGCCTGGGTAGATACGGATCAGATCCTTCCCCAGCTCGATGGGCTGGATGAGATGGCTCCGAGGGAGCGCACGGCCTGTATCGAGGCTATCAATACCTATCGACAGGAGCATGGACTGTTGCCGCTGGTGGTATGCAGTCGCAGTGCGGACTACCTGGCGCAAACTGCACGTGTACGGCTGGGTACCGCTGTGATGGTGCAGCCGCTCACCGAGCAGCAGGTTGATGACTATCTGGCGAGCGGAGGGGAGCCCTTATGGGCGTTGCGGGTGGCGTTGCACCAGGATGCCGGGCTGCGCGAGCTCACAAGCACGCCGCTGATGCTCAGTATCCTGACCTTGACCTATCATGGTTTGCCCATCGAGGAGCTCTTACGAGGAGCCTCCCTCACGGAGCGGCATCGGCACCTCTTCGAGCGCTACGTTGAGCGGATGCTCAGGCATCGAGAGTCTGAGATGCGTTACACGCCTGAACAGACCGCGCACTGGCTCTCGTGGTTGGCACGGCAGATGAAACAGCAGAACCAGACCGTCTTCTACATCGAGCATCTGCAACCCGATTGGCTAGCTGGAGAGCGGATGCGCCGGGCCTATGACCGGTGGGCACTTTGGTTTCCTGCAATCTTCATCGGTATGCTTGTCTTTCTTGGGATGCACTCATTACTAAGTCCGGGGATCCCTCCCTCTTTCACGTCTCTCGCCCTGAACCTTGCGCTTGGTGGGTTTGTGGGATGGCTGCTTTATGCAGGGAGTAGCATCCAGCAACCACAAGAGAGCAGCGAGCAAGTGGGGAGGAGCATCTGGTCTCGTCTCGTGGAACGGCTCAAGGCGGGATTACTCATTGGGCTTGTTGCTGGCCTAGGCGCCGGATTGCTCGTCGGGCTGAACGCCGGGTTAGTCGTCGGACTGGGCGCCGGGTTGCTCATCGGGTTGGGAAGCCTCCTCCTCAAGGCGGTACTTAATGGTATCAAAAAAGGCATCATCGTAGGATCACTACTCGGGCTGAGCCTTGGTCTACTCATTGGGGTAAGCCCCGTGCTGAGCAGCATGGTGAGCGGCGCGGTGATCCCTGTGCAGGGCAGCATGCTGCTCGTCTGGGGGAGCAGCCTACTTCTCAGCCAACTGCTCATAGTCAAGCCTATTGATATCGTCCTCACCGATGAACTCATCTGGTCGTGGAGAAGTCTTGGACGGAGTTTGCTCGCGAAGAGTCATATCCTCACAACCTTGAGTCAAATGGCCTTCGTAGGACTCATCGGCGGACTGAACGCCTGGCAGATCTTCGGGCGTCTGAGCTTCGGGTTGAGCTACGGTCTAAGCTTCGGGTTGAGCTACGGTCTAAGCTTCTGGCTAGTGATTGGACTCCTTCAGGGGGTGTCAAGTGAAACCATGAGTGATCAGCACCGTGTTGTACCCAATCAAGGCGTTCGCCGTTCTGCTCGCAATAGTCTCGTGCTTGGACTCATCAGCGCAGGTATCGTTGGACTGAGCGTTGGACTGAGCGTTGGACTGGTCGGCGGAGTGAGTGGTGAGCTGAGCTTTGGGCCGAACTTCGCGTTGAGCGTTGGGCTGAGCGTTGGGCTGAGCGTTGGGCTGAATTACGGACTGAATTACGGGCTAAGCAACGGACTGAGCGTTGGGCTAAGCGCTTGGTTGAGCTACGGACTAAGCGATGGGCTGATCGTTGGACTGAGTGCTGGACTCCTGGTAGGACTTTTCTACGGCGGGCTTGCCTGTTTGCAGCATGCTGTGGTACGCCTTCTGCTCTGGCGCGCCGGTTCAGTCCCGTGGAACTATCCACGCTTCCTCGATTTCGCTGCCGAGCGCATCCTCTTACGCAGGGTGGGAGGCGGCTATATCTTCGTCCATCGCTTGTTGTTGGAGTATTTCGCATCGTTAGACAGCACACCAATGCCTGCTGGAGACAGGGCGCAAAAGCTGCACGGGTTGCCAGTGTAGTAAGAGACACAAGAGGGAACAATCTTACCGCTTTCTCCTGCTTTCCCTCTTCCCATATTTCTCTCAAATGCTCCTCGCCCTTACTTCCCGTCATCAAATATTTACGGATAGAGCACCGGGATACATGTTCCCAGATTCCATTCCTCTGCAACGGGACGTGACTCCCGCTCGGTTGGTTGAACCTGTCCAGAAATGTGTTCATGGGGAGTTCACCCGCGAAAACATGCTCTTGGCAGCGTTTATCCGCCAGGGCTAACAACGATGAATCAGGCGGCGGTAAGTTTCCCAGACTAGGAAAGAGAAAATCATGATTCGTTTTCTGTGGAGCAATCTCAAGGGATACCGTTTTCTCGTTGTGTTCATTTTTGGAGCGACCATCTTCGAGGTGCTCGCCTCTTCTTACGGCATCGTTGTCATCAAGGACATCTTTAATGCAGTTGCACCTCCACCACAACCTGTAAAGGGGGTCCCACCTCCTTCAAAGGAGCCCAGTTCTCCATTTAACCTGGTCCTCAACCTGTACAGCCCTACTTCACACGATCCTCCAACCATCGTCACGTTCTTAATCATCGTGCTCGTTGTACTTGGTCTACTCGATGCCGGACTCATCTACCTGCAACTCTTCCTGACCTCTCGTGTTGCGCAGAATCTGTCAGCACGGCTGCGCAAAAAACTCTTTGACCAGCTCCAACGCCTCTCATTGGACTGGCATGGCAAACAAAAGAAAGGTGATCTTGTTCAGCGTATCACCGGTGACATCGCCAACGTTGAAAAGCTGGTCACGGACGGCCTGGTCGACTCGCTGGGAGATATCTTAATCCTGGTGGTCGCCGTGTATTTTATGTGGACCACCCAGTGGCAACTCGCGATCAGTTCCATAGTGCTCGTGCCAGCTCTCGCCGTTACCATCTTCTCCTACACCAAAGCCATCAAGGCTGCCGCCAAAAGAGCATCCAAGTCCCTTGGAGAAGTAGCGGACGTTGCCGCAGAGGACGTCGGCGCCATTACGGTACTGAAAGCCTTCTCATTGGAAGATCGTGAAGCCACACGCTTTAATAAGTACGTTGGCAAAAGCCGCCAGGCAGGGCTTGACGCGGGCGCACTCCAGGCACAATTTACGCCGGTGGTGAATATTTTAGTAACGCTTGGTTCTGCTTTCATCATCGGCATGGGGGCCATTGCCATAGTGATGAAAGGGAGATTCCCCATCATCGACGTCGTGGCTAATCCAGTAGTTACTGCTGGCACCCTGACCCTTTTCATTGGTTTCTTGAAGAATTTCTTCCAACCCATGAAAGATCTTTCCAAGTTGGCCAACGTCTTCACCAGTGCCGCGGCCGGAGCTGAGCGCATGCAAGAAGTCCTGGACCAGGCTCCCGAAATCACGGAGAGTGCAGCCCCGTACGCCGGACCACGGCGGCTCAGAGGCGAGATCACCTTTGAACACGTCGTCTTTGGCTACACGCCGGAACGCCCCATCCTCAAAGGCATCAACCTGCACATTGCCGCGGGCAAAAAAGTCGCGCTCGTCGGCCTGTCCGGGGGTGGCAAAACCACCCTGATTAAGCTGATCCCTCGCTTTTACGAAGTCAATCAGGGAAGCGTCAAAATTGACGGCCTCGATACTCGCACGATCCCACTGGCTTTATTACGCCGCAATGTCAGCCAGGTCTTGCAGGAATCGGTGCTCTTCGAGGGAACCATCCTGGAGAATCTCAAGTTAGGCCGACCCGAAGCGACGTATGACGAGATCGTCGCAGCGACAAAACAAGCCCATATCCACGACACGATTATGCTTTTGCCTGATGGCTACCAAACCAGGGTGCGCGAACGAGGCAAGAACTTCTCTGGCGGCCAAAGGCAGCGCTTAGCGATCGCGCGCGCGATTGTGGTTGATTCGCCCATCCTGGTGCTGGACGAGCCTACCGCTAGCCTGGACGTCGAAGCAGAGGTCGAGGTGCTGCGAGCCATCGATACCCTTGTGGTGGGGCGCACCGTCTTGATGATTTCTCACCGCCTGAGTACGCTGGGCAATGTGGATGAAATCATTGTGCTCAAAGAAGGACGTATTGTTGAGCAGGGGACCTACCAGGTATTGAAGCGTCAGAACGGTGTGTTCGCGGGGCTGCTCAAGGAACAGAATCGCTACAACGTTGATTATCAGGGTGGATCGGTCATTGTTCCCAGGGCTGAAATCGACCATTTAATCAACCAGCAGCCCCAGGGAGCGAGACCACCTCGCCCACCCACACCTGTACCGTATCCTGCTGTCAGGCCAGAGCCAGTGCCAGGACTCCCCGCGAGAGATCCTCGTGTGGTGAGAGGAAGCAGAAATGCAAACCCGCAGCAACCGCTCAACGCTCGCGTCTTGATTGAGGTGGATGGACAGATTGTGGGACAACGACCACTAGATAAACCTGTACTTACCGTGGGACGACTTTCAATCAGCGATGTGCAGATACCGTCGCAGCGCGTCTCACGCCTGCACGCCAAGATACGCTGGATACAGGGAAACGGCGCCTGGGTCATTGAGGATGCGGAGAGCCTGAATGGGTTGACCTTCCAGGGACTGCGTGTGGATCAACACGTATTTAGGAAAGGAGACCGCGTCTACGTCTCTCCGTCAGCGGCGATTCTTTATGAGCTGATGTGACACGGGCAGCAGAAGGATGATGTCACTTCCAGCGTGGAGGCTCATCCTTCAAACTAGAGGAGATGCGAAGCTACCATGCTGCAAATCTGCCGGACGAGGTTCTGCCCTGCCCCCAAAGAGGGGTCGTCCTTCGTATACACCGCAATGATGTAGACCTCCGCGCCGTCCATCACGATACCAGAAGAGTTCATCTCCCACAGCCCATCGGGACCAGGCACCCAGCCATCTTTCATGGCTACAACAGCTCCTGGCGGCGCGGTATCTCCTACCCCTACCCGCTGATCCGCCTCCACATGCTCCATAAGGTAGAATGCCAGATGGCGATCGTGCGCAGTCAGAATGCGGCCTTTATAGAGGAGGGTCAGCAGATTCACCATCGTCCAGGGGGTGATCACGCTCCAGCCCCAGGCATGCGGATTAGGGTACAGGCCACTAATCCCGATCCTGTGCAGGTAGCTCGCCACCCCGACTGCACCCCCAATTTCACCATAGTAGAGGGCCGAAGCCGAATCGTTGTTGGAGTTCTCAATCATCGTCGTCAGCAGCCACATTTCGTAGCTGGAGGGCGCTCGCCCCTGCCGTTCAATCATGTCGAGGAAGGTGAGCATAATCGGCACTTTCATCGAACTGCCCGTGACGAACCAGTTCTTGGCATTGTAGGTGTAGTAGCGGCCGCGCGTCACATCATAGACT
>Ga0209577_10007159_pt1 | contig 10278 bp, 7 predicted proteins | sample GraSoiAngelo_109_FD_185874 | JGI IMG/M metagenome (GOLD analysis project Ga0209577, IMG submission 185874) | Grasslands soil microbial communities from the Angelo Coastal Reserve, California, USA - 14_0903_12_20cm (SPAdes) (version 2) | ecosystem: Environmental > Terrestrial > Soil > Grasslands ...
CCTCGCGCCACGGCTGCGCGCGTCGTCGGGCGGCGGCGACCGCGTGCGCGGTGGCATCGGCGGCAAGGGCGCCGGCGAGAGCTCGCTCGAGCTCGATCGCCGCCGGATCCGCGATCGCGTCGCCGAAACGGGCCGGGTGCAGGATGCTCGAGAGCATTGCCATCCGCCGCGCCCGCTCGGCGACCACCACGAGCACGTCCTCACCGGCGGCCAGCAGCCTCGCGATCGTGGCCACCTGGGTGCCGCGGCCACGGGCGTCGATCAGCTCACCCTCGCCGGCGGCCCACGCCGGCGACGGCGCGGCGGCCGGTGGCTGCGCCGGCAACGGGCAGACGTCACGGATGACCATCTGCGGCGTGACGGTGCCGTTCCACTCGTTGCGCTGCAGGCGGAAGGCGACGTCATGCCGCCCCGGACGGCGCAGCTGCTCCGCCCGCCGGCCCAGACCGAAGCCGACGGCGCGGCAGCGGAAGCCGCCCAGCTCCACCGCCATCCGCAGGTGCCGGCCCTCGCTCATCGTCTCGACCGCCGTCACCGACGCCCCCGGGGCGAGCAGCGTGACTGCCGGGTTTCCCAGGCCGCTGGGCTCCAGGCGCGCCAGCTCGTCCGCCAGCTCCAGCGACACTTCGGACGGCGCCACCACGGCGTCGACGTGGAGGGCGCGGCGCAGGTCGTCGTCGGCCAGCGCCCCCGCGGCGTGGTCGGCAAGCGCAGCGGAGAACGACTCGATGCGGCCGGGATCGATAGAGAGCCCGGCGGCGGCGCGGTGGCCGCCGAACTTCTGGAGGTCCGCGGCGCACGCCGAGAGGCCGGCGTGCAGGTCGTATGCCGGGATGCTGCGGCCCGATCCCTTCGCACCCTCATCGCCGACGGCGATCAGCACCACCGGCCGGCAGTACCGCTCGACCAGGCGTGAGGCGACGATGCCGATCACGCCCTCATGCCAGTCCGGCGAGGCCAGCACGTACGCACGCCGCTCACGCCACGCGTCGTCGCGCGCGTCGATCTGCGCCACCGCCGACTCGAGGATCTCCTCCTCCACGGCCTGACGGCGCCGATTCAGCGACTCCAGCTTCCCGGCCAGCTCGCGCGCCCGCTCCTGATCCTCGGTCAGCAGCAGCTCGAGTGCGACCCCGGGATGCCCCAGCCGGCCGGCCGCGTTGATCCGCGGGCCGAGGCGGAAGCCGAGGTCGGACGAGGTGACGCGGGTGCGATCGATGCGAGCGGCGGCCATCAAGGCGCGCAGGCCGACCTTCGACGTGCGGGCCATGCGGCGGAGGCCGGCGCGGACGAGCCCCCGATTCTCGTCCACCAGCGGGACGACGTCAGCGACCGTCGCCAGCGCGACCAGGTCGAGGTGCACGTCGAGCTCCGCCCGGTCGCGTCCGAGCCGGTCGAGCAGCGCCTCGCCCAGCTTGAGCACCACGCCGGTGCCGCACAGCTCGGGGAACGCGTATGCCGAGGGTCGCGTGCATACGAGCGTGCACTCGGGCAGCTCTTCGGCCGGGCGGTGGTGGTCGGTGACGATCACGTCCATCCCCAGCTCCCGGGCACGGCGCACCTCCGCCGCGGCCGTGATACCGCAGTCGACAGTCAGCACCAGCCCGACCCCCTCGCCGGCCAGACGCTCGAGCGCCTGCGCGCCGACGCCGTATCCCTCCTCGAACCGGCTCGGCAGATGCCAGCCGACGTCGGCTCCGAGCGAGCGAAGGATCAGCACCGCCAGCGCCGTGGCGCAGATGCCGTCGGCGTCGTAGTCGCCGTGCACGCAGACCTTCTCGCCGGCGTCGATGGCGGCGAGGATGCGGTCGACCGCGGCGCCCATCTGGTCGAACCCGAGCGGGTCATGCCGCGGGCCCTCCGCCTCGAGGAATGCCCGCGCCTCCTGCGGGGTCCGGTGGCCGCGCCGGATCAGCACCTCCGCCGTCGTGCGGCTGATGCCGAGCGACGAGGCCAGATCGAGCGCGTCACGCTCGGCGCAGGGCGCGATCAGCCAGCGAGGGGCATGCTGCTCCATGGCTCTCATGCTAGGACCAGGGTCGGACGTCGCCGCTGCCGGTAGCGTGCGCCCGATGAAGCCCCCGTTTCCGCCGCAGCGCACGGCACCCGTGGTCCAGGGCGACGGCATCGTCCTCTGCGCGCTGGAGCCCCGCGACACGCCCGCCATGCTCGAGAACGACCGCGACTCCGAGACCGCAGCACGGTTCGGCTGGGACCCGGGCGCGGCGGCGCTGTGGCGCTGCGAGGCGGCCATCGAGCGTGCAGCCGACCTGTGGCGCACCGGAGAAGGCCTCACCTTCGCCGTCCGCGAGGCGTCCGGCGGGCCGCTGCTCGGAATCGTCGATGCGCAGATGCGGGAGCACCCGCCGGGTGCCGAGACCGGTGACCGGGCGGTGGAGCTGTCCTGGACGACGATGCCAGGGGCGAGGGGCCGCGGCACCGCGACTCGAGCCGTCCGCGCCATGGTGAGCTTCGCCGGCACCCTGGGGTTCGCGGAGGTCTGGGCGAAGGTCGACCGCGACAACCCCGCGTCCCTGGCGGTCGCGCGCGCGGCGGGCTTCCGCGAGGTGTCCGGCGACGTACGTCGGGTGGTTCTGTCGGCATCCACGGGCAGCGGCTGACGTTGCACGACGACGACGTGGTGGTGAGCGAGCAGGTCGTTCGAGCCCTGCTGCAGCAGCAGGCGCCCCAGTGGGCTGAGCTGCCGCTGCGCCTGGTCGGCGAGATCGGCACGGACAACGTGCTCTACCGGCTCGGCGACTCGCTCGTCGTGCGGCTGCCGCGCGGCGGGCGGTCTGCGGCGAGCGTCGCCAAGGAGTGCGAGTGGCTCCCGCGCCTGCGAGCCCACCTGCCGGTCGCCATCCCCGACGTCCGCGCGGCCGGCCGTCCCGGCGCCGGCTATCCGCACGTCTGGGCGGTGTACGGCTGGCTGTCCGGAGCGCGGGCGACCGAGCACCGGGTGCACGACCAGGAGCAGCTCGCCCACGAACTGGCGGGGTTCTTCTCGGCGCTCTGGAGCCTCGACGCCACGGGGGCGCCCGCGCCGGGCGAGCACAACTTCTTCCGCGGCGTACCCCTGGCCGATCGAGACCAGCAGACGCGGGCGTCCATCGCCGCGCTCCGCGGCCTGATCGATGCCACGGCAGTCACGGCTGCCTGGGACGAGGCGCTGGCCGCGCCCGCGTGGTCGGGCCCGCCCGTGTGGATCCACGGCGACATCGATCGGCAGAACCTGCTCGTCCTCGATGGGCGGCTATCCGGCGTGATCGACTTCGGCGGGCTCGGCGCCGGCGACCCGGCCTGCGACGTGATGGCGGCGTGGAAGCTATTCGACACCCCGGCCCGGACGGCGTTTCGCAAGGCGCTCGAGGTCGATGAGGCGACGTGGCAGCGCAGCCGGGGGTGGGCGGTGTCGCAGGCGGTGATCGCGCTGGCGTACTACACCGACGAGACGCATCCCGTGCTGGTGCGGGAGTCACGTCGCTGGATCGCGAACGCGGTCGGTGAGCTGAGGGGTCAGCCTTCAGGCTGACCCGGTGCCGCTATGCTGCACGGAGAAGAGGGATGACGGTCCGTGTTGAAAGCAGACTCGCTCCGTGCGGCGCACGACGCCGCTCCTCTCTTCGACGCCGTTTCGTTCGTCCTTGGTGACGGCGACCGCGTAGGCCTCGTCGGCCCGAACGGCAGCGGGAAGTCGACGCTGCTTCGCATCCTCGCCGGCGTCGCGCGGCCTGATGCCGGCACCGTCCAGACCGATGCCGGCGACCGCGTCGGCTATCTCCCCCAGCAGCCTCCCGACCCGCACCTGTCGGTGGGCGAGCATCTCGCGCGGAGCGCCGGCGAGCTGTACACGATCGACCGGAGGCTGCGATCGCTCGAGAGGGCGATGTCGCAGGGCGACCAGGCCGCCATGGACGAGTACGGCCGCCTCCAGGAGCGGTTCGACGCGCTCGACGGCTGGCTGTTCCGCGACACCGTGGACGAGGTGCGCCGCCACGTCGGCATCGAGCACCTCGACGATGCCGCCACGCTGGCGGATCTCTCCGGCGGCCAGGCGGCGCGGGTGATGCTGGCCGGCGTCCTGCTCTCCCGGCCGACCGTGCTGCTGCTGGACGAGCCCACCAACCACCTCGACCTCGACGGCATCCGCTGGCTGGAGGAGTGGCTGTCGCGGTTCACGGGCGCCGTGCTGGTCGTCACCCACGACCGCCGCTTCCTCGACCGGACGGTCACATCCGTCCTCGAGCTCGACCCGGTCGTGGGCGGCCTCGAGCACTACGACGGCGGCTATACCGCGTACCGAGAGGAGCGCGAGCGCCGCTTCCAGCGCCGCATGGAGGAGCACCGCGCGCAGGAGCGCTACCGGAAGCGCCTCGAAGCCGACATCGCCGCGACCCGCGACCAGGCCCAGCGCAGTGAGCGAACCGCCAGCGGGATGGGCGCCGACAAGCAGAAGCGATACGCGAAGAAGGTGGCGAAGAAGGCCAAGGCCCGCCAAGGCAGGCTGGAGCGCCAGATGGCCTCAACGGACTGGGTCGAGCGCCCCGAGCAGGCGGCCACGCTGTCGCTGGAGCTGTCCGGATCCTCGCGGCCGGGGCGGCGGGTGGCCGCCCTGGAGGGCGTCACCGCGGGCTACGGCGGGGAGCCGGTGCTGCGCGACGTCTCGCTCGTGGTCAGCGGACGGGAGCGGGTCGCCGTCACCGGGCCCAACGGCGCGGGCAAGTCGACGCTGTTTCGGCTGCTGACCGGAGCTCTGGCACCCAGCGCGGGGACGGTGACCGTCGAGGCCCGCGTCGGCGTGCTCCCGCAGACGCACGACGCGCTGCCGCTCGAGCGCACGGTGCTCGAGCACTATCGAAGCGGCGTCGTCGGGCACGAGCACGACGCCCGCGCGGTGCTGGGATGGTTCCTGTTCTCCCAGGAGCAGCTGTTCCGGCCGGTGCGGACGCTCAGCGCCGGTGAGCGCTCGCGGCTGCTCGTGGCCATGCTGGTCATGAGCGGCGCGGAGCTGCTGCTGCTCGACGAGCCCACGAACCACCTCGACTTCTCCTCGATCGACGTGATCGAACGGGCGCTCGACGACTTCCGCGGAACCATCATCACCGTGTCCCACGACCGGGAGTTCATCCGCGGGATCACCTGCGACCGGATGTGGGAGGTGCGGGACGGCGGCATCACGGAACACCCCGTCTGACGGTCGCTGGTGGTCACCGCCCTCCGGCCCACGGGGCCGGAGGGCGGTGGTGCATCAGCAGCTGGTCGTCCGCAGCACCCTGCTTTGGAGGGTGGCGAAGAAGTAGGCCGACGGACCGCCGTACTGCGCGTCTCCGCCGAACCGGTTGCCGTTGTGCATGTTGCCGAACTCCCACACGCACTCGCCGCCGACTCGCGCCTGCGTCCAGTACGGGTAGAAGTGCCCGGGGCTGGTCGGCAGCGGCACCCGGCAGCCGGGGCCCGGGGCCGAGCAGTCGATCACGTCGCTCGCCGGCGCGTTGGTCTCGAACATCATGTTCGCGTACGAGTGGCCCTTCGTCCCCGGCGAGGCCTGCCGGAACGGCGACGGGAACGGCCCGGGCTGGAGCGAGTTCGGCCAGTCCGGGTAGTACGACGTACCGTCGTAGTCGAGATCGCCGTTCTGGAACAGCCCGGCGATACACCCTGACACCAGATCCGGGAAGCCTCCGAACGTGTTGCCCTTCGGATAGCACGGCGCGTCCGACTTCTCGGGGTTGCCCGAGGTGCCGTCGACCAGGTCAGTGCGCTCGTAGGGCCCCTTGCAATCCTGCCAGAACGCAACCGGCGATCCGAACGGGTTGGCGACCCGGGTGCACGGCTCGAAGTGCCCGATCTCGAACTGCGTCGAGATGTTGTCCTCGAGCAGCGCCCACGCGGTGATGTTCCCGCGTAGCGCCCGGTTGTACTCCGGCTCGAAGTTGTGCGGATGACCGTCGCAGGAGTGCATCTCGGTGTTCATGAAGCCGTTCCGCGCGGACGCGACCATGAAGCCGGACTTGCCGGTCGTCAGGTCGGTCTCGACCACCTTGAAGGCGTGACCACCGCCCCTCAGCGGCGCGTCGAACATGTGCACCCGGATCCGGTCGCCCGGGCGCATCATCAGCGTGTGCCCGTTCGGCGAGAAGGTGGACCCGTTCGAGAGCTGCGGGCTCGGCGGCCCGGCCGGGATGCCGTTGTCCGAGACGAACGCGAAGTTGACCGGCTCGGTGCAGTTCGGATTGCACCAGGCGAAGTTCCGGGAGCACTCGAGGCTATCGATGGTGAGTGCGCTGCACCAGTGCGTGTTGTCGCACGAGATCCCGGAGGAGAACCCGGGCGGGTAGAACTGCAGCTCCATGAACGCGCTGCCGGCGCCGCCCTGGGTGTAGGTCGGCGGGTTGGTCGGTGCGTTCGCGTCGCTGTTCGGCGTGCACTTGCGGTGCGGCCACGAGCGGCCGTCGCACAGCGACATGCTGAACCAGGGTGCGATCGACAGCTCGAACCAGTGTGTCACGTCGTGGCCGGGGCGGCTGACCGTGGGCAGCCGTGCCGGATCCCTGGGCAGCGTCTGCACCCACGTCACGTCGTTCGCGGACCCGGGCCTGTTCGAGAGGAACCGGACGATCGGCTCGTCGTGGCCGACGTACTGCCCGTTGTCCTCGAACCGGCTCACGACGCCGTCCTCGATCTGGCGCGGATCCGCGCACCCGACCTGCGGCGCGAAGGCTCGCGTCTGGCTCTTGCTGAGGCCATTGCAGTCGAGCATCCCAACCGCGTTCGGCGCGACCCCTCCGCCGTGCCGGGCCGCCCCCGCGGCCGACGGCAGGCCCATCAGTGCGGCGCACGCTGCGATCACCGCGGCCACGATGACACGGCGCCGCACGCTGACGCCGCTCCCCATGTGTCTCATGCGTCCCCCTTCGATTTCAGCCCGGTTCCCCCCGAGCGGCGGAAAGCATACCGGCGAGCGCGGCAAACCCCAAGTGCCGGACGGCACGTTTTCCGTGGAGGCAGCCTCGCGGGGAGATGACCGATTCCATGGCGAGTGCGGTCGCTCAGGCGGCCCGGCCGTGACGAGGCGCCGGTGGCGGAAAAGTGCCGGGCACTTTTCCGCCACCCCACCGATCGTGACGGTTCCGTGACCGGTCGTCACGGGGTCGTGACACTAGATCCGGCCGCTGCGGATGATCGACCAGATCAGTACGAGGCCGAGCACGGTGGCCATCACGAAACCGATCCAGGTGAGCACGTGCACGCCGAGCACGTGCGGGCCGCCCGTCGCATGGGCGCCGATCAGCGCCGAACCGATGATGGTGCCCGCCATCACGATCGCGATGACGAGCCGGTTGAACACCACATCCGCCTTGGCCGTCAGCTCGTCGAGGCCCTTGTGGCGGAACTGCACCTCGATCTCGCCGTCCCGCACCTGCTCGAGCGTGTCGTGCACCTGGTAGGGCAGCTCCAGCAGCAGGCCGCTGTAGTTGACGAGCTGCTCCCTCCCCCGCTCCAGCAGCGCCGACGGCGAGAGCTGCTCGGCCATCAACTCCTGTGCGTAGGGCTCCGCCACGTCGAACACGTTGAACTGGGGATAGATCTCGGCGCCCACCGATCCGAGCGTGGCCAGCGTCTTGTCCAGCAGCGCGAAGCGGGTCGGCAGCCGCAGGTGCATGCGGGCGATCAGCTCGAACGCCTCGCGGATCATCTCCACCGGATCGATCTCGCCCAGCGCCGCACCGTGGTAGCGGTAGTAGACCTCGCGCAGCTCGAGCCGGAACTCCTCCTCCTGCTGGCTGTTGAAGCGGACGCCGAGGTCACGCAGACGCCGCGGCAGTGCGTCGATGTTCTCGTTCACGGCGTCAAAGAACAGCCGGGTCAGCCGCCGCATGTCGACCGGCGAGAGCGCCCCGGTGATGCCGAAGTCGACGAGGCCCATGCGGCCGTCGGGGAGCAGGAAGATGTTGGCCGGGTGCGGGTCGGCGTGGAAGGTGCCGTGCCGGAACACCATCTCGAGCCAGATCTCCGCCATCAGGTGGGCGATCCGCCGGCGCTCGTTCTGCTCGATGGCGGCGAGGTCGAGGTCGCCGAGCTTGGTGCCCTCGATGCGCTCGAGGGTGAGGACGCGCTCGCTCGAATACGTCCAGTAGACCTTCGGGATGGCGACGCTCGGCGATCCCTCGTAGATGCGGCGGAACACGTCTGCGTTCCGCGCCTCGATCCGGTAGTCCAGCTCCTGCGTGATCGATCGGGCGAACTCGTCGACCAGCTCGTCGGTGTCGACGAACTCGAGCTGGCGGACGCGGCTCTTGACGATGCCGGCGACACGGCGGAGCAGCTCGATGTCGGCCTCGATCTGCCGGCGCGCGTTCGGCCGCTGCACCTTGACCGCCACCTTGCGGCCGGTGTGCAGCTCGGCGAAGTGCACCTGGCCGATCGAGGCGGCCGCGACCGGCTCAGGGTCGAACTGGGCGAACAGCTGATCGACGGAGCCCTTCAGCTCGGCGCGGATCACCTGCTCGACATCCTCGTAGGGAAACGGGGAGACCGAGTCCTGGAGCAGGCGCAGCTCGGCGATCACCTCGGGTGGTATCACGTCGGGTCGGATCGACAGCAGCTGGCCGAACTTGACGAAGGTCGGGCCGAGCTCGTCGAACATCTCCCGCAGGTGCCGCCCGCGGGCGGCCATCGACATGTCGATCGACTCGTCCTCGCTGCGGGGATGACGCTCGAAGGCGTATCCGAACCCGTGCCGCGCCGCGACGTGCGCGATCTCGCGCAGGCGCGCGGCCTGGGTGCGGCGGCTCATCGTTGCCATGCTGAAATCGTATCCCGGTCGAGGCGCCGTACGAGAGCGAACCCCCGGCGCGGCCCATTGAGTCGCGAGACAGCCTGGTTGGCGCAGCCGAGCGCGTCAGGCGTCGGCGATCGGCTTACCGACCACGAGCACCTCGAGCAGATCCTCCGGCAGCTCGCGGTAGTGCGCGTCGGCCAGCACCCCGGCGCCGTCGAGCGCCTTGGAGAAGAAGCACCGCGCCGACGCGGCCAGCACCACATCCATGATCTCGGCCTCGCTCAGTCCCAACCGCCGCAGCGGCGCCAGATCGGCGTCGCCGATCGATGCCGCGTCGTCGACCACGCGCTCGGCGAGATCCATCACGGCCAGATCCACCTCGTCCAGGCCCGCCGACCTGCGGTCGACCACGATCTCCCGCACGGGTGCGTCGAACGTGTCTCTCAGCACCTTCCCGTGCGCGCACGAGCAGTACGTCGACCGCAGCCGCTGGGCCGCCGCAATCGTCGCCAGCTCGTACCTGCGCAGGTCCATGTGGCCCTTGATCGCCGTGTTCAGCTGCACCCACGCCTGGTAGACGTCCATGCGGTCGGCCGCCTCGAAGGCCCGCTCGAAGTTCGCCGTCACTCCGGCTCCCACGAGGTCGTGACCTGCGGCGGTTCCGTCAGCGTCTGCATCACCACACAGTATCGCTCCGTCTTGCGCTGCAGCGCGGCCAGCTCCTCCGCCGTCGCCCCGGGCGCATCGATATCGAACCGAAGCCGGACGGACGTGAACCCCACCGGCGCGTCGCGGTCGATGCCGAGCGTTCCGCGGAGGTCGAGGTCGCCCTCTGCCGTCACGCCGATGCGCCGCACCTCGAGCCCCATCGCCGCCGCGACCATCTGGCAGGTGATCTGCGCGCAGGCGGCCAACGCGCCCAGCAGCAGGTCACCCGAGCAGGCGCCCGTCCCCTCGCCGCCGACACCGGCATGCGCCTGCGCCTCCTGGATTGCCCGCCCCAGATCGACCGAGCACGACACCGGCGAGTCGCCCGGTGCGCCGGTCGCGCGCAGCGTGATCCGCCCGCTGCCCGGATCCTCGCGGTAGCCCCGCTTCAGCGGCTCCTGCACCGATCGTAGGTCCATCAGACCAGGCTGCGCCCCTGCATGTCGCCCGGGACAGGCTGCCCCAGCGCGGCGAGCACAGTCGGCGCGATATCGAACAGCCGCGCGCCCACCGGCGGCGAGAGCGGCATGCCGGGGCCGTCGAAGATGTAGATCCCGAACTTGGCGTGGTTCGCGTCGTCGGGCCCCGTGTCGTTCTCCCGAACATGGATGCGCCCGTCCCCGACGGAGCCGATCGACCGCCAGGTCAGGTTGCCGAAGTAGCAGATCAGGTCGGGCGGCACCCCGTTGACGGTGTGGTAGAGCCGCTCCGGCCGGAACACCCGCGTGCCGATCGGGTTCCCATTCTCGTCCCCGAGCGCCTCCAGCTTGGCGATCAGCTCGTCGCGC
>Ga0209577_10007163_pt1 | contig 10273 bp, 9 predicted proteins | sample GraSoiAngelo_109_FD_185874 | JGI IMG/M metagenome (GOLD analysis project Ga0209577, IMG submission 185874) | Grasslands soil microbial communities from the Angelo Coastal Reserve, California, USA - 14_0903_12_20cm (SPAdes) (version 2) | ecosystem: Environmental > Terrestrial > Soil > Grasslands ...
GGGATCCGCGACGCCACAGGGCGCGAGCGGCGCGCTCGTGATCCACGGGCACCGCGCGCGTCGACAACATCGGTCGCGCGATCCATTCCCGGTGCCGGCGCAACGCCGCCAACCCTCGCGCTGCCGACTCGGGAAATACATACGCGGGAATGCCCGCTCTATGCAGCTCGGCCCTGCCCTGCGGTAGCCCCTCGCTTCCCATTAGCACCGCGAGGACGGGCTTCTGGACGTGGCTGGCCGCCGCAGTGACGATCGACTCGGCCACATCCTGTTGCCGCACTCCCAGCGGCGGTACGAATACCGCCATCGCGGAGTCCACATTGGGATCACTCAGGACCGCGTCGAGTGCGGTCCTGTACTGCGCCGGAGTTGCGGACGCGATCATGTCGAGCGGATTACGGATGGAGGCTTCTTCGGGAAACAGCGGCTTCAGCTTCGCGATCGTCGTGGGCTGCAGCTCGACCAGCTCTAGTCCACGCGTTTCCAGCGCATCCGCCGCCAGAATGCCTGGGCCGCCCGAGTTGGTCACGATGGCGGTGCGGTTCGAGCGCGGCAGAGCCCGCCCGGTGAAAGCCATCGTCATGTCGAACAACTCTTCGATCGACTCGGCGCGTAACACGCCGGCCTGTGTCAGCAGCGCAGCGACCGCGAGGTCGCTGGCGGCCAATGCGCCGGTATGAGAGGAGGCTGCGCGCGCGCCGACTTTCGAGCGGCCCGACTTTACCGCGATGATCGGCTTGACTCGCGTGATCCGCGAGGCAAGCTCGAGAAAGCGGCGCGGATTCCCGAAGCTCTCGACGTACATGAGAATCACGCCGACTGCAGGATCGTGCTCCCACTGCTCGAGCAGGTCGTTGCCGCTAACGTCGGGCTTGTTGCCGACCGAGACGAACTGCGAAATGCCGATGCCGTACTCCGCCGCGTGATCAAGCACGCTTACGCCCAGCGCACCCGATTGTGAAACGAATGCCGCGCGACCATACGGCGGCATCGCGGGCGCGAATGTGGCATTCATCGAAACCGCGGGATCGGTATTGAGGACTCCCATACAGTTCGGACCAACCATGCGCATGCCATAGCGGCGGACGATGTCGACTAGCTGCCGCTCGCGGTCCACGCCGACACCGCCCACCTCGCGGAAGCCCGCGGAGATTACGACGAGTCCCGGAATACCCGCTTGCCCGCATCCCTCCACGACGCCGAGCACACGGTCTTTGGGCACGACGACGATCGCGAGGTCGGGACGCTCGGGTAACGAGCCGACGTCGCGATAGGCACGCACCGACTGGATGGACGTTGCGTTGGGATTCACAGGATATGCGGCGCCGGTAAAGCCGTAGCGCAGCAGATTGCCGAAAATCTGATGTCCGATCGTGTCCGACATCCGTGAGGCGCCAATCACGGCGATCGCCCGCGGACGCAGGATGCAGTCGAGGGATTCGCTCATCCTATAGCAGCAGCCGCACGCGCGCCGACCGGCTCAGCCCGTTCAGGCTTCGGCACAGGCACCACGAGCACCGCACAGGGCAGATTGTTGAGCAGATCCTCGGTCACGCTGCCGATGAGCAGCCGATCGACCCAGCCTTTCCCGTGCGAGCCCACCACGACGACGTCCGCGCGCCATGCCGCCGCCTCGTCCACGATCGTGTTGAACGCGACACCCTCACGAATGACTTTGCCTTGCTCGACGAGCGGAATGAGGGGCCAGATGTCGCGCTCGACGATCGCGCGCGACCAATCGTGGGGAAGCTCCGCGATGGCCGGCGGCGGATCGATCACGTGCAAGGCGTGCAGCGGGCTGCCCAGGAGCCGCGCGAAGGCGACGGCCTGTTGAATGGTCGGACCGGCCGCGTACGAAGGATCGACCGCGACCATCACTCGGGGACGGCCGCGCAGCTCGCCGGCCGTGACGAGTAGCGGGACCGTGAGACGCCGGACCATCTGCTGGACGGTGCTCCCACCCAGCCAGCGGCCGAGCTTCGAGTGATGCTTCCCGCCGAGCACGAGCATCGCGGCATCGGTCTCCGCGACCACGGCTTCGAGGACGTCAGCCGCGGCGCCGCGGCTCACCACGATCGCGTCCACGACGGAGGACGGGACGCAGTCGTCGAGCGAAGCACGCAATTTGGCGCGCGCGCCAGCGAGCGCGGCCAGCTGCAGCGCCTCCGTGACCACTCCGGTCCCTGCCATCGCGAGCGACGTGCTCACATCACTGGTCGCGTGTACCAGGCGGCAGTGGACATCGGCTGCCCGCGCAAGCAGCCATGCGACGGAAGCCGCCGATGCACTCTCTGGCGAGCCATCCACCCCTACGACGATCGATTGAGCTGTCATCGGATCCTCCTCAGTGAATGGCGAGCTGGCGCTCCCGCCGCTCCGACAATGCCGCCGCCGCGACGCCCACCGGCGCCACCAACAGCGAGGTCGGCAAATGATTGAGCAGACGCTCGGTGACGCTGCCGAGCAGCACGCGCTGCGCCCAGCCCTTGCCGTGCGAGCCGACCACCAGCATATCGGCCTGCCAGTCCGTGGCCTCGCGCAACAACGTCTCCACGACCATACCGTGCCGCACGAATTTCTCGGCCCGGGACGTCTTCACCAGCGGCCAGACATCCCGCTCCAAGGTCTCCTGCGCGAGGGCGTAGTATTCCGCCGGGTCCGTCGGCGGCATGCCGGGCAGGTTCGGAAGCGGCTCGAAGACGGTCAACACCCGCAGCTCCGCGCCGACCAGGCGCGCGAACCGCTCGGCAAGGGCCACGGTCGGACCGGCCGCAGGCGACAGGTCCGCAGCGACCAGAATTCGTCTGAGCGCAACGGGTTGTCCCGCGGTGATGAGCACCGGCACCTCGGATGTACGCACGACATGCAGGCTCGTGCTGCCACCGAGCCACCGTTCCAGCGCACTGTGGTGCTTGCCGCCGAGCACGAGGAGTCCGGCCCGCCGCGCGCGCGTCACTTCCTGGAGCATGACCGCCGCTGGACCAAACAGGACCGCGAGATTTTCCAGGATGGCAACGGCGAGCCCCGCATTCCGCAGGTTGTCGGTGATCGCTTCTCGCGCAACCGCGAGCTGCAGCTGCTGCATCTCTGCGACCTGCGGGTCGGGATTCACGGCCACGAGCGGCGCCCATGCGTCGCGCACCGCATGCACCAGCTGGCATCCCACGCCGGCCAGCCGAGCGATGCGATCGCCAACCGCCGCTGCTCCCGCCGCCGCGGGCGACGCATCGACGCCAACAACCACCGGTCCCCAGGACATCGCGAACTCCTTCCGAGAGTACGCCTTCAAGTTCGGCCGGGCCCCATGAAGGAATCTTGAGGCTCGAGCGAAAGAACCCTTCATAGAGCGGGGAGCACTCGCGCGGGTTACTATTGTTGCTCGTGGTGGACAAGGCGACGACGGCACTGGCCAAGGCGAGCTACGAGCGCTGCTGCCAGGCGAGCGATTTCCTGCAGACTTTCTATCGAAACTTCCTGGCGGCGTGCCCGGAGGCGGCCCCGCGCTTCGCGCACACCAACTTTGAGCAGCAGACCAAGCTGCTGCGTCACGCCATCGGGCTCCTGCTCATTTTCCCAGGTCAGCCACAAAAGGAGCCGACGCTGCTCGCGCGGGTCGCCGAGCGACACAGCACGCGCGACCTCGACGTCGATCCCGCCCTGTATGGCCCCTTCATCGACGCGCTCGTCGACACGGTCAAGCAATTCGACCGCGAGTGCACGCCCGCCGTCGAAGCGGCGTGGCGGGCCACCGTCGCGCCCGGCGTCGCGTACATGAAATCAAAGCACTAGGGGAGATCGACCTCGAAGCGGGTGCTCTCACCCGGCACACTCGACGCTCGCGCCAACCCTCCGTGCAGATGCGCGATAGACGCCACGAGCGCGAGGCCAAGCCCGGTCCCTCCGTCCTGCGTGCGAGTGCGCGCAGGATCGGAGCGATAGAACGGCTCGAAGAGATGCGGCAGGTCGGCAGCGCCGATGCCGGCCCCCGAATTCTCCACGGCAAGGCGCACGCCGGCCCCGGGGAGGGGGCCCAGCTGCACCTTGATCCTGCCGCCCACGGGCGTGAACTGCAGCGCGTTCTCGAGCAAGTGATCGACCAGGCGACCGATGAGCTCGGGATCGATCAGCACGCCCGGCTGGGCGGCATGTAACGACCGATCGACTGCCAGATCACGCTCCTCGAATCGCCGGCGCAGTGTGTCGAGCCTATCGCCCACGAGCCGTTCGATGTCGGTGGCCACCCGCCGCGCCGATACCAGCCCGGCTTCGGTCCGGGTCACCAGCAACAGATCCTCGCTCAGCTCGGTGAGATACGCGATCTCCTCGAGCCCGCTCCGGAGCACCTGCTCGTATTCGCGCTGCGACCGCGGCGCACGCAGTGCCACCTCGATCTCGCCGCGCAGCACCGTGAGCGGCGTCCGCAGCTCGTGACTCACGTCCGCTGTCAGGCGCCGCTGTGCCGCAAAACTGCGCTCGAGTCGTTGCAGCATCCGGTTCAAGACCGCGACCAACCCCTCGTACTCCTCGGTATCGGCGTGCGCCACAATGCGCTGATCCAGCGTCCCTGCTTCGATCCCGGTGGCCTGCGCGGTGATCTCGGCGACTGGACGAACCGCGGACGACGTAAAGTGCCAGGCGCCCATCAGGGTGGCCGCGGTTCCTGCCACCACGATGGACGCGAGGACGAGTAGCAGATCGCTGCGTAGGACAGCGGGGGAAACGGATTCCTGAAGCGCCCGGGATGCGGACCAGTAAAAGGCCCCCGTTGCGAGCAGCAACCCCGCCGCCATCGTCGCCGCAAACCGCAGGGCCAGCGTGCGGCGTAGCGACGCTTTCACGCCTCCGCTCGATCGGGCGTCTGGAGCCGGAACCCCACGCCGCGCACCGTCTCGATCAGCTCGTGGCCGGCTGCCTGCTTGAGCTTGCGGCGCAAGTTGCCGACGTGCACGTCCACCACGTTACTCTCGGGGTCGAAGTGCATGTCCCAGACCTTCTCCAGCAGCTCGGTGCGCCGCACGACCTCTTCGGGATGCAGCAGGAAGTGCTGCAGGAGATGAAATTCCTTGGGCGTGAGATCGAGCCCCTTGCCGCCCACGCGCGCCTTGTGCTTCAGCCGATCGAGCTCGACCGGGCCGTATTTGAGCAGTTCCGTGCGACCCGAACCGCCACGGCGTACCAGTGCCCGCACTCGCGCGAGGAGCTCGTCGAACTTGAACGGTTTGGTGAGATAATCGTCGGCACCCGCATCCAATCCCCGCACCACGTCTTCGGTCGTGTCGCGCGCCGTCAGCATCAGGATGGGCGTGGCGCGCCCCTCGCGCCGCAGCTCCGCCGCGACCTGCAAACCGGTCTTCTTGGGAAGCATGACGTCCAGCACCAAGAGGTCGTAGTCGTAGACGTGCGCCAGCATGGTGCCTTGATCACCATCCGGGGCGACGTCGACAACGTAGCCCTCCTCACGCAGCCCTTGCTCGATGAAACCCGCGACCTTCCGGTCGTCTTCGACCACGAGAATCTTCATGAAGGCATCCTAGCGGCGGCGCGTTGAATCATTCCTAAAGGGTCGATGAAGGAATCTTCAAAATGAAGGTGGCGCCGCCACCCGGCGTCTCTTCCACTGTAAGCGTGCCACCGAGCGCCTCCGCCAACCGGCGGGAAACGGGGAGCCCCAAACCGGTGCCGAGGCCGGAATGCGGATCGAAGCGCTCAAAGGGCTCGAAGATCCGGTCGCGCAGCTCGACGGGAACACCAGGACCATGATCGATCACCGCAAACAGCGCATGCGCTGAGCTTTCGTCTACGGTGACCTCGACATTCGCGTCGGCGGGACTGTGCCGGATGGCGTTGGACAAGAGGTTCAGCAGGATCTGTTCGAGACGCATCGGGTCGGTGCGGATCGTCGCGGGTTTGCCGTCGGCGCGCAGCGCCAGCCGCAGGCGCTTCGTTGACGCCGCTGGCTCGCTGGCGGTGATCGCGTGTTGCAGCGCCGCTCGCACATCGACGTCGCGGAAGACGGGTCGCACCTTCCCCGCATCGAGTCGCATCAAGTCCAGGAAATTGTTGAGCAGCACGATCGTATGCTCCGCCGCTTCGTAGACCTCACGCGCCGCCTGTTCGGCTGTCTCCGGAGACTTCCGCCGAACCAGCCGCTCGGCCCAGCCATACACGCCGGTGAGCGCGTTACGTAGCTCGTGGTTCATCATGGCGAAAAACAGATCCCGCTGCCGCTGCATCGCCCGGATCTGGCCGAGGAGCTGTTCGCTCTCGCCGTAGAGCCGCGCATTCTCGACGGCCACGGCCGCCTGGGACGCCAGAAGGATCGCGATCGCCTCGTCCTCGGCATCGAAATCGGGGGCGTCTAGCTTCTCGGTGAGATAAAGGTTGCCGAACACCCCACCTCGACCTTTCACCGGAACACCGAGGAACGACTTCATGGGCGGGTGATGAGCGGGAAAACCGTAGCGCTCCGAGTGGCGGGTGATGTCGGCCGTGCGAATTGGCTTGGCTTCGCGGATCACGTGACCAAGCAGCCCGCGACCGCGGGGGAGATCGCCGATCTGCTTGCGCGCAGCTTCGTCCAGACCCGAGGTGACGAACTGCACGAGTGTCTCGCGGTCCTCACCCAGGACGCCGAGCGCGGCGTACTTCGCTCCCACGACCTCCCGCGCCGCGTCGACAACCTCCTGCAACACATGATCGAGATCGTGACGGGAGAAGATCGCGACGCCCGCGGCCAGCAAGCGCTCGAATCGTTCCCGGATCCGAGTCGCTTCGAGGTGTGAAGTCACGCGTGAAGAATGCGTCATGCCGGTCACCGTGACAATTCAGGTCCGCGTCTGCATGTTTAGAGCTGCAGCGCGCCGCCGTCGCGCGTACGACGCACACCCATTACCGCGAGGCGGACCATGATTCGCTCCCCGACGTTATCAACCCTTCTCATACTGGCGCTCAGCGCGTGCGGCGCTTCCCGGAGCCCGGTTCCGCTCGTGGGAGCGTCCACCGACATCAATGCCCTCACCGGCGAATGGGCCGGCGACTACAGCAGCGCCGAGTCCGGCCGCAGCGGCAGCATCACTTTCCGGCTGCGGGCAGCCGGCGACTCCGCCTTTGGCGACGTGGTCATGATTCCGAGCGCATGGGGTCGTCCGCTGGTACCGTACCGCCAGGAAAACGCGACGGGGACTGGGGCCAATCAGTCGCCGACATCGACGGTGCTGACCATTCGGTTCGTCCGCGTAGAGCATGGGCATGTAAGCGGCACGCTGGAGCCCTACGCCGATCCGCAAACGGGCGCGCGGCTGCTGACCACGTTCAGCGGCGAGCTCAACGGCAATACGATCACCGGCACGTACACGACCAGGCTGCCGTCAGGTGACACGCAGACCGGGCGCTGGACGGTGCAGCGGCGTTAGCGCGCCTCAGACCTTCGTGGTCGCGACCGCGCCCACGATATCCGTCTGGGAGATGACCCCCACGAGCGCGCCGTCGTATTCGACGAAGAGGCGCTGCACGTTGAGGTAGAGCATCTCCTGGGCGGCCTGCCGGACCTCGAGATCGGGATCGATCGTCGCCGGCCACGGTGTCATCACTTCGAGAACGCGGGTTTGCTGGAACAGACGCTCCCGGATCTGCGGGGTGTCGCACGCATTCTCCGCCTTGAGGATGTCGCGGGTCGTGAGGATACCGACCGCGCGCCCGGTCCGGTCGAGGACAGGCACCGCGGACACGCCGACGACCGCGAGGAGATCGACCGCCTCGGCAACCGTCGCATCGGTGCTGATCGTCTTCAGGTTGGTCTGCATGAGCTCGGCGACTTTCATGGGTCCTCCTCTAGTGAGCCTTGAACATTCCGACCGCCCCTTTGGTCGCATCCGCGAATGCGTGACTGACAAACGGATACGTTCCTGCCTCGACCAATCGCGTCTCGAAAATGGCGCCTCCACCAACCGGCACGGTGACGGTCTGGACACCTTCGAGCGGATGGGCCAGCGACCCGTCCAGATACACGCGTTCGAAAATCGCTCCCACGACGTGGAATGCCGAAAATCGATTGGGACCGGCATTCACGACGTACATTCGCAGCCGCTCGCCCACCGGCACCGCGATGGGGTGATGAGCATACTCGGCCTCGCGGCCGTTAAAGACCACGTAATCGGGCGCCAGACCGAGGAGTTTCTCCCAGTCGATCGTGCGGCTCGAATCGGAAAGCATCTTCGTATAGAACTCGCTTTGGACGAACACGAACTCCTTGGCGGGTGCCCGGCCCTGCCGGGGATCGACGATGATCGCGCCGTACATCCCGTTCGCGATGTGGAGCGCCACCGGCGCGGTTCCGCAGTGATACATGAACGCCCCAGGCACACGGGCGACGAATCGGTAGGTCAGCGAATCGTGCGGCATGAGATTCACATACGCGCGACTCGGCGCAATTTCCGCGGCGTGAAAGTCCAGGCTGTGCGGCATCGGCGCCTGATTCACGAGCGTGAAGTCCACGGTGTCGCCTTCGGTGACGCGGAGGACGGGGCCTGGAACGCGCCCGTCGAAGGTCCACGCGTCATAGGTCACGCCATCGGCAATCATGATCTTTGCATGCTTGATCGCGATCCGGAGGCGCTGCAGACGGCTGGTCGAACGCGGCGGAGCAACCGGATCGATCGGGGCCCGCCCGACGGCAGAGCCGATCGGCGCTTCGCCGTGGGAGACGTCGGCCGGCGCATTTGTCGGTGGGGTTTGCGCCGGCCGGGCTCGCTGCTCAGGCCGCTCGTTGCAGGCCAGTGCGATGGTGGCGCAGAGACCGACAATCAGGAGACGAACACGCATCAGGGGCTCCGTTAGAGATGCGCGGAGCTTAACCGCGGCTGTCATCCGTCTTCATGAAGGCCTGGTGAGGGATTCTTTAGACTCGCGGGCTACGGTGGGCGTCGCAAACTCCGGGCGCCCCACCGGCTCGAGCCCCAGATATTGCCGCGCGCGGTTCAGCCCATCGTCGATGTTGCCGTGGATATTCTCTTCACCGAGCTCGTCGTACAGCCCTGAGCGTTCCAGCGCCACGACCGGCTGCGCGTGCACGTCGGACAGAATCACCAGCATTCCTTCCTTGCGGCTGCGATGAATCAGCTCGCGCAGCGCGTGCAGGCCGGTGGAGTCGATCGCCGGCACGTGGCGCAGCCGCACGATCAGCACCTTCGGCTTGCCCGCGATGCGCCCCACCCGATCCTTGAACATCTCGGCGGCGCCGAAAAAGAACGGCCCCGTGATCTCGTAGACCTGGACGCCCTCGGGAATCACGCGACTGCGCACCGCGTTGGGATCGTGCTCGAAATCGTCCACGGGGTCCGTGAATTCGTGGGTCAGGACGCTGATGTTCGTCACTTCCGCCATGCGGCGCATAAAGAGGAAGGCGGCGAGCACCATCCCGACCTCGATTGCGACCGTTAGGTCCACCAGAACCGTCAAGAGAAATGTCGTGAGCAGTACGGCGACGTCGCTCTTCGGCGCGCGGAACTCCGACACGAACGTCCGCCACTCGCTCATGTGAAATGCGACCACGACGAGGATCGCCGCCAGCGTCGCCAGCGGGATCAGGGCGGCCAACCGGCCAAAGAAGAGCGTGATGAGCAGCAAGGTGATCGCATGCACCATGCCCGCGACCGGCGTCCGGCCGCCGTTCTTCACGTTCGTCGCCGTGCGCGCGATCGCACCAGTCGCCGGCATTCCGCCGAAGAGCGGCGACGCGATGTTCGCAATGCCCTGGGCGACCAGCTCCATGTTCGAGCGATGGCGCCCGCCGATCATCCCGTCTGCCACGACTGCGGAGAGTAACGACTCGACCGCGGCCAGCAGCGCGATCGTGAACGCCGGGCCTGCGAGCGCCTGGATGATGGGCAGCGACAGGTGCGGGATGCTCGGCTGCGGCAGCCCGGCGTGGATCTCGCCAAACCGCGCCCCGATCGTCTCGACCGGCAGATGCAGCAGCTGCGCGAGCAGCGTGGTCAGGATCAGCGCCACAAACGGTCCCGGAATGCGCGTCGAGATCCGCGGCCACACCATGATGATCGCGAGCGTCGCGACCGCGACCACCAATGCCCATGGATTGACGGTTTCAAACGCGTGGACGTAGGCGTCCCATTTTGGCAGAAACGCGGACGGGACCGTCTGCATCTCGAGCCCGAGCAGGTCACGGATCTGGCTCGAGAAAATGATGAGCGCGATGCCGCTGGTGAAGCCGATCGTCACCGGATACGGGATGAACTTGATCGCGCCGCCCAGCCGG
>Ga0209577_10007164_pt1 | contig 10271 bp, 10 predicted proteins | sample GraSoiAngelo_109_FD_185874 | JGI IMG/M metagenome (GOLD analysis project Ga0209577, IMG submission 185874) | Grasslands soil microbial communities from the Angelo Coastal Reserve, California, USA - 14_0903_12_20cm (SPAdes) (version 2) | ecosystem: Environmental > Terrestrial > Soil > Grasslands...
TCTGATTGCTGACGCCGTCGATGACGCCGTGCTGGAAGAGCCAGCGTGGCACCAGCGACTTCACGTTGGAGCGGTTGATCTGATCGAGCGTCGAGTAACGCGAGCCGGCAAGATCCAGATTGTGAAGAGGCCAGTTGACCGTCGTCGCCAGCCGCGTCCGGGCGGCGATATGAGGCGCCCATGGCGAGGTAGCAGAAAACGCGGCGACGCTCCCGATGGCAACGACGGCGACGGCGATCGCCTGCCTCGATCCGAACCTCATTTGCGGACCCTCACTGTTGCCGCGGCTTCACGCTGGCGTTGCCGCGCGGCGACTGCTCGCGGAATTGCTCCAGGCGGCGCCGGAGCTTCTGATAGAACTCGGCGCCTTCGCCCGGATACCAGTAGCTCCGATGACATGCCTCACACGCCTTGTCGAGATTCTCGCCGACGTCCCACAGCTCGTCGACGTCTTTTCTCTTGACGACGTCGATCGCTTCGAGCGCCACATTCCTGAGCGCCTCGACGCGTGCGTTCCATTCGACAGGATCACGTTCGACTTTCGCGGTGATCTGTGCCGGCGACAGTTCGACCGCATCCGGTCCGGTGCTGTCGTTCTCGTCTCCGGGCGGCGTGAACGGTCGACGAATCCTGAGCAGATCCGCGCTCTCCGCAAGAGAGACGGCACCGATGCGAATCTTGTCCCAGTCCTCTTCGGTCTTCGGCTCGACGTCGACAACCCCGTGCTTGGTGACGGAGGTACTGACAGCGTTGAAGATGTTGTCGGCCACAGGATCGATCATGTACTTCATCAATTCCTTGACCGACACGACCGGCTTGAGGTCACCCCAGAGCGGAGCGGCCTGCGAAGCAGCCGTCGTGTGCGCAGGAGTCGACGTCGGCTTCGACGAGGAACATCCGGCGATCGCGCCAAGGAGAACCAGCCCTGCGCACGCGGTGACACGGTGAGGTGTGCGAGCCGTATCCAATTCAGCTCCAGTCAGAGGGCAACCACGATCAATCAGAATTGCCGAATGGCTCGAACTCTTCGAGGGAAATCCTTGTCGTCGTAATGCTGGCGGCCGCCATCGGCAAAGTCGATGTGGTTCGCCATGTCAGCAGACTGCTGCGACGAGGTCCAGGTGAAATTGTCGGCGAGGCCGGCGTCTCGAAAGTCGCCGATGCCGGAGGCTTTGAGGTTGCGGTACGCCAACGCCAGCTCGTCTCTCGACGGCAAGAACCAGCCGCGCATGCCACTCACGTCGAGGTTCGTACACAGATCGGCGGCGACGCCGGCTTCGGTGCATTGACGCAGGACGTCGAGCGTGTTCTGCCTGCCAGTGCCGACACCGATTGCGCCAGCGCCCTCAATCGCTCGGCGGAAGCATCCCCACCTGGCGCCGGCACTCTGGTCGAATGGCGCCGCCTCGAGGTAGCGCCCGTCCGATGCGTAATTTGGGTTCACATAGAAGATGAAGCCGCCGGCGGGGCCGATGTCTCCCACCTCGAACGCTGCGGTCGGCAGCCAGACGGTCATCTCGCCTGCGCCGCGATTGGCCCACAGATAATACGGGATGACTATCACCGCTTTCGCCGACGCCGACGGATTCGTGATGCTCGTGGCTTGTGCATGAACCAGAGTGACGCCGCCATCGAGCCTCGCGTCGACGGATGACTTCAACGGAACCTTCGGATCGATCAGCAGGTCCAGCACGCGTCCGCGCTCGACGTCAGGCCACTCTGCGCAGTACACGATCGGACCGCGTACCACCGCGGTCGCGAATCGTGCAAGGAGTCGGCTCACGTCGCACCTCACATCACGTGTCGATACAATCGCCCGGCAAGCTTAACGGACATTTTCGGCACTGCGGAGATTTTCTTGTCGGCGTAGAATGCGCTGCGATCGAACGGGAGGCGTCATTCATGCGTACGAACCATGTGTCGCCCATCGCGTTGCTCCTCTGCTTCACGGTTGCCGACGTCTTCGTCGCGCCCGCGTTCGCACAAGGGACCGGTCAGATCGAAGGCGTCGTCCGCGACGAACAGGGCGGCGTGCTTCCAGGCGCGACGCTTTCGCTGCGAAACGCAGACAGTGGTGTCACGCGGACCGTCACGAGCGAATCGGATGGACGGTACGTGTTCCCGGCGTTGCTGCCGGGACGTTATGTACTGCGGACGGAATTATCGGGTTTCGCAGCGCAAGAGGTGAGAGACGCCGTCATCACGATCGGGCTGGAGCTGCGACGCGACTTCACGCTGAAGCTTCAAGCTGTGGCGGAAACCGTCACCGTCAGCGCCGATGCGCCGGTCGTCGATACCACCAAAGCCGAAGTTGGACGAACTGACGCTCTGTGTGAATTGCGGCGGCACGACGGCGTCGCCGCCGTGAACGCATGGCGCGCGCAAAACGGCCTCGCGGCGATCAGCGAGCCGCAGATCGACAGCTCCCGAATCAACATCATGGATGCGCGGGTGAGCAAGGCATTCACCTTCGGCGGCAGAAAAGTGGAAGTGCTCGCGCAGGCGTTCGGATCGTCGCACTCGGGATCCGGCACGCGGCTCATGCGGATCGTCAGTCCGCCTGCCCCGCGACGTGCGACGTGCCGCGGGTTCTGTCGATCGCGCCGACGGCACGCTCGTGTCCAAACGACGCGAGCCACCAGCGCGCGATCATTCGTCGCGAAATTCGTGGTTTATTTGCCGGCCGGCTTGTTGTCTGGCGAGTTGGCGGCTCCGCCGAGAAACAGTCTGCGCCCGTCGGCTAGCACGAGATTCCGGCCCACGCCTTTATTGGTCCCGTCTTTCGCCTGATACCCTTCAATGGTCATTTCCGTCCCGATGGCCAGCGTATGTTTCGTCACACCTTGCTTGATGAGTTGATTCGGGCTGCCTCCTTCGATCATCCAACTCACCACTGTGCCGCTCTCGTCTCTCACATCGAAGTGGAACCACGAGTGGGGATTGATCATTTCCCACTGCGTGAGAATTCCTCGAAACTTGAACGGCTTGTTGATGTCAAATTCCGCGGAAAATGCATGGTGTGCCATTACGGGCGCTGCGGCCAGCAGCAGAGCGACGCCGACACCGACAACAGCTCGCCTCATGCGCATTGAAAGTCCCTCCTTATTTCGGGGATTTCTTTTTCGCGGCTTCCTCGGCGGCTCGCTTCTCCTCTGCCCGAGCGCCGGCCAGGGTGTTGTACAAGCCATAATTCCCTTCGTGACAGGCGTGCTCAAATATCGGACCTATCGTTTTCTTCCAAGGCACTTCTGCCGACCAGGATCTTGTCCACGTCGCAGGATCTTCGACCGTGAATTGATAGCGGATCGTGTCCTCGGCCACGCGCGTGAAGCGCTCGGTCAGACGCATGTTCTCGCTCGAGCCCTGGAACGCGAACTTGTCCGTGAGATTCGTCGTTTCGACAACGAGCGTCTGGCCCTCCCAATGACCGCGGGAGCTTCCTGTCCACTGACGGACGTTTGGCGGCAGATGCGGACGTCCGTCGAGCGGAATGATGCGAGCATCGTGCAGCATCTCGGTAAGAATCATCACGTATCCGGGAGCCTGCATGATCTGGTAGTCGTTGTTGTAGGCCCCGCCTAGCATAGGCGGCCCGTTGCGGTCCATGAGGATGCAACGCGCACTGAGCGGTTCGTTCTGTACGGAATCGTGGGGGCCGCCCCTGCTCTTTCGCGCCGCTGCACGCTCGGCGGCTCTTCGCTGTCCCTCCGCGGACAGCGGAGGGAGTCTTCCGTCTGCCGGGTCGACGATGAGCGATGTGCGCAGGTTCAAGGCCATCGTTCCCTGGCTTCGGTCCAGTCCGAACTGCGTAAAGTCATAGTGCACGTCGGCGACGGTGCCCGGCTCGGTCTGGTCGCTTTCCTCGAGGGCCGCGCGCTTGGCTAATTGGAGCGCTTCCTCGGGAGTGTAGAACTCCTTGGTGACGTTCTTCGGTCGCTCCAGAGGTGTATACGTCGCATTAGTCCAAATGCCCTGCAGATCCGGCTGCCCGTCTGGAGTGCGCGGCGCCGCGTAGGCCCTCGGCGGGCTTGCATTCGTTCTCGCGCCGGTCGCTCCCGCCTGGCCGGCCACGGGCGCCGTCGCCACGACGGCCGAAACGACGAGACTGCTCACCAAAGCGAGAAATCGATAGTTCATCTGAATCTCCCTTTTCACCGCGTCATTTCCCCGGCTTCTTGCGGAGATGCCCGTACATCAACTCTTCGACAAATTCCACGCACCTGAATTCCATGATCTGGGCGTTCTTTTCCAATCGGCGGTAGAGGAGCATGCTGATCTTCCACGGTCGCGTGAACACGTTCGGATCCTCGATCGTCGCTTCATAGAGAAGATGGTCAGGGCTGGTGGCGGTGTATCGTTCGACCACGTGCAACGCGTCGCTATGGAAATTTCCTGCGCGGTCGAACCAGGTCTTATCGTTGAAGCCTGTGGTATCAACGACTAACGCGTCTCCGTCCCAGTGTCCGTTCGACCATCCCATCCAGCTGTCAGCAGGCGCTTCTTTGTGCTCATCCATGTAGATGGTGCGCACCGCGCCGCCGTACGTGTAGATCATCATGATGTACTTCGGGCCCTGAATGACCTGGAAGGGATAGGGCATGTAGTTCGCGCGCGGCACGCCGGGCAGATAGCACTTGATCTCCGGATCCAGTTCGAGCCGGTTCGCGTAGTTCCGCTGTTTTTTCGCCAGTGCCTCGGGTTTGTAGGGAAGCGTCCCGCCCTCGATGATGCTCAGGCCGCCCGCGACCGCGTGGGCTGCACCCAGTTCGATCACCGGGCTCGGCGCGGCGGCATGAGCCTCGATATCCCAATAGGCCTCGTTGAGGGCCTGCCAGATGCCGTTGAAGTTGGGCTTGGCGTCGGCAGCGCGCGACGCACGATACGTTCGGGTCTGACCTGCAGTGGCGATCACGGCCAACGTCAGACCGAGACTCACGGTCAACGCGCGTCTGAGCCACTTTCTCATCGGATGCAGCTCTCCACCGGCCGGATCGGGTGATGGCCAGAGTCCGTGTCCGGAAGCCAGCCGGATCACGCTGTATCTAACGCTTCCTGAAGCGGCTCGTCAAGAAGATCGCGCAGGCGCCGAGTTCCTTTCAGGACGTTCGTGTCGTGAATCAACGAGAGCCGACGACACCGAGCGCGAAGTGGGCTTCACAGTCGCGTTCGTATCTGCAATCGTCGCGCGTCGACATCGATCGGACGTGAGCTCGCTCGTACGTCTGTCCTTTCTTGCGTCGGGAAGCCTGCCTCGGAGGTGCGCCTCACGCAAGAGCCGCAGGAGCATGACGCGAACAACCGCTTGAAGGGAAGTTCAACACCGTTCACGCGTTCAACTGGTGGAAGCCCGAAGTGATCCGCCGGCACGGCGCCGCCGGCATCCTGATCGTGCGACTGCGTGACGCCCACGTCAGACCATGTGGGCGATATCGGATCCGTGTGTGGGGTAGGCCCACAGCAGCTCCTTGAACCGATCGGCCGTCGTACCGGTGCGCATGCCCAGCGCGAACAGATTGATGGTCTCATCGGCGTGCGGCCCGAGCAGGTGCGCCCCGACGATCCTGCGGCTGTCCTGCTCGATCAGGACTTTGAACGCCGAACACTCTTCACCGAGGCGGCGCGACGAATACCAGGCCCTGGTGTCCTCGTGGTGCGTCACAAACCGGAGTCCCGCCGCCCGGGCGTCGGATTCTTGAAGCCCCACTCGCGCCAGCGGCGGCAGCGTGAAAACGACGCTCGGGATCGCGTCGTAGCTCGGCGTCGTGTGATTCCCCTCGAGCAGGTTCGTTGCCACGATGCGCCCCTCGTACGACGCCACCGGGGTCAACGCCGGGCCATCAGTCGCCGCGCAGTCGCCAGCCGCATAGACGATCGGATTCGAGACGCTTTGCAGATACTGATTCACGTGAATGCCGGCGCGCGAGGATTGAATGCCGCCCGCATCGAGCGCGAGGTCGTCGAGATCGGGTACACGGCCCGCACCGTGAACGACCAAATCGGCTTCAATCACCTCGGTTCCGCGCTGCCCGTCGATCGTCACGCGGTAACGGCCATCGACGGCGGCGATCGCCCGTGCCTCGGCCCCGAGCCGAACGTCCACGCCAAGCGCGCGCGTGCGGGCAGTGAGGCGGTCCACCAGATCCGGATCGAATTCGACGAGCGGTCGTGTACCCCGATTGACGATGGTCACGCGTACGCCGGCGCGTGCGGCAACGTGCGCAAACTCGAACGACACATAGCCGCCGCCGATGAAAACGATCGACGGTGGCAGCGAGGCCAGGTCCAGAAACTGATCGCTCGTGGCGACATGTTCGCGGCTCTCGAATGGGAGATCCGCGGGACGGGCGCCCGTCGCGACGACGATCGCACGCGCGCCGTTGAGCGTCGAATCGCCCACGCGGAGGTGAGTCGGACCGACGAAGCGCGCGCTTTCCTGGAACGCGGCAATCCCCGCTCGAGCCAGCTTCGCTTTGAGCGTCTCAGGACGCGGGTCGGTGAAGGTCCGTTTGAATCGGATCAGCTCGGGCCAGTCGATCGCGAAGGCTTCCGGCCGCATACCCTTCCCCGAAAGGAGACGAGCGGCGTCGACGGCGGCCGCAGCGCCGACCAGGACCTTCTTCGGGTCGCAGCCTCGCAGCGCGCACGTGCCGCCGAACGGACGTTTGTCGATCATCGCAACCGTCCAACCGGCGGCACGGCATCGCGATGCGACATTTTGCGCGGCCGTACCCGAGCCGATCACGACGAGATCGAACGTCTGGGTCACCTGCGCAGTCGGTTTGTCGCGACCATCGCCAACAGGCTCATTTACGACTGACCGCCGAGACGAGCTTCGGCGATCGTCGGTTGAAACAGTTCGACCGGATTTCCGGATGGGTCATCGACGATGATCTGTTTTCCGCCAACGCCGGCTACGATCTGATTTCGAAAGTGTTCGCCGGCTGCACGAAGGTTGGCTACCGTCGTCTCGAGATTGGCGACTTCAATCGCGAATCGATTCCACCCGCCAGGAACCTGCCGAGTTCCATCCGGCATCGATTGTCCGCCGCCTGCCGCCGCATTCGGCGCGCTGAGCACGAGACGCAGGTCGCCTCGCGACAGCATCGCGAATGCTGGCGCCGGATGCATGTCTTCGTGGAATCCGAGATGCTCGCAATAGAAGGCAATGGCCGCGTCAACGTCGTTGACGATGTAACGGACTTGTACGGTGGCCACTGGGCAGCTCCTGCAGATGCGCGATCACGAGCGGCGGGGAAGCCACTGCACTTCCAGATCTTGCGTCCCCTCGAGCGGCTTTATCTCCGGATCGCCGGTGAGAAGCGTCGAACGAAACTCGAGTGCCGTACCCACCGCAAAAGCCTCGGCGTATGCGATCGTACGGTTTGCCTTCAACTCCGCCGCGTCGCATCCTTCACTGAAACGGGAAGCGTACCGCCCGCCGCCATCCGCCACAGCGACTCCGCGGCCTCGCGCCGCTCGACTCGAATCAAACGGTAGTACGCTTCACCCAGATTGACGATGGACGTGACGCATTCGGCGCGACCGCCATCGGCTTCGTCGAGCCAGCGCTGAACGGCCGCTGCGCCCGGTTCGTCCTGCAGCCACGCCAACCATGCAAATGCATCAAGACGGATCCTAGCGCTTCGCCTCACGCCGGTGCTCCGCAAGATGCTGCCTCAACGCGTCGGTGCCCTTCGCAGAGCCACGCAGCGATCGCCATCCAGCGCGACGGGCCGAAGTCCGTCCTCGCGTGAGCGGCGACAGAACCAAGCCCGCGTCGGTGTCCTCCACCTGAAGGCGCATGCCGGCCGTCAGGCGGTGCTTGTCTCGGAGATGGCGTGGTATGACGACCTGACCTTTGGAAGAGACTGTTGTCGTCGACATCCCGTCACCTTACCACGTCAGGTAAGACAAGACCGGACCGAGCGCGCCGGTTCGCGGTGTACGGCGGAGAACGCCGTTGAAATTCAGGCGCTCGTCGGCTGATCACGGTGTGCGTGCGTCGGCGGAACGCGCCGCCAGACGTAGGACGCCGCGTCCCGCGGAATGCCGTGTGAGGTGCGTGAGAAGAAGCCGGTCGGTCGTGAGCGAATTTTCCATGGAGGCATTCATGGGCAACGTGGGTCTTCCACGTCGCTCGTTCATTCGCAACTGGCTAATCCAAGTGGCGAGACACGCCGAGGCCGGCGAGGCCACCAAACGTTTTTCTGATTGGCACCCGCGCACGATAGAGCGGCCACATCGCGGGCATTCGGCGGTATCGTGTGGCCGTGCCGTTCTTCTCGGTGGTGATCGGAGCCCTGAACGCAGCAGCCACCCTTCCCGCCACCATCGCCGCACTGCATGAGCAGACCTTCACGGACTGGGAGGCCATCGTCGTCGACGACGGGTCTGCCGACGATACTCCGGGAATCGTGCGGCGGTATGCCGGTGCCGACCCGCGCATCCGGCTTCTGCACGCGTCATCGCGCGGCGTTTCTGCCGCGCGGAACGATGGAATAGCGGCGGCCGCCGGAGCGTGGTTGCTGTTCCTCGACGCCGACGACACGATTTTCCCCGACGCCCTCGATGCCTGGCATCGGGCGATAGAAGCGGAGGCGGACGTCGACGCGTGGTGCGGCGGCTGGGTGCGCGTGGCGCCGGGTGGCGATGTCGTGACGCACGAACAGTGGCCGATTACGCCCGACATGTTTCCGGTACTCGCTCGTTTGTCCGCATTCCCCATTCACAGCTGCGTCGTTCGGCGTTCCATCGTATTCAGGTCCGGAGGGTTCGATGTCGGATACATCACCTGCGAGGACTGGGACCTCTGGCAGCGACTTGCCAGGGCAGGTGCCCGGTTCGGCACGATTGCCAGCGATGTGGCGCGCTACCACATGCGGCCTCGCTCGGCGTCGCTCGCGGCGCGGCAGATGCTTGTCGATGGACTCCGCGTGATCACGACGGGGCATTCAGCGGATCCCCGTGTGACATCTCCCGTTGAGCAATACGCGAACGGTATGCCGGAGGGCGCCGCGCCCGCGGTTCGCTTCGGATATCTGTGCTGGCCGGCGGGGCTGCTGCTCGGTGACGGCGCCGACGCGCGATCGCTCTTCGATCTCATGGCAGGCGAACGGGCGGCCGACATCGATTCCGGCGTCGTCGCTGACGCAATCTTCCGATCGGCGACACTCCGACGCTGCGCCGGTCCTTCTGCCTGGGGCGACCTCTGGCCGGCAATCGCGCCGAAGCTTTCTCGGTTCCTCCGGACACTCGAGGAGCGAACCGGCGCCCGGCTGCTGGCGCGACGCGTGTTCGTAGCTCTCGCACGATCGATCTTCGAGCACCTTCCCGAAGCGTCACCGCTGACCTGCGTCGGTCTGACGCAGCTGCACACCGTCGACATACGAACGCCGATGCAATCGCTGCGTTTGCCGCGCCACGTCGAGCGCGTGATCGTCCGCGTCCGGGCCGGCGCGGCGATGATCGGATTTCTCGAACTGCCTTCATGTGATGGTTCGCTCGACGCGGCGGTCGTTCGGGACGCCATTGCGCACGAGTTCGGGTGGTCGCTTCTTCGTGGCGTTCTCGAGGCCACCGTGTACGACCAGGTCGGCCGCCGCGCCGCGGGGGGCGCCCCGCCAGGGGAAGAGCAGGAACGGGCCGCTCGACGTCATGACGCGATCGGTTGGACCGTTTTCCTGCAGGAGATCTGGGACCATCCCGATTGGCCCGCGAGGGCCTTCTACGATCCTGACTGGCCGTCGTCGGAAGGAGCGGGAGCGGAGCTGCGCGGTGAGTGGATCAGCGTGGACGTTCTCGACCCAATCGCTGACATTCTCAGCGCGGAGAGTGCCGTCAACGCGGAGCTGTGTGCCGGGGGCGTCCCGGTGTGCTGCGCGCGCGTGCCGGTCGACGAAGGGGTGATTCGTGGTTCGCGGGTCCGTGCACTGTTGATGGCTGCCGCTGGCGTGGAGCTTCTGCATGTCGCGGTTCGTGAGGCGCTCATCGGCGCGCCGGAGAACGCGGGCAGCCTTCGCGAGCGTCTCTCGCGGCGGCGAGCATTGAACGTGGCGGCCGGCACCTCAGCCCCGCCGTTCGCCGGTGCGGCTCCCTCTGCCTCGGCGTGCATCGCATCGATCCGCGCGCGGGACCGGGGAGTTGCAATTGTCGGCGCCAGAAGGCTTGGTTTCCCCGGCTCGCCGGCGTCGCGGCGGGCGGAACTTCCATCGCGAGCGCGCCGGGACGTCCTCGCGGCTGCACGCGCGGCCCGGGAGCCGGTCATTGCGGGA
>Ga0209577_10007165_pt1 | contig 10269 bp, 8 predicted proteins | sample GraSoiAngelo_109_FD_185874 | JGI IMG/M metagenome (GOLD analysis project Ga0209577, IMG submission 185874) | Grasslands soil microbial communities from the Angelo Coastal Reserve, California, USA - 14_0903_12_20cm (SPAdes) (version 2) | ecosystem: Environmental > Terrestrial > Soil > Grasslands ...
CTGTTGAGATACCGCAAAATGCGGAAGTCGCATTGCCTGCCGTTCCAACGTTCACAGAGCCCCCCATTGAATCGATCAGCCTGGAGCAACCGGTGCCCGACCAAACCGTTCCAGCTGTGTTTCCTGCGCCAGTGCTCGCAAAAGCTGCTACCTTCCCTTCAGATTCGCCAAAGGCTGCTTCCACAGAACCTGTATTTCCGCAAACAACAACACCCGCAATCATGCCTGAAACAACTCAAACCCCAACCGCTCCCGTAACCAAAGCCCCGGCACCGCCGATGGCTAAACCACAACAGCCACCACCTGCCGCGATGCAAACATCCGTGCAGCTCACTTTCTCGTTCGAGATCGCGGCCATGCAGCTAACGCCCAGTTTTAAGATGGGCGCGCTCAAGGTGCGTCCCCTATCAAAGCTGGTCACGATGCGGTTGCCCTCGCCTCAGCAGCCTCAGTCTGCTCTGAATTTGCAGGTTAGCTTCGAAGTCGCAAAGATTCAGCCCGCCTCGGGAGCCCTCGGCATGATCCGAATGGTTCCGTCGCAACAGCAAAGACCCGCGCCTGGTGGTTTGCCGTCATTCGCAGTCGCGGGATTGCAGGTGATTCCCAATTCTGAGACAGCGCCGGTCCAACTCACCCCGTCGCGACAGGGACGGGCATCTGTCCTGATCACAGTGCCGTTCCAGATTACCACGCTTGAATTTGCGCCTTCGCTCGAAATAGCATCTGTGATCCTAAACTCGAATTCCAAGCAAGTGGCTGTTCAATTGCCCGGCGCCGGACCGGCCCCGGCGGAAGGAGCGCCGATGTTTGAAATAGCAAATCTGGAGCTCGGCGAAGGCGGCGAGATCGGGATGATGCATCTAAATCCTGTTAACGCGCCAAAGCGGGCCTGACGCGAGGGCGCGTCTTTGTCACAAGAATACCGCTCCGCGGTTCAGCGCCAGTTTAGCGAGCGCAGTTGTTTCGGAAGAAACACTCCGTTCTTTCGAACCAGGTTGCCGTCGAAATAGATTTCTCCGCCGCCGTATTCAGGACGCTGGATGCTTACCATATCCCAATGAACCTGACTTCGATTTCCATTGTCGGCTTCTTCGTAAGCTTGCCCGGGAGTAAAATGAAACGAGCCGGCGATTTTTTCGTCGAACAAAATGTCCCGCATGGGATGCAAAATGCGCGGATTAAACCCAAGCGAAAATTCGCCGATGTAACGCGCGCCCGGATCTGAATCGAGAATCTTGTTCAGTTTTTTCGTCTCATTGCTTGTCGCGTCGACTATTTTTCCGTCCTTGAATTCCAGACGGATACCATCAAAGGCGATTCCTTGATAAATGCTCGGCGCGCTAAACGTTACATGCCCCTCGACTGAATTCCTGACGGGGCAGCTGAACACTTCGCCATCGGGAATATTGCGATCGCCACCGCAGATCACGGCGGGAATCCCTTTCATGCTAAAACGCAGATCGGTCCCGGGACCTTTAACTTCGACTCGGTCGGTCTTTTCCATCAAACGATGGAGAGCCTTCATACCAGGCAAAAGTTTCCGATAATCCAACGTGCAGACTTCGAAAAAGAAATCTTCAAACGCCTCGGTGCTCATTCCTGCAAGCTGTGCCATGGACGGCGTCGGCCAGCGCAGAACCACCCACTTGGTCTTTTTGACTCGCTGATCCTGTACCGGCCGCATTTTCCTGGCGACCAATTTCATTGTCTCCGGCGGCACATCGGATAGTTCCGTGACGTTGTTGCTGCCTCGCACTGCGATATACGCATTCATTTTCTTCATCCGCGCCAGTTCGTGGCTTGCTATGAGATTGAGCTGTTTATCGGAGGCTTCCAACGCGATCGCGCGATTTACTCGGGCGTGATAGGTCTGCGCAAATGGCACCCCGCCGACTTTTCGTACGGCGCGTATCAGCGCGACGGTCATTTCGTCTGGAGTATCGAATGTCTCGATAAGGACCGTTTCATTACGCTTGAGACGGATAGAATATTCTACCAGAAGTTTCGCGAGCTTATCAAACCGGGCGTCGTGCATAGGCCGTTATCATTCCATCAGCATCGCCGGACGCAACCCACTGATGCTATGCGCTCCGGATAAATTTCGCTGCGAAAGCGCCATCGAAACCGTCTCGAAACGGAAGCGAACGCTTTTCCTCCTCGAGGCTTAGGATAGACATGTTGGTTAGAGTTTTTCGCACTACGTCCTCATTCTCTTCCGGCTCAAGGCTGCAGGTGCTGTAAACAACGACACCACCCGGTTTCAGAAACCTAACCACAGTGCGCATAATCGCGAACTGCCGTTCCTGCATGCGCACGAAGTCCGCCGGGGTTAACCTCCAACGTACATCCACGCGGCGCCGCATGACGCCTGTGTTGCTGCATGGCGCGTCAAGTAACACGCGATCGAATAAGGCGTCAGTCGATGGAAAAACTGATCGGGGCGGTTTTAGCCAATCGCACTGCGCGACCGATCCGATCTGCACACCGAGTCGTTGAAAGTTAGCACGCATCGTGCAGATGCGACGATGTTCTCGATCGAACGCCGCAATGAATGCTCGATTTTTGACTCGCTCTGCAATGAGGGCGGTTTTCCCGCCGGGCGCTCCGCACGCGTCGAGGATCCTTTCTCCGGGTTTTGGATCCAGCAACTGACAGGCAATTGTGGTGCTGGGATCTTGAATGTAACAATGACCCTGTTCCAATGCGGCGGTGGGTAACGAACTGACTTTTACAAAGTTCGGATGATCAGGCAAAGGACGTAACTCTGGATAAATCCGGAAGAATTCTGTTCGATCGATTCTCAACAAATTGATACGCGCGTAAATTGGAGGGGGAAGGTTGTTCCATATGCAGAGATCTTCCGCCTGTTGGGGTCCGAAGTGTTGCGCCCATCGCTCGACAAGAAATTCGGGATGCGATGTCCGAACAAATAAAGGCTGCGCATCGGCACGAGCGATTAACTCGGCGCTGCGCCGTATTGCGGCCCGCAGGATGCCGTTAATTATCGTCCGCTGTCTTCGGGGCGCGAGATCCACGGTTTCGTGGACCGCTGCATGTTGAGCTGTCTTGAGCAGAAAAAGCTGGTACAACCCGAGTCGCAGAATGTCGCGAAGATCCGTATCAACTTGCGAACTGCGCAGGGAGCTGATCCAAAAATCCAGCAGAGTTAAATTGCGCAGGACACCGTAAAAAAGTTCAAAGGCAAATGCGCGATCCGGATGGGTGAGCTCCACCTTTGCGATAAATTCCGAGACAATCGAGCCGACAAACCGCTTTTCTTTTCGCCATGTGCGCAGTGCTCTCAGCGCAATTCGGCGGGCAGAAAACCGCGCCATATTGTGAACAAACCGTTATTGCGGCTTCACGCTGGCGCGTCCAATCGAATGATAATGAAAGCCCAGTCGGCCCATCGTTTCAGGGTCTAACAAATTTCTCCCGTCGAAGACGATCGGCGTTCTCATCTTTTCTTTCACCACCATGAGGTCCACGTTGGCGAATTCGTTCCATTCTGTGGCGATGACCAGCGCTTCGGCATCACGTACGGCTTCAAGGGCAGACGATGCAAACTCCGTGTCAGCAATCGCCTTGATGGTGCGGGCTTTATGCATTCCTTTCGGATCGTATGCAATGACATGTGCTCCGTCGCGAAGCAGGTCTGCCACCAGTTCGATTGCGACAGACGAACGGAGATCGTCTGTATCGGGCTTGAACGTGAGACCCCACACTGCAATTCGCTTTTCTCGCAAGACCCATAGTGTTTCTCGAATCGCCTTTAGAAACCGCTCTTTTTGGGCGTTGTTAATGCGCTGTACTTCCTTGAGTAAATTAAACGGAACACCTAGCCGCTCACTGATCGTGACGAAGGCGGCAATGTCCTTGGGAAAACAAGAACCGCCGTATCCGATTCCGGCATTAAGAAAATCGCGGCCGATCCGATGATCCATCCCAATTCCGTCGGCGACTTTTTCAACATCGGCACCACTTGCTTCGCAAATCGTGGAGACCGCGTTGATATACGAAATTTTCAGCGCGAGAAATGAATTCGCGCAATGTTTGATGAGCTCGGCGCTATTAATATCAGTCACCAGAATCGGCGCCATAAATGGCTCATAAATCTTCTTCATCAAGTCGATGGCGCGTTCGCTCTGGGCTCCAATCACGATGCGGTCGGGTTTCATCAGGTCGGCTACCGCGCAACCTTCACGCAGAAATTCAGGATTACTGACCACGTCGAAGCTTGCGCCGTGGCGGTTATATCTTTTGATTGATTCTGCCACTTTTTCGCCGGTTTTTACGGGCACCGTGCTCTTGTCGACAATCACGCGGTAATCCGTTAACACTCCCGCGATTTCGCGGGCGACTTTCTCCAGAAAGCTAAGATCGACGTCGCCATTCGGCTGTTGTGGAGTCGGCACGGCGATAAAGACAATCTGAGAATTCTTCACGCCCTCCTCGATGCTGCCGGTGAAACGCAACCGGTGCGCCGAAACATTGCGGTGGATTATTTCTTCAAGCCCCGGTTCATAGATTGGCACTTCGCCGGCTTGGAGTTGCTTTATTTTCTGCGCGTCGTTATCGACGCAAATGACATTATGTCCGACATCGGCGAAACAGGCGCCCGTCACCAGGCCGACATAACCGGAACCGATGATTGCAAGATCCATGATTGAAGAATGGTGCGGGCGAATCAGCCGCAGCACAAGTGGAACAAATCCAGGTCGTACGGCGTTGTTCGCTCGCCCGCGTTCATTCTCCCTCGGACGTGGGATCGAAGTTCAAATCGAATCCGAATTTCGGGAATGCCTTGAGCGTTATGGTGAATAGGAGGCCGTATTCTTTACTGCCGTTATTGTCCCGTATGATGCCTCCGAAGGAGGCAACCCAGCTCGACAAGTCTCGGTAAATGGAGTAGCGCTGCTGCTCGAGGAGGCCAGTTTCCCCTTCATATTGCTCCTGGACTCCAACACCCCAGTTATCATTGATACGGTAATAGCCGCCGACGACAAACAAACTGCTATCCTGAAAGAACGGGTTGCCATTCAAGTAGCGGTGCGCAACAGTCAATTGCAGATTGGCCATTGGTTGTACGTTGGCAACTGTATCGACTTCCGTAAATCCTTTATCGAAGGCTGGGAGCTGAGAGTTTACCGAGAATGATACCCACGGCAGCGGTGTAAAACGCAGGTTGTTAACCAGGTTTGAATAATCGGTAGGCTGGTAGGGGTTCACGAATTGCACGTCAACGAAGCTATCGAGTTCCAGCCAGGTCATTGTTCGGTCGTCGCGGCGCGTTTCCAAACGGTTGCGAACGCCCACACGCCACACTGTCCAATCAGCGATCGAGTCGATAGTCGTGAACTGCGGAAAGTCGAGCGCCCGCGGCTGGGTCGAAGGCTGAAACCGATCGAACCCCAAAATTGCCGTTGGGTTAGGCCCATCCTCTTTCACGTAAGAAAAGTCCGTGAACGGTTGAATGACGTGCATAAGTCCGTCCAGCCCGAACGTACGGCTTTGCACGTCCTCCCATTTACGTGACATCTTGAACGAAGCTTCGGCGCCTGTATCGAAGACCGAGCGAAATGTATCTCCGTCGAACTTGACCGGATTAGCGAGCGTCGGAGGCGGAAGAATGAAGTTAGGCTCGAGCGGGTTTGATGGTGGTACGAAGATTGTCGATCCCAAGTCCCATGTCTTACCATAATAGGTTCCGCGATAGCCAACCCGTGGCACGATCGAGAGCCACCCAAAATATGTGTTTGGATAAAGTAGTTGATGAAAGGTATCGAAACGATACGTGCCGTAATTCTCGAAACCTAAGCCCTGCGGAAATTGTAATCTTAAATTGGAAAATCCGGTCTCGCCTTCATAGAAAATAGGTCCGCCGAAGAGCGCATGGCGTTTGATGTCCAATACGACTTCAGGCTGACGTTCTGTTGTCGTGAAAAACTCGTTTGCCTGAAAACGTTCGATCGCCGTGAGAGTGTAAAAGGGATCCGTCTTTGCCACCGCGATCACATTGTCCGGAACCGGATCAACGCGGAACTCCCCTTGGTAGAAATCCTGCATGACATATTTATCGCTGAGCTTGGTGAGATTGGTGAGGCCATAGATATCGTCTGTGAAGTTGGTCGTATCTGCCAGACTGACGCGGTATCGTCCGGTAGGCACATCCTTTCGCGGGATCGCCGTGTCATTCAGGTTCGGATTTTGGTCCTGGAGGTAATAGGTTTTGAGCCGCGCCTGGCTGTCATTGAAGTAATCGATGGTCGAATCGAAGCCCAAGGCCAGGCCGCGCCGGCCCCGGTAATCGAGCCGAAACCGCCCTCTGATGTCGTCTGTGATCGGGAATGTCACTTGAGTCAGGAGCGATGGTCCCCACGAACTCAGATATGCCGGCGAAACCGTAAAGCTAAACGCCTCGTTGAGCGATTGGTAAAGATAGGGCCACCAAAAAACGGGCACGTTCCCCACGTACGCGGTCACATACTGGAAAATCACGCGATCATTTTCGTAAACGCGAATCGTTCGAGCGTGAAGGTGAAAGTCGGCCTTCGGTGAATCGTGAGTTGTAAAGGTGCCGTCTTTTATCAGATAACCGTTGTCGGAAATTGAGGTTACATGGACGCCCGTGAGGAAATAAGGTTGTGACTCGGTTCGCGAATTGAACGCTCTAATTTTTTTAGTCTCAGTATTGTAAATACCATTCTCGGCGATGTATAAACTCGCGTCCCGATAAATTCGCACGTGACCTCGCAGTTCCACGTCGTGCGTGGTGGAGTTGTATTGCGCGTAATCGGCGTAAATGTCCGTGTTGCCGATATGAATCGCGACATTATCGCGCGCCGTGGCCAGGCCGTTCTCATACGTTGTTTCCCCTGTGGACGTGATTTCAATAGGAGCGTTCTCCGGAGTCTTGATCTCTCCGAGGATCAAACCGGCACTCGCCAAAAGAGTGGCGATCAACAAAACCAGCGTTCGCATGGCGCAGGCCGAACGTACCGCGCCAGAGCCTCCCTGCAAAGCTAAAAGCGCTCTACGCATCAGGGCAGGCAGCAGGCGCGAACCGGTTTCAAGGGAAATGACGCGCGTTCTGTCTTGATTAACGATTCAATTGACGGTTTTCTTCATCGCAACGTGAGCAAGTTTGCCGATCAAGTCTTTGTTAATGTAAAGCATTGGCTGCTGTCGTGGTTGACGGCCGCCCCTGGCTGGGTTGTTCAGATTGCGTCGAGTTTGATCAATATTTTCGCACTCCTCGCAATATTTCTGAGCCTGTTCGCACTTATGTCGGTGCTGGAGCGGAAGATTCTCGGTCGGATTCAAAATCGTTACGGCCCCAATCGTGTTGGACCATTTGGTCTTTTGCAGCCGATGGCCGACGGCATCAAGATGTTGATCAAGGAAGACATCGTCCCGGCGCGCGCAGACAAACTCGTTCATTTCCTGGCGCCGATTCTCATTGCTGCTGCGGCGATTCTTGCCCTTGGTGTAATCCCTTATGGTCGGAACATGACGCCGTTTACAATCGACGGCGGCATCCTTTTTTTCTTTGCGGTCGGATCAACGACGGAGCTGGCGGTTTTCATGGCCGGATGGGGAAGCAATAACAAGTTCTCCATGCTCGGCGCGATGCGCGCCATCGCGCAAATGATCAGTTACGAATTGCCACTCATTATCACTGTACTCCCGGTGGTGATGGTGGTCGGCTCGTTGACGCCTGACAGAATTGTTGCAGCACAGACGGGATACACATTTGGCCTCGTGCCGCGGTGGTTTGTTTTCACGCCATGGGGTGCAACCGCGTTCATTTTGTTTTTTGTATCCGGCTTGGTGGAATCGAATCGCACTCCATTCGACGTGCCTGAAGGCGAATCGGAAATCGTCGCAGGCCACATGACTGAGTACTCCGGGTTCAAATACGCGACTTTTTTCATGGCAGAATACCTCGGGATGTTTGCTATCACGGGGCTTGCCGCGACCTTGTTTCTCGGTGGCTGGCATTCGCCCGTGTCTGCCTTGGAATTTATTCCTTCTTACGTCTGGTTTTTCGCAAAGCTGGGCGCGCTGCTGTTCGTTTACGTCTGGCTTCGCGGAACCTTGCCGCGCACGCGGATTGACCAAATCATGAATTTTGCTTGGAAATTCATGTTGCCAATGTCCTTTACCTGCGTCATCGCAGCGGCTGTCTGGCATTATGCGGGTCGTGGCTTGCGCGGTTGGCTCTGGTCTCTTTTCGTGATCGTCGTCGTTTACACTATCTTGTCGATGTTGCTCGACACTCAGAGAAAGTTTGCGCCGCGTGTTTACCGTTTCGCCGAATGAGCAGCGTCGCGTTTGTCCTTCTTGCTATTCTGACACTGGCTGCTGCGCTCGCCGCCGCCACGCTGCAAAAGCTCATGCACGCGACGCTGAGTTTTGCTGTTACGCTTGTCGGTATCGCGGCGCTCTTCTTTCTGCTGGGCGCGGAATTTGTCGGCCTGGTATTGGTGTTCGTCTACATCGGTGCGGTCGCGGTATTAATCGTTTTTACAATTCTTCTGACGCGGCGTGACGTAGGAAAAGATCGCGGTGCTAACTGGAACGGTGCGCTCCTGGCAATTGCTGTCTTCGGCGGTTTGACGTGGGCAATTCTTAAGACGCAATCAGTTGCGATTGTCGGCTCACATATCCGAGTAATTCCTGTTAAACGGATCGGTGAGGCGTTGATGACCAGTTATGTCTGGCCATTGCTATGCATGGGACTCCTTCTCACCGCTGCGTTGATCGGCGCACTGGTTCTCGTGATGGAGGAGAAGCGAAACGAATGATGAAGCAAACGCTCAACGCTCAACGTCCAACGCCCAACGTTCAATTCAGAAGAGGCCCTGAGTTGGACGTTGGGTGTTGGAAGGTGGACGTTGGGCGTTCTTTGGCCAGTCTGCGATGACTCCAACACTGCAACTTTTCCTCATGGTCTCTGCAGCGTTGTTCTCAATCGGCCTCCTCGCCGCTCTGAGTCGGCGGCACGCGATTTTCATTTTGATTGGGATCGAGATGATGCTTGCCGCAGCAAACCTCAATTTTATTGCGTTTTGGCGCTTTAGCCCGCAACCGCAGTCACCGACTGGTGTTATGGTCGCAATTTTCTCAATCGCCATTGCTGCCGCTGAAGCCGCAGTCGGTCTTGCGTTGGTAATTGCTGTCTATCGGCATTACCGCACTACAAACGTCGACCATCTCAACCAGCTCAAAGGATAAGGTAAATAGATGAAGCAAACACCCAACGTCCAACGCCCAACGCTCAACGCTCAATTCAGAAAGCGCTCCGAGTTGGATATTGAGCTTTGGACGTTGAGCGTTGGGCGTTTTCCGTCTGCTACAAAATGAGTCGCGTGATCATTGAGCATCTGTGGCTCATTTCTGCCGTGCCATTCACGGCTTCGTTGGCAATTTTGAGCTTGCCGAATGGGCGGCACAAAAGTGCGGCCACACTTGCGGTCGCTGGACAGATCGCAGCGCTCGTAATGTCATTCTTCGCGTTCCTTCCGACTCTGCGAACGCCTGGATTCCGTGCTGTTCAGAATTTCACCTGGTTCACCTTCGGCGATAACGCTCTGCGTCTGGGATGGCTTTTAGATCCGCTCGCGGCCGTCATGCTGATGATGATTACGCTCGTCGGACTTTGCATCTTCATTTTCAGCACAGGTTACATGGCCGGTGACAAAAATTTCGTCCGCTTTTTCGCTTATCTCTCATTTTTCTCCGGCGCGATGCTCGGGCTCGTTATCTCGAACAGTTTGCTTCTTTTGTTTATCTGCTGGGAATTGGTTGGCCTGGCTTCCTATTTGCTCATTGGGTTCTGGATCGAGCGACCGAGCGCCGCGGCTGCGGCAAAAAAGGCATTTATCACGACACGTATTGGTGACATGGGATTTTTCCTTGGCTTGCTCTGGCTCTACGGTCGCAGCGGCACACTTCTTTTTTACGATAGTGGGAACGGTTGTTTGGAAATCACCGGTCTCGCGATGCTCGGCGCTAGCGCTACATTTATTGCACTGCTGATCTTCTGCGGCGCGATGGGGAAGTCCGGACAATTTCCGCTGCATGTCTGGTTACCGGATGCGATGGAAGGTCCGACGCCGGTCAGCGCACTGATCCATGCCGCAACGATGGTTGCGGCCGGGGTCTTTCTCGTGGCACGCGTATACCCAATCTTCTCGCTAGACGCAATAGAGGGCGTGACGTCGTCGCTTACGGTCGTCGTGTGGATTGGAGTAACGACAGCGTTGA
>Ga0209577_10007166_pt1 | contig 10269 bp, 8 predicted proteins | sample GraSoiAngelo_109_FD_185874 | JGI IMG/M metagenome (GOLD analysis project Ga0209577, IMG submission 185874) | Grasslands soil microbial communities from the Angelo Coastal Reserve, California, USA - 14_0903_12_20cm (SPAdes) (version 2) | ecosystem: Environmental > Terrestrial > Soil > Grasslands ...
CGATTCACGCGATGAAGGACGCGTCAAAGACGCAGCCGAGACCCTCTGGATACTCGGCGAGCGCGTTGCGCAGGCGGCGCTCTCCGACGATACGCTGCTCGCCGACCTGGCGCTGAGTCCGGACGAGATCCGGCTGGCGCGGATCGATCCCGGCTATGCCACCGTCAGCACCGCGGCGCGGGCCGACGCCTTCGTGTTGCCCGACTCGCTGCAGTTCGCCGAGTACAACGGCGAGTCGCCGGCCGGCGCCGGCTACGCGCAGGGGCTCGCGGAGGTCTTCGGCGAGCTGGCGCTGATGCGCCGTCTGCGGGAGGATGTCGACGCGCGCATGTATCGGCCGGTCGACGTTCTTCTCGACGCGCTCGTCGCCTCGTATCGGGAGTGGGGCGGAACGGCGCGGCCGCCGCAGATCGCGATCGTCGACTGGAAGGAAGTGCCGACCTTCAGCGAGTTCGAGCTGCTGCGCGACGCGTTCGCGGCCCGCGGCGTACCGACAATCGTTTGCGACCCGCGCGACCTCGATTTCGCTTCGTCACGCCTGACGGCCAACGACGTGCGCATCGATCTCGTCTATCGCCGCGTGCTCATCAACGACATCGTGTCGCGCGCCGAGGAGTGCCGCGCGCTCCTTGCGGCGTACGAGGCGGGCGCCGTGTGCGTGGCGAACTCGCTGCGCTGCAAGATTCCCCACAAGAAGGCGTTCTTCGCCGTGCTGACCGACGAGCGCCGATCGCAGCTGTTCAGCGAGCGCGAGCGCGCCGTCATTCGCCGCCACGTGCCGTGGACCGCGCTCGTACGCCAAGGCAACGTTCGGCTCGAAGGCGGCGAGATCGATCTCATCCCGCACCTGCGCCGCCATCGCAATCGCTTCGTCATCAAGCCGAACGACGAGTACGGCGGCACCGGCGTCACGCTCGGATGGGAGACCAGCGAGGCGCAATGGGACGGCGCGATCGCACGCGCGCTCGCCGAGCGCGAGCGCGGATGGATCGCGCAGGAGAAAATCGCCGTGCGCCGCGAGATCTTCCCTATGTGCGCCAACGGCGGCGTCGAAATGCGCGACATGCTGGTCGACTTCGCGCCGTACCTCTTTCGCGGCGCGCTCGCCGGATTTCTCACGCGACTCAGCGCGACCGGCCTCGCCAACGTCACCTCCGGCGGCGGTCAGGTTCCGGCCTTTGTCGTGACAGGTAAAATGGACTGATGGGCTCGTCTCCGTTCGGATCGGCGCCGACGGATCTTCACCCGGGCGCGCGAAACGCCGTCGAGGTCTGCCTCGCGATCGCACCCGGCGAGCGCGTGGCGCTCATCGGCGATCTTGCGAGCGCCGAAGTGGCCGCGAGCCTCGCCGGCGCGCTCGACGAGGCGGGGGCTCGCACCGACGCGGTCGTCCTCGAGCGCCTCGCCGAGCGGCCGATGCGCCAGGCGCCCGCAGCCGTCGTCGCCGCGCTCGAACGCGCCGACGCCGGCATCCTGTGCGTGCAGCCTCACGAGGGCGAGCTCGCCGCCCGCATGGCCATCGTCGCCGTCGTCGAACGTCGCGTCATCCGCTACGCGCACATGATTGGCGTGACGCCCGAGATCATGCGCCAGGGGATGCGCGCCGACTACCGGCGCGTCGACGCGCTGAGCCAGCGGCTGTGCCAGCGGATGCGCAGCGCCGGCCGCCTCCGCGTGGAAACGCCCGAAGGGACCTCGTTCACTGCGGCGTTCGATCCGGCGCTCGCCTGGATCAAGACGAGCGGGCTCATCAGCACGCGCTACTGGTCGAATCTGCCGGCGGGCGAGGTCTTCACGACGCCGGCGACCGTCGACGGCACGTTCGTCTGCAACGCCACGGCGGGCGACTACTTCGGACCGAAATACGGCGATCTGTCCGCGACGCCGCTGACGCTCGAGATGTCGGGCGGCCGCCTGACCGCGGCGCGTTCCGATCGCGCCGACCTGGAGCGCGAGTTCTGGGCGTACTGCCACACCGATCAGTACAGCGACCGCGTCGGCGAGCTCGCGTTCGGCACCAACATCGCGCTCGATTCGATGATCGGCGTCCTGCTGCAGGATGAAAAGGTGCCCGGCGTCCACCTCGCGTTCGGTGATCCGTACGGCAGCCAGACCGGGGCGCCCTGGAAGTCGCGGACGCACGTCGACGTCCTGACGCGCAACTGCGATGTGTGGATCGACGACGAGCAGGTGATCGCCGGCGGGAAGTACCTGATGGCGCGGCTGGGACTTTGATGGCAGCGCTAAGGGCGCAGGCCTTCAGGCCTGCCCGTGTCGATCAAAGATACCCGCGCAGCTGATGCTTCCAGTACGGCCAGTCGTGGCCGCCCATCGGTCCCCAGTCGTCGAGGTGATGCCTGATGCCGCGGCTCGCGAGGATGTGCGACAGCCGGTACGACTCGCCGCTCTGTTCCCACGGCCCGCTGCCGGTCGCGATACGGATGTCGCACGAGGCGAGGTGGCCGAGTGCCCACGGATCGGAAAGGTTCGACAGATAATCGACCGGGTTGTTGAAGTAGAAGTTGTCGTCGTACGCGCCGTCCATGAACCGCTTCATGTCGTACACGCCCGACAGCGCGAGGCAGCGCTTGACGACGTCGGGATGCTTGAAGAGCGTATTGGCCGCATGGTACGCGCCGAGCGAGGCGCCGATCGTCCCGACGCCGATGTCCTCGGAGCGGCAGTCGGATCGCACGAACGGAATCACCTCGTGCCGAATGTACTCGTCGTACTGGTGCTGCATCCAGCTTCGATGAAACGGATGCGCGCCGCGGTTCGCGAACGAGTCGCCGTGGTTGACGTTGACGCAGTACAGCTTGACGCGCCCGGCTTCGATCGGATCGCCGAGCCCGTCGATCATGCCCTGCCGATCGAACTCCCACTCGTCGCCGCCGCTGGTCGGGAACACGATCATCGGCGGCCCCCAGTGTCCGTAGACGACGACGCCGAACTCGCGGCCGAGGCGGTGGGAATACCAGCGGTGATAGTCGCGCCGCACGACGCAATCCTAACGCGATGACGATTCTCTGTATCGCCACCTACTTCAAGGGCGAGGCCTTCCTGCGCGAATGCCGTCGCCAGGGCTGCACCGTGCTGCTGCTGACGGCCGAGACGCACGCCTCGGCGGCGTGGCCGCACGATGCGATCGCGGAGATGCACACGATCGCGCGCGGCGCCAGCGACGCCGACATCCGCCGCCTCGTCTCGTCAGTCGCGAGGCGGCACCGCATCGAGCGGGCCGCCGCGCTCGACGATTTCGACGTCGAGATGGGCGCGATGGTGCGCGAATTCCTTCAGCTGCCCGGCTTCGGCCGAACCGTGGCCGCGCGGTTCCGCGACAAGCTCACGATGCGGACGACCGCTCGACGCCTCGGCATCTCGGTGCCGGAATTCACCGGCGTGTTCAACGACGAGGAGGTCGACGCCTGGACCTCGCGTGTGTCGCCCCCCTGGGTCCTGAAGCCGCGATCGTCGGCGGCGGCGACCGGCATCAAGACCATCGCGGACCGCGACGCCTTGTGGCCGGCGCTCGAGAATCCGATCGACGGCCGCGGCGCGTACCTGCTCGAGCAGTTCGTGAAGGGCGACGTCTACCACGTCGACTCCATCGTGCATCACGGCGAGGTCGTGTTCTCGGTCGCGTCGCGGTACGGCCGGCCGCCGATGCAGATCGCGCACGAAGGCGGCATCTTCATCACGCGGCGGCTCCCGAACGATTCCGTGGAGGCGGCTCGGCTCCTCGAGACGAACCGGCGGCTGCTGACCGGATTCGGCCTGGTCCACGGCGTGTCGCACAGCGAGTTCATCGGCTCGGATGACGGCGTCGTGTTTCTCGAGACGTCCGCGCGCGTCGGCGGCGCCTACATCGTCGACGTGGTCGAAGCGGCGACGGGCGTCAACCTGTGGGCCGAATGGGCGAAGGTCGCGATTGCCGGCGACGACACCCGGTACGAGCCGCCGGCCGCGCGATCCGACAGCGCCGGCCTCGCGCTCTGCCTGGCGCGCCAGGAGGAACCCGATTTGTCCGGCTACACCGATCCCGACATCGTGACGCGCATCCGCAAGCCGCATCACGCCGGCCTCATCGTCCGCTCGCCCGACCCGCGGCGCGTCGAGTCGCTGCTCGACGACTACGCGCATCGCTTCTCGCGCGACTTCCTCGCGACGATGCCCGCGCCGGAACGCCCAGTCGAATGACGCTTCGCAACGTCTGGTCTCCGCAGCGGCGCAACCGTCGCGACGTGGACGTCTATCTGCCGCCGTCGTATGCGCGCGGGCGCCGCCGGTATCCGGTCGTCTACATGCAGGACGGCCAGAACCTGTCCGATCCGTCAATCGCCTTCGCGGGTACGTGGGACCTGCATCGCGTGCTGGCCCGGCTCGCCTTGCGCGGCATCGAGCCGATCGTCGTCGGCGTTCACAACGTGGAGACGCGTCTCGCCGAATACAGCCCGTTCCCCGACCGCAAACACGGCGGCGGCGAGGCCGACGCGTATCTTGCCTTCCTGATCGACACGCTGAAGCCGCGCATCGATCGCATGTTTCGCACGCGGCGCCGGGCGTCGCACACCGCGATTCTCGGATCGTCGATGGGCGGTCTCATCAGTCTGTATGCCTGGTTCCGCGCCCCGGATGCGTTCGGCGTGGCCGGCGCAATGAGTCCGGCGCTGTGGTACGGCCGGGAGCGGCTGTTCGACTTCTTCGAATCGGCGGGAGTGCCGCGCGGTCGACTGTATGTCGACGTCGGGACCGCCGAGGGCGCGACCACGCTTGCCGACGCGCGAGCCTTCCGCTCGCTCGCCGCCGCAAAGGGGTTGCGCGTCGGCGATCGCTTCTCGTATGTCGAGGAAAGCGGCGCGCGTCACCAGGAGGCGTACTGGAGCGCGCGACTCGTCGAGGCGCTGGAGTTCTTGCTCCGTCCGCGGGCCTGAAAGGCCCGCGCCACACCGTCAAAGGCCCGCGCTATGTCCTCCAGTCGGGGGTCGTGACGTACGCCCGGGTGATGTCGGCGACGGTTCTCGTGCCGCAGTTGCCCATCGCCAGCCTCAGCTCGCCCTGCAGAATCTCGAGCACGCGATCGACGCCGGCCTGACCGAAGGCGCCGAGCCCCCAGAGAAATGGCCGGCCGATGCCGACGCCCTTCGCGCCGAGCGCGAGCGCCTTGAAGACGTCGGTGCCGCGCCGCACGCCGCCGTCGACGAACACCGGCACGCGGTTCGCGACTTCGGCCACCACTTCCGGCAGCGCCTCGATCGTCGATCGTCCGGTTTCGGTCGATCGTCCGCCGTGGTTCGAGACGAGGATGCCGTCGAGTCCATGATCGACGGCGAGGCGCGCGTCCTCGCGCGTGTCGATGCCCTTGACGATGAAGCTGCCTTTCCAGAGGTTGCGGAGGCGATCGACGAAGTCCCAGTCCATCGCGGGGTTCGACGTGCTGACGCCGGTCATGTCGATCCCCTCGTACATCTTCCGCTCGTCGATGGTCGGCCCGGGCTGCGGGCCTTTGTGACACGCGCGGCACTGCGCGAGATCTTTCGGTCGCGTGCGCAGATACGTCTCGCTGTTGCGTCCGGTCGTGTTGTCGACGGTAAGCGCGATCACCGAGCAGCCTGCGGCCTCGACGCGGTGAAGCAGCTTCTCGCACGCGGCCCACGAGCTCGGCGCGTAGAGCTGGTACCACACCGGCCGTCCCAGCGCCGCGTTCACCTCTTCGACGCCGGTCGATGTGGCCGTCGACAGAAACTGCAGCGTGTTGCGCGCCCTGGCCGCGCGCGCGACCGCCAGCTCGCCGTCGGGATGGAACGACCGCTCGCCGCCCGTCGGGCACAGGAAGATCGGGCTGGCGTAGGTCGTGCCGAACAGCTCGACGCGCGTGTCGACCTGCGTCGCGTCGCGCAGACGCCGGGGTCGCAGCTGGACGTGCTTATAGCCTTCCCGGTTTGCGCGCAGCGTCGCATCGTCGTCGACGCCGCTCGCCATGTACGCCCAGTGGCCGGCCTGCACCTTGCGGTGCGCCGCTTCCTCGAAGTCGAGCACGCTCAGCGCGTCGGCGGGGCGCGCGATGAGGTCGCCCGCGCCGTCCTGCCCCTGCGCTTCGAGCGCAAGGGCGGCGAGATACGGGCTCGCGGCGAGAAATTTGAGAAATTCCCGGCGTGCGGTGAGATTGGTGCGCGGCATGGTTGGTGATTCTAGCGCCGCTCGTATTATGCTCACCGCGAAATACGCAGCACGGAGGGTACGCGATGAGAGCAGCGATATCAGGTCTCGCGGTGGCGTTCGCGCTGACGCTGCACGCTGACGCGCAGCAGCCGGACTTCAGCCAGGTGCAGATCAAGACGACGAAGATCGCCGGGAACTTCTATACGCTGGAGGGGCAGGGCGGCACGATTGGCGTGCTGTCGGGACCCGACGGCGTGCTGATGGTCGACGCGCAGTTCGCGCCGCTCGGCGACAAGATCGTCGCGGCGATCAAGCAGATTTCCGACGGCCGCATCCGCCTGCTCGTGAACACCCACGTGCACGGCGATCATACCGGCGGCAACGAGAACATCGCGAAGCAGGGCGCGCTCATCGTGGCGCGCGAGAACCTGCGTGCGCGTCTCGCCAAGCCGGCCCCGCAGGCCAACGGTCAGCCGGGCGTGCCGGCGCCGCCGCTCGCGCTGCCGATCATCACCTACGACGCGCCGGTGACGGTTCACATGAACGGCGAGGACGTGCAGCTCGTGCCGGTGCCCGTCGCACATACCGATGGCGACACGATGGTGTACTTTCCGAACGCGAACGTGATCATGACCGGCGATTTCTATCGCTCGACCGGCTATCCGAACATCGACCGCGGGAACGGCGGGACGATGAACGGCATGCTCGCGGGGTTCGACGCGATTCTCAAGCTCGGGCGGGCGGACACGAAGATCATCCCGGGCCACGGCGCGATCGTCGACAAGGCGGCGGTGGCCGCGCATCGCGACATGATGATCGCCGTCCGCGACAAGGTCGCCGCGCTCGTGCGGCAGAACAAGACGCAGGAAGAGGTCATCGCCGCCAAGCCGACGACGGATTTCGATACGAAGGTGACCGGCGCGACGCCCATGACGGCGGACCGCTTCGTCGGCCAGCTGTATCAGGAGATCAAGACGACACGGTGACCGCGGTCGGCCGTGGTTCCGCTCGCCTGAAGGGCTCGCGCTACATGTACGGGTGCGGCGGAGCGCGAACCTTTCAGGCGAGCGATCTCTCGTCCTACGATGGCTTCCTCGCGGGCCAGACCACGCCCTGATCTTTCTTCGTGACCGGACCAAGCCCTTTGTAGACGAACTTCTGCACGCGCTGCCCGCGGTACGTCTCAGTCGTGTAGATGTTGCCCTTCGAGTCGGTCGCGATGCTGTGCACGCCGTAGAACTCGCCCGGCTGACGCCCGCCTTCGCCGAACGTCGTCAGCATCTCCAGCGATTGCCGATCGAGGATGTGGACGCGGTCGTTCTCGCCGTCCGCGAGGTAGATGTACTTCTGCTGCGCATCCTTCGAGAACGTGATGTCCCACGTCGAGCCGGAGCCGCGCGTCTCCTTTTCAATGAACGCTTCCTTCACGAACGTGCCGTCCGGCTTGAAGACCTGGATGCGATCGTTCACGCGGTCGCAGACATAGAGGAGCCGATCGACGGAGAGCTCGGCGCAGTGGACAGGATTCCTGAACTGCTGCGCGGGCGGCGCGGCCGGATCGTAGTTGCCGAGGTTCACGTCCTCCGGCTTGTGGCCGTAGGCGCCCCAGTGCCGCTTGTACTTGCCCGTGTCCGCGTCGTAGACGATGACGCGATGGTTGCCGTAGCCGTCCGCGACGTACACCTCGTTCTCGGTCTTGTCGATGAACAGCTTCGCCGGCAGCCGCAGATTGTCCGTATCGTTGCTTCCTTTGCTCTGACCGGGCTTGCCAATCTGCATCAGGAACTTGCCGTCGCGCGTGAACTTCAGGACCATGCTGTCGTTGAAGTAGCCCTGCACGCCGCCGGTCTGGCTCTCGTCGAGCACCGTTGGCGCTGGCGCGCCTCCCGCCTGCGGTGAGCCTGTCGAACCGCGGCCGCGTCCACCGGTTCCGCGCGCGGCGCCGGGCGGCTGGCCGCGGCCGTTGCCGCCGATCCACACGTTCCCCTTGTAGTCGACGGTGACGCCGTGGTTCGACTCCGGCCAGTCGTAACCCTCGCCTTTGCCGCCCCAGTGGCCGGCGAGATTTCCCTCGGCGTCGAATTCGAGAATCGGCGGTGCCGGGGCGCAGCACTGCGCGGTCGGCGGATTGGTCGTCGCATGCTGCTCGCCCGGCTCGAGCGAGCCGGCGCGATGGATGATCCAGATGTGGTCGCGGCCGTCGACCGATACGCCGATGGTCTGCCCGAGGATCCAGTGGTTGGGCAGCGGCTTCGGCCACAGCGGATCGACCTCGAAGCGCGGCGCCGTCGGCGCGCCCGCCGCCGCGGCCGCCGCCCGCTTCTCGAGCAGATGGCTGGCGACGCCCAACGCGATGACGAGCGACACGAACAACACGCCGATCGAAAAGTGGCGTTTCATCATGCCGCGCATTGTAGCCGGAGCAGTGCCAGTGACGTTCGGTTTCTAATCCATAATACCCGGCACCATGCGATTGCTTCTGTTGTACGCATTGTTCGCGGTCAATCCACTCATCCACGCGAGCGTCGAGATCGTGCTCGACGAGACGGTCATTCAGGTCGATCCGTGGAGCGCCGGCGACTTGTCGCGGGCCCGCGCCGCCGACCTGATTCTGGTGACCGACGACCCCATCCATCACCTCGATCCGAAGGCTATCCGCCAGCTGCGCAAACCGGACGGCGTCGTCCTGATTCCGGCGGCCTCGCACGCGAAGTTTCCCGAAGGCACCGCCATCGCGAACGGCGAGCGGAGAACGATCCGCGGCCTGACCGTCGAAGCGATTCCGGCGTACGACATCAAGCCCGGAGAGCCGTCGCATCCGAAAGGAAAGGGGAACGGCTACCTGATCTCGGGCGGAGGCAAACGGATCTACATCGCAGGTGTCACGGAATGTGTTCCTGAAATCCGCGCCCTGCGCGACATCGACATCGCGTTCGTGCCGATGAACCTCCCGCTCGAACGGATGACTCCGGAAGCGGCGGCTGAGTGCGTCAACGCCTTCAAGCCGAAAATTGTCTACGTTTATCACTACGACCAGACATTTGCGTCATCCGGGCGTCCGGGGAGCGGCATCGCCGAATCGCTCGAAAAATTTCGTCACGCGCTCGTGCCGGGAACGGTAGAATTCAGGCCGGCCCCGTGGTATCCGCGCTAAAATAAATGTTCCAGGAGGGGTTCATGTTTGCTCGTCTGGTGTCTTTCGGCGTCGTTCTGGGGATGGCAGCGCCGGTTCTGGCAGCGGACACCCCCGCGAAGCCCGTGACGTTCTCCAAAGACGTCGCGCCCATCTTCCAGGCCAAGTGTCAGCAGTGCCATCAGCCGAATTCGATCGCGCCGATGTCGCTGATCACATATCAGGACGCGCGGCCGTGGGCGCGGTCGATCAAGGAGCGCGTGGCATCGCACCAGATGCCGCCGTGGCATATCGACAAGACGGTCGGCGTGCAGAAGTTCAAGAACGACATGTCGCTGAGCGACGATCAGATCGACACGATCGTCCGCTGGGTCGACGGCGGCGCGCCGCAAGGCGACCCGAAGGACATGCCGCCGCCCACGCCGCTCGTCACCGACAACGAATGGCAGGGCGTCCGCGACGGCTTCGGCCCGCCGGATCTCGTGATCAAGTCGGCCGACTACACGATGCCGGCGCAGCATCAGGACGTCTGGTGGCGCCCGATGTCGGACATCCCGCTGACCGAGCCGCGCTGGGTGAGGATGGTCGAGATTCGTCCGTCCAATCTGAAGGCGCGCAAGATCATTCATCACTCGATCGCGTATCTCGTGCTGAACAACGATCCGGAAGCCGTCAACACGCTCATCGCGAGCGGACCGAATCGCGGTCGCTTCGACGACGACGATCTCGTCAACCGTCGTCCGCAGCTGATGGAGTGGGCGATCGGCAAGGGCTACGACCTCTATCGTCCCGGAACGGGCAAGCTGATGGTGCCGGGCGAGAAGATCGCATGGGATCAGCACATCCACGCCGTCGGTGAAGAGATCACCGGTGGATCGGAAGTCGGCGTCTGGTTCTACAAGAAGGGCGAAGAGCCGAAGAAGCGCAGCTATCTCGTTGGCTTTACGGGCATCGATCGCTCGAAGATGCTCGACATC
>Ga0209577_10007167_pt1 | contig 10268 bp, 7 predicted proteins | sample GraSoiAngelo_109_FD_185874 | JGI IMG/M metagenome (GOLD analysis project Ga0209577, IMG submission 185874) | Grasslands soil microbial communities from the Angelo Coastal Reserve, California, USA - 14_0903_12_20cm (SPAdes) (version 2) | ecosystem: Environmental > Terrestrial > Soil > Grasslands ...
CAGGCGCAGCGGGCAACCGGGAGGTGGCCTCAGCACCCCCGGTAGATGCGCGTGAACCTGAACGATTCGCGGTGGCGCTTGACCTTGATCACCTCGGTGAGAATCAGTCGGAGGCGACCGTGTAGCCGCCGATGGAGGTCGATCGTCACGCTCCGCCGGTGACGGATCAGGCTCGCGCCGCGGGCACCCACCGTGCGTGCGGACAGCCGAATCAGCCGCTCGCGCGGCGCCAATGCCGCAGGGGCGGTCACCGATGCGCCACGGACGCACGCCCTCACCGTCGTCACCTGGCCGCTGCACCACGGGTCGGCCGGAACGCCCGCGCACGGAGTCGGCATCGTCTGCTGCGCCGGCGGGAGCTTCAGGACGATGTTGGTGGCCCGCGGGTAGGTGGCGCCGGGGCCAGACGGGCAGGGGCCCGCCAGCTGGCTGTCGCATGAGGCCTGACTCGTCAACACCGGGTCGTTGGCGGGCGGGTATGTCTGCCCACACTGGTTGTTGTTGTCGATGCTCGCGGGATCGCTGGTCAGCGTCCCGGACGTATCGGTGTTGTCGTGGAAGCAGTTTGAGTCCGGGTCGTAGTTGGGCCCGGTTGGTCCGCCCGACTGCGACAGCTCGCCGATGTCGCCGTTTGAGGGATTGCCGAAGAATCCGTTGTCGGTGAACGTGTTGGCGGCGAATTCGCTGCCCCAGTCGTCGTAGTAACAGAGCGGCTGGCCGCTGCTCGGCGGGCTCACGTAGGTGCCGCCGCCGCAGTTCGCGACCGCCGGCGGCGGCTCGGTGTCGGGGAACGGCGTGAACAAGATCCCCCACGCGTCGTTGTGGACGAAGCGGTTGTGGATGAATACGTCATGGCGGCCGCCGTAGACGAGGATCCCGGTGCCAACCGGGACCTGGGCCGCGATTCCCGAACTGGGAACGTTCGCGTTGTTGTTGTCGTGCAGGTAGTTGTTGATGAACACCCAGCACACGTGGGTGCGCTGGACGCCGGCCGGGATGTCTGGGTTCACCGCGTTGCCCGGGCACGTGCCGTCCTGCGGCCCGGGGGCGTCATCGTTGTTCAGATCACCGGTGGCGAACCCGACCATGTTGTTGTCGAACTCCGAGTTTTCGACCAGAACATGACCACTGGAGTTGGTGCCTGAGTATCCCTGAGGCGCGTTCTCGCCCTGGACGTGGTCGAGCGTCACGTTGCAGTCCGGGCAGGCGCCCACGTAGTACGCCGAGTCGTTCATGTTCGACGCGTAGTCGTGGGAGAACAGGCCGTGTCCGGGTGCTTCGGTGTTGGACGAGTAGATGCCGTAAGCAGCCGATGGTGAGCTGTTGTCTTTGAAATACGTAGAGGTGGCAGTCAGGTAGCTGCCCCACCAGACATCCAGGCTGCTTTGGGTGCCGGTCGACTGCCCGCCGTCCCACCAGATCTCGTTGCCGCCGCCGAGATCCCCGTTGAGGAAGTTGCACACCGACAGGTTCTCGACGATCACCCCACGCGCCTTGTAGATCAGGATCCCGTTGCGTCCACCCGGGTTGCCGTCAGAGTCGTTGGGCCCGAAGTCCTGGGCGGCGTCGGCGGCGCTACAGCGCGAGGAACCGGGCTTGGTCCCGTCGATCCACACACGGTTGCGGTTCATGCCGCGTAGCCACAATCCGGATTTGGTGATCAAGACACCGGCGCCGGCGCGATCATCGCCGACGGCGCCCGTCGGCTTGAGCGTGTTCGCCTCGTGGTAATCGCCGGGGGCGATCAGGATCCAGTCGCCCGGTGCGGCAGCATTGACCGCCGCCTGGATGTCGGTGAACTGACCCGGCGTCCCGTGATAGGTGCCGACGCGCAGGACACGGTCCGCCCGGGCGCTGGCCGCCAACATAACGGCCGCCAAGGCCGTGATCGCGATCATCACTGCTCCCCGGCGCACCGCGGGCAGCATATTCGCTCGATTAGGTGATGACGACGACCAGCGACGCTCCGCCTCCAGCGGCCGCGGCCGTCACCGGATCGATCGGGGAGACGGTCGGAGTTCGCGAGGAGAGCAGCCGGGCCAGGCGGTTCGCCTGGCGCTGGTCGCCCGGCGTGTACAGGATCTCGATCCCTGGGGGACGCGTCTCGGTGACGTTCCCGACCTCGGAGACCCTGACTCCCATTGCCTGGAGGGAGACCGCGAGGCGATGGGCCGCGCCGGGGGTCGAGGTGGCGTTCAGCACGGCCACCGGGACGGTCGGGACGTTCGGCCTGGCGGCCTTAGCGGCACGAGCCGGATGGCGAGCGCTCTTGGTTTGATGGGCGCTCTCGAACACGAGGTACGCCGCGGCGCCGCCAGCGGCCAGCACCACGAGCGAAGCGAGAATCGTGGCGGGGGTCCGCACCCGCGAGCGCCGATACACGGTGCGCTCGCTACCAACGTCCCGACCCGGCAGCGCACCGGATCCGTAGCTCGAAGGGCCGACGCTCGCCAGGAGCGGGACGGAGCCCAGCGGCTCGCTGAACCCCGGTAGGCGCACCCCGGTCTCCGCGCCTTCTTCCAGGCGCGAGCGCAGCCTGCTCGTCTCGCGGATCCGCCTGATCGCGAAGAACCCCAGGAGCGGCACGGACACCAGGCTCACCAGGGCCGCGATCCAGCCGAGGGTTTCCCTGAGATTGTGCTTCGCCACCTTCGCACGCGGCGCGGGCACCCCCGCCGCCTTCAGGATCACCCGCACCCGCGTCGGCCCGCGACCGACCGCCGCGGTGAAAGGCTGCGTCTGCTCGGCGATCGCGAGCATCTCGCCGTTGCCGACGGCGTCGGTGAGCGAGTTGCGGATCCAGTACACCGCTCCGTGCTCGTACCACGCGACGATTCTCAGGTTCGAGCCCTCGTAGTAGAGGTAGTAGGTGCGACTGCCGACGTGCACGGTCTGATCGGGGCTGTCGAACTGGGGTGCCGTCGTCCACGTCATCCCCTGCACGTCGTAGAACTGGCCGAGCTGCCCTGCTGAGAAGGCTGCGACGTAGGCCGGGTATGCAGCCCCGTCCGGGCCGTGGATCAGGTAGCCGCGCAGGAACGGCGCGATCGCGCTACCACCCCGGTCCTCCGCCCGCGGGAACTCGATCGGGAACGGGAGGTTCGAGGCCTCGTGGCGAGCATGGCCGAGGTAGAGAGCAGGGGTCGGGACGAGCGGCAGGTGCGCCGCTCCCTTGTGGGTGTGAACCACGTTCGCCACCGCGGCCGTGTGCCGTTTGGGGATCGGCGAGCCGCCATATAGGAACGCGTGCACGCTCGAGGCGATCTGCTGATGGCTGGCGGTGTCGTAAGTCGGAAGCAGGTTGACTTGGAAATGAACCTGGCGCACACGCCGTCCCGACGAGGAGATCAGCGTGCCCAGGAGGTTGAGGATGCCGGTCGTCGAGTGCAGCTCGGGATCGGTCTGCACCGCCTTGCCGAAGATCCGCTCGAATTTCGAGACCTTGTCCCCCAGCGTCGGCCCGTACTGCTTCTTGACGTCCAACAGGAAGCTCTGATCGCGCGCGTCGCGCACGAGCGAGGTGTCGGTGTGGCGGTAGGAGACGAACTGAAGCGCGTGATCGCCGCACAGCTTCTGGTAGCCGGGCTGGAGGTTGATCTCCTGGTACTGCTCGCTGCCCGGCACGTTGACGTGGTAATAGCGTCGGTCAACGGTCGAGTACACGCAGCCCATCTCCCTGATCGCGCGCTTGAAGCGCCCGAACGTGATCACGATCACGTGGTTGATCGACAGGCCCAGGTCCCGCTTGATCGTTTTCAAGACCGTCGGGATGCCAGAGGTGTAGGCGGAGTTGATGCGGTCCACATACGCGAATCCGTTCGGCCGCACGATTGGCACCTTCAGCTCCCGAGGAATCGACATCATCGAGATGTACGGCTTGCTCGGGTCCAGGCGGACCAGCAGCATCTCGTTTGCCAGGTGGGGAACCGCGACGTGGTAGTAGCGCGTGAGCGACCGCTGGTCATCGCCGACCAACAGCAGCGTCTGCGGGTCACCCCAGGTGGCGGTCGCCAGCGTTCCCGGCTCGACTTTGAGCGCCCCGTTCACGTTGAGCGCATCGCGGAGGTTGTGGACCTGCTCCAGCACGAACACCGCGCTGCCCCCGGCGCTCGCGAGCAGCACGATCAGGCATCCGAGCAGCATCCGCTTGACGCCGGGCCGCCGGGGTCGCTCGATCGACGGCTCGTCGGCCGGAGAGCCATTCGGGGGGATCCCAGCGGGCGGCGCCGGAGCCCTCGGCCCTGACGGCCCCGCTGGGCCCGTCCGCGGGCCGCCGCGAGGAGGGGTCGTGACGCTCACGCGGCGCCCCATGATAGGGACGGAGGCCGATGCCGGAGGCTCAAGGGCGGGGTCAGTGAGAGAGAGTCAGCGACGGGAGTGGCCGCTGCGCGGGTCGGCCCTTTTGTCAGACGCGTGCGCGTGGGGGCAGCTCAACTGACGTTTGGGTTCACATACGAACCTAATGTCAACGCCACAGACCCCGGGGTGACCGTTCTGACGTTAGGGACCATGCGGGGGTGCGCATAGGCCGCAGCATGCGGCCCCCGTCACCGACAACGAGCTGCGAGCCCCTACCGCGTCGCCGAGGCCGCCCCCAGGAGCGAGACCGCTATCTCCGCCACCTGCGTGGGGGTGCGGCCCACCTGGACTCCCTTGCCCTCGAGCGCCTCGGCCTTCGCCGCCGCGGTCCCGTGCGAGCCCGAGACGATCGCGCCCGCGTGGCCCATGGTCTTTCCCGGCGGGGCAGTGAAGCCGGCGATATACGCCACCACCGGTTTGGTGACGTGCTCGGCGATGAAGTCCGCCGCACGCTCCTCGGCGTCGCCGCCGATCTCCCCGCACATCACGATCAGCTCGGTCTCCGGGTCCTCCTCGAACATCGCGATCACCTCGATGAAATCGGTCCCTGGTACGGGGTCGCCGCCGATCCCGACGATCGTCGAGTTGCCGAAGCCTTGCTGGGCGATGACGTTCCCGATCTGGTACGTGAGGGTCCCCGACCGCGAGACGACGCCGACGTTGCCCTCCCGGAAGAACGTCGCCGGGATGATCCCCACGGTCGCCTTGCCGGGAGACAGGATCCCGGGGCAGTTCGGCCCGATCAGGCGCGCTCGCCCGTTCTTACGCAGCGCGTTGTAGACGCGCAGCTCGTCGTGGGCGGGAATGCCCTCGGTGATCGCGACGATCAGCCCGATCCCGGCGTCCTCGGCCTCCAAGATCGAGTCCGCGGCAAACCGGGGCGGGACGAAGATCATCGCGGTATTGGCGCCTCTCGCGTCGACTGCCTCGTGGAACGTGTTGAAGACGGGGACCCCGTCGACGTCCTGGCCCCCCTTGCCAGGCGTGACGCCGCCCACCACCTGGGTCCCGTAGTCACGGTTTCGCAGCGAGTGGAAGGTGCCCTCGCGGCCTGTGATCCCGGAGACGCACAGCCTGGTGTCCCTGTCGACGAGGATGCTCAAGCCCTGACCCCCACTCCCGCCAGCTCCACCACCCGCTGGGCCGCGCCGTCCATCGTCGATTCGGTGTGCACGTTGGGCAGGTTCGCTTCGGCCAGCAGCGCCCGCCCCTCGACGTCGTTGGTCCCGTCGAGGCGGACCACGAATGGGACCTCGGGGTTGATCTTCTCGAACGCCTCGATCAGCCCGCGGGCAACCTCGTCGCACCGGGTGATCCCTCCAAAGATGTTGAACAGGACCGCCTTGACCTTAGGGTCAGAGAGGATCACCTCGACGGCGCTCGTGATCGCCTCGGCCTTCGAGCCCCCGCCGGCATCGAGGAAGTTGGCGGGCGCGCCCCCGGCCTGGGCGACGACGTCGAGCGTCGACATGACCAGGCCGGCGCCGTTGCCGAGGATCCCGATGTCGCCGTCGAGCTTCACGTAGGTGAGCCCGCGCTCCTTTGCCATCCGCTCCTGCGGATCCTCCGCGGAGATGTCACGCAGCGCGGCGTTCTCCGGGTGGCGGAACAGGGCGTTGTCGTCGAGCGTCACCTTGGCGTCGAGCGCCCTGACCTCCCGGTCGGGGGTGAGGATCAAAGGGTTGACCTCGACGAGTGTGGCCTCCTCGGAGAGGAACACCTCGTAGAGCTTGGTGAGCATCGCCCCGATCGGGCGCACCACGTCGTCGTCGACGCGCGCCTCGAACGCGAGCCGCCGTCCGTGGAAGTCCTGAAAGCCGAGCAGCGGATCCACATGAAGCCGCGCGATCGCATCGGGATCGGACGCCGCGACGTCCTCAATGTCCATTCCGCCCTTGGTCGAGAGCATCACCAGCGGTGCCTTGGCCGAGCGGTCGAAGATCACCGAGGCGTAGTACTCGGAGGCGATCTCCGACGCCTGCTCGATCCACAGCTCGTGGACGGTGAGCCCCCGGATGTCCATCCCCAGGATCCCCCGCGCGTGCTCCTCGGCCTCGCGCCCGTCGGCGGCGATCTTGATTCCGCCGGCCTTGCCGCGCCCGCCGATTTGGACCTGGGCCTTGACGACACACGGGTAGCCGATGTCGTCGGCGGCCGCCACTGCCTCCTCCACCGTCGTGGCGGGCCTGCCGCTCGGAATCGCCACTCCGTGGCGCGCAAACAGCTGCTTTCCCTGGTACTCGAGCAGGTCCATCGGTGCCGCTCCGCACTCTAATGAATCCCGTGCCTCAGCCTCGCCGGGGCACCGCGCATGGCATCATCCCCGCGCCATGGCCATCCCGAAGCAGATCTCGTTCGTGACCTTCGACGTCTATGGAACCCTGATCGACTGGGAGACGGGCGTGTACGACGCGTTCAAGGCCGAGGCCGACCGCGACGGGTTCACGATCGAGCGCGACGAGCTGATCCCGCTCTTCCACGAGATCCAGCGCCAGATCCAGGCCGGATCGTACGAGCTGTACGCCGAAGTGCTGCGCCGCACCGCGGTCCAGATCGCGAAGAAGCTGGGGTGGCCGCTCGAGCCCTCGCGGTCGGGCTTCCTGCCGGATTCGGTTCAGCGGTGGCCACCGTTCAAGGAGACCAATTCGGTGCTCGCGAAGATCGCCAAGAAGCACAAGATCGGTTTGATCTCGAACATCGACGACAAGCTCCTCGGCCAGACCCGCCGCCACATTGCGCTCGACTTCGACCTCGTCGTCACCGCGCAACAGGTCCGCTCCTACAAGCCCGACCCGGCGCACTTCACCGAGTGCGAGCGCCGGATCGGCGGCAAGCGGGGCTGGGTCCACGTCGCCGCGAGTTACTACTACGACGTGGAGCCGTGCGTGAGGAAGAAGGTCCCTGTGGTCTGGGTCAACAGGAATAAAGAGAAGCTCGAGCCGAATCAAAAGAAGCCGGAGGCCGAGGTCGCGAACCTGCGCGAGGCCGCCAAGCTGGTCGGCGTTACGTAGAGCGCCGGCCGCGGTGAAGGTCCTCGCCGTCCACGCCGACGTGGTCGTCACGATCAGCGGCTTCTGGCAGACAACATGCACCGCGGTGCGCGGTGGCGACGAGGGGTTCGTGATCGACTCGCCGGTGCTCCCCGACGAGCTCGAGGCGCTGCCAAAATTACTGGAGCAGGCGGGGTTCCCGGTGTCGGGGTTGCTGACCACCCACGCCGACTGGGACCACCTGCTGGGATGTCTGGCCTTCCCGCAGGCGTCGCTTGGCTGCGCCGAGAGCACCGCGGCGCGGCTGGAGGCCGAGCCAGGGGCGGCGCAGCGTGAGCTGCGCAAGTTCGACGAGGAGCACTATGTGTCGCGACCGCGACCGCTGAGCCTGGCGGGTGTACAGCCACTACCGGTACCCGGACGGCTCGCGCTCGGCGCCGACGAAGAGCTCGAACTCCATCCCACCGGCGGGCATACAGCCGACGGGATGGCCGTCCTGATCCCGCGGGCGGCGATGCTGGTGTGCGGGGACTATCTCTCTCCGGTCGAGATTCCGTGGATCTCGGGAGATGGATCGCTCGGCGCCTACCTGGCGACGCTCGAACGCTTGAAGCCACTGGTGGAGCGCTCGGAGACGGTGATCCCCGGCCACGGCGGACCGCTAGCGCGCGAGGCGGCGCTTGAAGTACTAGCGGAGGACGCGGCGTACCTCCGTGCGCTTGAGGCCGAGGGAGCGCAAGCCCCGCTCCCGCGCTCACGCCGGACGGCGCCGCAGCGGGAGATCCACGCCGAGAACGCGGCCCGCGTCTCGACTACTCCGGCGACGACCCGTCGCTGATCACCGCGAGCGTGTCCCCGGTCGCCACCGATGACCCCACGGCGATCGGCAGTTCGGACACGGTTCCTGCCTTGTGCGCGGTGATCTCGTTCTCCATCTTCATGGCCTCGATCACCGCGATCAGCGAGCCCTCCTCGACCGCCGAGCCCTGCTCGACGGCGACCTTCAACACCGTGCCCTGAATCGGAGAGGAGAGCGTGTCCCCAAGCCCCCCGCCGCCGCCAGAAGAGCGCTCTCCACGTCGCGGCGGCTTGCGGGTGCCGGGGGCGGCGGCAGCCGCGGGGACGGCTCCGTTCGCGACGACCGCGCCGCCCGCGAACGGCGGCCCGATCACCCTCACATCAAAGCGCTTGCCCGAGACCTCGACCGTGTAGCTCTGCTCCACGGCTTCCGCCTCCTCCTCCTTCTCGGCCGGCTTCTCGGGCTTCGGGAATGCGAGCCTCTTCAGCCACTCGCGGTCCTCGATCAGGTCGCGGCATGTCTCCGCCCGCTGCCATTGAGTGGTCTGGAGGATCGCCTCGTGAAACGGGATCAGTGTCTTCAGCCCCTCGATCTCGTACTCGCGCAGCGCACGGAGCATCCGCGCGGTCGCCTGCTCGCGGTCCACGTCCCACACGATCAGCTTGGCGACCATCGGGTCGTACATCGGGGAGATCTCGGATCCCGGTCCGACGCCCGAGTCGACCCGCACGCCCGGTCCCGCAGGCTCGCGATACGCGCCGATCGCCCCCGGCGCGGGCGCGAAGTTCTTGCTCGCGTCCTCGGCGTTGATCCGGCATTCGATCGCGTGCCCGCGGAGCTCGACCTCCCCTTGGGAGACCGACAGCGGCTCCCCCGCCGCGACCCGGATCCCCTCCTTGACGATGTCGATCCCCGTCACCAGCTCCGTCACCGGATGCTCGACCTGCACCCGCGTGTTCATCTCCAGGAAGAAGTACTCGGCCTCCTCGGCACCCTCGTGCGTGACGAGCAGACCCTCGACCGTCCCCGCGCCGGTGTAGGAGACGGCGGCCGCCGCCTCCGTCGCGATCGACCCGATCCGCGCCCGCAGCTCCTCGCCGACAGCCGGCGCCGGAGCCTCTTCGATCAGCTTCTGATGCCTGCGCTGGATCGAGCAGTCGCGCTCGCCTAGGTGGATCACGTTCCCGTGCTTGTCCGCCAGCACCTGAACCTCGACGTGCCGGGGGTCGGGCAGGTAGCGCTCGAGGTACACCCTCGGGTCGGAGAAGAACTTCTGGCCCTCGCGCGCGGAGCCCTCGAATGCCTCCTCCAGCTGCTCGTCGGACTCGGCCACACGGAACCCCTTGCCGCCGCCGCCGCCGGCCGCCTTGACCGCGACCGGATAGCCGATGGTGTCCGCGATCAGCTTGCGCGCCTCTTCGACCGTGTCAACCGGCTCCGTCGTACCCGGGACGATCGGGACGCCCGCCTGCTCCATCAGCTCGCGCGCGCGGGTCTTGGAGCCCATCGCCTCGATCGCCGAGGCAGGAGGCCCGATGAACGTGGTCCCGTGCTCCTCGAGCGCCGTCGCGAACGTGGCGTTCTCCGCTAGGAAACCGTATCCGGGGTGCACGGCCTCAGCGCCCGAGCGCTGCACCACCTCGAGCAGCTTCTCGATCACCAGGTAGCTCTCGCTCGCTGAGCCGGGGCCCAGCAGGAACGCCTCGTCGGCGCGCTTGACATGGGCCGCGTCGCGATCGAGCTCGGAGTAGACGGCGACCGTCGCAATTCCCAGTTCCTCGCACGCCCGGATGATCCGCAGCGCGATCTCGCCGCGATTGGCGATCAGGACCTTCGAGAACATCGCGTCGGATGACTCTATCGAGGCGCTGGGCGCCCAGCCGCCGGGCTAGACGCCGGTCGCGCGCTCGCCGCTGCTCGCGTGGACCACCATGCCCGCACCAACGGTGTCGTTGGAGGCCTCGTCAATCAGGATGAAGCTGCCGGTGACCCGGTTTCGCCGGTAACGGTCAACCATCACCGGAGCGCTCAGCCGCAGCCGGAGGCGAGCGATCTCGTTCAATCCGATCTCGGATGCCTCGAAATGGTCGAGCGTGTTGACATCGACCCCATACTCGAGC
>Ga0209577_10007169_pt1 | contig 10265 bp, 9 predicted proteins | sample GraSoiAngelo_109_FD_185874 | JGI IMG/M metagenome (GOLD analysis project Ga0209577, IMG submission 185874) | Grasslands soil microbial communities from the Angelo Coastal Reserve, California, USA - 14_0903_12_20cm (SPAdes) (version 2) | ecosystem: Environmental > Terrestrial > Soil > Grasslands ...
TGAGCGACATCGCCGCGCGGGATCCGCTCGGTCACGATCACCACCAGCTTCACGCCGTTTTCGATCGCCTCGAACACGGCGTCCTTCGTGAACGCGGGCGGGACGGTCACGACGGAGCCGTCGATCGGCCCGCCGTGGTGCTCGACGCACTGGGCGACCGTGTCGAACACGGGCGCGCCATGGACGTCGCGCCCCTTGCGGCCTGGCGTGACGCCGCCGACGATCTTCGCGCCGGCGCCATAGTCGAGGCACTCGCGCGTCAAGTTGACGGCCTCCCGGCCCGTGATGCCTTGGACGATGAAGGTCGTGTTCTCGTCGATCAGGATGGACATCAGGCCGGAACTCCCTGAATCTTCTCTACGGCCCGCCGGGCGGCCTCGTGCAGCGATACGGAGCGGTCGGCGTACTCGACGCCGTAGCGCTCGAGGATCTTGAAGCCCTCCTCCTCCCAAGCGCCCGGGATCCGGAAGATCGCGATCTTCTCCGCAGGGTCATGGCCCAGCTCGACGCACGCCTTGATCACGCCGCGGGCGACGATGTCCACGCGGGTGTTGGAGACGATCGACATCATCACCGCGATCCGGTCGACGCCGGGCTTCTGGAGCACCAGCTTCGCGAGCCCGCACGCCTTGCGCACCGACGGATTGCCGCCAATCTCGCAGTAGTTGGCGGGCTTACCGCCGTGGGCACGGACCGCGTCGAACAGCGTCAGGGACCCCCCGCCGGCGCCGATCACCAGTCCGAGGTTCCCGTCGAACTCGGTGACGTTGCCGGCCACCCCGCGGTGATCCTGGGCGTCGACCTGCTCGCCGGCCAGCTCGAAGGGGGTCGGCTCGCGTGCCTGGCGAGTCTCCTCGTCACCGACGCCCAGCTCGTGCAGGAGCGCATGTTGGCGCCCGCGGGCCTCGTTCTCCATGTCCATGTGGGCGTCCAGCGCGACGAAAGATCCGTCCTCGAGCTCGCCGAGCGGGTTGATCTCGGCCAGCGTCATGTCGTACCGGAGGAACAGGCGGGCCAGACGGGCAAGAATCGGGGTGAGGCGGTTCAGCGCCGGACCGGTCACTCGGAGGGACGCGATCAGCTGCTTGGCCTGCCAATCGGAAAATGGACGCAGCGTCGAGAAGGGCGCGCGTGCGACGTGGTCGGGGTGCTGCTCGGCGACCTCCTCGATGTCGATCCCGCCCATGTCCGAGAACAGCATCACCGGGCGCTTGCGGATCCCGTCCCACACCACCCCGGCGTAGTACTCCTGCTTGACCTCGGCGCGGTCGTCGACCAGGACGCCGCGCGGCATGTGGCCACCGATCTCGAGGTCGAGGATGTGCTCGGCGTGCTGCGCCGCATCCTCGGGCGTGTCGGCGAACTTGACCCCGCCCGCTTTCATGCGGCCGCCAGAGAGGACCTGGGACTTGATCACCACGGGGCCGCCGATCTCTTCGGCGATCAGCCGGGCCTCCTCGGAGGTCTTGGCGAATCCCTGCTGGGTGATCGGGATCCCCGCCTTGGCGACGATTGCCCGCGATTCGTACTCGTAGAAGCGCATCGGGGCGGGGAGGCTACAAAAGCTGCCCTGCGCAGCGCTCGGTCACGTCGCTGTGGCGCTTCAGCGAGCCAAGTGTCCACAAAATCAATAAACATGATAAATTCGATTGAGTAAGACCGATACTCGGTGGGCCGCGGGCGCCATAGGGGGCGCGCGGGCACCCCTTAACAAGGAGACTCGATGAACAAAGCACTGCCAGCGGCCGCAGCGGTGATCGCGGCCACCGCGCTCGCCGCTTGCGGCGGATCATCCGATACGTCCGCCAAGGCGAGCGGCCAATCCTCGGCCAAGGGTGGCACCCAGCTCAATCTGGTCGCCTACTCGACGCCCAAGAAGGCCTATGACAAGCTGATCGCAGCCTTCGAGCAGACGCCACAGGGCAAAGGGGTCTCGTTCAACGAGTCCTTCGGTCCATCGGGTGCCCAGAGCCGGGCGGTCGATTCGGGCCAGCCCGCGGATGTGGTCGCTTTCTCGACTGAGCCGGACATCAGCCGCCTGGTCAAGGACGGAATCGTTTCAAGCAGCTGGGACAGTGTCGGTCAGAACGGCGTTCCCTCCGACTCGGTCGTTGCGCTCGTCGTACGCAAGGGCAACCCGAAGCACATCACCGGCTGGGATGACCTCGTCAAGCCCGGGGTGGACGTGATCACGCCGAACCCGGCGACATCGGGTAGCGCACGCTGGAATGTCCTCGCAGGCTACGGCGCCGAGCTCAAGGAGGGCAAGACGCCCGCACAGGCGCTGGCCTATGTCAACACTCTGCTGACCAAGAACGTCAGCGTGCAGCCCTCGAGCGCGAGCTCGGCCCTGCAGACGTTCACCAGCGGCAAGGGCGACGTGTTGCTCGATTACGAGTCGGACGCAATCGCCGCCGAGCAGGCCGGCGACGCCGTTCAGTACATCATTCCCAGCCACACGATCCTGATCCAGACGCCCGTCGCGGTTACGAGCAAGGCGCCTCCGGCAGCGAAAGCGTTCGTGAACTGGCTGTTCACGCCGGCGGCTCAGGCGATCTGGGCAAAGGAGGGCTACCGCCCAGTGCTGAGCTCGGCAGCCAAGCAGTTCGCCAGCTCGTTCCCGACGGCCGGGGATCCGTTCACGATCGACTCGCTTGGCGGCTGGACGAAGGTCAAGGACCAATTCTTCGATCCGGCTAATGGATCGATTACGAAGATCGAGCAGGCAGCGGGGGTGCCAACTGCCTCCAGCTGATGCACTTGTCGTAGCCCCGCCCGCGCCCCGAGGCTTCCCGCGTCCGCGGGTGGCCCGGGGCGCGCTGGGCCTCGGCATCGCGACTCTTTACCTGAGCGCGATTGTCCTGATCCCGCTGGCGGCGGTGGCCGTGAAGGCGTTCTCTGCCGGTCTGGGCACGTTCTGGGACTCGGTCACCAGCCCGTACGCGGCCAAGGCGCTCGTGATCACGCTCGTGATCTCGCTCATCGTGGCCGCAATCGGCGCCGTGATGGGAACCCTGGTCGCATGGGTGCTGGTGCGCGATGAGTTCCGCGGCAAGCGCGTTCTGAACGCGCTGATCGACCTGCCCTTCGCCCTGCCGACGATCGTCGCCGGGTTGACGCTGCTGGCGCTGTACGGACCGGACAGCCCGTTCGGCGTGCATCTCGCCTACACGCGGGCCGCGGTTATCGTGGCACTGCTGTTCGTGACGCTGCCGTTTGTGGTGCGCTCGGTCCAGCCGGTGTTAATCGAGGTCGACCGGGAGGTCGAGGAGGCCGCGGCGTCGCTCGGGGCCTCGAACGCGACGACCTTCAGGCGGATCGTGCTGCCGTCGCTTCGACCGGCGATCCTGTCGGGGGCGGCACTGGCATTTGCGCGCTCGGTCGGCGAGATCGGCTCGCTCGTGCTGATCGCCGGCAAGGTCCAGATCGCCAGCATCGTGATCTACGCCGACATCGAAAGCGACGCCCCGCATGCGGCCGCGTCGTTATCGGTCGTGCTGCTGGTCCTGGCGCTGATCGTGCTGGTGATCCTGCGGCGATTGGGGGGACGCGTTGCTCATTAGTCGTCGCACGTCGTGGTCGCTTCGCGGGATCGCGCTGCTTTACCTGCTTCTCTTGCTGGTACTGCCGCTGGGCGTTGTTTTTGGGCGCACGTTTGAGCACGGCTTCAGCACCGCTTGGGGATGGATGACCACACCCGCGGCGATAAGCGCGTTCTGGTTGACGGTGCTGGTCGCCGTGATCGCAGTCCCACTCAACACGATCTTCGGAGTCGGCTGCGCGCTGGTGCTGGTCCGCGGTCGGGCCCGCGGCCGAGCGATCCTCGACGCGCTGATCGACCTGCCCTTTGTCGTCTCGCCGGTGATCGTGGGCTTGGCCTTGATCCTGGTCTACGGCCAGACCGGCTGGTTTGGCAAATGGTTCACCGACCACGGGGTCCGAATCATCTACGCGGCCCCCGGCATCGTCCTGGCAACGATCTTCGTGTCTTTGCCGTTCGTGGTGCGCGAGGTCGCCCCGGTTCTGATCGAGGTGGGCGACGAGCAGGAGCAGGCCGCGGCCACGCTCGGCGCCTCCTCCTGGCAGACCTTCTGGCGGGTGACTCTGCCCTCGATTCGCTGGGGCGTCGCGTACGGCGTGGTTCTGACGACGGCCCGCGCGCTGGGTGAAATCGGCGCCGTCTTGATCGTCTCATCAAACGTCGCAGGCCAGACGCAGACGTTGCCGCTGCTGGTCTTAGCGCGTTCTGACCAGATCGGGTCGGGCGCCATCACCAGCGCGTACGCCGCCGCGACTGAGCTGGCGGTGATGTCATTGGTCGTCCTCCTTGCAATGACTCTCCTCGGAAGGGGGCGTGACAGCTCATGAGGATCGACGCGCAAACGGTGTCGAAACGATTCGGGGACTTCACGGCGCTCGAGCGCGTGACCCTCCAGGTGCAGGAGGGCTCGCTGAGCGCGCTGCTCGGGCCGAGCGGATCCGGCAAATCGACGCTTCTGCGGATCATCGCGGGGCTCGAGACGCCCGATTCAGGAACGGTGCTTATCGACGGCCACGACGTCACGAACACGCGCCCCCAGGACCGAGGGATCGGGTTCGTCTTTCAGCACTATGCGGCGTTCGCGCACATGACCGTGCGCCAGAACGTGGCGTTTGGCCTTTCGATCCGCAAACGCCCACGCGACGAGATCCGCGCCAGGGTGGACGAGTTGCTAGCGCTCGTCGGCTTGACCACGTGGGCAGAGCAGCGACCTCATCAGCTCTCCGGCGGACAGCGTCAGCGGATGGCTCTGGCCCGGGCCCTGGCCGTCGAGCCCCGGGTGCTGTTGCTCGATGAGCCCTTCGGCGCGCTCGATGCAAACGTGCGCGCCGATCTGCGCCGCTGGCTGCGGCGGTTACACGATGAACAGGGGGTCACGACGGTGCTCGTGACACACGACCAGGAGGAGGCGATGGAGGTCGCCGACACGATCGCGGTCATGAACGCGGGGCAAATCGAGCAAGTCGGAAGCCCGCAGCAGGTCTACGAGCAGCCGGCGACCGACTTCGTGATGAGCTTCATCGGCCCCACCAGCAAGATCGACGGCAAGCTCGTTCGCCCTCACGACATGACCGTGTCACTGATCCCCACCGAGGGCGCGCTCGAGGCGATGGTCTCGCGGGTCGTCCATCTGGGCTTCGAGGTGCGCATCGAGCTGGAGCTGCCGGATGGCTCGACCGCTCGCGCCCAGCTAACCCGCGGTCAGACCGCGGAGCTCGAGCTTGCCCGCGGCGACGTCGTCTACGTGCGACCGCCGGCCAGCGCGGCGGCGGTCACCGCGTAACCCAGGACTCCGGGTCCTCCGCCAGCCGGTCGATCGCCGTCGGCAGCCGCCCGCCGGCGACGTCGGCGACAGTGACGTGCTCGACCACCTTGCGCAGGTTGGCGCGGACGGCGATCCACACCCGCGGGAGCACCTCGGCCGCCCCCGGGTAGGCCGTCTCCTCGGGCGGCCCGCCGCGGACGCTCGCGAGCGGTCCCTCGACCGCGCGGATGATGTCGGCGACGGTCACTTCCTCGGGTGCCTTCGCCAGCCTGAAGCCGCCGTCGGCACCCCGGTGGCTGCGAACAATGCCCGCGTGCCGCAGCTCGCCGAGGATGTTCTCCAGGAAGTTGAGCGGGATGTCCTGGGCGGTCGCGATCCGCTCCGCCTTGATCGGCTTTTCGTCCGAGGCAGCGGCCAGCTCGACGGCGGCCCGCACGGCGTAGTCGACCTTGGCCGAGATCCGCACCTAGGCGACCGGGGCGGGGGCGAAGCCGTACGCCTCCGCGAGCTCGGGGTCCTTGTGGGCCAGCATCTCGGCCAGCGAGACCATCACCTTGCATTGCTTCCAGGTGGCGTCGTCCTGCATCTTGCCGTCGATCATGTGAACGCCGCGGCCATCCGGGATCGCCTCGAGCACCTTCTTGGCGAACAGAACCTCATCCGGCGCCGGACTGAATACCTTCTTGGCGATGTCGATCTGCACCGGGTGCAGGGACCAGGCGCCCACGCACCCGAGCAGGAAGGCTGCCCGAAACTGTGTCTCGCACCCCTCGACGTCCTCGATGTCGCCGTATGGGCCGTAGAACGGGAGGATTCCGGCGGAGGTGCACGCGTCCACCATGCGGGCGATCGAGTAGTGCCACGGGTCCTGCTGCGCGGTCGGACGTGGGGCATCCGGGTCCCCGGGATCGGGATCGTTGATCACCCGGTAGCCGGGGTGCCCACCGCCGACGCGCGTGGTCTTCATCCGTCGCGATGCCGCGAGATCGGCCGGCCCGAAGCTCATCCCCTGCATCCGGGGGCTGGCGGTCGCGATCTCCTCGAGGTTGACGACGCCGAGACCGGTCTCCAGGATCGCGTGCACCAGCAGCGGCCGATCGAGCCCCGCCTTGGCCTCGAGCTGGGCGAGCAGGCGGTCGACGTAGTGGATGTCCCAGGGTCCCTCGACCTTCGGGACCATGATCACCTCGAGCTTGTCCCCGATCTCGGTCACCAGCGTCGTGAGGTCATCGAGCACCCACGGGGATTCGAGGCTGTTGACGCGGGTCCAGAGCTGGGTATCTCCGAGCTCGATCTCCTTGCCGACCTTGACCAGCCCGTCGCGCGCGGCCTCCTTGCGGTCGACCGGGACGGCATCCTCGAGGTTGCCGAGGAGGATGTCGACCGTGGGCGCGATGTCGGGGACCTTCGCGACCATCTTCTCGTTCGAGAAGTCCAAGAAATGGATCATCCGGCTTGGCTTGAACGGGATCTCGAGGATCGGATCGGGCGCGCCGATCGCGAGTGGCTTTCCGAAGTCACGGGGGTTTCGCATGCTTACAACGCTACCTGAGCCCGTTCCGGCGAGGTCCGACCGAGCCCGTCCAGGAAACGGGAATATTTGGCCCGTTTGATGGACGGGCTCCCGGCGAGGCGCCGCCCGCGCGCACCCGACCACGTCCAGATGGCATCCTCCCTCACCGGATGACACCGACACAGGAGACCCATGAGCAACGTTGAAACAGACCAGGCAGCGCGGGAGGCATCGGGCGCACACGTCTATGGCCGCTACCTGGAGGAGTTCGAGGTCGGGGCGATCTACAAGCACTGGCCGGCCAAGACCGTTACCGAGTACGACGACCATCTGTTCTGCCTTCTCACGATGAACCACCATCCGTTGCACATCAATGACGTGTACGCGGCGAACTCCCAGCAGGGGCGCAATGTGGTGGTCGGGCCGCTCGTCTACTCGCTCGCGCTCGGGATGAGCGTGTCGGACGTCAGCGGCAAGGCGATCGCCAATCTCGCGACCGAGGAGCTCTCACACCCCGCGCCGCTGTTCCACGGCGACACCTTGTTTGTCGAGTCGGAGGTCCTGGAGGTGAAGCCTTCGCGCTCAAAACCCGACCGGGGGACGGTCAAGGTTCACACCCGGGCGTTCAACCAGGAGGGGACGCTCGTGGCCGAATTCAAACGGGTTGTTCTGGTGCCGCGCAAGGACCCGGGTGGGCCTCTGCCGGGCGCCGAGTCCAACGTCGAGTAAATGCCCTGAAAACCGGGCTGTTGGAGGCGGTCGAGTACTTCCTCTGACCGCTCACCGCGCTTTTCTTGTCCGCCGACGGGTAGGCTTGCCAAGCCACCGAAGCCCCCAAGGAGGAGCTCGCAAAATATGTCGCATACCGCAGCGAAGCACCAAGCCACGACCAACCACAAGCCCCTGCGGGCTTGGGTGGACAAGGTCGCGAGCCTGACGCAGCCGGATGAAATTCACTGGTGCGACGGCTCGGCTGAGGAGTACGACTGGCTGGCGCAGACGCTCGTAGACTCGGGCACCTTCCAGAAGCTTTCGGAGGCGAAGCGGCCAAACTCCTACCTGGCGCTGTCGGATCCGGCCGATGTGGCGCGCGTCGAGGACCGCACGTTCATCTGCTCCAACAACGAGTCAGACGCCGGCCCGACCAACAACTGGCGCGACCCCGACGAGATGCGCGCCACGCTCGAGGAGTTGTTCCAGGGGTCGATGCGCGGGCGCACGATGTACGTCGTCCCGTTCTCGATGGGTCCGCTTGGCTCGCCGATCTCGCACATCGGCGTGCAGCTGACCGACTCGGCCTACGTCGCCGCCTCGATGCGAATCATGACTCGGATGGGCCAGCCGGCGCTGGACGTGCTCGGTGAGGACGGCCACTTCGTGCCCTGCCTGCATTCGGTTGGCGCGCCGCTCGTCGAAGGGGCTGCCGATGTGCCGTGGCCATGTAACGCGGACAACAAGTACATCGTCCACTTCCCCGAGACCCGCGAGATCTGGTCCTACGGATCCGGCTACGGCGGCAACGCGCTGCTGGGCAAGAAGTGCTTCGCGCTGCGGATCGCGTCGGTGATGGCGCGTGAGGAGGGCTGGCTTGCTGAGCACATGCTGATCTTGAAGCTGACCTCTCCCGAGGGCGAGGTCCGTTATGTGGCCGGCGCGTTCCCAAGTGCGTGTGGCAAGACCAACTTGGCGATGATGATTCCGACGCTCGAGGACTGGAAGGTCGAGACGATCGGCGACGACATCGCCTGGATGAAGTTCGGCTCCGATGGACAGCTGTACGCGGTAAATCCCGAGGCCGGCTTCTTCGGCGTCGCTCCCGGCACGGGGGCCCGCACGAACCCGAACGCGATCGACACGGTCGGGCGCAACTCGATCTTCACCAACTGCGCGCTCACCGATGACGGTGATGTCTGGTGGGAGGGGCTGACCGGCGAGCCACCGCCACACGCGATCGACTGGCGCGGGAACGACTGGACGCCGGAGGCCGAGACGCCCGCCGCCCACCCCAACGCGCGCTTCACCGCCAACGCGTCGCAGTGTCCGTCGATGGCCCCGGAGTGGGAGGACCCGGCCGGCGTGCCGATCTCGGCGATCCTGTTCGGCGGTCGGCGCTCAACCGTCGTGCCGCTTGTGTTCGAGGCGCGCGACTGGGAGCACGGCGTCTTCATCGGCGCGACGATGGCCTCTGAGAAGACCGCGGCGGCGGCCGGCACGGTCGGCGAGCTTCGCTTCGATCCGATGGCGATGCTCCCGTTCTGCGGCTACCACATGGGGGACTACTTCGGTCACTGGCTCAATGTCGCCCGTCGTGACGGCGCGCAGATGCCGAAGATCTTCCACGTCAACTGGTTCCGCAAGGACGAGGGCGGCAGGTTCCTGTGGCCCGGCTACGGAGAGAACTCCCGCGTCCTGGCTTGGATCTTCCGCCGCTGCGAGGGAACCGCCGACGCCCGGGAGACCGCGATTGGTCTTGTCCCCAAGGTCGGCGACGGGGTCGACACACATGGGCTCGAGGTCAGCGCCGAGGCGATGGAGCAGCTGCTGGCGGTGGACGTAGAGGAGTGGAAGCGACAGCTCCCGCAGATCCACGAGCACTTCGCCAAGTTCGGTGATGCGCTGCCCGACGAGCTGCGCGCGCAGCTCGGGGCGCTCGAAGAGCGGCTCGGGTAGCAGGCCTCGCGGGTGCCCTAAGCCAGCCGCTTGCCCGTCAGCGCGGCGTGGGCCGCGACTTCGCGAGCGTAGTCGGCGAAATTGTCTGCCGCCAGTTGCTGCGGTCCGTCACAGAGTGCGGTCAAGGGGTCATCGGCCACCTCCACAAGCAGTCCGTCGGCACCAATCGCCGCGGCCGCGCGAGACAGGGGACCGACGAGCCGGCGATCCCCTGCTGCGTGACTCGGATCGACGATGACCGGCAGGTGAGAGTGCAGCTTTAGCCACGGAACGGAGCTGAGATCTAGGGTGAACCTGGTGGCGGTCTCGAACGTGCGGATCCCGCGTTCACACAGGATCACCGCCTCGTTGCCTTCCTTCAGCACATAATCGGCCGCCATCAAGAGTTCGTCCACCGTCGAGGAGAGACCCCGCTTCAGCAGGACCGGTTTTCCGAGCTTGCCGGCGACCTCGAGCAGGGCGTAGTTCTGCATGTTGCGCGCGCCGATCTGAACGACGTCGGCGTGCTCCTGGATTGCATCCGCGTGCTGGGTGTCAAGTAGCTCGGTCACGATCGGCAGCCCGGTCTCGGCCCGCGCTTGGGCGAGGATCTCGAGCCCGGCCAGACCGAGGCCCTTGAACGAAAACGGCGAGGTGCGCGGCTTGAAGGCGCCGCCCCGCAGCATCGAGGCGCCGCCCGCGGCGACCGCACGCGCCACCGCCATCGTCTGATCGCGGGACTCGACCGTGCACGGCCCGGCGATCAGGCAGAACGTCTCGCCGCCGCCCACGACTCG
>Ga0209577_10007170_pt1 | contig 10264 bp, 6 predicted proteins | sample GraSoiAngelo_109_FD_185874 | JGI IMG/M metagenome (GOLD analysis project Ga0209577, IMG submission 185874) | Grasslands soil microbial communities from the Angelo Coastal Reserve, California, USA - 14_0903_12_20cm (SPAdes) (version 2) | ecosystem: Environmental > Terrestrial > Soil > Grasslands ...
GACGGCAACGCGAACGAGATGTACTCGCCCGAGTAGTTGCCGCCGCTGACGGCGACGACGATGTACTGGCGGCCGTCCGGACCTTTGTAGGTCATCGGCGATCCGCTCTGAGCTGCCGGGAGCCAGACGGCGCCGACCTCGGCGCCGGTATCCCTGTTGTACGCGCGCAGCATCGCGCCGCGCGGCCGTCCCGGCGGAGCGGTGACCTGCGGATCGCCGAGGACGACGAGCGTCTTCGTCACGAGCAGGCCGACGCTGCCGTTCTGTCCCGTCTTCGGGATGTTCATGCCCTGCAGGATCGGGTGATTGCGCACGTTGTCGGGCGTATCGCCGTGCGGCACCTGCCACTTCAACTCGCCTTTGTCGAGATCGATTGCTGACAGGACACCGTACGGCGGCTTCACGATCGGCAGCCCTTCGACCTGCAATCCGCCGCCGCCGCGTCCGCCGCCCGCCGCTGCCGCGCCACCCGGCGCGCCGCCCTCGGGCGCCGCGCCCCGCGCGCCGCGTCCGCCTGCCGGAGGGGCGCCGCGTCCGGCGGCGCCGCCGCGCTGCGGCGCATCGGCGGCACTGCCGAAGCCGGGACCTTCCGCGACGCGGAACTCCGTCCCTTCGGTTCCCGACACGTAGTTGATATCCGAAAAGCCCGGCGGCGGCTTGCGCAGAGTCAACCCGCCGACGGCGGCCATGCTCGCTTCCGCGTACACGACGTGCGTTTCAGGATCGGCGCCGGCGCCTGGCCAGTTCGTGCCGCCGCTGGCGTTGCCGACGTTGATCGCGCCGCGGATGCCGTTCGGATCGCCGACCACAGGGATACGTGCCGAGCACGAAGAACGGCGACTGGACGCACTACACCGCCGACGTCCGCGGCAGGCCCGCGATGGGTCGGTCGAGCGTGGCGAGCACCGCAAGCGACGCGACTGCCGCCGCGAGTCCGAAAACGGTGCGTTTCATGATGCGCTCCGCGTTGTAGAAATAGCGCGGACACTATACCGCCAATGCGAGTGGCTCAGGTGAACTATGCGTTCGACACGCGGCTTCGCGATCCCGAGGCGCTGCTCGACCGTTACGCGACTTTGACCGGATGGAGTCACGCGATCGCGAACGCGGCGCCGGACGTCGAGGTGCTGACGCTGCAGCAGTTCCACTCGTCAGCGAATGTCACGCGCGACGGCGTGCGATACGTCTTCGCCGATTTCCTGACGCTCGCCCGCGCGGCCGCGCGCTTCGAGCCCGATGTCGTTCACGTGAACGGTCTCGGGTTTCCGATGCGCACATGGCTGATGCGGCGTCCGCTGCAGGCGTCCACGGCGTTGGTCGTCCAGGATCATGCGTCCGGCGATCCCGGCGCCGCGACGACCCCGAGGAATGGCGTCCGCCGTTCGCTGATGCGATCGATTGACGCGTTCCTGTTCACCGCCCTGGAACAGGCAGAGCCCTGGCATCGTGCGCGGCTGATCCGGCCGACACAATCGGTGCACGACGTGATGGAGGCGAGCACGACGATCGCGCCGTTGCCGCGCGGCGACGCGCGATCGCAAAGCGGCGTCACCGGCGCGCCGGCCGTGCTCTGGGTCGGACGTTTGAACGTGAACAAGGACCCGCTGACGGTCGTCGACGCGTTCGAGACAGCCTTGAGCCCGAGCGAGCGCAACGCGCGAGTGAGAGCGCCCGGGGGTGGGGCCCCGGGCGCAGTGAAAAATGATGTTCCCTTGGCGACGCTGACGATGGTCTATCAGGAGGAGGAACTGCTTGCAGCGGTCAAGGCGCGCATCCAGTCGTCTCCTCTTCTGAAGGATCGCGTGCGCCTGGTCGGCGCGGTTCCGCACGATCGCATGGCCGCCTTCTTCAGCGCCGCCGACATCTTCGTCGTCGGCAGCCATCACGAAGGAAGCGGCTACGCGCTCATGGAAGCGATCGCCTGCGGCGCGATTCCGGTCGTCACCGACATTCCAGCATTTCGGGCGATCACTGGAACGGCCGTCGGCGCGCTGTGGACGCCAGGAGATGCGTCGGCGTGCGCGCGTGCACTCGGCGACGTCGGTTCGCGCGATCTGTCAGGAGCGCGGCAGCGCGTAATGGATCATTTCCAGCGCGAATTGACGTGGGAGGTGATAGGGAAGAGAGCGGTGCGGATCTATCGAGACGTCGTTCAGACACGTAGGGGCGGACCAACGTGTCCGCCCCCATGATCATGTGCGCAATGGTGTCGTTGCGTCATCTTCCCGTTGACGTGCGCGTCGCGGTGTTTGGCAGCGCGTACGCGATGTACTCGCCCGAATACGCGCCGCCGCTGACCGCCACGATCACATACTGCTTGCCGTCGATCATGTAGGTCATCGGCGATCCGCTCTGCGCGGCCGGCATGTACACCGCGCCGACCTCCTTGCCCGTCAGCTTCTCGTACGCCCGCAGCATCGCGCCGCGCGGATGATCGGGCGTCGTCGTCACCAGCGGATCGCCCACGATGACGAGCGTCTTCGTCACGACGACGCCGACATTGCCCGTCTGTCCGGTCTTCGGAACATTGATGCCGCGGAGCACCTGGCTGTTGCGGATGTTGTCGGGTGTATCGCCGTGCGGCGTCGACCATTCGAGCGTGCCCTTGTCGAGATTGATGCCGACAACGACGCCGTACGGCGGTTTGAGGATCGGCAGACCCTGCACGATCGTCCCCGCGCCACCGAACCCTTCGCCGCCGCCCGCGCCGCCGCGCCCGCCCGCCGCACCGCCGCGGCCTTCAGCGCCGCGACCGGCGGGTGGCGCTGGCGGAGGTCCAGTCGGTCCGCCAACGGGTCCGCCGCGCTGCGGCGCGTCGGCTGCGAGCCCTTCACCGCCGCCCAAAATCGGGCGAAACTGCTGGCCCGCCGTGCCCATCACGTAGTCAAGATCCGAGAACTCCTTCGGCGGCGCGACGAGACCGAGCGGCGCGAGACACGCGTTGCACGCGTGCGTGAAGAACCAGTGCATCTCGGGATCGGCTGCGGAGCCCGGCCAGTTGACGCCGCCGCTCAGCGTGCCCGCCGTCAGCGCGGCGAGCGGACCTTCCGCTTTGCTGACAACGGCAGGCAGGAACGCCGGTCCGAGTCGATATCGCTTCGCCTGCTCGACCGCCTGCGTGTGCAGCTCGGGCGTGAAGTCGATCAGATCGCTTTCGAGCACGCCATTGCGCGAGTACGCCGGCGGTTTGGTTGGGAACGGCTGCGTTGGCGACGTCTTCTCGCCGGGAACGTCGGTCTGCGGAACCGGTCGCTCCTCGATCGGCCACACCGGTTGACCCGAGATGCGATCGAACACGTAGAGCATTCCCTGCTTGGTCGCCTGCGCAACGGCTTTGATCGGTTTGCCGTTCACGTTGATGTCGATCAGAATCGGCGCCGCGGGCATGTCGTAGTCCCAGATCGGGTGATGCACGATCTGGAAATGCCACTTCCGCTGGCCGGTCTTCAGGTCGAGACAGACGAGGCTGTCGCCGAACAGGTTGTTACCCGGGCGATGACCGCCGTACAGGTCTGACGTCGGATCTTCGACCGGCAGGTACACGAGGCCCGCGTCTTCGTCGACCGTGATCTGCGACCAGACACCCGTGTTGCCGTTGATCGCCCACGACTCCTTTTCCCACGTGTCGCTGCCGAATTCACCGGGTCGCGGAATCGTGTTGAACGTCCAGAGCGTCTTTCCCGTGCGCACGTCGTACGCGCGGACGAGGCCCTTGGTGTTGTTGTGCGTCTTCACCGTCAGCCCTTCGCGGAAGGAAGACCCGACGATCACGACATCCTTTGCCACGGTCGGCGTCGAGTGAAGGCCGATTTCACCGGTCTCGAGCGGGATCTGCTCGCCCTTGCCGACGACGGCGCCGACTTTCAGATCGACGATGCCGTCCTTGCCGAACTGGCGGACCGGCGCGCCGGTGTGCGCGTTCAGCGCCACGAGGTTGTAGCCCGTGGTGACGAACAGCACGCGCTCGTCGCCCTTGCCGTCGGTCCAGTAGGAGAGGCCGCGGCCCGAGAGCTGCCGCGGCGCGGCAGTGGCGCGCGCCCCCTCGCGCAGCGAGTACACCCACATCAGCTCGCCGCTCTTCGCATCGAGCGCGACGACCGAGCGGCGGGTGCCGCCGGTCGTGTACACGACCCCCTTCACCATCAGCGGGGTGCCTTCCAGCTTGTACTCGGGACGTGTGCCGAGATTGTCGGTCTTGAAGCGCCACGCGACTTCGAGCTGGTTGAAGTTGGTTGCGTTGATCTGATCGAGCGGCGAGTAGCGCGTGCCTTTCACGTCCGCGGTGTAGTACGCCCACTCGCCGTTCTTCGTGCTCGGGAAGTTCGGCGCCTGGGCATGCACGAGCGACAGCACCGACGCGGCAGCGACGATCGCCGCAACGCCCAATCCAATGCGTTTCATCGTTCGTTGTTCTCCTGGCTCGCCTGAAAGGCTCGCCCTACCGATCTCTCACCTGAAAGGCTCGCCCTACCGATCTCGTGCCGGTGTAGCGCGAGGCTTTCAGCCGAGCGTTCAATCATCGTCCGCTCGCTGCGGTCGACGTCTTCGCCTGCTGCGGGTGCATCGTGATCTTCTGCACGCGCCAGTTCAGCAGCTCGCCCACGAGAATCTCGTTCTCGCTCGGGCAGGCGATCTCGTGGATCCAGCCGAACTGCTTCGTCTGATGTCCTGATTTTCCGAGCCAGCCGAGCACCTTGCCGTCCAGCGTCAGCTTGTAGACGCGGCCGGGATACGCGTCGGAGCTGTAGAGATATTGCACGCCCTGCGCGTTCGGCGGCGTGACGCAGATCGCCCACGGCGCGCCCGGCGCCATCGTCGCCGATCCGGGAGGCGCATCGGCTGCCAGCAGGCGCGCGACGTCCGGCTTCGCGCCCATCCACGGCATCGCGTCGGCCGGCGCCGGCACGTCGATCTTGATCTCGCGCACGAACTGGTTCGTCTTCGGATCGATCACCTGGATGCGCCGATTGCCACGGTCGCCGACGTAGATGTTGCCTTTGGCATCGTTGGCGATCGTGTGAGGCGTGTTCAGGTTGCCGAGCTTGCCGCCGCCGGCCTCGCCCATCGACGTGACCCAGTCGCCGTCCCTGGTGAACTTCGCGACGCGCGAGTTGATGTAGCCGTCGCTGATGTAGATGTTGCCCTCGGTGTCCCACGCCACGTCGGTCGGCTGGCGGAACTGACCCGGAACCGGCGCCCGCGGCGGAGTCACGCGCTCCCACGGTTCGGCCTTGTCCGACGCTTCCTTCTTGCGCCCGAACACCATCGTGACGCGGTCCTGCGGGTTGAAGCGGACGATCATGTCCGATCCCTTGTCGACGGCCCAGAGGTTGTCGTCCTTGTCGAAGCGCACCGTATGCGCATACGACCAGGCGTACAGCCCTTTGCCTACCTCGCGCAGGAACTTACCGGTCTTGTCGAACAACAGGATCTGCGACGCCGTCGCGCCGTACGCCGGACCGCTCGCGCTGTTCGATCGCGTGAACACGGCGATGTCGCCCTTCGAGTTGACGGCGATGCCGGAGGCTTCGCCGAGATTCATCCCGGCAGGCAATTTGAGAAAATTGATGTCGGCGTCGAACGGGATTTCAGGAACCGATTGCTGCGCGATCGCTGTCGGACCCAGGCCGACAACGGCCGCACTCAGCAGTGCAACCACGTATTTCTTCATGATGGCCTCCTCCGGCGGGCGGTCAGTATATCCGACTTCCCGCCTCGCTCCGCTTCGGCGAGGCACGCCGTAGCGCGAAGCGCGGATGCGCCAATCGGATTACCGGTCGTAGAGTTGCCGCAGTGCCGCGACATCAGCCGGCGAGAGCCCGGTCGCGGATACGGATCCGATTTCGTCGGCGGACCGCAGACGCTGCCGGAAACCACCGAAGTACCGCTCGCCATCGTCGGGCCGGCGGAAGCGGTACATGATGTCGGCGAACTCGTCGGTGTGCGCCAGGCCGAGCGCATGGCCGAGCTCGTGCAGCGCCGTGAGATAAATAATGATGCGCGCCATCAGCGGCTCCGCTGGCACGTCAGCGTTGATGGCGACCTCGGCCGATACGATCCTCCGCTTCGCACGGTCCACGTGCGGCGCCGTTTCCCCATAATTCCTGTCGCTGCTGATGAAGAACACGCGGATCGGCGCATCGTCTGGCGACGCCGCGCGCGTCAGCGTGAACCGATCCGCAGCCGCGGCGGTCCAGGTCTTCATCGCACGTTCGACGAGTCGCACGCCATCCTCTGGCGCCGGACGCGTGTCGATCCACACGCGAATGACCTCGCCCGTTGCCCAATGCGGTGATGCCAGCGGTGCGGTCTGCGAGACCACCAACGAGAGGACGAGCGCCAGGACAGGCTTCATGGAGCGTGCCCTTCGCGTGTTCCGTGGCGGCGAGCTCTCCGTTGTGGCGAGCTCACGAGGTACGCGTATACGTCATCGTCCTCGTCGTCGATGCGCCACCCGATTCCAGATCGCGAACGATCGTCAGCGTCGGACCGTCGAGCGAGAGGACGTCGCGACCCCAGTTCATCCCCTGCTTGAAGTGGAGATGCAACTTCGCGCCGTCCCAGTGCGCGCGGGTCTTCAGCGCGTTCACATCGCCCGGCGTCGACCACGTCGTTCTATTGTCGAGTGTGTACGATGCCGACGCCGATCCGATCTGGACCGACACTTTTCCGGCCGCGTGAGTGAGCACGACGGACGGCGGCGCCTGATTGAAGATCGTTTCGGCGTACGGGCCACCGATGCCGCCGCCGCGGGCTCCGCCGCCGCGACCTGCCGTGACCTCGGGTTCGGCCTTCACCAGCTTCCACGCGCCGGAGAACTTCTCGGCGCCCGGCGCGCCGGCGACGGGCGCGTCGAACACCGGCGGCGCGATTCCCGTCTGCGTGGACATCGACGCCGACTTCGGCGTGAGCGGCTGCGGCCTGTAGATGTGCGTCGGGTCCGCGGCCGCGCGCGGCCGGAACTTCTGCGAACGGCCGCCGAAGACTTCTGCGGTGTAGAGATTGCCGTCCGCGTCGGCGCCGAATTCGTGCACCGCCCAGAAGAAGCCAGGAGCGGTTCCGTGCGTGGCCCACGCGTAGAGCAGATGACCGTCGAGATCGTATTTCAACATCTTGTCGAGCGGACCGGAGAACACCCAGAGGAACTGATCGTCGCTGATCCGGATGTTGTACGGCTGCTGGATGTTCGGGAACGCGTCGAGCCATTTTCCGTTCTCGTCGAACACCTGGATGCGGTTGTTCGCACGATCCGACACGTAGACGCGCCGATTGCGATCGATGGTGATCGAGTGCGGCGTGTTGAACTGGCTCGGTCCGGTCCCCCTCGTGCCCCACGTCAGCAGGAACTTCCCGTTCCCGTCGAATTTGGCGACGCGCGTATTTCCGTAACCGTCGCTGATGAAAAACGTGCCGTCGGGCAGCCAGGCGATGTCGGTCGGCCGCTTGAAATGCGTCGCGTCGCTGCCAGGCTCGTCGCGGACGCCGAGCGCCATCAACATCTTCTTGCCGTCGTTGGTGAACTTGAAGATCTGATGATGGATGTCGTCGACGATCCAGACGTTGTGCTCGGGATCGTACGGGCTCATCAGCACTGAATGAGGTCCACGGCCATCTTCGAACAGGTAGTCCCACTGCGTCCACGATTCGACAGCCCTGCCCGCGCCCTCGACGACGACGATGCAGTTGCGGAACTCGGGCGTCGGCGTCGTCGCCTGTTCACCGAACGATCCCCAGAAGCCGGTGAAGTTCGGCGGCAGCTTATCGGGCAGCTTCAGCTCGCCGCGGTTGGCGATGAAGATTCGGTTCGGCGATTCCGCGAAGATTCCTCCAGTCGAGCCCCAAATGTAGCCGGGTTTCGCGAATGCCAGCGGCTGCGGCCAACCTTGGACGACATCGTACGGCCCAGTCCGATCGTCGCCACCTTTTTCCTGCAGGAGCACCGGAGCGGAGAGGGACCCGATCGCGACCGCCGCCAACAGCCCGGTGATTGCCCCGCGCATTTGCAGTCTCCTTATGCGAATTACGGATTCTTGAAGAAGCGCTCGCCGTCCCGATGACCGAAGCATCTCACGACCAACGACGACGGACAACGAGCATATGATGCGGCGAACGAACGCAGGTTGGTGTTCGCACGAGGAGGGATCAATGGCGATCGACCGGCTGTTCCCACGGGTTCTCGTCGGCGTTCTCGCACTAATACTGTTGCTGCCCGCTGCGTCCTACGCACAAAGCGCCATCGCGGGAGTGGTGAAAGACACGACGGGCGCCGTGTTGCCCGGCGTCACCGTCGAAGCGTCGAGCCCCGTGTTGATCGAGCAGACGCGTTCGGCGACCACCGACTCTCAGGGCCAATACAAGATTCTCGACCTGCGTCCCGGCACGTACAGCGTCACCTTCTCGCTTCCGGGATTTGCGACGGTGAAGCGCGACGGGATCGAGCTGCCGGCGAACTTCACCGCGCCGGTCAACGGCGAGCTGCGCGTCGGCGCCGTCGAGGAAACCGTCACGGTCTCGGGCGCATCGCCCGTCGTCGACGTACAGCAGGCGGTCACGCAGCAAGTGTTGCCGCAGCAGCTGCTCGACGCGGTTCCGACCGGCGGCCGGAACATTCAGTCGGTGGGCGCCACGCTCGTCGGCGTCACGCAGTCACAGCCCGACGTCGGCGGCGCGCAGGGGATGCAGCAGACCTATATCGCGGCGCACGGCAGCGATCCGAAAGACAACTACATCATGGTGGACGGCATCCGCCTGAACGGGATCGAGGGCGACGGCGCCATCCAGCAGTACTTCAACGAAGGCATGTTCTCGGAGATGAGCTATCAGACTGCCGGTATTTCCGCCGAGAGTTCCGGCGGCGGCGTGCGCCTGAACATGATCCCGAAGGACGGCGGCAACACGTTCCGCGGCGACGTCTTCTTCTCGCGAACGGGATCGTCGCTGCAGGCCGATCCGCTGCCACAGGAGCTCGTGGACAAAGGGCTCAAGGCCGGCAACGCCCTCGACAGCATCCACGATCTCAATGCCTCGGCGGGCGGACCGCTCAAGGCGAACCGTCTGTGGTTCTACGGCTCGATGCGCCACTGGGGCGTGAACCAGACGGTCGCAAACGCCTTCTATCCGGCGAACCAGTTCCAGCCGAGCGACACGGCCTTCGCCCCGGACACGTCGCGTCAGGTGCCCGACGACAACTTGATCAAGAGCTTCATGACGCGCTTCACGTGGCAGGTGAGCCCGAAGAACAAGCTCGCCTTCTACATGGATCGCATCATCAAGTTCCGGGGGCACGAGCAGAACAGCGTCGCCGGCACGAGCACGATCTGGTCGGAGGACACCTTCAGCACGCGGCAGCCGAAGCAGTACTACATGACCGAGGCGAAATGGACCGGCGTCTGGACGACAAGGCTGCTGTTCGAAGCGGGCGCCGGGATCAACAACGAGTCGTACATCACGGGCGAGTTGGAGCCGGGGCTCGAGGCGTGCGTCGCCGCCGGCGCGTGCAGTCCGATCCCGAAGGTCAACCTCACGAACGGCCAGACCTGGGGCGCGCCGATCAATCCTTTCTACGTGCACACGCCGGTCCGCGGCACGGCGATCGCCTCGCTGTCATACGTAACCGGATCGCACGCGATCCGGACCGGCATGGAGTTCTCGCACGGCAAGAGCGGACTGCAGCGGCGGTTCCAGAATCCGAACGTCAACTTCTACGAGCGGTTCCGCACCACCAACGGCGTCACCGCGCCAGTCCAGGTGACGCTCTACAACACGCCGACCGAGGAGTTCGACAAGCTGAACGCGGATCTCGGCCTCTACGTGCAGGACACGTGGACGCTCAAGCGGCTGACGCTGACGCCGGGTGTGCGGTGGGAATACTTCAACGCGAGCTACGACGAGGAAGGCGTGTCGGTGCAGCAGCAGGCGCTGATGCTCGCCGAAGGCTATGCGCAGCGGCCCCTCTTCCCCGGCGCGACTATGCCGACGTTCAAGAACTGGGCGCCCCGATTCGGCGCCTCCTACGATCTGTTCGGCAACGGCAAGACGGCGTTGAAGGCGAGCATCGCCAAATACAACTCCGCGTTTTCGACCGTCACCTTCCCGCAGGCGTACAACCCAATGGTCCTGTCGACCGACACGCGCAATTGGCTGAACCCGGCGGCGACCAACAACATCTTCGTGCCTGGTGTCAGCCAGCTCGGGCCGTCGACGAACTCGTCGTTCGGGTTGCTCACGCGCACGCCTGATCCGAACATCACGCGACCGTACAGCA